>ERZ808286.494-NODE-494-length-25658-cov-4.350857_pt1 | contig 25658 bp, 27 predicted proteins | sample MGYA00521276_ERZ808286 | MGnify/ENA primary metagenome ERZ808286 (study PRJEB31516, sample SAMN03275607) | gut metagenome | biome: mammalia-associated habitat; material: feces | host: Papio cynocephalus | place: Kenya | collected 2012-08-01 ... | reverse complement strand
ATCGCACGCCGCCGTCGCGCCGCTGAAACAAATCAAGGACGGGCTGTGGGTGATGGAGCTGTTATACGGTCCGACGCTGGCGTTCAAAGATTACGCGCTGCAAATCGTCGGGCGCATGTTCGACGTCGTTCTGAAACGGACGAACCGCCGCATCACGATCGTCGGGGCGACGTCGGGCGATACGGGATCCGCCGCGATCGAAGCGTGCAAGGGGTGCGAAAATCTGGACATTTTCATTTTGCACCCCTACAACCGCGTGTCCGAAGTCCAGCGCCGCCAGATGACGACGACCATCGCGCCGAACGTCTTTAACATCGCGCTGGAAGGCACGTTCGACGACTGCCAGTCGATCGTCAAGGCTCTGTTCGCCGACGAAGCGTTCCGCCGCGCGCACAACCTGTCCGCCGTCAATTCGATCAACTGGGCGCGCATCATGGCGCAGGTCGTGTACTATTTCCGCGCCGCGCTGGCTTTGGGCGCGCCCGACCGCGACGTGTCGTTCGCCGTGCCGACGGGAAACTTCGGCAACATTTTCGCGGGCTACGTCGCGGCGCAGATGGGCTTGCCCGTCAAAAAACTGATTTTGGGGTCGAACGAAAACGACATTCTGCCCAGATTTCTGGAAACGGGCACGATGGAAAAACACGACGTCAAGCCGTCCATCAGCCCGTCGATGGACATTCAGGTGTCGTCGAATTTCGAACGCCTGCTGTTCGAAATGCAGGACCGCGACGCGCGCGAGGTCGCCCGCCTGATGGACAGTTTCAAATACGAAAAGGTCTATTCCGTTTCCGCGGACGTTTTGAAAAAAATCAGGGCGTCGTTCGACGGATTGCGCTGCACCGACGCCGACACGAAGGCGGAAATCGGCAGGATTTACAAACTGTCGGGCGAAATCGCCGATCCGCATTCGGCGATCGGTTTCGCCGCCGCCGAACGGTTCTGCGAAAAGGAAACGCCCTGCGTCGTTCTGGCGACCGCGCACCCCGCGAAATTTCCTCTGCCCGTGCACGAGGCGACCGGCGTGACGCCTTCTCTTCCGCCGCGGCTGTCCGATCTGATGACGCGGCGCGAAAGCTTCACCGTTTTGCCCAACAGGCAGGATTCCATCAAATATTTCATCGAAACTTCGGCAAAAAAGGGGTGACGCATGACGGCTGAAACAACGACTTTGGCGAACGGAATGCGCGTCGTCACCGACACGATGAGCGAACTGGACACGGTTTCTCTGGGCGTGTGGGTCGGCGTCGGTTCCATGTTCGAACCCGCCGAAATCAACGGCATTTCCCATTTGCTGGAACATATGGCGTTCAAAGGGACGACCACCCGCACCGCGCGTCAAATCGCCGAGGAAATCGAAAACGTCGGCGGCTACATCAACGCCTGCACGTCGCGCGAAACGACGTCGTTCTATATCAAGGTTTTGAAAGAGGACACCGCTCTGGCGGTCGACATTCTGGCGGACATTCTGCAAAATTCGACGTTCGATCCCGAAGAGTTCGGACGTGAAAAAACGGTCGTTTTGCAGGAAATCAGCCAGTCGATCGACACGCCCGACGACATCGTGTTCGATTATTTCCAGTCCGCCGCCTTTCCGAACCAGCCCGTCGGACGCCCCGTTCTGGGCAGCGTCGAAACCGTGACGGGGATCAGCCGCGAAACGCTGGATTCGTACATGAAAACGAACTACACGCCCAAAAGAATGGTCGCGGCGGCAAGCGGCAACATCGATCACGCCGAATTTACGCGCCTGATTGAAAACGCGTTCGGGAAACTGACGGACAGACAGGGGCTGACCGCGCCGGACGCCGTGTACGCCGGCGGCGAATACCGCGAAAACAAATCGCTGGAACAGGTCAATCTGGTGCTGGGCTTCCCCGGCGTTTCGGTGACGGGCGACGATTACTACGCCGCGCACGTCCTGTCGACGATTCTGGGCGGCGGCATGTCTTCGCGCCTGTTTCAGGAAATCCGCGAAAAGCGGGGATTGGTGTATTCGGTCTATTCCTTTAACGCGGCGGCGACGAACGGCGGGCTGTTCGGCGTGTACGCGGGAACGGGCAGAAAAGAGGCGGCGGAGCTGATGCCCGTTTTGTGCGACGAACTGCAAAAGGTGCGCCTGTCCGTGACCGAAGAGGAGTTCGCGCGCGCGAAAGCCCAGCTGAAAGCGGGCGTTTTGATGGCGCTGGAGCACCCGACCGCGCGTTCGGAACAAAACGCGGGGCATTTGCTGACGTTCGGGCGTTTGCTGTCCAAAGAGGAAATTCTGCGCAAAATCGCCGACACGACGATGGAGGGCGTGGTTTCTCTGGCGAACGAAATCTTTTCACGGAAACCGACGCTGGCGGGGCTGGGACCCGTCAAACACGTCATGAGCTACGACAAGCTGGTCGACCGTTTGAAATAGGAAGAAGCCATGGAAAAGGACGACGAGATTTTATTGCAGATCTTCGCCGTCGGCAACGCGGTGAAAGTCGTCGCCGTTCACGCCGCGACGGGGACGGAAGTCAGCTTCGCCGCGCCGAGAAACACGCCGGCGCCGGCTTTGAAAACGCTGGCGCGCGCCAAGCTGGAATACGTTTTGAAGAAAAACGGTTAGCAAACGCTTTCAAAGTGTGGTAGAAAATCGAAAAAATCTTTTTGAAAGGATACTGTCTATGTCGAATGTTATTGCTCTGGCGTCGGATCACGGCGGCTTTGAATTGAAAAACGAACTGGTCGAAAAATTGAAAAAGGACGGCTACGACGTTCTGGATCTGGGAACGCACACGAAAGATTCCGTCGATTATCCGGATATCGCCGCATTGATGGCGGACGCGATCAAAACGGGCAAGGCCGAACGCGGCATTTTGCTGTGCGGCACGGGCATCGGCATCAGCATCGCCGCCAACCGCTTTCCGTTCATTCGCGCCGCGCTGGTTCACGACGCTTTCGGCGCGCGCCTGTGCCGTCAGCACAACAACGCCAACGTGCTGGTGATGGGCGGGCGCAACACGGGCGTCGAAGTCGCCTTTGAATGCGCCGACATTTTCCTGAACACCGAATTTTTGGGCGGACGCCACGAACGCCGCGTCGAAAAGCTATCCCATATGTGCTGAAAGGATCAAGATGACGAATCCGTTTTTTACGACTGATTTAAAGGACGCCGATCCCGAAATTTACGACGGCATCGTCAAGGAATTGCGCCGTCAGCAAAACCAGATCGAACTGATCGCGTCGGAAAACATCGTGTCCAAAGCCGTTTTGCAGGCGCAGGGATCGATTCTGACCAACAAATACGCCGAAGGGTATAGCGGCAGACGCTACTACGGCGGGTGCGAGTTTGTCGACATCGCCGAAAATCTGGCGATCGCGCGCGCGAAAAAGCTGTTCGGCGCGGAATTCGTCAACGTCCAGCCGCATTCCGGCGCGCAGGCGAACGGCGCGGTTCAGCTGGCTTTGCTGCAGCCGGGGGACACGCTGATGGGCATGTCCCTGTCCGCGGGCGGGCATCTGACGCACGGCGCCGCGCCGGCGCTGTCCGGCAAGTGGTTCCACGCGGTGCAGTACGGCGTGCGCGAGGAAGACGGACGCATCGATTTCGACGAGGTCGAACGGCTGGCGAAAGAAAGCAGACCCAAACTGATCATCGCCGGCGGTTCGGCGTATCCCCGCGCGATCGACTTCGCCAAATTCCGCGCGATCGCGGACGAAGTCGGCGCGATTTTGATGGTCGACATGGCGCATTTCGCCGGACTGGTCGCGGGCGGAGTGCATGAAAACCCGCTGAAATACGCGGATATCGTGACGACGACGACGCACAAGACTTTGCGCGGCCCGCGCGGCGGCATGATTTTGACCAACCGCGAGGATCTGGCGAAAAAAATCAACTCCGCCGTTTTCCCCGGATTGCAGGGCGGACCGTTGATGCACGTCATCGCCGCCAAAGCCGTCGCTTTGGGCGAAGCGTTGAAGCCGGAGTTTAAGGAATACGCGAAAAACGTCGTCGCGAACGCCAAAATTTTGGGCGAAACGCTGACGGCGCGCGGGCTGAATCTGGTGTCGGGCGGCACGGACACGCATTTGGTGCTGGTCGATCTGCGCCCGAAACGTTTGACGGGCAAGCTGGCGGAAAAGAGTTTGGAACGCGCGCATATGACGTGCAACAAAAACGGCATTCCGTTCGATCCCGAAAAACCGACCGTCACGTCGGGCGTTCGTTTGGGAACGCCGGCGGGGACGACGCGCGGCTTTAAAACCGAAGAATTCAAGCTGGTCGGCAACCTGATCGGCGACGTTTTGGACGCTTTGTCCAAAAACCGCGACGACAATTCCGCGGCGGAGGAAAAAGCCGCGAAAACGGTGATGGAACTGTGCGCCCGTTTCCCGATTTACGAAGGGCTGGCGGAGGATTGATTCATGCGCTGTCCCTTTTGCGGGTTTGAAGAAACGCAGGTGAAGGATTCGCGTCCCAGCGAAGACAACTCCGCCATTCGCAGACGGCGGTTCTGCCCAGCCTGCGGATCGCGGTTCACGACGTTCGAACGCGTCCAGCTGCGCGAACTGACCGTGATCAAAAAGGACAAAAGCAGAATGCCGTTCGACCGCGAAAAATTGCAGCGGTCAATCACCGTCGCCGTCAGAAAACGCCCGATCACCCCCGAACAGGTCGAACTGATCGTCAACGGCATTCAGCGCAAACTGGAAGTGTCGGGCGAAAACGAAATTCCGTCCGTGCAGATCGGCGAATTGGTGATGGAGGCGCTGTCCGCGCTGGACCCCGTCGCTTACGTCCGTTTCGCGTCGGTCTACCGCGATTTCAGGGAAGCCAAGGATTTTAAAGCTTTTATCAGCAGTTTGGAAGCCGTCGCAAAGGCGGGACCCCTTAAAGGAGAATGATATGTCTAAAATGAAAACCAACCGCAGTTCGTCGCGTCTGGCTGCCGTTCAGGCGCTGTACCAGCACGCTTTCGGCGAAAAGACGGTTGACGAAATCGCCCGCGAATTTATGGCGGGCGACATCGGGCGCGAAGTCATCGACGAAAACGAGGACAAGGGAACGGAAACTTTCGTTCCGGTCATGCCCGCGGAACCGACCCTGTTCGCGGGGATTTTGGCGTCCTACGCCCAAAACGCGGACAAAATCAACGAAATGATCAATTCGTCCCTGACCGAAAACAGAACGCCCGACAGCGTTGAAATGACCCTGCGCGCGATTTGGCAGGCGGGCATCGCCGAATTGATGGCGTATCCCGAAACGCCCGTCGCCATCATTATTTCCGAATATATCGACATCGCCGCAAGTTTCTATTCGGGCGCGGAAGCCAAAGTCACCAACGGTGTTTTGGACAAGATAGCGAAAATTTTGCGCGAAGCCTGATTTTAAAAATCAATCACAACGTGTTTAAAAATGTGCCGGAACGCTTTTTCGGCACATTTTTTTCTATTTTGGAAAAAACGATAATTTTTGTCTTGGTAATCAAATCTTAAAGATGTAAATTTATCATCACTTTCCGAAGGATATCAGAACATGAAAAAAGTCATTCAGGAAAAACTGTATTTCGCGTTTCGCGACACCGACGGCGTTCCGGCGTTCACGATCAAAACGTACGACGGCGAACCCGTCAACCCGCGGTTTCTGGTCAACGCCGACAATCACGTGTTTTTGTTGCGCCGTCCCGAACAGGTGATTATGCTGGACAATCTGGGGACGGAATTTTATCCCGTTCTGACCCGCGCGTCCAAAGTCCGCTTTGTCGAAACGCCGGAAGATTCGTCCGAAATCGTGCGTCAGTATGATATTCCGGTCACGCTGTGCGAAACGGCTTCGCTGGTCGGAAAGCAGGTCGTTCCCGCCGACGACGGCGCGGCGATGCAGCAAACGGCTTAGTCAGGTGCGGGTGAAATAATCGTATCTGTCCGAAAAAGCGGTTGAATCGGCGGCGTTCAGGTCGTCGATTTCGTTTTTCAGGGGCAGCAGAAAGTCAAAATACAAATCGTCCAGTCCCGCCAGATAGTCCGACAGGTCGCCCGTTTCCAGCGCGTCGCCCAGCCGTTCGGCGTCGGCGCGGCAGACGGCGTGACGATTGATGATTTGTTCGATCGTTTCCAAATCCCGTTTCGCGTTCGCCATTCTTTCCTCCTTATTAAATAACGATATGTTATTTTTACGAAAGAAAAAGTCAAACGCGTCCGAACAAAAAGCCGGAAACGGGCGGTTTCCGGCTTTTCGTTCAACGGATCGCGTCAGAACGCGAATCGGACGCCGCCGTAAAATTCGTTGGATTTGACGTCTTTGCCCAAGTCCTGAAAACGGTAGCCGACGTCGAACGTCCAGTCGCGCGACAGTTCGTAACCGACGCCGACGCCGCCCGCCCACGAAAATTTATAGTGCGTTTTCGACGAAACGTCCGCCACTTTCATTTTCAGCCGCGACGCGCCGACGCCCAGATTGACGAACGGTTTCAGCGCCATGTCGGTCGGAATGTCGTAATATCCGTTGACCATCAGGCTCATCGTGTCGTTTTCGTGTTCATGCCCCGCGTGCTGTTTTTTGATTTTGTCGCGGTAGGTGTAATCCAGTTCGGCGCGCATCGCGTCCAGCTGAACGCCCATGGCGACGGATCCTTCCCACGCGGTTTTTTTGATGTGGTTTTTCAGCATCGCCGCGCCCGTTCTGACGGCGACGTATGGACGGTCGCCGCACGGCGTTTCCGCGGCGCCGGCGACGCCCGTCGCGGCGAAGGCGACGGCGAAACCGATGGAACCCAACAAAGCTTTTTTGATAGACATGTCATTCTCCTTTTCTGTTATGAATATTAAAAGAAGCAGTTTGAAAACGGCGCTTCACAACAGTCTATGTTAATGTTTCGGCGCGTTTTGTCATTATGCCATTTAAGGCATAATCCGTTGGCGTTCGATTGCTTTACGTTCGGATATGTTTTGTTCCGGCAGGTATTTTTCCAAATCGAGATCGCGCTTGATAACCGCCATCGTGCGGCAGTCGATTTCTTTGTACGTGTAAAAATCGTATCTGCGTTTCAATTCCGCCCAAACGGAATTGGGGTGTCTGCGTTGTTTCAGGGACGCGTCTTTGACATAGCGTTTCAGCAGATATGTATCCGATACCGGAGAAATGCAACCTTCGGTTGCGTAACGCGCGCCGTCATAATTTTGACGGGCAGGGGGAATTAAAAAAAGAGTGACAAGGCGGCGGTGGCGGCGGCGACGCCCCAGCCTTTGCCCGATTTCGCGTTTTTGGCGCAGGATCGCGCTTTGTCCGCGGAAATCACGTTGTTGTTTCCCGTGACGTTGATCTGCACGGTTTTTCCGGCGGCGACGGGGTTTTCGTCCCGTTCCGCGTTGTCGTCCGACGGTTCGTTCAGCAAGTTTTTCAACTGCGCCATTCGGGCGTCAAAATTGTCCGATCGTGGTCGGTTTGGTCGATTGTCTTGTATCATCATGCAACAGCCTCTATAACCCATTCGATTGCTTTTTGAGCGTTTTCCGCCGATTCCGTGACGATGATGTCGTACACGACGGCGACGATTCGGGCGGTTTGCTCCGCCGAAAAAGCCTTGCGTTTGGCTTGTTCGTATTTTTTCAGGAACAAAACGGCGTTTTCCAGCGCGCCTTTGTCGATTTTCGGCAATTCCGCGGGAGAGCTTTCTTCGAACCCGTACAGCCAGTTCGGCGTGATCCCGAACGTGCGGCAGATTTTGCAAAACATCGCCCCGTCGGGTTCGCGTTTGTCCTTTAAATACTGGTTCAGCCGGCTTTGGCTGATATTCAGCTGATCCGCCGCCCGCTGCTGAGTCAATCCCAGTTGCGCGATTCGTTGTTGTAAGCGTTCACCAATCATAACAGTCCTTTTGTTGGAATTAACCCGCGAAAATCATAGTGGCACACTTTATCACGGAAATGAATTAACTATTTGTTGTTGAATATATAAACGGTTTGTGATAAACAGAGGGACGCAAGGGCAATTTCAACCAAGGGAAAAAAACAATGGAACAGACTGTTGCAAAGTTCAAAAGAGTCAATGAAAAAACGACGCTGGTCAAAATGTACGAAACGGGAAAGCTGGGGAAATCTCCGGTCGCCGAAAACCGTTTGCGGGCGGGCGTCCGTTTCGCGGCGGACTGGCGCGCGTCGCTGTTCAATCCGAAAATCACCCGAAATTATGACAGATTGTTTGTGCGGGGAGGCAAAGGCGGCTCAGACGCGCCGGATTGGCGGTGCGACGCCGCCGACCGTTATTTGCGCGCGCTGAAACGGCTGGGGGATTCGGGCGTCTACGCGCGGCATTTTCTGCGCGACGAGGGAAACGTTCGAGAATTCGTGCTGAAATATCCCGTGCTGAACGGGACGAAAGCGACCTACGCCGCCGTCTATCGGGCGATCGGCGCGATGCTGGACGAACTGGTCGACTTTTACCGTTCCGAAAAATAAAGGCTGGTTTTCGCCGCTTTTTGGTATATCTTTATAAAAAAACGACGGGCGGACGAAATGAAGGATTTTTTTAAGCTGATTTTTTTCGGCGTGACGAAAACGCCGAAACTGGAAATGTTCAATCCCGCGAACGGCGAACGCAAAAGCATGGCGGCGAACACGTTCAGCCTGAACGTTCTGCTGGTCGGCGGATTTTTCGGTCTGCCGTTGTTTTTCAAACGGCTGTGGGGCTGGGCGTGGCTGATGTTCGCGCTGACGACCGTTCAGTTGGTTTCGTTTTACGTCAAGCTGACGCAGATTTTGAACGCGGCGACGCCGGAGGAGTATTACGCTTTTACCGAAAGCTCCCCCGCCGACGACGCGGCGGGAACGGCTTTGCTGGTTCTGACCGTCCTTTTGTCGTTCAAAGCCGACAAGTGGGCGGTCGAACGGCTGTTGAAAAAAGGCTGGCGTTTCGAACGCCCCGACGACAAAACCGTCGTTGCCGCCGCCGAAAAGTGGGGAATTTCAAAGCATTATCTGAAACCGGTCGAAACGGTCGAACGGCTGTGACCGCCTAGTCCTTTTGTTCCGTTTTCAGCCGCCAGACGGTCAGATCCGTTTCGGGCGCGTTCAAATGGCGTCTGTATATGTGCAGGTTTTCCAGCACGCGCTGGACGTAGTTGCGCGTTTCCGCGAACGGTATGCTTTCGATCCAGTCGACGGGGTCGGCGTCGTCGTGCGGGCGTCCGAACGATTTCAGCCAGCGGTTCACGTTCGTCGGTCCGGCGTTGTAGGCGGCGATCGCCAGAATGTAGGATCCGCCGTAGCGTTTCAGCAAATCGCCGATGTAAGTGCTGCCCAGTTCCACATTGAAATCGGGGTCGGCGTTCAGTTTTTGAACGGAAAAGCTTTTTCGTTTCTTTTTCGCGATCTGTTTCGCCGTCGTCGGCATGATCTGCATCAGCCCGCGCGCGCCGGCGGGGGAAACGGCGTGCGACGCGAAACTGCTTTCCTGACGGATTATCGACAGCACCAAAGCCGTTTCCGTGCGTTCGTCGTGGCGCAGATCCTTGACGGGATAGCCCAGCGACACGATGTCCGTTCCGTTTTGACGGGCGCGCCGCGCGATGGCGACCGCCAGATCTTCGCGTTTCAGATCTTCGCTCAGCAAATGCGCCAGGGCGGATACGGCGGCGGGCGTCGTCGCGTTCAAAAACAGACGCGTGGCGAACACGCCGACCAGATCGTGCAGTTCCGCGTCTTGCAGAATTTTCATGACGGCGTACAGCTCGTTTTTCCTGATTTCGGCGGAAAGATCCGCGTCGACGGGGGGATCGGCGGGCAAGGCTGGCAAACCCCGTCCCAGTTTGTCCGCCGCCAGCTGTCCGTAGATCGTCGTGATGTGGCGCGCCGCCTTTTGATAGTTTTCGGCGGCTTTGGATTTCCTGCCCGCCGCCTCGTAAGTCCTGCCTAGCCAGTATCGGGCGCGCGCGACGCTCATCGGCGACGACACGGCGTTCAGCATCGTTTTGAAATGGCGCAGGGCGTCGTCGTTCCGTTTCAGACGCCGCAGGGCGATCCAGCCCGCCGTCCATTCGGCGTCGGCGAAATCCGCGCCTTTGGTCAGGTGGTGTTCTTTGGCGATCTGATAGGCGGTCTTGTAGTCTTTGTCGCCCAAAAACTGGCGGATCAGGTTCGTCCGTTCCGTCCACCAGGCGGGGCGCGTCTGTTTCGCGGGGTCAACGTCGCGCAGCAGCTTCGCCGCGGCGGAATATTTTTTGTTCACGCGCAGCCAGCGCAACAGGTCGAAAGACGCGTCCGCGTCCAGCTGCTGGTGTTCGGGCAGGTCTTTAAATTCTTTTTGCGCGTTTTTCCGGTTGGCGATGAAATCGGCGCGCGTTTGCGCCAAAGCCCGATCGCGTTCGTTCATTTTGGCAAACAGGGCGCGCGCTTTGGCGTGCTTGCGTTCGTTCAGCAGTTTTCGGGCGCGCAGGTCGAAATCGCGTTCGTCCAGCAGGAAGAACAGTTTTTCGCGCACCAAATCGGATTCTTCGTCGGTCAGGTCGCTTTTGTCCCACAGGGAATGAAGCATCGGAACGGCTTTTTCCCATTCCTTGCGCCGCATTAAAATGTCGGCGTAAGCCAAAACGGCGCGCGCGGAAACGGGCGGGTGCCGGCGGAACCATTTTTCCAGCGCCGCCTCGTCGCCTTTTTCCAGCAAAGCCCGTTCGGCGTTGCGGCGGATCATGTAGACGCGCGGCCAATCCGGATTTTTTTTCATAAACCGTTGCGCGGCGTCGAAATCGACCGTTTGTTCGGCGTCCGTCAGCGAAAACCAGTCGACCAGCTTGATCAGCGTCGGATCCCGCGTTTCCCGCGCTTTGGCGAACGCCGCCGGATAATCGCGCGCGGCGGCGGCTTTGACGGCGTCGGACCGCGGCGTCGCCGCGAAACAGGCGGGCGCGGCGGCAAAGCACAGACAAAACAGCAAAACGCGGCGTTTCACTTTTTTCCTTTCGTCGAATTTATGATACCGCTTTTATTTTTGTGGCATTTATTTTAAGATACGGTTAATTTGATGAACTGTTTTAAAACCCTTTGAGGCAGGAGGTCTTTTGATGTTCACGGGGCTTTTCACCGCTTTGATCACGCCGTTTGAAAAGGAACGGATCGACTTGGACGCTTTCGCGCGTCTGATCGAATTTCAAATCAAATCGGGCGTCGACGGGATCGTCGTCTGCGGCACGACGGGCGAAAGCGCCGTCATGACCCCGCGGGAATACGAAACCGTGGTGAAAAAAGGCGTAGAACAGGTCGCCGGACGCGTTCCCGTCATCGTCGGGACGGGCGGAAACAACACCGCCAAAGTCATCGAAAACACCCTGCTCGCGCAACGGGCGGGGGCGGACGCGGCTTTGATCGTCACGCCGTATTACAACAAACCGACGCAAGAGGGGCTGTACCTGCATTTCAAAGCCGTCCACGACGCGACGGACCTGCCGATCGTTCTGTACAACGTTCCGGGGCGCACGGGCGTGTGCCTGTCGGTCGAAACGATCGCCCGTCTGGCGAAACTGCCGCGCGTCGCCGGCGTCAAGGACGCCACCCCCGACATCATGCGCCCGCTGAAAATCAGAAAGGCGGTCGGCGCGGACTTTTCGATCCTGTCGGGCGAAGACGCCAGCATCGTCGCTTTTCTGGCGCACGGCGGCGACGGCTGCATTTCCGTCACGGCGAACGTCGCGCCCGCTTTGTGCGCCGGAATCCACCGCGCGTGGGCGGCGGGCGACCGCGCCGAACTGGAACGCCTGCGCGATCTGCTGGTCGATCTGCACGACGCGATGTTCGTCGAAACAAATCCGTGTCCGGTGAAATTCGCGGCGGCGCGGCTGGGATTCGGCGACGGGTCCGTGCGTCTGCCTTTGTGCGAAATTTCCGAAAAATCGAAAGAAACCGTTTTGGCGGCGATGCGGCAGACGGGATTGGCGGAGTAAGTTCATGCCTGCGAAAAAAACTTCAACGCTGATCAGCACGGGAACGGTCGCCAAAAACAGAAAAGCGGGGTTCAACTACGCGATCGAGGAAACGGTCGAGGCAGGCTTGATTCTGACGGGGGCGGAGGTCAAATCCCTGCGTCAGGGGCGCGCCAGCATCAACGAAGCTTACGCCGCCGCGCAGGAAGGCGGCATTTATCTGCTGAACGCGACGATTTTGGAATACGGGTCGATCGGTTATATGAAACACACCGCCGCCCGCCCGCGCAAGCTGCTGCTGCATAAAAAGGAAGTGAAGCGTCTGACGGGTGCCGTCGCGCGCAAAGGCTACACGCTGATTCCGCTGGAGCTGTATTTCAACGCGCGCGGCATCGCGAAAATCAAGCTGGGGCTGGGCGTCGGGAAAAACAACGTCGACCGCCGCGAAGACATCAAAAAACGCGATTGGGACCGCGAAAAGCGCCGTTTGTTGAAAGGCGGCTGATTTAGGTTTTGCTTTTTGGCGGATTTTGTGCTTTCTTAACAGATATTTCGTGTGACGAGGACTGAAACATGCAGAATTTACAGGAAAAAATCAAAGAAATCCTCCTGTTGGCGGACGAAGACGTCGAAACTTTGCTGCGCGGCGATTTGAAAACGTTGCTGGCGCGGAACAAAGAAGCCGCCGTCCGCGTCGGAATCGCCTACGGGGCGGCTCTGGTCGTCGTGCTGATGTTTTTGGGGCTGTTTTCCGTAATGGGCGCGTTCGGCAAGGTTCTGCTCAGCTTCGTCATGTTCGGCGGACTGTTCGGCGCCGCGTTTCTGGCGGGCGAGAAAAACGTGCTGAAAGCGACGAAATACCCCGCTTTTTCCTATTTTCTGCTGTTCGTTTTCGCCGTGATGGCGTGGTCGATGTTTTCGGACGTGATGTCGGGCGGCGGTTTCCTGTCCAATCTGCTTGCGGTTCTGATCGTCGGCGGGCTGGGATTCGGCGCGTACACTCTGCGCGACACAGCGCGGGAACGCGGCGTCGAAACGGCTCAGCTGATGATGGTCGCGCTGTTGCTGGGGGCGTTTCTGCTGTCGTTGCAGGTGGCTGGCGTTCAGGTCGGCAGGGACAACGAATTCGAACGCGCGCGTCAGGCGCAGGTGATTCGCCGTCAGCGCGAAGCCGACAAAATGCGCGCGCAGATGGCGTCGACGCGCATTTGCACGACGGACGAGGAATGCCGCAAAATGAACACCAAGAAAAACACCTATTACGCGGAATACGAAGACGTCGCGCAGGCGTCGTGCGAAAACGCCGTCGCCAAGGATATTCCCGGACGTTTCGAATGGACTGTTTCGCCCAAGGTGTACAAATTCACCCGTTACGAGGTCGACGTGCTGAAAGACGACATTCTGCTGATCGGGGATCTGGCGCAGTTGATCGGCAACGACGGAACGAAAACGCCGCTGTCCTACACCTGCCATTACAACACCAAAAAGAAAACGACGACCGCCAACATTCAGCGCAAATAAAAAACGCGCGGGCGGGGCGGCTAACTTTTTTCTTGATATGGAACGAAGACCGTTTAAAATAGCAAAAGATTTTTGGGCTTTGCCCGAAACTACGGAGAATGGGAAATGAACAAGACTGCGGTTGAAACGGAAGCTTACTACGACATTTTGGCAAACGCGGACGGTGAACTGCTGTTCTGCCTGAAAGCCCGCGAAGGCAGTCCCGACCGTCCTCAAATCCTGTTCAGCGGCGAAAACCACGCGCTGTTTTACCGCACAGCCGATCAGATGATCGTTCTGGATTACATTCACCCCGAAGTCTGCCCGCTGTTGAAACAGGTGTCTTCGGTGCTGGTGGCGGAATTTACCGACCCGACGGGCGAAAACCCGATGAAGGGAATCGTGCGCGAATACACCGCCGCGGTGCGTCACGTGTCGAAACTGCCGCTGGTTTCCGGCGATTTGAAAGACTGACGCGCGGGGGCGAAAGGGCGGAGAGGAGGAACGCGCTCCGGTCGTTTTCGCAAAAAAATCAAGACAATTCAAAAGCCCCCTTTCGGGGGCTTTTTCAATGCGGTTTTCCGGCAGTCATTTTCTGACCAGCGGTTTGTATTTCACGCGGTGGGGCTGATCCGCCTCCGCACCCAGCCGGCGTTTTTTGTCGGCTTCGTATTCCTCGAAATTGCCTTCGAACCATTCGACGTGGCTGTCGCCCTCGAACGCCAGAATATGCGTCGCGATGCGGTCAAGAAACCAGCGGTCGTGGGACGTGACGACGGCGCAGCCGGGGAACGCCAGCAAAGCCTGTTCCAGCGCGCGCAGGGTGTCGACGTCCAGATCGTTCGTCGGTTCGTCCAATAAAATCACGTTCGCGCCGGATTTCAGCATTTTCGCCATATGGACGCGGTTGCGTTCGCCGCCCGACAGCAAGCCGACTTTCTTTTGCTGGTCGACGCCCTTGAAGTTGAACTGACCGACGTAGGCGCGCGACGGGATTTTGCGTTTGCCCAGCGTGACTTCGTCGTTTCCGCCGGATATTTCCTCCCACACCGTTTTGTTCGGGTCGAGTTCGTCGCGGCTTTGATCGACATAGCCCAAAACAACCGTGTCGCCGATGCGGAACGTCCCCGCGTCGGGCTGTTCCTGTCCCGTGATCATGCGCATCAGGGTCGTTTTGCCCGCGCCGTTCGGTCCGATCACGCCGACGATGCCGCCGGGGGGCAGTTTGAACGACAAATCGTCGATCAGCAAACGGTCGCCGTAGCCTTTGGACACGTCCTTGGCCTCGATGACCAGATCGCCCAGACGGGGGCAGGGCGGAATGACAATCTGCGCGTTTTCGATCGTTTGTTTGTCGGCTTCGCTGACCAAAGCGTCGAAGGCCTGAATGCGGGCTTTGCTTTTCGCCTGACGGGCGCGCGGGGATTGCCGGATCCATTCCAGTTCCTGCTTGATCGTGCGCTGGCGGGCGGATTCCTCTTTCGCTTCCTGTGCCAGACGTTTTTCTTTCTGTTCCAGCCACGAAGAGTAGTTGCCTTCGTAGGGGATTCCCTCGCCGCGATCCAGTTCCAAAATCCAGCCCGTCACGTTGTCGAGGAAGTAGCGGTCGTGCGTGACCATGACGACCGTTCCGGGATAGTCGTGCAGATGCTGTTGCAGCCACGCGACGGATTCCGCGTCCAAATGGTTGGTCGGTTCGTCCAGCAGCAGCAGATCGGGTTTGGACAGCAACAGACGGCACAGCGCGACGCGGCGTTTTTCGCCGCCGGACAGCTTCGTCACGTCGGCGTCGGCGGGCGGACAGCGCAGGGCGTCCATCGCGATTTCGATCGTGCGCTCCAAATCCCAGCCGTTGCACGCGTCGATTTTTTCCTGCAATTCGCCCTGTTCAGTGATCAGCGCGTTCATTTCGTCGTCGGTCATTTCCTCGCCGAATTTCATCGACAGTTCTTCAAACCGTTTCAACAAATCGCGCGTTTCCCCGCACCCGTCCATGACGTTTTCCATGACGTTTTTGTTCGGATCCAGCTGCGGTTCCTGCGGCAGATAGCCGACGCTGGCGCCTTCCGCCGCCCAAGCTTCGCCGTTGAATTCGGTTTCGATGCCCGCCATGATTTTCAACAGCGTGGATTTCCCCGCGCCGTTCGGACCCAGAACGCCGATTTTCGCCCCCGGAAAGAACGACAGCCAGATGTTGTGCAGAACCTGTTTTCCGCCGGGGTAGGTCTTGGACAGGTTTTTCATAACGTAAATATACTGGTACGCAGCCATTTTAATCCTCTTGATAGAATGAATTTCAGGCTGTTATACCAGACGCGGCGCGTTCTTCAAAGGAAAATAAGCTTATTCGCCTTTCTCTTCGCCCCGCTTGAACACCAGTTTTTTGCCGTCCGACGTCGTCAGCGTCAGGGTGTCGCCCCGTCTGTCGAACGCGACGACCTTGTCCAGCGTTTGCAAAAATTCGCGTTCCGCCTGCATCAACGGCTGGGGACCCATCATCATGGTCGCCCCCGCGTTTTCCAGACGCAGTTTGCCGCCGTCGGCTTTGTACGATCCGAAATAGCGGTTGACGGCGGCTTTGCCCGCGAAACGGCTTTCCGCGGGGGTGAAGCCGATCGAAATTTCCGCGTCGTTCATCGCGTTTTGCAACAAATAAACGCGGTCGTCCAGCGGTTCGGTCGACACGGCGTTCAAACAGGCGGACAACAGGCAGACGGAAAGGGCGGTCAGCAGTTTTTTCATGGCGTTTTCTCCTACGGGCGTTGTTTTTGTCGTTAAAAGCATTGTCCGACTTTTCGCGGCAAAAGGCAAGCGTTAACGCCCGCCGCCGCCTCCGCCGCCAAAACCGCCGCCGGAAAAGCCTCCGCCGCCGGAACCCGACCGCGACGGGGGCGCGCAAGCCGTCGACGTGCAGGAATTGAAACCGCCGAAATCGGACGCGCGGAAACGTCCGCCCGAATACCACGACGGGGCGTATCGCGTCATGTCGGTCAGGCGGCGCATTTTATTTTCCCATTCCTTTTCCAATCCGAACAAAACGGCGTAGGGCAGCAGCCGTTCCATTTTAGCGCAGTCGACGGGCGCGGGGATTCCCGTGTCGACCGCCTTTAAAAACATTCTGACGCCGTCCGTATGGGCGGAAACGTCCTGTCCCCGCCGCGTCGGACGGACGATCAGATGCGCGTAAATCAAAACCGCCAATCCGCCCGCCGCATAGAAAACCAAAGCTTCGCGAACGTCGGGATTCGCCGCGGCGGCGGTCAGCGTCGTCATTGAAAAATGAAAAGCGACGAACAAAAGAATGAAAACGGGCGCGAATTTGAACGTCCGCGTCGCGATCATCGCCAGAACGTCCCGACAGGCGGGAATTAAAAAGACCAGATAAACCGCCAAAAGCGCGATTAAATGCGGGGCGTCCGCCCGCCACAGCAAAAACGCCGCCAATCCCGACAGCAGAGCCAGCGCGCCGGCGACCATTCCGCGGTTCGCGGCGAAACAATCCGCCGTCCGCGCCGCCAGAAAATTTTTCAACGCTTTGCGGCACAGGTTCATTTCGGAGGAATATTTCCGTTCCAAACGCACGGGAAAACGCAGGTTTTTATCAAGGATCTTTTCTTCGCCGTTTTTTGGGGCGCGCGCCTTTTCGATCAGAAAATCGTCTTCGCCGTCGGAACGTATTTTCAAAAATCCGGAAACGCCGCCTTGCAGCAAAGCGGCGGACAGGATTGAGCCGTCGTCGCGTCCGTAACTGTCGACAAAACGCGCCATCGCGGGGGTGACGTCGGGAAGGACGTCAAAACGCGGCATGACGGTCGGTTTTTCGGGGTCTTTGCCGTACAGCGCCCAGGTGACGATCAGATAAGCCAGTAAAATCAACGCGGACAGCCGCGCCGGGAATCGGTCGCGCAAGGGGATCGGTAAGGCGTCAACAAATCCCTTTTCAAATCCGACGGCGACGGTCAGCCCTTCGTTCGGATTTAAATAAGCGGCTGAAAAAACGCCCGTTTTTTGATCGAAAGCGGCGGGCGTTTTGCTTCCCCGTTTTCCGACGTAGCTCGCGGTTTGCAGAACTTTCGCGCCGTTCGGGACGATGACGCGGGCGGACGCTTTTTCAATCGGAAAAGCCCAATCGTTGCCCGTGGCGTTCCGATAGATTGCGTCGTAGCCGTCGAACGCCCGCACCGTGTTCGACGCCCGATAGGTGATTTCAAACGTATATAGACCGTCGCGCGGCAGAAATTCGTCCGTTCCCGTGTTGATGCGGAACCCTCCGTTCGCGTTTTCCGTGAAATATGGTTCCGGTCTTCCGTCGCGCTTGACCGACAGGACGCGGTAGTCGACGCCCCGCGTCAGCGGCAGGTCGCGGTAAATGCCGCGTTTGATTTGCTTTCCCTCGCGGTTGACGGTGACGCGTTCCGACACGGTGACGGACGCGTCGGGATTGACGCGGATCGTCGATTGATAATCGCGGATCGTTTCGTCCGCGGCGGCGGAAAACGAAAACAGCCAAACCAGCGCAAACAGCAGAAACTTTGCGGGGCTAGAAAGAAACGGCGACATTTTCCTTTTCCCGATCGTCGATGTCGAAAAATTCGCGTTTGGCAAAGCCGAAGTTTTTGGCGATCAGGTTCGACGGGAACGTGTCGATCGCCGTGTTCAAATCGCGCGCCGTCGCGTTGTAATAGCGGCGGGCGTTTTGCAGGTCGTCCTCGATTTTTTCCAGCGACTCCTGCAACTTGGCGAAATTAGCCCCGGCTTTCAGTTCGGGATAGCTTTCTCCCAGCGCGAACAGCGATTTCACCCCTTGCGACAGGTTGCTTTCGGCTTTGGCGACATCGGCGGGGGCGGACGCGTTCATCGCGGCGTTTCGCAATTCAATGACGTTTTCCAGCGTCGATTGTTCGTGTTTGGCGTATCCTTTGACACATTCGACCAGATTGGGGATCAGGTCGCGGCGGCGTTTCAGCTGGACGGTGACGCCGCTCCAGCCCTCGTCGCAGCGGTTTTTCAGACGGACGAAGCGGTTGTAAAGAAATACGGCGTAAAAAACGATCGCGGCGGCGACGGCAAGGACGGACATGGGCGTATCCTTTATTATATGAAACTCCGGTCAGAATAGCCTAGTTTTAAAAGCGGAAAAACAAAAATCGGAGACGGACATGTATAAAAACATCGAAAAGCAGAAAGTCCTGAATCTGGCTGATTTGGTCGATTACCAAGCGGGACAAGTCGTCAGCAGGACTTTGGTTCAAAACGAACTGGTCGGCGTGACGCTGTTTTCGTTCGACAAGGGCGAGGAGATTTCCGCCCACACCGCGGGCGGCGACGCGATGGCGACGGTGCTGGACGGCACGGGGCGGTTCACGGTCGGCGGGGACGAATTCTTTTTGAAAAAAGGCGAAACGCTGATTATGCCGAAAGGAATCCCGCATGCCGTTTTCGGCGAGGAACGGTTCAAAATGCTGCTGACCGTGTCGTTCTGACAACCCGCCGCGGCGCCGTTTCCGAACGGCAAAAAAATGAACGAACGTGTAGAAAAAGATTGCTTTTTGCGGCTGTCTGATTTATATAGCTAATCGTGAAACAAATCACGATTTGCCGATTCCCGGGCGCAGGCGCGGGGCGGTCATCTTGAACAAGGTAAGGATTCAATGGAAGTTAAAACAGCAGAAGATTTGGAGCTGGTTATCTCCAAAGCGCACGAAGCGCAGGCGGTTTATGCCACCTATACGCAGGAACAGGTCGACAAGATCTTCCGCGCGGTTTCTCTGGCCGCCAACAAAATGCGCATTCCTCTGGCCAAAATGGCTGTCGAGGAAACGGGCATGGGCGTCGTCGAAGACAAAGTGATCAAAAACCACTTCGCGTCCGAATACATCTATAACAAATACCGCGATATGAAAACCTGCGGCATCATCAAAGAAGACAAAGCCAACGGCATCAAGAAAATCGCCGAACCCATCGGCGTCATCGCGGGCGTCGTTCCGACGACGAACCCGACTTCCACGGCTATTTTCAAAACGCTGATCGCGCTGAAAACCCGCAACGCCATTGTCTTCTCGCCGCACCCGCGCGCCAAAAACAGCACGATCGCCGCGGCGAAGCTGTGCTTGGAAGCCGCCGTCAAAGCCGGCGCGCCCGAAGGCATCGTCGGCTGGATCGACGAACCGTCCATCGAATTGTCCGACATGCTGATGAAACACCCCAAGGTCGACATCATTCTGGCGACCGGCGGTCCCGGCATGGTCAAAGCCGCCTATTCCTCCGGCAAGCCCGCTTTGGGCGTCGGACCCGGCAACACGCCCGCGGTCATCGATGAAACCGCCGACATCAAAATGGCTGTTTCCTCCATTCTGCTCAGTAAAACGTTCGACAACGGCATGATCTGCGCGTCCGAACAGTCCATCGTCGCCGTTTCCGACGTCTACGACGAAGTTAAAAACGAACTGAAATACCGCGGCGCCTATATCCTGAACGACGAAGAACGCGAAAAGGTCGCCGCCATTATGCTGACCCCGCGCGGCGTCAACCCCGCCATCGTCGGACAGCCCGCTTACAAAATCGCCGCTTTGGCGGGTTTTGAAGTGCCCGAAGAATCCAAAGTTCTGGTCGGCGAAGTCGAAGACGTGACGACGGCTGAACCGTTCGCGCACGAAAAACTGTCGCCGGTTCTGGCGTTGTACCGCGCCGAAAACTTTGAAGACGCGATGGAAAAGGCTTACACGCTGGTCGATCACGGCGGCGCGGGTCACACGTCCGTTCTGTACACGGACGACCGCAAGGACGACCGCATCAAGGCGTTCGGCAACAAAATCCACACGGGGCGCATTCTGATCAACACGCCCGCGGCTCAGGGCGCGATCGGCGACTTGTTCAACTTCAAACTGGAACCGACTCTGACGATCGGCTGCGGTTCGTGGGGCGGCAACGCCACCAGCGAAAACGTCGGTCCGAAACACTTGCTGAACATCAAAACCGTCGCAGAAAGGAGAGAAAACATGCTCTGGTTCAAAGTTCCGCCGAAAGTCTATTTCAAACGCGGGGCGATTGATCCGGCTCTGCGCGAATTGAAAGGCAAGAAAAAAGCGTTCATCGTCACCGACCGTTTCCTGTTCAACTCCGGCATGTCGAAAAAGATCACCGACGTTCTGGAAGAAATCGGCGTCGATTACCAGATTTTCTTCGACGTGAAGCCCGATCCCGATCTGTCCACGATCAACAAGGCGTTCACGATGGTCAAAGCCTACGAACCCGACGTGTTCATTTCCATGGGCGGCGGTTCGCCGATGGACGCGGCGAAGATCTTGTGGCTGATGTACGAACAGCCCGATGTCAAATTCGAAGACGTCGCGATGCGCTTTTTGGATATCCGCAAGAGAATTTGCGATCTGCCCGCTTTGGGCAAGAAAGCCGACATGGTCGCCATTCCGACGACGTCCGGCACGGGTTCCGAAGTCACGCCGTTCGCCGTTATCACGGACGACAAAACGCACATCAAATACCCGATCGCGGACTACGCGCTGACCCCGACCATGGCGATCGTCGATCCGGATCTGGTCGACACGATGCCCCCCGGACTGTGCGCCGCCGGCGGTATCGACGCTTTGGTTCACGCCGTCGAAGCCTACGTTTCCATCATGGCGACGAACTTCACGAACTCCATGGCTTTGGAAGCCGCGAAAAAGGTCTTCAAATACCTGCCGCGTTCCTACCACGAAGGCAAAAACGACCCGCTGGCGCGTGAAAAAATGCACTACGCCGCGACGTTGGCCGGTATGGCGTTCGCCAACGCGTTCCTGGGACTGTGCCATTCCATGGCGCACAAACTGGGCGCCATGTACAACGTGCCGCACGGCATCGCCAACGCGTTGCTGATTTGTCAGGTTATTCGTTTCAACGCGTCCGACGCGCCGACGAAACAGGCCGCTTTCGCGCAGTACAAATATCCGAACGCGAAGGAAAAATACGGTCAGATCGCCAACCAGCTGAAACTGGGCGGCAAGAACGACGATGAAAAGCTGGAACTGCTGATCAACGCCATTCAGGGTCTGAAAAAAGAAATCAACATTCCGCTGTCGATCCGCGAATACGGCATTCCGGAAAAAGAATTCTTTGACAGACTGGACGAACTGACCGAAATGGCGTTCGACGACCAGTGCACGGGCGCGAACCCGCGCTACCCCTTGATGAAAGAAATCAAGGAACTGTACATTAAAGCTTACGAAGGCGTCACCGACTAACCCCTTTCAAGGTGAGCCTTCGGCAGAGAAGCAGGCTTCGGGAAACCGAAGCCTGTTTTTTTGGGGGCGCGAATTGAAAAATGGACAAATTTTTTTTGTTCGTAAAAAAGACGCGGGTCGTTTTTGGCTTGAAGTCCGTCAACATAATGAAAATAAATAAATATTTTCAAAACGGCTTTTCTATTTTGTCGAAAAATTTTCAAAAAGCCCTTGCGCGAGGGAAAACGGTCGGCTAGTATGGATTCAATAGGGGAGCGATCCCCGTTTTCAAATCAAAGGATATCCGATTATGGCATTGAACTGGTCTGACGTTGACGAATTGGCGAACGCCCTGGAAAAACAGTATCCGCAGACCGACCTGTCCGTTTTGGAATATGACGAGTTGCGCGCGATGGTCGCCGGAATCGACGGCTTTGACGACGCGTCCGTTCCCGACGACGACGATATGGAATCCGTCGTCCGCGCTTGGATCGGTATCCAGTTTCCCGAAGACGCCGAACGCGTCAATTCGGAAGACGTAGACTAAAAGGATAAACGGTTATGGCAGAATCTTTCACATCTTGGAAATCTGCGGGCGGAAACAACGCCGACCACATCGGCGGCAACGGCTACGAATTTTCCTACACCGACGAATCGGGCGAAAAAAAAGGTGTGGTGCAGGTCGACTACGGTTCCCTGTTTTGTAAAAAAGAGGAAACGGGCTATGACGCTTTTATCCCGACCATGCCCGAATCGAACGATATTCTGATCACGCACGGTCACGCCGACCATATGGGCGGGCTGGCGCATTTGATGAACTTGAAACGCGCCGAGTTCGAACAGAAACGCGCGAAAGGCGAAAACTTGACCGTTCATTGCACCGCGTTCGCCGAAAAACTGATTAAAAACAGCCTGCAAAGCACGGGAATCCCCAAAGAGGAATTTCCGGATTTTCACGTTTTCAAGCCCGACGAAACTTTTGAAATCAACGGGTTTAAAGTCGAACCGTTTTCCGTGTCCCATTCGATTCCCGACGCGGTCGGCTTTGTGATCGAAAGCCCGAACGGCACGCGCATGATGACGACGGGCGATTTCAAAACCGCCAAAGTTCCGCTGGGGCAGGGGTTCGACGATGAAAAGGTCGCCGCGATCGCGTCCAAAGGCATCGACTATCTGTTTATCGATTCGACGTCTTCAACCGCCAAAGGCGAAACGATCGGCGAATCCGAAGTGAAAGAGGGATTGCGCCGGATTTTAAAGGAATCCGAAAACGGTCCGGTGATTTCGGGCGTGATTTCGTCGTCCTGCCACCGTCTGCACACGGTCGCGACCGCTTTGGCGGAGGAGGCTTTAGAAAACGGGACGGAACCCCGCACGATGATTTTGGACGGCGCGTCGCTGATCAACGCCCGCCGCGCGATGAATCAATGCGGCTACAAACTGGAAGACATGATTCGCGCGGAAACGGGCGTCGAAATGAAAATCGTTTCCGCCAATTCGAAAACCGCGCAGAGGACGCCGCCGCAAAACCGTTTTTACGTCTGCACGGGAACGCAGGGCGAAGACGCGTCGTTGCTGAAAATCGCCGAGGGGCGCAACAAAAACATCTCGCTGGACGAAATGCGCGAAAGTTCCGGCATGGGCAAGGATTTGCCGATTTACGTCTACGATCTGCAATCCTGCATTCCGGGCAGCGAGGAAACGCACAAGGCTTTGGAAGAAAAATTTCAGGCGCGGGGGTGCGCGACCTATTTCCCCAGCCGTTATAAGCCGAACAAATACACGATTCACGCGTCGGGTCACGCTGGATCGGGCGACGTCGCCAAAATTTGCAAAATCGTTTCCGAATCGTCCCCGCGCCGCACGACGGTCGTACCCATTCACGGCGATCCCGCCCAGCGCCGCAACGTGATGAAAATCGCGCAGGAAAGCGGGCTGAGCGCGTGCATCATTCCGAACATGGTCGAAATGCGGGCGTTCAAAAAATACGCGACGTGGGAAAACGGCGGCAAAACCGAAGAATGGATCGGCGTGAACGACGCGAACAACGATTTCAGAAAGCCGTATTTCAAATACGACCGTTTGGCTTTGGATTTGGAAACCAAGGAACGCAAGAAAATCGGCTATTACAAATACAAACGCGCGCCGCGCAAAAACAGGGACGCGCAAAACACTCCGAAACCCGCCAATCTGGCGGCGCTGCGCAAACGGCATGAACGCTGAAAACGAAAAAAGCCCTCCGGTCGGAGGGCTTTTTCACAACCGTTTCGCGGCGCGGCAAGCGGCAACGGCAAAAAACGGAAACAAAAAACGGGAAAAAGAAAGCCCCCTTTCGCGAAAGGGGGCTTGTCGTTTCTTTTGCGCGTTCGGATAATCAGCGTTGCGCGCCTCTGTTCGCCAGAACGGCGTTCTTGACGGCGTCGCGTTTCGGCGCGTTCAGCGCGCGCATTTTCGATTTTTCGATCTGCAAAGCCTTTTCGGCGGCGGGGGCTTTTTTGCCGTCGATCGCCGCTTTGTTGATTTTTTCAACGGCGTCCACGGCGCGCATGACGGTCTGCAAAACCTCTTTCTTTTTCACGCCTCTGGTCGTCGAGGGGGCGAATTTTTCGCGCGTTTCGGCGATGTATTTTTCGGCGTACATCTGCGCGCCGGCGTTGCCTTTCAGATCGCGCACGGGGACGTTCGCCAGCGACGGATCGCGCGGCGCGCCTTTGACGGACATGGCTTCGTCGTACAGCTCGACCGCCGTTTTCGTCAGCAGGTGAACCTGACGCGCCTGTTTGCCGTTCATAAAATCCTCGAACCCTTCGACGCGTTCGCCGCCGCAGAATTTCGCGATTTCGGCGGGCTTCATCGAAACGAACGGGCGTTTGTCCGCTTTGGAACGCAGGGAGCCCAGATAAACCTCGACATCGTATCCCTGTTCATAGGACGCGGAAATGCGTTCGTCGTCGTACCAGCCTTTGAACGCTTCGGACGGCGAACGGGATTCCGCGAACCGGTCGGTGATGGGTTTGTAGTGTTTTTCAAAACGTTTCATCGGCGCGTCGTGCCCCCGCGCCTGCCATTCTTCGCACGCCAGAACGACCTGCGTTTGCGCGTCGGCTTCGGTCGCGCGGTTGATCATCAGACGCGTGGCGTAGTCCAGATTTTGCGCTTCGGCTTCGTTGCGCCCCTGATTGTTCTGCCACAAATGGCGCGCTTCGTGGACAAGGGCGAATTCCATAAAGTCCATGCCCAGCGATTTAGCCATGACGATCTGGTTGTTTTCGGGGTCGAAATAACCGCCCGCCGTTCCCAAAGCCGTTTCCAAAAAGAAGTCGACCTTGTATTTTTTCATGTCCTCGATGGCGTTGCGCCCCGTCGGAATCGACGCCAGCGAATCGAACAAAGCTTCGGCGAATTTCTTTTCCGAAGGCGCGACGTTCACTTTGACGCCGTGCAACAGGTACTGTTCGACCCGCTCGTCTTTGTTTCCGGTCTGTTCGAATAATTTTTTCAAACTCATATTCTTCGCCTCTCGTCATAAAAGAACTTTACGGGTCAGAATGCGCCGCTTTGTCGTTTTTGTCAATATTTTTGGCAAAAAAACATTGAAACGGCGGCGCGTTTAGATAATAAAGTGATTGTCGATTCCGTTGAACGCGCGCAAGAAAAGGACGTTGAAAACGATGATTCCCGTGCAGGAAATCAAAAACGAAGAAATCATTATGGCGAACGTCGTCAAATGGCTGGCGCTGTCGCTGATCGCGGGGGCGCTGACCGGCGGGCTGATCGCGGGGTTTCTGCTGGCTTTGCGGGCGTCGATCCGGTTCGTCGCCGCTTTGCCCGATTGGCGTTACGCCTTGATCCCCGCCGGATTGCTGGGCAGCGTGTACAGTATTCGCCTGATCGCGCCCGCCGCCGCCGGACACGGCACGGACAAGGTCATTTCCGCTCTGCATTACCGCGCCGGACGGATTCCCTTTTTGGTCGTTCCCGCCAAAATCCTGTCGACGATCCTCACGCTGGCGCCGGGGGGCGTCGTCGGAACGGAGGGACCCAGCGTCCAGAC
>ERZ808286.493-NODE-493-length-25677-cov-4.043166_pt1 | contig 25677 bp, 26 predicted proteins | sample MGYA00521276_ERZ808286 | MGnify/ENA primary metagenome ERZ808286 (study PRJEB31516, sample SAMN03275607) | gut metagenome | biome: mammalia-associated habitat; material: feces | host: Papio cynocephalus | place: Kenya | collected 2012-08-01 ... | reverse complement strand
GGCCTTGGCGTAATCAGAATTAGCCGCCGCAATAGACTGCTGGAGTTTATTATTTAATTCTTGCGTTTCCACATAGCGGTTTACACCATCAAGGAATCTGTCATCCTCATCCTTGGTGCGGTTATATCTAGCCTCTAGCTGATCGAAGCCTAAACCCTTAGTAACCTTACTCTCAAATTCATAAAAAATATCATCAAGAGTGTTAGAATAGAGATTCTTGGCGGCTTCCATCGCACTTGCGGTCGCCTCTAGCATGGCGTTTTGAGCTTCTTGATAGTCCTCAAGTAAAGCGTCTCTGTCTGCCTTTAGAATATCATATTCCGCAGTTCCTTGGGTAGCGTTTGCTAAAGCTAGCTCAGCCTCTCGTAACTGGGTTTCAGCGCGTTCCATGTATTGCTTTTGCAATTTAGCCTGAGTAAATGAATTTTCTAAGGTAGCCGTATAAGACTCACCCAGCGCCGCATACTTCTCAGCTAAAGAGTTGTTAATTGTCTGCAAGTCTACTAAATCATTAATAGAACTTAAAACAGATTGACTATTTTCTAACAAATCAATAAACTCATTAAACCGATCGGTGGCCGCATCAAGAGCATCAGGTAATGTATCCTTGAGAGTCTCAATATAATCAAGCATCGCCGTGCCACTGTCAACAAGCTCCTCCCGCAAATCAGCTAACTCATCTTGTAACGCTTGAACGTCAGTATACTGATTAGCATTACGAATCATGTCTAACAAGGAGTTCATCTTGGTTTCATAGTCACCAAACATAGAAATTTCATCTTCAATTCCTTGTCTATCTAAGCCAGCATTACGGAAACCGTTATCTAGCGCGTCACCAACAGAACTATTGATTTCTTTTTGGAACTCCCGCAAGGTATCTTGCATTTCTTTCCAATCAATGCGAATTTGCAATGCTTCTTTAACTTTTTCAAGTTTAGCATCTTCGATCTGCCGCATCGCATCTTCATATGCGTTAAGCTGCTCACGGAAAGTATCAATAGAGTCCTCATAGTTCTCTAAGAGCTGCATCTTGTCGTCATACTCTTGTTGAACCATATCTTGTTGGTCTTTGCTCACGGAGTTAATGCGGCTATTATATTCATTAGTAATTTGCTCAAGAAGCTGAGTGTAATTCTTGAGTTCCATGCTAGCGGTGTCATACTCAACATCTAAACCTGCGGCGCGCAGTGCCTCAAGATCAGAAACCACAAATGCGGAGGCCGCTGCCTGCTTTTGCGCTTGCAGCTCGGCGACTTTGTTGAGTTTCTCAATCTTCTGCGTGAGCATTTCAATTTTGTCCGTACCGTAAGCACGATCCGCCGCAGTAGAAATATCATCAAGTAATTCTTTCTGATATTCAATCTCACGCGTAATTTCATGGTAGCGTTCAAGGACTTCTTTCAGCTCTTTAGTAGTATCACTACCCGATCCTCCACCAACAGTAGAATTAATAAGATTACCTGACCGCAGACGAGCGAGCGCCGCATCAATAGCACCAATCTAAGCACCAACGGATTTTAGCTCACTATCAGTCCCCGCAATTAAACTATTCGCCGCATCTTGAATATCTTTTAGTGTACCAAGTTTATCAATTTCACTTGTCCATTTTTCAATTTGCTTGGCTACAGCATCTGCATCTGATAATTTAGATGTATCAAAACCTTTAACATCAGAGCCAGAATATCCAGTTTGCACATTCATGGAAGCAGGGTCAAACGTGGTATCTTTGAAATTCTTTGCGTTCTTTTCAGTAATATTGAAATAATTAGCTTTGGCTTTAGCCATTGTATTCCAATAATTAACTACATTGCTAGCTAAATTATATGTTGAAGTATCAATAGCAACATTAGAATTAACAGCATCAAGCGTTGTAGTATTAAGGGTATCAGTAGTGTACTCAGCAACGGCCTTTGCATTTTCAGTTAATGCTTGCGATTTCGCGGTATCCGCATCAACGACACCTGCAGCCTGCAAGGCCGCATCATCCGCAATAACTTGTTGCATCATCGCCTGCGCCATGTAGCCCGCCGCCGCGGTATCCGTTTCAGCTTGGGTCGCCGCAATTAACAAACGTTTCTTCTCTTGTAGAGCCTTTTCTTGCACCACAAGCATCTCACGCTGAGTTTCTAGTTGAGCAATCTTGGCTTGACGATCAGCTTCTACCTCATCCTTCTTTTGCTGAACATAAGCATCAACTACAGATTGATTGAGAGAAATTGTACCTTCGGTCGTAGCTTCGCAATTGCGGAGAAGCTCACCATATCCAGAATCGATCAGAGAAACTACGTCATCAGTAGTCATCTCAAGACCGTTAGCAATTTTCTCTTGTAGAGTATCAAATTCGCGACCAATGTCAAACGCTTCGTCTACATCCTCACGCAGAGAAGAATTAATTTGTAGCTTTATTTCATCCGCGTTCTCTGACAATTGCTCAACAATAGCATTAACTTTCTTCTGTAGTTCCTCAACATCACCGTTACCATTTTTAATATCTAACTCTAATTCCGCTTTTTGAGTAAGTAAATTATCTCGACTATTTAATGCACCGCCTAAACCAGAGCCTAAATATTCGATACGATCATGGTAGGTTTTATTCCACTCATCTAGCTGAGTTCCATACTTTTCAACAATCGCAGCGCCATCTAAATATAATCCATTAAGTGCTTCTACTAAATTCCCACCAAACGTCTCTTTGAGTTTATTATATGCTTCTTCATCAAGCTCGTTTACATCTAGATCTCCACTCGCATAAGCCAACAACCCATTAACGTAATCTTCACTTGTTTCCTCATACATCCTCTCAATTTCTTCAAGAGTAGTCTCGTCAAACTGTTTTAATGCATTTTCACGGGCAACAAGCATTTTAATAACATTTTGGTGTAAATCTTGCGTTGAGCCATCTGCCATAGTAAAGGTATAGTAACCAGTTTTACCAGATGTTTTAGACGCATCCTCCGCACCAATTAAATCCTTGTATTGGTTAGCCGCATTTTTACCGCTTAGTTTAGAAGAATCATACCAATTTTCTTGATTTGCCGCGAAAAACTTGCCTAATGTATCAAGATTACTTTGAACGATACTATTTTCATCAGCCATCGTGCTAATACGTTGACCAGCAATAGTAGCAATAGTATCAGAATTCGCAGAAATTTTATCTGCCAACTCACGCAACGCAGAAGTATTTTCTTGAAGTTCAGTAATTTGCTCCTCAGATAAACCAAGAGAAGCTAAATATTTTTCATCAAACAGGATAGAAGAACCCTTGTTTTGAATCGCGGCAATTAGTGCATCAATATTGGCCTTTTGAGCATCTGTAATAATCTCGCCAGTAGCTTGTAATACGTTTACATCTTTCGCAGCAGACGTATGAGTATCTTCACTAATGCGATAATCGGCATCATAAACCGTATCAGCCAATTGGTCTTGTAAATCTTTTTGTAAAGATTTAATTTTATCCGCAGTTACCTCGTAGGAGGCCGCATAAGCTGCATTTTGCGCTGTTTGTAACTCTTGAAGTTGCTTGTCAAGTAGTTTTTGTTTTCCAGCTTCAGAGAGAGTTAAAACGCCATTAGCATTTTCAACTTCAGATGCCAGCTCAGGATAACTCTCTAATAATTTTAAAACTTCTTCATTAACACTTGCGACGGCCTCACGCCACTCTGTAGTCCCTTTGATTGCAGCATTTAAATTCTCTTGAGCAGATTCGATTGATTCAATAGAGGACTTAATCTCATTATATTCAGATTTTACTTGTTCAAGGTTATTTTTTAAAAACTCTTGTTGTTTATTTAATTCTTCTGTGCGCTCTTTTGTAGTGAGAACCAAATCTGCAATAGTTTTAATAACAGCTACTACCGCTACAATACCCGCAATCGCAACACCGGCAGAACCAGCAGCCCCTAATCCTAAAATACCCTTGCCAACAAGCCCTCCGGCTTTAAATATATTAGTTAAAGCCTTAAAGCCAGAAACGGCAGCGGGTAATCCAGAACCTAAGCCAAAAATAACTGACTGTAATTTTTCAAGAGGAGTTAATGAATCATCCTGTAGACTATTTACCACTCCAACAAAAGAAGAATATGCAAATCCCGCCTTTGTCGCGGCATCTGTTATATCTGTTAACCTGTCGGCCCAATCGGGTTTAGGAGACTCTGGATTAACTCCTTCACCTACTTTTCCCGCATACAAACCTTGTAATAGAGATTGAAACTCTTCAGCACCAGCATTTCTAGCTCGATTCCGCAATTCTTCCAAGAAAGCATTAAATCTACTTTGATCCTCATCGTCTCTTCCATCAAATTGAAAAACTTGTCTAATATAGTTTAAACGATTTTGGGCATCTGCTGCTCGCTCAGCGCTCTGCGCCTGCAAACGATTTATAATTTCTTGTCGGAGTTCTTTATCAGATTGTTCTTCGTTAACGCCGCCATAGCCATCATCTACACCAAGAGAATCCCATATAGATAATAGTTCTTTTCGACTATATGAATTTTCTTTATTTCGCAAATTTGCAACTAGACGACCCATTGACGCCGTTTCTCGTATTTGGGTTACATATTGCCCTAATAAATTTCGTGAATCCTAATTGTGGAAGTTTTTAAATTCAGCCGCAGCCGCTGTCTCGATGTCTCTATCCGTTAGTTGAGGAGTGCCCTCTCTTGCTCTCGTTCTTCTTTCGCGTTCTAGCCTTGCCGCAGAAAGTCTGTACTGGCTAGGATCAAAATCTTCTCGTTCAACAATATTATCCATAACTGTGTCAGCATAATTTTCTGCTGTCTGCTTCGTGGCTATTGCTACACGATTTTGTTCAAGGGCTAACTTTTGCGTGTTTTCGACAAGAGCAATTTGTAAATCAAGAGAACGCTTCTAATCATCGGTTAATTTATCATAAATACTATCAATTTTAGTTTGAAATCCAATTATATCTTGAGTAATTTTGGTTTGAACTTTTATGTTAGTATCACCATAAACGCTACCCTTTAACGCATCTCCCGCTGCACCCTTTAGAGATACAGCTTCTCTTCGTTGTTTTTGTCCACCACCAATCAGATAAGATAATTGATAAGCAGTTTCACGCAAACCTTCACGGAAGCGCTCTCCGAACTGTTTTTGTAAAACAACAGCTAGCCCTAATAAGACGCCCCTAAGTCCGCCTACAGAATCAATAGCGTTCTCAATTATCTTTAAGAAACCCGCAAATCCATTTGTTAAGTCAATCCAAAAATCATCTTTAATTAATGAATCATAAATACCCTCAGCAGATGCCTTAACGTTCTTGCGCGCGGCCTCCCAAGATTCAGCAAAAATGTCAGCCTGATTTTGTAATTCACCAGTAGCATTTTTTGCCGTTTCCAGGTTTTCTTTCATAAAGTCCCAGTTGTCCATCAAGGCGATGAACTGCGCGTATTGTCTAACTCCGCCAACCGCCTGGGCTAGAGCTACCTGCTCGTCCTTGTTTAGATTTTGCCACTTCTCACCCACGTCATCTAAAATGGCATCCATATCACGAAGTTCACCATTAGAATCTTTAATAGAAACTCCAACCGCATCAAGAGCCTGAGAATATTTACCTAAAGTAGTACCATCATCAAGAGTCTTACCTAATTCAAGGTCTTGGATACGACTAAATAGGGTTTTAAAAGCAGTACCAACAACATCCGCGGATTGACGCGTAGTGGCGGTAACAGTCGCAAGCGCGGCCGTCGCATATTCGTAACTCAAACCAACCGTTTCAGCCGTCGCCGCAAACTTATTTAATCCAGTTGCAATTTCTTGTGAACTTGAAGCGGTCGCCGCGCCCAGTGCCACAATAACATCCGCAAAATACTCTAGATTTTCAGAACCTTTAGCAAAGTTGTTCCAAATAGCAGTTAAATATTCAGAAGAAGTAGTTAAACTTTCTCTTGACACATTTGCGAACTTTGCTGTTACATCAGTTCTAGCTTTAACACTCTTATCATCCAGGCCCTGTTGATAATAGATTAGCGACGCGTCCGTATATTTAGTTGTAGTAGTATTAAGCTCCTTAGCCGCTCGGTTAGCCTGCTTAGCAAACTGCGCCATTTCTTCAGTGCTTTTACCAGTAACAATACGAATATTATTTAATGATTCATTTAAATCTTCTGCATATCTAACCGCATCTCCAAAAGCCGTAGTAATGCCTGTTAAAAGTCCAGAAGTAACCTGCCAACGAAGAGTATTCTTCATTGTTACCCACAACTTGTCTAATAGCTCATTACTACGACGCAAAGGCATTTCAGCTTGCCCAATCGCCCTAGCCAAAGAAGCAAACGCTTCTTGCCCAGCGGGTCCAATTTGTACTAAATTAGTTCTTAATGTTTGTAAATCGGTCTTACCTAATGCTAATGCCTTAGAGAATGCAGATAAATCTAGTTTACCCGTATCCACATTTATTGATTTATTTAAATATGAATTTAATTCAAGAGCAGCTTTGCTAGCCTACTGAATCTATGTGGTTAGCGTACCAGCTGGCGTGTTTTTACCAATAGCAATATTGTTTAATTGACTCTCTAATTGCTTTAACGCACTACTCAGCTTGCTAGTATCTGCATTAAAACCAATTACATAATCAATTCTCTTACTAGCCATATTAATCTCCTTTCGCTCATATAATAACAAAAAGGCTCTGAGATAGTCATACCTCAGAGCCTTAAACTATTCTCTATTTATTTTGAAAAATCAATAAATAGGATTATTCAGTTTTGTCCATAAATTCTCTAATTGCGCTTAATTCTTCAATGCCTTCCTTATTCTTGATCTTCTCCATGATAGAATCAAGCTGGTTACCCAAATCGGTAGCATTGGTATTCATCGCCGCCATAGCTCCCGCAAAAGAGGCGTTATAACGCTCAATATTACCAATCGTTTCATCAAGAGTTAGAGAAATGTCAATCCACTCATGTCTGTCCCAAGACTCAACCGCGCTTTCCACAGCCTTCAATAGTCCAGAATGGATAATCTTATCAGCCAGTTCACCCGGATTGTCTAAATCTTCATCATCAATCTCAATATCAGTAAAATACTTGATATAAGCAATAGTCTCAAACACAGAAGTAATAACGGGACTAAATGTGCCATGGTCAGGACTCATCGCATGGCCAACTACAAACTGAATAAACTCAATCTTTGCGGCGGTAGGTAGCCAACTCCGCACAGAGATCGTTTCACCATTAAATGTGACCTCGCCATGCGCAGGTTCAACCGCGATATTAAAATCTTTAAAGTTCATAATGAACCTCCTTTTACTCTTTTATATTTATATTATAACATATTTTTTAGAATTTGTCAAATTAAAGGATTGGAGATATTCCATACTTTGCTGCCACGTTAAACAGAACCCGTGGATTCATTTTTGCCACTAATCCAATTGAAGACAACTGGCCTAACACCGACCTAGAACGCTCAAATCCTTGTGTGTATGAGGGTGTCTTTTCTCCAGCCCAAGCGTTTTTTAAACTTGAACGACCAGTAATGGACACGTCAATGGCTGAGGTTAAAGCATCCTCATTAAACGAATTTGCAATTTCTTGTATAACGTCATACATAGAAAAAATATGATTATTTACTATTAAAAAGTTTGATAAATCTATTTCACTTTTACCAACTCTACTTGCTGTTCCAGCCAACCACTCGTTAAAGAAATTGGCTGCCAATGTTTGTTTAGTTAATCGCATTGGTTCAGAAGCAGATGCTGCATGGACTAGAGTATTTTCCATATAAAATCTTGCGGTCGCGGGAGAAAAATTTTTAAGATATTGGTAAATATCTTTAGTCTCTTGAATTTTTATTGTTTTACCTTTAGAGGTGCTGTCATATCCAAGCGTATCTTTGCTTGTCATACCCGTGAGAGATGGATAAGACTTTACGTTAGCCGCAATTTTTGCTTCATAAGTAAGGGTAGTACCATTCCCGCTACTAGTGACCTATAGCCAAGGGGTAACAACGTCTGTCTTTGTGGTTTTTTGGAATTCATTTTTCTATGTGCCTATCCTCTTGGCGCCACCGCCTTGCATAACTTGCATATTAATGAATCCATCAGGAGAAACTACTCGACCTGAAGAATCTAGGATTTTATCTAATTGATAAGGAACCTAATTAGAAATTATTGTATTAAGAATAGCTGTTGCTGAATCTTCTCCAAATCCACCGCCTATGTTACTAAGCAATGACTGAATATAACCCACTAAATCAATACTTGCCTGATGAGCATCTCGCACAATAGAATCACCCTTCTTGATTCCTCTTGCTTTATTACCTTGTTTATAAGTTTTTATACTACCTAATAATTTATCATATTCTTTTGTAATAGAATTTAAAAAACCAGCCGCTTCATCAAGATATTGTAAATCTTGTCGAGTTAATCCTTTAATAGTATTAGTAGCACTATGAGTTGTACCCCAAATATTCAGCATTATTTTAAATGCGTTAGTAGCTTGCGGCGAGGCTGATGCTTGAGTTAAAATTGTCCAATACTGATTAAAAAATTCACCTAGTTTTTCAATATTAAAAATAGTATCAGTTACATTATTAGCTAATTCAGTTCTAGCTTTCTAAACACCGGCTCTTTCCTCTCCGCTATATTTATTAATAGCATCTAAGGCGCCCGACTCGCTCGCCGCAAGAAAAGATCTCATTACACGCTCTTCAAAATGTTGAACTAATTCTTCGTTACCTTGTAATAACGCGGCTCCGGTTGCTGAAATTTGTTGAATTTTAACCAATCCAGTTGCTTTATTTAAATATCGCGTAGTAGCGCCTTGTGCACCACCACGAATGTTTGATTCTCGCATCCCCTTAGTGAATGAGTTAGCATAGGTTCGCAAGAACAAATCATAGTTTTTTGGATAAAAAATTATATATTCTCGCTCGGCTAACTTGTAGCGATTAAAACCTAATAAAAAGCTAGGGCTGCCCTTGCCTAAAACCTTCTTACTGGTTGTAATATTTTTTTTATTGATTGCCATAGCTCTCTCCTTCCTCTCTTGATAAAAAGAAAAAGGGAAGGATTGCTCCTTCCCTTAAAATCTTAATTAGCCAACCGCGCAAGCCTCACGGATCTCTTCCGCACTCAGGGAATCCTCATCAATCACTTGAATCAGACCCAGAACCTTCTTAGTTTTGTTAAACTTGGTGTAGGCAGGGAAGCAGTCCACTGTAAAGTCGAAGGTGGCCGGGTCACCGCTGTTGCTAAACGTCAGGTTGAAGTTAGATTGAACCTTGCCGTTAGGAATAACCATCTCAGCAGGCATATCCACACCGTCAGACTCACGACGGAACAGAGTCTCGCCCTCAATGTAGAAGTTACCAGCAAACTTATCAGCAGTGATTTCAGCTTGGAAGCCAGCCTTCTTGGCGACATAATAGTCAACCAGGACGACAGAACCAACAGGCAGATCCACAGTCACATTCTCACCATCAGCGTGGCACTTGATAGTAGCAACAGCCTCATCACCCTCACCAGTAACAGTCACACTAGCGGGCACACAAGGCTCACTGGCAATCTCGCCATCGCTATCTAGCTTCATGCAGAAAATATCAGCTTCCTTATGGAAAACGTACTTGTTAGTAGAGCTGGTATCAGTACCACTCTTGCGGCCGCCATTCCAGCAAGGAATAACACCCTTGGGCAGAACGATAGTATTGGCAGTCTTAACCTCAACCTGAGAGGTCTGATGCACATAAATAGGAGCATCATTAGTCGCCGCAATTAGGTCAGCGCCAGAAAGAATAGCTAAGCCTTCGGGAGAAAGCAGAGCATCCTGCATCGTGAGCGTAAGAGTCTTATCGCCTTCCCAAGCAATCAGACGAGGGTTGCCCCAACCCATTTTGTTCCATATGATTCGCTACATCATATGCGTTCTCTTATGAACTGCTATACATTTAAATATTCGTATAGATCAGACTATATCTTATTCTTTCCTATATCAAAAGAATTTACCCATTTCCACTACCAATCGCTTGTAGTGTACTCTTCTCACGAAGATAGTCGTTGAACTTTAATCAAAATCTATATCTTGGGTTAGATATTTCCAATTTCTCTTATTCTTAATTGCACCAATTGTGCTTTTTGAACAATTATACTTTCTTGCAATATCAGAATAAGGAATATTGTGCAATAAATCTTGAATAATGTCAAGAACTTGAGATTCAATAAGCTTACTAGCAGGATTAGTTTCTCCTTTAAGAGAAGCAGCCAAACCAATCTTTACAGCATGAATACGGTTTTCTTGATTAGTGCACCACTCTAGATTATCAACACAATTATTTAATTTATCTCCATCTTTATGATTCACTTGCAATTTTTCATAATCCTCAATGGGATTAAAACAAATCATCACTAATCTGTGTCGAAAATAAGCCTTTTCTCGTCCGTCTTTTAAGATTAACGTGTTCTTAACGTATCCATTTTTAACACAATCTTTCATTTTTTTCTAACCATCGTCTGTAAAAAGTTCGCCTTGTCTATTGATATAGTAACGATCTTTTACTTCCGGCAAAAATTTACTAATTTGGATCTTATCCATTAACAAATTCCTCCATCTTATAAATTTTGAATCTTAGCTGCTGATTACCCAATGGGGACTTCTATTGGGCGTTCCAGCAATTAAAGTAATTATCATTTTATCATCACTGATAAAAGGAGCTAATAATTAACCCTGAGCGTAGACACTAGTAGCAGCACCCTCTAGGCCAGAGGTCTTCAGCGTATCAAAGTACAGCACAGGCTCATCCTTATAGAAGGTACGAGAACCCAGAGCCATCTTGTTCTTAGCACGGAAAACCACATTGGCCACTTCACGAGAACCAAATTTCATAATATAGTTTCCTCCTTATATTAATGTAGATTTTTCATCCAATTTTCAGCTTCCTTCTTTGGGTCTCCACCCGCAAGCCGCACGCGGAAATCATTTTCCCAATTAGAATATAAGCTGAACCTTTCCATTAAATCAAACAATTGAAACAATGTTAGTCCCAAACATTCATTTAATGACATTCTATTTCCAATACACAGTATCGAAATATACTTAGTTAAAGCGCTTTCTTTCTTATTATTTTTAATCTCTGCTATCTTGAGCCGACTCTTCATCAATTTATCAGCTATGCGCTTGGCACGCTCATTAGCAGGGTTATATGTAACATTATCCCCTTGCCGCATATCTCCTAAACATAGCACCTTCTTTATGACTGCCTAAAAATCACCAAATGTGTTATCATCTATCATATTGGCTTGTTTTAATTCTTTATTATAAAGTAATATAGAATTTGGAGTAAACGACACAGAACAGAGAGGAAACAAGAGAGAAAGCAAAGTATGAACAGACTCCTTTTTATCACTCGATGCTGGATCTTGTAGTACCTTCATAAATATTTGAAAATTTGAGTATGTCTCTAAAACAATTTTGTCCTAAGTTATCCATTCTTTTTCTAAACAAAGATAATTGGTTGCTTCAAAGAAATTATCCTCACCCATTAAACCAATTTCTCGTAAAGTTAAAGGATGGATAACCGTTTGAAATGCGGCGATGGGTATGTCGTGGCCGCACATCAAGGCTAAATTCATATCACTCAAGTGGATTCTTCTTATCTTCGTCGCCACGAATGGCATAATACGTCAGAGACACTCCCGCAAAATCTTCATTATAAATAGCTGGTCCTGCTTCAATAAACTGTAATTCACCAATACCTGTTAAATGTTTACCATCTAACATGGCATCAATCTCGCCCGCAATACGATACGGTTTTAATTCATAATTACCTAAATCCCAATCTTCATAATGACAATAAATATCAATATAGAAAGTATTATCTCTATAATGAGGATTAGTCGCATTAGGAATAAATTTACCATATGAAATATGTAAATAAGTATGAATCTCTGGATGAATATACAACCTAGGAATCAGAGAAATTTGCCGCTTCTCTGGATCGCTACTCAGCATATCTTTAATCTGTTCACTTGTTAAATCTGGCTTTTCCTTCCAGTCGCGCCCATTATAATAAATAAGTTTAAGTAAATTCTGATTACTCAAAATTTTATCCATCAAGAGCGCGCAATCTTTGGGCATTCCCAAGAAACTAGACTTGGGAAACTCATATGAATTAACTCTCATACCTTTTTCTCCAATCTATTAAAACAGAGATTCAACTACAATAGTGCGGCTACGCACATCGTCCCCCGCACTCCATTGTAATTCAAATCCAGAACTGCAACTAGTAGACTTTAGCCACGTTAATTTTACAGTATTGCCATCTGCTTCCAGCTTGACGGGAGCACACCCTTCTCCAAGCTTTGCACTCCAAGTCCCGATGGTTTCAGTATTCACAGAATAAATCTCTGCAATCTTTGGTTTAATAATTCCGTTACCTTGAATATCTCCATCGTCTAAAACGGGGATAGGTTCAAACTCAAGCAAGCCATCTTTTACATCATCAGTATCCGTGTCACGATCTTTATAATACTCTTCTGCATTAATTTCAAGCACACCTTCCATAGAAATAGAATCAGGCGCTTGAACTCGCCAACATTTACCGTCAAACATAAATTCAGAGTAACGTTTAAACAATCTTACTGTTTGTTCATTTCTTGGGATTAAAATATTTAGAGATAAATTAGGCACATCAATACGAATTTGATTTTTCTGAATACTCTCAATCTTAGTCTCAACTGGGCCTCTGATTGCTGCGTAGGTAGAATAAATCTTGCCATCTTTATCGTCTCTAAATTTAATCATATATTTACACCGGCGAATCTCACCCTCAAAGTAGGCATCTTCTTCCAGCGATTGTAAATAAATAATCCAATGAGTAGTTAAACCATGCTCAGTTATCCATTCAAAAACATCACCTGGTTTATACTCGGTTTTGTAATCAATAGAAAGAATCTTGTCGTCATAATCTTGTTTTAGCTTATCAGGATTAATTAATGCACGATAAGAATCCTCAACAAGAGAAAGGTTATCAGTAACATTAATTGCGGTTTCCCGTTCCTGTACTCGCCGCACAGTACAAGCTTGATACGAATATCTCAATGAACCCAAGAAAGTTTTATACTTATCTTGAATCATTCGTTTATCTTGTTCAACGCCGCCTTGTAATTCAAGACGTCGCCGCATTAAAGCTTGATTACTCTTCATGTGTTAGTTTCCCTAATAGGTCAATACATCTAAATACTGTTTTACGATATATCATAAAGTCTTCACACACCGGATGTCGTAGTCCCTCTAATTTAGATAAAATAATTAAATAATTCACTTGAGAATCAAACAATTCGTGTAATCCAGCAATTTCCTCTACGATAGTATTTAAATGTAATTCCCAATCCTCTTGATTTTCACGCATGGGGATAAGCTTCCACACTTGATTAACCAACCGCCGCATATCCGTATCAAACGTATCCTTGGTAAAAGAAAAATTGTATTTAGTCTCCATCAAATACGCTCTTTCCTACTAGACTGCCCCAATTAGATGAATACCTTCCATCTTCATCTCTTTTGCGGCGCTTGTATAAACGCTGTGCATGGCGATCAATTCTTTCACAAGCCTCTTGAGTAGAAAGCAATCTACTTAAATGAGACGCTTGACTGGTTAGCTTAAACGCTGAACCTGAATATTTTTGACGAGTATTTTCTATTGATGTAATTTGTCTTTGTAACCAAACAAGAGCCATAAGATTTGCAATGATGCGAATTTCCTCCAATGTTAAATCTTCTGCGTAATCGCAAGTTACTGGATCAAAATCATACAAAGCAAAACGAGGAAATTCAAAACCAGGAATCGCGGCTTTGAAAATGTTCGTTAAATCATCCTACGTTTCTTCTTTGGTCATAATGCCGGGGCCGCCCTCTCCCGTCTCTGGATTAAATGCATATAAATCATCAGTAATAATCGCGAAGAAGGCGTCTCCAATTTGGTTTTCAAAAGAGGTCATTTAGTTGCCTCCTTCCTATGTTACTTATTCAAACTCATGCGGCGAACGGGAGCTGTCGCGGCAGAGGGGGTCTCCGCATCGTCCTTATAGTTGGGATTAGAGCGACGAGCTGTGTTAGCAACTGGCTTTACGTCCTCTTGAGATTCCTTGGCAAGGCGAATTGCACCCATAACGTCAAATCCAAGAATGTCCTTAATAGCACCAATCTTATTATAGTCATTTAAAGGCAACTTGACGGCATAATCCTTGATTAAAGACTTAACTCCATCGGGCGCAAAATTCAAAGCATCAAGAAACTCATCATTAGAGCAAGTTTGCATCCAATTAGGAATCTTCTCCTCAGTCAGCCAATACTCAGGCTCAACTTGAATATTAACAATATCTTCAAGAGCTTTCGCGTCATGCACTAACAAATAACCCTCAATTAGCTCACGGCCACCCGGCTGAGAGGTCAATGCTTCTAGCTCTTCAGGAGTAATTTTCTTAGTTTCTTTGGGGGCAAACTCACGCCGAATTCCCATTTCAGGAATGTTATAAATAACAGTACCAAAGCTACGATTGGTAATAGAAATCTTGTTGTCCATATTTAATTTATCTCCTTTTTCTCAAATAAAAATAAATTGGGGAGGGAGTTTATCCCCTCCCCAAGGAATTAGATAGTGTCCAGCTTGCCCTGCAGTTGAGTATCAACATAAGAGCACATATTATTGGTGAACATCACGCCAACGCCGACCTTCTGATAGGTCTGCATCTCGCGGGACCAGTCATCATTCTCAACCTCGCGAACATGGGCAGAACCCTCGAAAGCAACCTTAACGGGCTTCTCCGCGGAGCCGGTAGGCATAACCCAAGCATAGCCAGGATCAATAACCTTCTTGGCATTAGTCTCATCCTCAAAGGACTGAGGCAGTAGAATCACGCGCACACCCTTGTAAGTAGCCAGGAAGCCACTGCGCCACATCTCGTCGCGCATATTATCAGAGATCCAACCAGTCTGAGGAACCATCTTAGAGGCAAACTCACGAGTGCAATAAATCACAGGAGTACCATAAGCGGAAACCACAGCGATCAGACGATCCATACCAGCCTCATCAAAGCCAGCAGCAGAAACCTTATTTGCGGCAGGTAGCTGACCAATAGAAGCCATCAGGGCCTTAGCAATCTCACGCAGAACCAGCTCATCCATGCCCTCTAGCACGATATTAATTAGCTCGGCGAAATCAACGCGGCCATCCAGGAACTCCTCAAAGCCGATAGCGGCAGCGCCGCCGATAGCAGAGGTAGCGACCTCGAAGCTCTTCTCACCCAGAGCGAACACTTCGTAACGACCAGCCAGACCGACCTTGGTGATGAACTGCTTAGCGCGCATCTTACCAGTCTTGCGGATAAATACAGGCTTAGTGCCCTGAGCAAAGGTCTGAGTCTCAGCAAAGTCAGCATAACGCTGCAGCACACGAGTGGGGAGAATATCATCCAGAACAGTCTCCATCAGGGAGTAAACCTTGGTCTTATTCTCACGATACAGATTATAAGTACCAGCAATCTCATTAAACTGATCACGCAGAGTATCATTGATGGCGGAAACACTCAGATTCTCACCATTCACACTATAGCAAGTAGCGGCGGAGCGATTAGCATCAGCGGCCGCGCGAGCCAACGCAAGTAGTTGCTTCATTTCTAACATATTCTAATCTCTCCTTTCAATTACTTAATACGAATCAGCTTGACACCAGGCTGACCATCGGGCATGGTATAAACCTTGGCAACCTGCCACACACATTCGGTAGCAGCAGCAGCGGAAGCCTTGTCCAGAATGCCCTTAGCATTAGGAGCCAGCTTATCACCCTGAGCTAGAGACTCTTCATCAACCAGATTAATGGTCATGATGTCACCAGCATCGGTAGTCATAACACGAGGAACCATAGAGGTCCCAGCAGGCATAGCATCATTGGCCGCATTGTAAACACCATTTAACTGAGACAGGGTATCATCATTCAGGCTATAGCCGTAAGGAGCATAATCCTCTTTCTTCATAGCAAAATCAGCATTGGTCTGACGATCCTCATAGACCTTCGGCTCATTGAAAACGAGCATCCAAGGACCCTCGCCCTCAAAATCAACAACACCAGCCGCATAGTTGTACTTCACGAACTGGCCATTCTGCAGCATCTCAATATCAGCCTTGGCAGGCAGCTGAGCATAAATCTTACCGTTCCGGCGCGCAGACAGATGGTTAGGTTCGAGTTGCCCATATCCTAGCTTAACGAACTTCGCGCCACTTAAATTGGTCTTAGCCATTTATATATCCTCCTTATAGATTAGTTTTTAGAATTTTCTTTAGCCTTGACAGCACGAATCCATTCTTCCTCAATGCTATCAGAAGCAGTGTTTAAATTATAGGCAGTAGGTGCGGTGGGCTCATTTTCATTAACAAAACTCACCTTATTGCGAACGCAAATAACACTTAACTTAGCCTCAATATCATCAAGAGAATAAGTATCAATGTGATCAATCACATCTTGTTTATTCTCGTCAGATAACATATAAAAGCTATCAATCATAGCTTGCTTTTCCTTGCGGTCAGCCGCAAGTTTAAACTCGCGCAAAGTCTTTAATTCATCCTCCATAGATTGTTTCTCTTGCTCAAGAGCAGAATACTTAGTTAGTAACTCTTGATACTCAACAACCTCATCTAGACTATACGCAGAAGCGGGAGTGGGCTCCTCAATAACCTCAGGCTCCACCGCTGGCTCTTCCTCAGTCAGAGAGTTCTCTTTAACTGGCTCATCGCCCTCCAGAGAGTTTTCCTGACCAGGCTTTTTCTTTTCCTCGTCTTCGTCCTCGCCCTCATCCTCTTTAGGCTCTTGCTTAGCTTTATACTCGGTTTCATAAGCATCAAGAGCTTCCTCAGAATACTGAGTAGCGGCCGAGGTAAACGTTTCAGTCACTTCAACAACTTCATCAGCGGGAACAAAGCCATTTTCTTCATCATACTGAAAATCTAAACGGAATAACTTTAGATTGTCGCGGTCCTGCATAATAGCAAACTTTTGGTCGCCCTCTTCAAAGATGCCTTTAATACGATAATTGCCAAGACGCCACATCTTGTCCCAAATAGCATCAAATAGAGAACTACCAATTTCAACAGCATATTCAGTAGGCACTGTATTTCCTCCTTTACTTAAAACTTCATGAAGGTCTTGCGCCATGCTGTACATGGTCCGCCGCATTTCCGCAAACTGATCATCAAGAGAAAACTCAGTTTTGATTTGCGCACCTTCAAAACAAGGCTCATAATTTTCGCCTAGTATACATAATTTTTCAATTATCGCTTCATTTATAATGAAAAATCTCGCATTTGAATTATCTTGTTTTGTCCAAACTCCTGAAAAATTTTCATTATTAAATTCAAGTGATTGATTATTTCCTTTTTCAATAATGCGTTGACACTCTGGATATGCATCTGTCCAGAGATAGCCCTCTGTGCAAAGATATTCACGCTCCACCGCATTATCATCTAGGAATTTCTGGAACCAAACTGGCGCATTTACATCAACAAAACCATAGGGCTTAGTGACATCAACAATAGCAAAGGAATCTCCGTTGATTTGAATCTCTTTGTTATGCTGCTCAAAATCTCCAGTATCTGGGTTATACGCACCGCAAATCGGGCTACCTGGTAACTTCTTACCAAGGCCCTCCGCAAGTTCTTTAGTGATAACTGTTTTATTGCGGTTAGGCTGATCACCAACGTAGCAAACTTTGATTTTTACCTTAGAAATGAGAGGAGAGACTTCTGTTTCCTCGATGAATTCTATGGTAGAATCAATAGGAACACTAACGTGCATCATACTCTTTCACTCCTCTCACTTTTGTGCTTCTTCATTTTGTAAAGTCTTTTCAGACTTTTTATCTTCTTCAAGTTCAGGTCGTCCCGCTGTTTTCTTTTCTTCTCCAGCCACAATTTGCTCATTAGCAGACTTTTGAGACGTTGTCTTAGAACTCATTGTACTAGACATCATAGGCGGAATCATAATTTCGCTCAACTTGAGAACATTGTTCTCAAACTGAATTGTTGATAGAATCGCAGATTGTGAATGACCAAGCGCAATTTGCGGGAGTAGCTTACCGAAGCCAATTTGCGTCTGCTCCTTATACATTTTAGAGAGATCTTTATAATTATAAATCGTTGTTTCAAGAATTTCTACTCTAAAAGAATAATGACCAGCACGATTAAACTTTTTAACAACCTTATTTAAAAAAGACTGAAACTGATATACCAGATCCCGCACGCTGCCCTCATCATTAATAACTGATTTTTCAAGGGCGGTACTTCCTTCGGTATTAAACAAATTCTGAGAAATACCTAAGTTATTATAAACGGTACGTTCAACCTTTTGCAAGGGATCAGTAGACGCAACCGTTGTTTTATCTTGAGTATCTACGGTATCAATATCTGCAAAAGTCGTTAACACATCAATGCCAACCGCCCGTTTTAACATTGCAACTGCGTTGTTGTGAATGTCTCTTGCTTCATCCAAGTCAAAAATCAAATCTCCATTTTTATCAAGTGGAAGTTTCTGAATAAGGACTTTCACGAGTTGTTGCATTGTTTTCTTGCGGTCAAGCTCTTGCGCGGCGTCAAGGTCAATTAAAGACGGAATTACACTAATTAAATTAGGATAATCACTGTCACTTAAAGAAAACTTAATTGCGGTGCCGGGGTCGAGCGCAACCCAACCTGCCGTATCTCCAGGGTAGAGTAAAGGCAACTTTCCATTTTTATATTTAATATAAGCCTGCTGAACCTCTTTTGGGAAAAGCTTTAAAACCTTGATACGATACTCCTCATTGCGAAAATAAGCATCAAAGAATTTAAGATTCAACTCTACGACTGGTTCAATTCCACTGAACATACGGCTCCGGCAATAATCAGCAGGTAACTGTTGGAAGGAAAATTTATCATCCCAGTCCAGCCAGATGCCATAATAAACGCCTTGACGAATTACCTTTAAAGCGATATTGCCCAAAGTACGTTTAATTTCTGAATTATCTAAATACCGCAAAACAGTTCCCACATCTTTAAGTAATTTAGATTCTTTCTTATCTTTCCAAACCAAGTCATCCATTTGAGGGGTTACATACCAATCATATCTATATAAAATAGCTAACAATTGACAAGCTCTACGATAAATGCCATTAGAATTATAATAAAAATCAGAGATTCGCCGCAATTCTTGAACATTACCCTTATCAATCTATTCAAGAACATATTTTTTACTACCGTAATTGGTGTTTATTTGTTTATAAGTTCCAACATCAATTACAGCATCGTTAATTGTGCGGAGGCCCGCCCGCATCTCTGCGTACTGTTGATAAGTATCATAATCAGTAGATGCATCTTGTCCAAATTTATCAATAAATTCAGAACGAGTCATGAATCCAGATTTAGGATTCGTTAGGTCGAAACCTTTACTACGGATTTCATCTTGCCGTTCCAAGATTTCACCTCCTTCATTTAGTATCCTGCTTTTTCCATAATGTAATTATAATTAATGAACGCTTCGTCGGAATATGGAATCTCGACAAGCGTTATCCCATGCTCCATACAAAAACGACGTTTTAAATTATCATTATATTGTTGTTGATAGAGACCCTTTGCTCCACCGAACTTTGACTTAGGTTGATAATGTTGAATACCGTTGTATTCAATCAGGAAGTCTAGATTACCCGAATCATCAAAGACCGCAAAGTCAAAGCTATCGAAGAGGACGTCCACTTGGTGCAACCAAGCCGGGAAAAGAATATTCCTCTTGAAAAGAAATCTCGTTCATTTTTAAAATTTCTTCAATTTTAATCTCGCCTCTAGACGCTCTCATTATTAGCCTCACCTCTCAATCTTTTAAAAATACCTTCTCATGTATCTTTGAAAATTAGGGCAATAGTATTAATTAACTTTGCCCCAACTTTCAAAAAAATTTTAGGTCATAAACATCGCATCAGCAATATTAAATTTTTTCTTGCGCTTGCGGTCCTCTTCTTCTACTCGAATATAATACAAAGCATATTCAGCAGATGAGAACGTATCCTTGGGGATACCTCTATTAACTTGCTTAAGGATAATATTCGTGCCAGTGTTCTCCTCCCGCAAGTTAAGCATCTCAGACCGCAAAACAGATGTGAGGTCGTACGGCCGCAAATAAGCTTGGCGTTCTTCGGGTGTCATTTTTGAACCCTTTACCGTGCCGAGAAGCCTTGCTTTGGCCGTATTCGCGTCTATCAAAAACCGCACTTTACCCGTATTGATTTGCGACTGGAAGTTCGCATGCGCGGTGGTGTTGATCGGCGCATTTGCTTTGATAATATACATCGCATCTAGCTCTGTATCATCTGTTTTATATTTTTTGTACTCATTATCTACATCATTATATACGCCAAAGGGTGGGTAATAATCATCGTTTTGGTCAGTTTGGGATTTCACCATGTAGTCTATAAGACCGATGCCTACATTTAATTTGTATTCCACTTGATTCACTACTTCAAGCGCGTTCTCTAATGAACTGCTCATAGTTTCCTATGAGATTAGACTATATCTTCACATTTCTGTGCTTTCCGCTTCCACTGTCAATCGTTTACAGTGTACTCCTTTACAGGATAGTCGTTGAACTTCTTAATCAAAATCAATATCTTTTGTTAAAAACGTCCAATTCTTTTTACGCTTAATTGCTCCAATAGTTTCTTCATCCACGCCATATCTAGCGCCAATCTGGGCATAAGTATATTTCTTTTGAAGTAAGAGATCAATGATTTCTAGCACTTGTTCCTCGATTAATTTACTTGCTCCATTTTTACTACCTGTTTGACTATGAAGTTTATTAGCATATGCATGCTTAATATTCTCTGAACAAGTGGTCCATTCAAGATTAGATAGAACATTATTTTGTTTATTCCCGTCAATATGATTTACTTGTAACTCACGCATATTTTCTACTGGATTAAATGTTTCTAAAATTAATCTATGCACCGAAAACCTATGCCTTGAATCTACGCAAGTTAAAGCTACTTTTTCATATCCATCTTTATCAAGTTGAGGACACATATATTTATTACTATAACTACTATAAATTCTGCCATCATCGGTTGCATAATAAGGATACTTAAAAGTATACTTCCAATTAGTAATTAAACGTTTTTCCATAAGATATTTAAACCTCCAATAAAAGTTTTATTTTAATTAATTTAGCTGCTGATTGCCCTCGTCTTTACGTTAGGGGTTTCCAGCAATTCAAAAAGTTTTACATGGGCTAGGCAATTTAACCCATTTCCATCGATGACTAGCCTACGCGCTTTATACTTGTAATAAGTTTTCTTAAGCCAGATTGCCTGATCTTCAAAGTGAGCATCCATTAATTCATAAATACAAACAAGAGACTTGACAGCTGGCCCTTGAGATTGCGGCGTTACCTTGAATACGGTGGCGATCGAGGCACATCCTTTGCGGCCAACGTCGTATCCTATGACGTAATAGGCTCGCGCAGAAGATCGCCCAGAGACCTCATATTCTGGAATTTGAAGCTTGCGGCAACGATCGAAAGCGTCGCCATCGAAGAATGCATCCTGGACTGTTCCGGCCCAAGCGGATTCCTTAATCTTGCGAAGTTTCGCTAACTTCTCTCTGAGTTTCCTCAGATGGTGAGACTATATCTTCTGCGTATCTCCATACAAAACCAGCACAGGATTTTAATTTACCACGACAACACTCACCAATATGAGTTCCTCTTGATAGCCCAAGTGATCGAGCCGCCTCCGCAATTGATGGATAAGAATGAATAAATTTACCATTTTTATCATATTGATAAACCTCTTTGGCTTTACCCAAATTAGGATAGCTTTTTGTTTCGCCTAAAACAGGTTCTCTACCCCAATAAAAACCGCCAGATAATTCTTTTACTTCTTTATTAACTTCTTGACCAATAGTAAATTTACTAACACCTGTAGCTTTTACGGCTTCTGAAATATTTTTATACTCAGCAACTAAACGTTTATCTTTATCAAAACAGAATACATGATCAAATTTACGAAGTTCATTATCTAGTGCGTGTTGTTGATTCTCGCTAGGAGAAACCCATTCAAGATTATCAATACAATTATTTAATTTATTTCCATCTTTGTGGTTCACTTGATTTTTTTCCAATGTCTGTTGTTCGGGTAGGTAAGCAAGTGCAACAAGTCTATGCGCGGGGAGTCGCTTTTTCGAGCCATCGGGAAGAGTAATATTGTAAGAAAAATATCCCGATCGACAATTAACCTGTCCTTTTAAATACTTTCCAGTCTTTTCATTATAGCACTTGCCATCCTCTGTGATGTAGTACCAGGTACTAATACCATCAACAATAATTTGTTTCATTTTAGTATCAACCTTTCTATTTTATTTTATACGCAGTATTGCACTGACTAACGCATTGTTAGTAACTTAGTCTTTGAACGTTCCCCTATTCGGGGCTTCGCTGCTGATTGTCCAATCTATATAATTTTTGACTCTCACGCCGCAGCATATTTCATCTGTACGTTGTAGTTTATATAGCTCTCAGGAGTTTCCAGCAATTCACAATAATTTAATGAGTCCAAATCCTTAAACTCACGGCTGAACGAGACATCATTCATCGTTGAATCTCGTTGTAAATCTTTAATAAATGATTTGCTCTGTAGTCCCACGGCTACGGGTACGCGCCATGTTCCACCCATTATGAATGCTTTCTCTGGCTCAATAACCATACGAACTAGCAAAGAGATGAGCTTTTGGTAGGGGAATGAATTCTTCCATCCAGCGGTAGTCACGTACACTTGCGACTTATTGAGCGGTTCATCTGGATCAGGTAATCCGCAAGCGGTGCGCCTATCTATCTGCATTATGGGCAAGACCACACTATTCAACATATCTCCATCGATTCCTACACACTCTTCGAGGAGTCCCGAATGCCGTCTCTTACCTCTACTACTTTCTTTCGCCGCAAGGTTATCTATTATACTGCCATTTTTAAAGTGGTATTCGCAATAATCTTTTCCTTCTTTTGTTGCTCCACGTGACCAGTCTATCTCTCGCCGCAAAGCTGGAACAAGATCGCATAGTTCCTGGATTTTCTCCTTCAGAATACCCGATCCTTGTTCCTTGCCTCCCGCAGTAACAAATAGCTTAGCGCCCGGATAAAGTATCGCTTTAATCATCAAAGTTAGCACGGAGAGGAAAGACTTCGAATAGGCGCGCGGGAAAACTGCATATACATACTTATACCGCGCTGTAACTCGTAAAAAACATTATCTTTATGTCTAGTCGTTAATTAGACATCAAGCCATAAAGACTTGCTCATATTTTCATATGAGATGAGACTATATCTTTCTCTTATACTAAGAGAGTTACTGTTTCGAATCACTTGATTCTACTCTCATATCGAGATAGTCGTTGAACTTATTTTTTATAGTATCTTTAATTTGAGTGTCTGTAAGCCAATAGGGAATTATTAATAAATCTATACTGTTATCTTTACAATATTTTTCTTTTCTTTTATCTCGTTCTTGCTGTACTTTAAACTCTTCTTCGCCTCCAAAAAAGGCAATTGGCTCAAAATGCTGACGACCATTATACTCAATAGCAAATTTTTTGTCTTGTAATTCAAAATAAAAATCAAATCTTTGTCTAGTGTTAGGTATAATTACTTCTCGTTGAAAGTCTATATTTAAATTGTTTAAAATGTTGCTAATTAGCAATTCGCCTTTACTTTCTTTTTGTCTACATCTTGGACAATAAGATCTGCCATTAATAATATCGCTTGGCCGCACTTCCCAGATAAATCCACAATCATGTTTCATTAAAACTTTGGTTAATTGATTTACATAATTTGATAATAAAGTAAATTCCCCTTTTCTTGAGTTTTTATTTACCTCATTTAAAAATTCTTCAGCCGTCCTGCCCCTATAAACTCCTGTTGCACATCCACAGTCCAAATGCTTATAAAGATTAGCCAAGGAAGAAGTTCTCTCATGACCACAGTTTTTACATTTAATAGTATAATGTGTATGAGTATCATGTACAAAAGTATCTATAATATCGTATTTTTCTTTTATTTTATTTAATTTTTGCTCACGAGCCTTCCATAGTCCAAAACAGTTTTTACAACCATGGGCTTTTGTTGGAGCTAAAAAATTTATTGCTTTATTAACTTTAATTATTTCATTACAATTACAGCATCTGACTTCTAGTGGTTCTGCTGTGTTTTCATACTTTATAATATCAAATTGTTCATCAGGAAAGCGTTCTTTAATTCGCCTTTCAAAACCATCTTTACCTAGTGGCTTCATAAAATAAAAATACCTCCAATTTTAAATAAGTGCTGATTGCCCATTTGTAAGACTTAGGCTTACGCCATATCTCATCTAAATACTTATTTCCGCTTTCGCTCTCAATAAATTTATATTGGAACTAAATTTATTAAGCAATTTAGCTTTAGGGTGTCCCAGCTTTTAAGTAACTTTGCTTAATTTGTTACCAAATTAAGGGGCCTTAATTAACCCGCTGATAATAATAAAACTTTAATTTTTTAGGTCTAGATTCATCTCCACCAGTCTAGAGGAAATCAATAAATAAATCTGGATAAGCGCGCCAAAAGGAGACGAACTGCCGCACAACAGGTATCACTTGCCGCACGCGCTCCTCAGACAAGCCAACTTTTTTAATATCAGGAGAAAGATTAATTAATTCAGCAAGTGCCATTAAGAATCCTCCTCCTTTTCATTCTCCGCCGCAAGTTCAGCCTCAAATTCGTCAAACGTTTTAAAATCATCAACAGTAAGAGGCTTTTCATCATAGTTAAATAAATCTGAGGTATCATCATCTTCGGTATTCATGGTTTTTTCATTTTCACGGTCTTGTTCAATTTGCTTCATTGCGGTTTCCAGCATCGTACCTAAGCTAGTTTCTTGTGTTACTAGATTATAAGTATATCTCTGCATATCCATGATAGTTTGATCTACCATATCATTTGGTTGAGAAATATAATACTTGGGAATAAATCCTTCCTCCTCAGCAAGAGCAACAAGCTCTCCCACCGAATCTACGAAGTCAGCCTCTTCATCTTTGGCCTGAGCCGCCGAAAACTTACCACTTTTAAGGAGTGTATCATACATCTTTGCAACTTTCTGCGCCTCTGCTATATCACCGCTGTCGAGCAATTGGTTTAGTTTAAGAGAGGTTTTGCAAAGGAAAATAAGAATATCTTTGTGGCTTGCGGTTTGAATATCATAGGAGGCCATCATATCAGAATAAAGTTTTTCCATGCGGACAAGCTCACTGAGACGATAAGCATCACCCCATTTAAGTTTAAGACCCATGACCTCATCTTCTGATAACTTGTCTGCCAATTCTTTATCATAGGCAGTTTCCTCAACAATAGGAGAAGGATCCGCGGCGGGGTCATCCGTCTGCCGCAGGTCAGAGACTGGTCGAGGAGGACCAAAATCTCGTTTCATTTCTAATTCTAGGTCTTCGCCCGCATATCCCTGTTGTACGAGCGCTTGCCGTAATTTTTCTTCTTCCTTTGCGGCTAGCTCTTCGGAGTCTTTCCAACGGTATTTGCGCCATTGGGTAAGTTTCATAGTAGAAACATAACGACCTAGAACACTTGTTGTAGTTATTTTATGTGGATCGTTTTTTGAGAGAAATTTCTCTAAGAGTT
>ERZ808286.491-NODE-491-length-25735-cov-5.562773_pt1 | contig 25735 bp, 19 predicted proteins | sample MGYA00521276_ERZ808286 | MGnify/ENA primary metagenome ERZ808286 (study PRJEB31516, sample SAMN03275607) | gut metagenome | biome: mammalia-associated habitat; material: feces | host: Papio cynocephalus | place: Kenya | collected 2012-08-01 ... | reverse complement strand
TGCAAGGAACTTTGAGTTTTTTTCCTCTCTCTCTTCTTTCTGGGTTGATTTCGACAGAGAGGAATCGCAACTGCGAGCCACGAAGTGGCGCGGCAGTCCATTGATGGCGTCGGCGGACTGAGTCCTGACAGTCGGGGCTGAACGGTGTGGCAGATTCACTTGGATTGCCGCGTCGGACTGGCGTCCTCCTCGCAATTTCGATTCTGTTTGTAGCAGGCTGACGCCCTCGCGGCTTCGATTTCGTTTCGCGGCGGGGCGATCCGGCGGGCTACAGCCACCATTCCGGCGTCAATTCGCCCAGCGTGACGACGCGGGCGGTGTCGAAATCCAGCATGACTTCAACGTTTTTGTAACCGTCCGGCATCAGTTGAGTCATCAGTTCGCGGCACGAACCGCACGGCGGCATCGCTTTGCCGTCCCAATTCAAAGCAATAACGCGGCGAAACGCGCTTTCACCGCGGGTTATCATATTGAACAGGGCGTTTCTTTCCGCGCAAACGCCCAATCCGCACGCGATGTCGACGCAAACGCCCGTATAGATTTTGCCCGATTCCGCTTCGACCGCCGCGCCGACGCCGCCGGCTTCGATAACGTCGGAAACTTTGCGGGGATTTAAAACGGATTTCGCCGCTTGATACAAGTCCGTCCGGATTTTTTCCATATCGTTTCCTTTCGCAAAGAAAAAGCCCCGTTTTGACACGGGGCTTTTCGATCGTTTCCGCCGATTACAGCATATGATCCAATTCGCCGGATTTGTAGCGTTTCGCCATTTCCGACATCGGAATAGCATGGATTTTGGACGCCATGCCCGCGGCGCCGAACTGTTCGTAACGGGCTTCGCAGACTTTCTGCATTTCTTCCATCGCGGGACCCATGTATTTGCGAACGTCGAATTCGTCGGGCTTCGTCGCAAAGATTTTGCGGATCGCGCCCGTCATCGCCATGCGGCAGTCGGTGTCGACGTTGACTTTGCGCACGCCGTACTTGATGCCTTCCTGAATTTCTTCGACGGGGACGCCGTAGGTCTGCGGAATCTTGCCGCCGAATTCGTTGATCATGTCCTGCAATTCCTGCGGAACGGAGGAAGAACCGTGCATAACCAGATGAACCGTCGGAATTTTGGCGTGGATTTTCTTGATCGTGTCGATCGACAGGATCGCGCCGTCCGGTTTGCGCGTGAATTTGTACGCGCCGTGGGACGTGCCGATCGCGACCGCCAAAGCGTCGATGTTGGTCGCCTTGACGAATTCGAACGCTTCGTCGGGGTCGGTCAGCAGCTGTTTTTTATCGATCGCGCCGTCAAAGCCGTGACCGTCTTCCTTTTCGCCCTTGCCGGTTTCCAGCGAACCGATGCAGCCCAGTTCGGCTTCGACGGACGCGCCGATCATGTGCGCGAATTTCGCGGTCGTGCCGGACACTTCGGCGTTGTATTCGTGCGTGGCGGGTTTGCCGTCTTTCAGCGAACCGTCCATCATGACGGACGTGTAGCCGTTCGCCAAAGCCGTGACGCACGTTTCAACGGACGACCCGTGATCCTGATGCAGACAGACGGGAATGTCGGGGTACATTTCGCAGGCGGCTTCGACCATGTGGCGGATCATCGGATCGCCGGCGTAGCCGCGGGCGCCTTTGGACGTCTGGACGATGACGGGCGAATCGGTTTTTTTCGCCGCCGCCATGACAGCCAGAATCTGTTCCATGTTGTTGACGTTGAAAGCGGGCATGCCGTAACCGTATTCGGCGGCGTGGTCCAGCAACTGACGTAAAGTGATCATAGGCATAGTTTTATTAAACTCCTTTTCCCGATGTTATTTTTTCAAGCAGCCCATAGCGGCGGCGGCGACGGCGTTCGGCGTGATGCCGAAATGTTCGTACAGCTGTTCCGCGGGGGCGGAGGCGCCGAACGAGCGCATCGCGACGATCGCGCCGTCCAGTCCCGTGTATTTTTCCCAGCCGAAAGCGCCCTGGGCTTCGACCGCGACGCGCGGACAATCGCCCAAAACGGCTTTTTTGTAGGCGGCGTCCTGTTTGTCGAACATTTCCCAGCTGGGCATGGAAACAACGACGGCCTTGACGCCTTTTTCAGCCAGCAGGTCTTTGGCTTTGACGGCGATTTCGACTTCGGAACCCGTCGCGATCAGCGTCACGTCGCGTTCGCCGTCGCAGTCGCGCATGATGTACGCGCCCTTGGCGGACAGGTTTTCGGCGACGGATTCGCGCAGCGTCGGCAGATTCTGGCGCGACAGAGCCAAAACGGACGGCGCGTGTTCGGATTCGATCGCCAATTCCCAGCATTCCGCCGTTTCGATCACGTCGCAGGGACGGAACACGTTGACGTTCGGAATCGCGCGCATGCTCGCCAGATGTTCGATCGGCTGGTGCGTGGGACCGTCTTCGCCGACGCCGATCGAATCGTGCGTCAGGACGTAGATCGTGCGGATTCCCATCAGCGCCGCCAGACGCAGGGACGGTTTCAGGTAATCCATGAACACCAGAAACGCGCCGGAGTACGGAATGAATCCGCCGTGCAGGGCGATGCCGTTCATCGCCGCCGCCATGCCGTGTTCGCGAATGCCGTAATGCATGTAGTTGCCCGAAAAATCGTCGGGGGTGACGGACACGGACGCTTTGGCGTTCGTCAGGTTGGACGCGGTCAGGTCGGCGGAACCGCCCAGCAGTTCGGGGATCGCCGGAACCAGAACGTCCAAAGCCATCTGCGACGCCTTGCGCGTGGCGACCTTGGGCTTGTCGGTCAGCAGCTGTTCCTTGTACGCCTGCATTTTTTCCTTCCAGTCCTTGGGCAGGATATGGTGCAGGACGGTGCGGTCGAATTCGGATTTTTTGGCGGGATCCATGGCGGCGAAGCGGGCTTCCCAAGCTTCGCGCTCGGCGTGTCCGCGCTTGCCGGCGGCGCGCCATTCGTTCAAGATGTCTTCGGGCACTTCGAACGGGGCGTATTCAAATCCCAGACGTTTGCGGGCGGCGATCAGGTCTTCCGCGCCGATGGGCGAACCGTGAACCTTGCTGGTGCCTTCCTTCGCCGCGCCGTAGCCGATGACGGAATGGCAGGCGATCAGGGTCGGCTTGTCGGATTTTTTGGCGCGCGCGATGGCGGCTTCGATTTCGTCGGCGTTGTACGCGTCGCATTCGTCGGTGTTCCAGCCGTTGGCTTCAAAGCGTTTGCGCTGGTTCGTCGAGGTCGCGACGGACGTCGAACCGTCGATCGTGATTTTGTTGTCGTCCCACAGAACGATCATTTTGTTCAGGCGCAGATGCCCCGCCAGAGAAATGGCTTCTTCGGAAATGCCTTCCATCAGGCAGCCGTCGCCGCAGATGACGTAGGTGTAGTGGTCGACGACGTCCTTGCCGTAGCGGGCGGCGAGCAGTTTTTCGGCGATCGCCATGCCGACGGCGGTGGAAATGCCCTGACCCAAAGGTCCGGTCGTGGTTTCGATGCCTTCCAGATGACCGTATTCGGGGTGACCCGCGCAGCGCGAGCCCAGCTGGCGGAAGCTTTTCAGCTGATCCAGCGTCGCCTGTTCGTAGCCCGTCAGGTACAGCAGGCTGTACAGCAGCATCGAACCGTGCCCCGCGGACAGGACGAAGCGGTCGCGGTCGGCCCAATGCGGGGCTTTCGCGTCGAATTTCAGGAACTTCGTGAACAGAACCGTGGCGACGTCCGCCATGCCCATCGGCATGCCGGGGTGACCGGAATTCGCTTTCTGGACGCCTTCCGCCGCCAGAAAACGGACGGCGTTCGCCATATCTTTATGAGAAACCATGTATCCTCCGAGAGTGTGATTGAAAAAAATTTTTATCCCTTATATCACATTTGCGCGCGACAAAAAAACACTTCTTTGAAAAAAGGCGAAAAAATAAACCTTCGGCTTGCCGAAAGCCGGAAAATATGTCAGAATCCGCGCGGTTTTTCGCCAAGCTTTTTTATCGCGGAGGGCAACATGGGCAAACTGGTCGAATTTTCGTGTCCGGACTGCGGATTCCGTTTCGTCGGCAAATACGGCGTCGGCAAGACGGATCTGGCGCTGGGAACGCAGGACTTCGCGTCCGAAGAGGAACGCGAGGTCGGCGTCAATTTCCGGCAGTACATCGTCGACAATCCGCACGAGGTCGACTTTATCCGCGCGCTGATCCGCAAACACCGCCCCGTCATTCTGCAAACGTGGGAACACCAGCCGTATTACTGCCCGCACTGCGCGCGGCTGTACAACCGCTTCACTTATCATTTCCTGTTTAAAAACGACGACTACGTTCCGCATTTCACCTGTCTGGACTGCGGGCGCGTTTTGGAAAAGCTGGAAACGAACCGCGCTCCGCTCTGCCCCGAATGCAAACGCGGGCGTTTGCGCGTCGACAACGTCACGGACTGGAAATAAAGGCGTCGCCCCAGTCCGCTTTGCGCGCGGCTTTGTAATTTTCGCTTCCTTTATAAAAGGATTCCTCGCGTATGCCGTCCGCGGCGCACAGCGACAGGACGACTTTGTTTTTTCCGATTTTCGGGCGGCGCAGGATTCGCGCGGCGGGCGCGGGGAATTTTTCCCGCGTCGCGATCAGATAAGTGAACTTTTCGTCTTCGAACGGGGCGGTGCCGCCTTTCAGGGCGCGGTGCAGTTTCGACCGCCGGACGCGGCGGGCGAAGTGGCACCAATCGGCGGCGCAGGCGTTTTGATGCGGGCAGGGCGCGGCGATGAACGCGCCGTTTTCGATCAGCAGGCTTCGAAACGATTTCATGCGGGCGAAGCAGTCGGGCGTCGCGGGTTCGATCAGAACCAAGGCTTTTTTCGCCGCATTCCACAGGTTGGTCAGGGCTTTTTCCCGTCCGGATTCGGGCAGTTCGTTTAAAACGTAGGACGCGGTCACGATGTCGGCGGGGGCGGTTTCGTCCCGCGTCAGGTCGAACCGGCGCCAGACGGGCGGGGTTTTGAACAGGTCTTTGCCGGCTTCCGCCAGCTTTTCGCCGGTTTGAATCATCGCGGGTTCGCTTTCCAGACACAGGATTTCGTCCAAATCGAACAGTCCCGCCGCCGCCCAGACGACCGCGCCCGTCCCCGCGCCGGCGTCGGTCAGGCTTTTCGCGCCGACGTCGGGCAGCTGACGCAAAACGAAGTCCGCGGCGGCGAACGTCGCGGGCATTCTGGCGACGGCGTAGGCGGCGGATTCGGCGCCGGATTTCAGCGTTTTCGCCGCCCCCGTTTCGCCGCGGTAGCGCAGGCTGATCGTTTCGGCGTCCCGTTTCGCGGCGCGCGGGCTGTCGATCAGGCTTTCAGCCGCCTGTTTCAAAATCGCGGGAAAATCGGTCAAGGTCTTTTGCGCCCCCAGTCGATGACGGCGTTTTTCACGACGCTGTCGTTTTGTTCCATGTTCAGGCTGGCGTCGACGGTCGCGACGGCGTCCAGCGATTCGGACAGTTTCGCGGCTTTGACGCGGCGCTGTCTGTATTCCTGTTCGCTGGTCGCGGGGGATTGTTCCTTCATCGGTTCGAAAAACGGCGCGTCGTTCATCGTGTCGACGGTTCTCGCCTTGTTTTTCAGCGCGGCGAATCCCGAATCGAGCAGTTTGAAGATGTGGCGGTCGCGTTCGCGCACGGAATTGCGTCCCATGACGACGCCGATCAGCCGTCTGCCGTCGCGCACGGCGGAACCGACGACGTGATAGCCCGCCGCGTCGACGTAACCCGTTTTCAGTCCGTCGCCGCCTTTGTAAAACCGCGCGACGAGGTTGTGGTTGCCGTAATACCGTCTGCCGTAGCGGAAGCCGCGCACGGAAAACAGCTTGTAGTATTCCGGAAAGTGCTGGATCAGGGCTTTCGCCAGAATCGCCATGTCCTGCGCGGTGGTGACCTGATCTTTGTTGTGCAGACCGGACGCGTTTTTGAACCGCGTGTTTTTCATGCCCAGTTCGCGCGCGGTGCGGGTCATTTTGTCGGCGAATTGCGCTTCGGAACCGCCCAGTCCCTCCGCCACGACGACGGCGGCGTCGTTCGCCGATCTGGAAATCATCGCGAAGATCGCGTTTTCCAGCGAAATGGTCGAATTTTCTTTCAGTCCCATGCGGGAACGCGGCATGCCCGCCGCCTTTTTGGAAACGGTCAGCAGCTGATCCATGCGCGCCTCGCCCTTTTCCAGCGCGTCGAACGCCAGATACAGCGTCATCATTTTCGTCAGCGACGCGGGATACCGCTTTTCCGTCGCGTTTTCGGAAAACAGCACGCGCCCCGTTTCCGCCTCGATCAGCAGGGACGACGTGCGCGTCTGCGCCGCCGCGTTCGCGCAGCACAGCAAAGTCATCAGGAAAAACAGCGTCTTGGCGATATTCATGACCGTCACCGTATGAAACGGAAAAAGCGTAAAGACCTTGTGTTAATTTATGCTTAATCAAAAGCGGATAAAGTGTCCCGACGCGTTTGAAATCCGCGCGGATCGGATTATATGGAACAAAGGGGCGACACGATGGCAAAAAAGACGCAGGAACAGCCGCAGGGCGGCACGATGACGAAACCGAAAATCAAAAGACCGGCGATGTACAAGGTCGTCATGCTGAACGACGATTTCACGCCGATGGATTTCGTCGTGTCTTTGCTGACGTCCCTGTTCGACAAAACCGCGCAGGAGGCGAACGAAATCATGTTGCAAATTCATCAAAGCGGGATCGGCGTCTGCGGCGTCTACACGTTTGAAGTCGCCGAAATGAAAGCCGCGCAAGCGGTCGACGCCGCCCGCCGCAGTCAGCACCCCCTGCGCTGCGAAATCGAAAGGGCTTGACCATGCTGTCCCGGGAACTGGAACAAACTTTGCAGCGCGCTTTGATGCTCGCCGCCGCGCGCGCCCACGAATACGCCACGCTGGAACATTTGCTGCTGGCGGCTTGCGACGACGCCGAAGCCCGTCCCTTTTTCAAAAAATGCTGTCCGCGATTGGACGATTTGAAAAACGACCTGACCGTTTTCATCGACACGGAACTGGATTCGCTGGTTCAGAAAAACAATCCGCGCGACCCGCGTCCGACGATGGCGTTTCAGCGCGTCGTCCAGCGCGCCGCCATTCAGGTGCAGTCCAGCGGGCGCGACATGGTCACGACGGTGCATTTGATCGCCGCGATGTTTTCGGAACAGGAATCGTTCGCCGTTTATTTTCTGGACAAGCACGGCGTCGCCAAAATGGACGTCGTGACGTATCTGACCCGCAGCGCGCCCGTTTCCGGCATCGACGACGAAGACGACGAATACTACGACGACGCGGAATTCGAGGATTTTTGCGTCGATTTGAACGAAAAGGCGAGGTCCGGCGGGGTCGACGCCCTGATCGGGCGCGAAAACGAACTGACGCGCATGATTCAGGTGCTGTGCCGGCGCACGAAAAACAATCCGCTGCTGATCGGCGATCCCGGCGTCGGCAAAACCGTTCTGGCGGAAGGGCTGGCGCGCCGCATCGTCGAAGGCAAAGTGCCGGCTTTGCTGAAAAACGCCGTCGTGTATCAGCTGGACATGGGGGCTTTGCTGGCGGGGACGCGCTACCGCGGCGATTTCGAAGAACGCCTGAAATACGTCATGGACACGCTTTGCGACGATCCGGACGCGATTTTGTTCATCGACGAAATCCACACGGTCATCGGCGCGGGGGCGACCGCGGGCGGCACGATGGACGCGTCGAATCTGCTGAAACCCGCCCTGTCGTCGGGGGAATTGCGGTGCATCGGTTCGACGACGTACAAGGAATTTCGCAACCATATGGAAAAAGACCGCGCTTTTCTGCGGCGTTTCCAGAAAATCGACGTCAAGGAACCGACCGCCGACGAAACTGTCGCCATTCTGCGCGGAATCAAAGGCGCGTACGAAAAGCACCACAACGTCGTCTATACGGCGGAGGCGGTCAAAGCCGCCGTCGACCTGTCCGTGCGCTATCTGCACGACCGCAAACTGCCCGACAAAGCCATCGATCTGCTGGACGAGGCGGGGGCGGCGCGCGCTTTGCAGACGGGGCGCAGGAAAAAGCAGATCACCGTCGCGGACATCGAACGGATCGTTTCTCAGACGGCTCATGTTCCGACCAAGACTTTGCGGGCGGACGAACGCGAGTCCCTGCGCATGCTGGAACGCGACCTGAAACTGACGGTGTTCGGTCAGAACAAGGCGATCGAAGCGCTGGCGTCGTCGATCAAAACGGCGCGCGCTGGGTTGCGCGAACCCGAAAAGCCGGTCGGCGCGTACCTGTTTTCCGGACCGACGGGCGTCGGCAAGACGGAGGTCGCGCGCCAGCTGGCGAAGTCGCTGGGGGCGGAACTGGTGCGGTTCGACATGTCCGAATATATGGAAAAACATTCGATTTCGCGTCTGATCGGCGCGCCGCCGGGGTACGTCGGATTCGATCAGGGCGGACTGCTGACCGACGCGGTCGACCAGCACCCCTACGCGGTCGTTCTGCTGGACGAAATCGAAAAGGCTCACCCCGATTTGTTCAACATTCTGCTGCAAGTCATGGATTACGGCAAGCTGACCGACTCCAACGGCAAAAAGGTCGATTTTTCGAACGCGGTTCTGATCATGACGACGAACGCGGGCGCGGCGGACATGGAAAAGCCCGCGATGGGGTTCGGACGCGCCGAACGGTCGGGCGAGGACAAAGAGGCGATCGAACGCCTGTTCACTCCCGAATTTCGCAACCGTCTGGACGCGATCATTCCGTTCGAAAAGCTGTCGCCCGAAATCGCGGGACGCGTCGTCGACAAATTCGTCGCCCAGCTGGAATCTCAGCTGGCGGGCAGGAAAATCGAACTCGCCGTCAATTTTTCCGCGCGCGACTGGCTGATCAAAAAAGGATTCGATTCCAAAAACGGGGCGCGTCCGCTGGCGCGCGTGATTCAGGAACACGTCAAAAAACCGCTGGCGGACGAGATTCTGTTCGGCAATCTGAAAAACGGCGGAACGGCGACGCTGACGGCGAAAAACGGAAAGATCGTGCTGACCTGCCGCCCCGCGCCCGCGCCGAAAGGAAAAACCGCCGAACAGGAACCCGTCCTGCTGTAAGCGGCGCGTTTTCGCGAAACCGTCTTTCGGTGTATTTTTGACTCGCCTTTTGGCGTGTCAGCCGATATAACGGAATCCCGATAACGCGAATCTAACGGAGTTTCCTTTATGAACAAATTTGACGTCACCGCGATCGGGACCGCTTTTGTCGATATCGTGGCAAATGTTACGGAAGATTTTCTGGAACACTATTCTTTAACCAAAGGTCAGGGCAACGTCCTGCCCATTTCCGTTCTGCGCGAAATCCGCAAAAACCTGCTGGATTCCCGCGTTATTCCGGGCGGCACGGTCGCGAACGCCGTCGCCGTCGTCGCTTCGCTGGGCGGCGGGGCGGCTTTCATCGGCAAGGCGTGCGACGACACGACGGGCGAAAATTTCAAACGGGCGTTCGACGAAACGGGCGTCAAATCCTGCGTCCCCCTGGTCGCTTTCGACCGCGACGTCGACCGCGCTACCGCCAGATGTCTGGTGCTGGTCACGCCCGACCACGACCGCACGTTCGCTTTCAATTTCGGCGTTTGCGAGGAAATCGACGACGCCGACATAGACGTCGAAACGATCCGCAATTCGAAAATCCTGTTCATCGACGGACAGATGCTGGTGTCCCGCCGCGCGCGCCAAGCGGTTTCTCTGGCGTTGAAAACGGCGAAGGACGAGGGCGTGCGGGTCGCTTTCAACATGCACGATTTGAACTTCCGCGCCGTCGCGGTGCAGGAGGTCATTGAAACGATCCGTTCGCAGGCGGACATTCTGATCGGCAACGAACGCGAAATCCGCGGGTGTTTCGAAATCGACGCGAACGCCGTCGATCTGGACGCGTTCATGGGCGTTCTCGCCGAACGCGGGCAGATTTTGGCGATGACGCGCGGGGCGAAGGGCGCGTGCCTGTTTTCGCACGAGGGCGTTTCGACCGTTCCGTCCGAAAATCACCAGTCCGTCGTCGACAGCACGGGCGCGGGCGACGCGTTCGCGGGCGCGTTCCTGTACGGTCTGGCGCGGGGCTTCAGCCTGCCCGCGGCGGGCAAGCTGGCGGCGCTGTCCGCGGCGGAAATCATTCGCGTTTGGGGCGGACGTCCCGAAAAACCGCTGTCGGTCGTGCTGAAATCCTATCTGGACAGCGTCCGTCCGTAAGTTTTTTCGCCTAAAACTTCTTCATTTCCGGATTAAATTCGAGTACACTATTCCCTAATTTAACAAGGAGTTGCGTACTATGCACTGGTATGAAATGAAACTGGGGGGCAGAGGTCACACCGATTCGGCGGTTTCGCAGGTGTGCCGCCCCGACCGCATCGCCGACGTGCCGAAATATCTGGAACAGGTCGGCAAAAACGGCATTATCGTTCGCGGTTCGGGCAGCAGTTACGCCGATCAGGCGATCAACGAAGACGGCGCCGTCATGATGACGGGGCGTCTGGATTCCATTCGTTCTTTCGATCCCGAAACGGGCGAGCTGGTCTGCGAACCGGGGGTGACTCTGCGCGCGATTACGGAACTGTTCGCGCCGCGCGGTTTCATGTTGCCGACGGCAACGGCGTCCGGTCAGCACACGCTGGGGGGCGCGATCGCCGCGAACATCGTCGGCATGAACGGACACCGGCGGACGTCTTTGGCGCGCTCCGTCAACTGGGTCGAGGTTCTGCTGGCGGACGGCACCGCCGTTCGGGCGAGCGAAACGGAAAACGCGGAATTGTTCCGCGCCGTCGTCGGCGGTCAGGGGCTGATCGGCATCATCATTCAGGTTTCCGTCACGCTGTTGAAACGTCCGGCGGACAACGTCGTCGTCGAACGGCGGCGCACGGCGAATTTGAACGAACTGACCGAAGCGTTGAAATCGGCGCGCAAAACGGCTGATTTCTGCTACGCGTGGCTGGACACGTCGGCGCGCGCGGACGCGGTCGGGCGCGGCGTTCTGACGACGGCGTCCTTTACGCGGGATCCCGCGACCGTGCCGTGGTTTTCCATGCCCAAATTCAAACTGCCGCTGCCGCATTTCTTTTTGCGTCTGGCGGCGACGCCGTTTTTCAAACGTCTGCGCTACCGGCTTTCGCCCGCGGACGGCAAGACGGTCGAACCGTATGAAAAGTTTTTGTATCCGTCCGACAGCGTGCGCTATTTCACCCATCGAGGCGTGTACCAGTTTCAGGCGTCCTTTTCCGAAGCCGAAGGACCGCAGGCGATACGCCGCATTCTGACCGAAATGGCGCAGACGCGCGTTCAGGCTTGCCGCGCCGCGCTGGTTCTGACCAAAGAGGACACGCTGTCCTATCTGGGATCGGCTTTGCGCGGCTACACGATCAGTCTGGATTTTATCCGCCGCAAGGGGCTGGAGGATTTTCTGAAACACCTGATCACGGTCGCCGGCGAACACAACGGCAGAGTGTCCGTTCAGGACGACGCCCTGCTGGAACCGCGCAATCTGGTGCTGATGTACAAACAGCTGGAAAAATTCATCAAAGTCAGGGACGCGTTCGATCCGCAGAAAAAATTCGATTCGAATTTCGGTCGCCGCCTGTTCGCGAAGGAGAGAAAGAATGAACAATAAACGGACTTGGATCGTTCTGGGCGCGACGGGGGTGATCGGACGCGCTTTCGCCCGTCTGGCGGCGCAAGAGGGGAACGACGTCATTCTGACGGGAAAAAGCAGCGAAGACATGACTCTGGCGGCGCGGGACGTCCGCGCGCGCTATCCCGACGTCGACGTTTCCGTCGTCGAACTGGACACGGGCGATCTGGAATCTTTTCCGAAAACGGTCGCGCAATGCGAAAAAACCGCCAAAAACATCATCAGCGTTTTTTCCGCGCTGGAAACCGTCTATTCGCAAAAGGAATGCGGCAGGGATTTGGGCAAAATCAAAAACATGTTCCAAATCAACTATCTGTCGCAGGTCTATTTCCTGTCCGCGATCGCGCCCGTGATGCAAAAGCAGGAATGCGGCGAAATCATCGTTTTGGGATCGACCGCAGGCGATTTCGGCATGCCCGACAACTACGCGTTCGGGTCGACGAAAGCCGCGCTGAACGTCTGGTTGCAGGGATTCCGCGAACAGATGGCGCAAAGCCACGTCGCCGTCACGACCGTCAAAGCCGACGACTGGGACACGGTCGGGGAACGCCGGCACGTGTTCTGGCACGAACCGCTGGACGCCGGCGCATGCGCGCGCGCGTGCATGAACTATGTCCGCAGAGGGGCTAAAATCCGGTACTTCCCGTGGTACGCCGCTTTGACCGTGCCGTTCAGACGCTTTCCCGCCGTTTCGAAAATGACGCGCAAATAACCGAAAGGAACGATCATGTCCGAACCTTTTTTCATCGACGCGTCGATTCTGCAAATTCACGACGCCGCGCCGGTCAAGGCGACGTTTCTGGAAACGGTGTCGGACGGGCATTTTTTCGGGTTTTACACGCTGGAAAACAACGCGCCGGCGGACGCGCGCACGCTGTTCGCGAACGTCGGAACGTCCGCTTTGATTCCGAACGTCAGCTCCGTTTTTCTGGGCAACAGGCTGGGCGGAAAAACGCCCGTCTTTTTCGTGATTGAAAACGGGTGGGATCTGAACAGGGGCGCGCCGTGGTTCAACGACGCCGCGGGCGGTCAAAACGGATTTTGGAAATTTCTGAAACCGGAGGAGAACGGGCTGTTCCCCGCGCTGGAACAGGGAAAAACCGTTTGGAAAAACGCCGGCGGGCTGACGGTTCGTCCCGCCGTCGACGCGACGGTCGAAACCGCGCGCCCCGTGCTGGTCTGGCAGGCGAACGACGGGCGGATTCACGTGCCGAAAGGCAAAATCTACCACAGTTGCGCCTACGGTCTGCACCCCGAACTGAATCCCGACGGCGCGCGCCGTTTCGTTTTTACGACGCAAAAGGAAAGCGCGTCCGTCCTGTTGTGCTATATCGACGCGTCGATTCCACCCGCGAAGCAAAAACCGCTGATCGCTTTTCGGCTTCAGGCGGGCGACGGCAATTTTCAGGCGTTGTTGCGCAACAGAATCGCCACCGTTTTACCGGTGCTGCCCGATGATGAAAAGGTGTTGTCGGCGTCGGTCGAAATTCCCGACGAATTCGAGGACGCGCTGGAAATCGACGGCGTCGCGGACGGGCGAACCGTCACGGTCGGACAGGACACGGTTTCGATCGAAATCAACGCAAACCGGCTGGAAATCAAGGGCGTGGCGCGCGCCGCGCTGTACACGGCGCTGTTGTCGCGCGTGAAAATCAAAACGGACGCGACCGCGCCCGCGAAAAGCAAAGTCGCCGCGACGATCGAAACCGCGTCCGGAATTGTCGAAGGCAAAGGCGAGGTCGACATTCTGTCCGAAAAAGCCGCGGATCGCCCGTCTTCGCCGATTATCGCCAAAGCGGCGCACACGCCGCCCGCGTCGATTTCGAATTATTCGGCTCTGCCGGCTTTTTACGCCGAAACAAAGTCGGAAACGCTGCCTTCCTTTTTAACGCAGACGGAAACGGCGACCGTCCGGAACGCGCCGAAATCCGCGGCGTTTAACAAAACGGTGCTGATCGCGGGCGGGGCGCGCGGAATAGGGGCGGACATCGCGCGCGCGCTGGCGGCGCGGGGGGGCGCCGTGATCGTGCATTGCCACGCCGACGTCGCCGACGCCGCAAAACTGGTCGAGGAACTGCGCCGCGCCGGACACGGCAAGGCGGCGTACGTGCGCGCCGATTTCAATTCCGTCGACGAAACGGGCGGTTTGATCGACGACGTGACGAGGACTTACGGCGTTCCGGATCTGCTGGTGTTCGCGGCGTCAGCCGATCTGCCCGATTCGGCGGCGGGCGGTTTCGACGAAAACGTCGCGGTCAATCTGCGCGCGCCGTTCATTCTGACGGGCGCCTACGCCCGCGCTTTGCCCAAAGGGCGCGTCGGCAACGTGCTGGCGGTTTTCAAAAACAACCGGACGGGCTTTTCGTCCGCCGCGCTGACGAAAGCGGCGACGCGCGAACTGGTCGCGCTGGCGGGCGGAACGCTGGCGGACAGAGTTCGCGTCAACGCTTTGGCACTGTCGGGGTACGACGCGTCGGCGCGCGGGCGTTTGATCGACGCCGTGTGTTTTCTGGCGCAAAATCCGCTGGTTTCGGGACAGGTTTTGGAATTGGGCAGTCAGCCGTCCGCGTCCGCCGGAAAATGATTCGCGACCGAGTCTTTTTTCCGAAAAAAAGACCTTTTCCTTGTTTTGCGCCGATTCCCGCCGAAACAGCCGAAGTTATCCACAACGGCGTGCGGCTAGTCCGAACGGAAAAATAAATCAAGAAAAAGATGTCAAAAAAAATTAAAAATAATGCTTGATTTAAAAATATGCAAATTATACAACGACTTATCGCTAATGCCTATTTTTTAGGCAATTTGATAAAAAACAAGGGAAACCCTATGTCAAAGGGGGATAAAAACGGGATTTGCACAGACTTATCCACAGGTTTGGGGAAAACTTAACATTTTATTTAAAAATTAAGAAAAAGGTTTAATTTCAATATGATAAGCGAAAACAAGCCTGATTTTGAAACAGCCGAATCCGGCGAATCGGCGGCAAAGCCCGTCGGGGCGGCGTATGTCGCGGCGCATCTGCCGTTTTTCCCTGAACGTCCGGGGGTGTACCGCATGCTGGACGGGGCGGGAAAAATCCTGTACGTCGGCAAAGCCAAAAGCCTGCGCCGCCGTTTGGAAAACTACGCCCGCCCGGAACGGACGTGCATGCGCATTCAGCGCATGATTTCGCAGATCGACCGCATCGAAATCATCGAAACGGCGACCGAGGAAGAGGCTTTCCTGCTGGAAAACGATCTGATCAAGCGGTTGAAGCCGTACTACAACATCTTGCTCAAAGACGACAAGACGTTCCCGCACATTCTGATCACGACGCGCGACGAATGGCCGCAGGTGATGAAACACCGCGGCGCGCGCGATAAAAAGGGCGAATATTTCGGACCGTTCGCGTCGGTTCAGGCGGTCAACGAAACGCTGGAGGTTCTGCAAAAGGCGTTTTTGTTGCGCACCTGCACCGACAACGTGTTTTACCACCGCGCGCGCCCGTGCCTGCTGCACCAGATCAAACGGTGCAGCGCGCCCTGCGCGGGTAAAATCAGCCGCGAAGACTACATGGCTCTGGCGGAAGAGGCTTGCGCGTTCATGCGCAACAAAAGCACCAGGATTCAGGAAGAGCTGGCGAAAAAAATGGAGCAGGCGAGTCTGGAAACGCGGTTCGAGGAAGCCGCCGTCCTGCGCGACCGCATTCGTGCGCTGAATCGCATTCAGGCGCAAAGCGGCGATCTGGACGGCATTTCCGACTGCGACGTCGCCGCTATTTACACGGACAGGGAACAGAGCTGCGTGCAGGTGTTTTTTTACCGCGGCGGGCGCAGCTGCGGCAACTTCGCGGCGTTTCCGACGCAGACGGCGGGGCAGACCGACGGCGAAATTTTGCAGGCTTTTCTGGGGCAGTTCTACATGACGCATTCCCTGCCGCGGGAAATCCTGCTGTCGACGCCTTTGCCGGAAAGCGGGGTCGTCGCCGCCGCGCTGAGCGCGAAGGCGGGCGGAACGGTCAAACTGACGGACGCCGCGCGCGGCAACCGCAAACGGCTGGTCGACCGCGCCGCGATGAACGCGAAAGAGGCGCTGATCCGCCGCCGGTGCGAAGGGGCGGCGCGCGCCGAACTGCTGGAACAGCTGCGGGAGCTGTTGGGAATCGATCACCCGATTTCGCGCGTCGAAACATACGACAACAGTCATATTCAGGGGACGAGCGCGGTCGGCGCGATGGTCGTCGCGACGCCGGACGGCTTTGACAAAAAATCCTACCGCAAGTTCAACATTTCGTGGGACACGTTCACTCCCGGCGACGATTTCGGCATGATGCGCGAAGTGCTGACCCGCCGTTTCAAACGCGGACTGGCGGAACGAAACCTGCCCGACGTCGTGTTTATCGACGGCGGCGAAATCCAGTTGCGCGTCGCGCTGGAAGTGCTGAGGGAACTGAACGTTCCCGACGTCGTCGCCGTCGGCGTCGCCAAGGGCGTCGACCGCAACGCCGGCAAGGAAACGCTGCATTTCGCCGACCGACCGCCGCTTCATTTGGAATTTGACAACCCCTTGCTGCACTATATCCAGCGTTTGCGCGACGAAGCCCACCGTTTCGCGATCGGCACGCACCGGATCAAACGGCGCAACAACACGCTGGTGTCGGCTTTGGACGACATCGCGGGCATCGGGGCGAAGCGCAAAAAGGCGCTGCTGCGACATTTCGGTTCCGTGCGCGCGATCAAAGCCGTCAGCGCCGACGAAATCGCCAAAGTGGAGGGAATCAGCCCGACTTTGGCGAAACAGATTTTCGACGCGCTGAAATAATCCGTCCCGTCGCCGAAAGTCGACATAGCCGCTTGCCCGTATGGACACGGCGCGTTTTCCCGAACACAATGAAACGTTGTTTCAGTACGGGAGATGTTCTATGTCCGCAAACGCGTTTTTGGAAATTTTCGCCCCCGTGTCGGGCGAAATGGTAGCGATCGAATCCGTTCCCGATCCCGTTTTTTCGGGAAAGACGGTCGGCGACGGGGTGGCGATCGATCCGGCTTCGCGGGTCTTGCGCGCGCCGGTCGACGGCGTCGTGACGCAGATTCATTCGGCGCGCCACGCGCTGAGCGTTCAAACGCCGTCGGGGGTGTCCGTCCTGATGCACATCGGTCTGGACACCGTGACGCTGAAAGGCGCCGGATTCGACGTCAAGGTCGCCGTCGGGCAAAAGGTGAAAAAAGGCGATCCGCTGATCGCTTTCGACCGCGCCGCCCTTGAACGCGCGGGTAAAAATCCGCTGGTCGCGGTGATCGTGACGGATATGGAACGCGTTGCCGTGATGACCGTGAACGAAAACCGGCGCGTCGAAGCCGGACGCGACGTCGTCGTCACGGCGGAAATCGTCGGAAACGCCGCCGTTTCGCAACCGGACGCGGTCGGCGTTCGGGCGCGGTCGTGGGAAATCGAAATCAAAAACCCGTCGGGGATTCACGCGCGTCCCGCCGCCGTTCTGGCAAGCGCGGCAAAGGCTTTTTCCTGCGCGGTCGAAATCCGGTCGAACGAAAAAACCGCAAACGCCAAAAGCGTCGTCGCCGTGATGGGCGCCGATTTCCGCAAGGGCGACCGCGTGAGGCTCTTCGCCGACGGCGACGACGCCGAAGATGCGATGAAAACGCTGATTCCGTTGCTGGAATCCGGATTGGGCGAAGATTTGACCCGTCCCGCCGCCCTTTCTTCCTCTTCCGTCGCCGCCGTAAAACCTGCCAGCGGCGGAAAAGACGGCGTTTTCGCGGGGACGGGCGTGTCCGGCGGAACGGCTTTCGGCGTCGCCGTGTTGCTGAACGACGCGGTTTTCGACGTCGAAGAGTCCGGCGAAACGCCCGATCTTGAAAAGAAAAAGCTCGCCGCCGCCGTCGGCGAAGCGAAGGCGCAGTTGTCCGGCGTATATGAAAAAACAAGGCAAACGGCGGGCGACGACAAAGCCGCCGTGTTCAAGGCGCATTTGGAACTGCTGGACGATCCCGAAATCGTCGACCGGACGAACGCTTTGATCGATCGGGGACGTTCGGCGGCGTTCGCGTGGAAACAAACGGCGGACGATCTGGCGCGCGGCTTTTCCGGTATGCGCAACGAACTGCTGGCGCAGAGGGCGGCGGACGTGCGGGACGTCGCGCGGCGCGTTTTGCGTCTGCTGACGGGCGGGGGAGATCAAAAAATCGACCTGCCCGACAACGCTGTCGTCATCGCCGCCGAACTGACGCCGTCGGACGCCGCGACGCTGGACAAAGGCAAGGTCGCCGGATTCGCGACCGTCGGAGGCGGCGTGTCTTCGCACGTCGCCATTTTGGCGCGGTCGATGCGTCTGCCCGCCGTCGCCGGACTGCCCGAAAGCGTACTGGACATTCCGGACGGCGCGCCCGTCCTGCTGGACGGAACGGCGGGCGAGCTTCGCCTGAATCCGGACGAACGGACTAAACGGGACGCGGTCGCGCGGCGATCCGCCGATTTTGAAAAACAGGCGGCTTGGCTGGCGGAAAAGGACAAACCCGCCGCGACGGTCGACGGCGTTTCGATCGACGTTTGGGGCAACGCCGGTTCGGTCGACGCCGCGCGCCTGATCGTCGAATACGGGGGCGGGGGAATCGGTCTTTTGCGTTCGGAATTTTTATTCGCCGGACGTTCGGACGCGCCGTCCGAAGACGAGCAGGAATCCGTCTACCGCGAAATCGCCGAAACCGTCGGCGCGAACAATCCCGTCGTTTTGCGCACGCTGGACGCTGGCGGGGACAAGCCGCTGCCGTTTTTAACCGCGGAACGCGAGGACAATCCTTTTCTGGGCGTGCGCGGTCTGCGCCTGTCGCTGAAAAACGCGGACGTGTTTGAAACGCAGATTCGCGCGGCTTTGCGCGCCGCGGAAAACACGGGACTGCGCCTGATGTTTCCGATGGTGACGGACGTCGACGAATTTCTGCGCGCGAAAAAAATCGTCGACGACGCGCGCGAACAAATCAAAACGTCCGGGCGGATCGCGGTCGGCATGATGGTCGAAGTCCCCGCGGCGGCCGTTCTGGCGGACAGGTTCGCGCCTTACGTCGATTTCTTTTCGATCGGAACGAACGATTTGACGCAGTACGTTTTGGCGGCTGACAGGGGCAACGCGCGGCTGACCGGCATGACGGACGGTTTGCACCCCGCGGTTTTGCGGCTGATCCGCGCGACGGTCGACGGCGCGGAAAAACATCGAAAGCCCGTCGGCGTTTGCGGGGCTTTGGCGGGGGACCTCGCCGCCGTTCCGGCGCTGATCGGGCTGGGCGTTCGGGAACTGAGCGTCGAACCGCCGCTGATCCCCGCCGTCAAAGCGAAAATCAGGACGTTGAATTATGAATCTTGCCGCGAATCGGCTTTGCGCGCGCTCGACTGCGAAACCGCCGGACAGGCGCGGCGGGCGGTCGCCTCGAATCTGGGAGGAGAAAAATGATGAAAAAAGCGTTCGCGTTTTTACAGCAAATCGGAAAATCGCTGATGGTGCCCGTCGCCGTCCTGCCCGTGGCGGGGCTGCTGCTGGGCGTCGGTTCGGGACTGCTGAACGCCGGAATCGACTGGATTCCGTCCCTTGTTCCGCAAATCATGACCGAAAGCGGCAACGTCATTTTCGACAACATGCCGCTGATTTTCGCGATCGGCACGACGCTGGGACTGACCGACAACGACGGTGTCGCGGCTTTGGCGGCGGTGACGGGGTTTCTGGTGTTGCAGGCGACGATGGGCGTCATGGCGGACGTTCTGTGGTTTCACGTCGGTTCGGAACGGGAAACGCTGGGAATTTTGGCGCGGACGTTCGGATTCGACCTTGATTTCGCGCGGCGGATCGTGTCGTCCAGCGTCGGAATAAAAACCATTCAGACGGGCGTGTTCGGCGGGCTGTTCGTCGGCGTCGTCGCGGCGGGAGTTTATAAAAAATTCCACCGCGTCCGTCTGCCGCCGTATCTGGGATTTTTCGCCGGCAAGCGTTCCGTGCCGATTCTGACGTCCCTGATCGCGATCGTTCTGGGCGTTCTGCTCAGCCTGTTCTGGCCGCCCGTCCAAGAGCTGATCAACAAATTTTCGATGTGGGCGGCGTACAGCGCGCCCGCGGCGGCGGGGGCGACCTACGGCTTTGTCGAACGTCTGCTGCTGCCGTTCGGACTGCATCACATTTGGAACGTGCCGTTCTTTTTCGAAATCGGGTCGTATGCGAACAAAGCCGGCGAGATCGTCACGGGCGACATTCCCCGGTTTTTCGCGGGCGATCCGACGGCGGGGATTCTGGGCGGCGGTTTTTTGGTCAAGATGTTCGGTCTGCCCGCCGCCGCGCTGGCGATCTGGCAAACCGCGAAGCCCGAAAACAGGCTGAAAGTCGGCGGCATCATGGCGTCCGGCGCGCTGACGGCGTTTCTGACGGGCATCACCGAACCGCTGGAATTCACGTTTTTGTTCGCCGCGCCCGCGCTGTATTTCGCGCACGCCGTTCTGGTCGGGTCGGCTTTCGCCGCCGTCAATCTGGCGGGCGCGCACATCGGCTACACGTTTTCGCAGGGCGCGATCGATTTCGGACTGTTTTACGCGCTGGACACGAAACCGTGGATCGTCTTTGTTTTGGGACCAGCGTACGCGGCGCTGTATTATGCCGCGTTCCGTTTCATGATTACTTTTTTCAATCTGAAAACGCCGGGGCGCGAAGAGGAATCTGCCGCAGTTTCCGGCGCGGACGGACTGGAGCGCGGCGCCGAAGCGCGCAATATGGCGGCGAAACTGGTCGACGCGTTCGGCGGGGCGAACAACATTAAAAGCCTCGACGCCTGCATCACTCGTTTGCGTCTGATTTTGAACGATCCGTCGAAAGCCGACGACGACAGGCTGAAATCGCTGGGCGCGGCGGGCGTGATGCGCGTCGGCGACGGCGTCCAAGCCGTTTTCGGCACGATGTCCGAAAATTTGAAAACGGAGATGGAGGAATATTTGAAAACCGGCGGCGGACTTTCGGACGCCGGAGGCGACCGCGCCCCCGACGCCGTCGTTTCCGCGCTGGGCGGGGCGGACAACATCGAAACGGCGCGGCGGCTGGACGGCGGCGATTGGTCGTTCAAGCTGAAAAACGCCGACGCCGTCGACGAAAACGAACTGCGCGCGGCGGGGGTCGGGCTGATGTTCGCCGTCAACGGCGATCGGGTGCGTCTGTCGCCGTAAAGCGCGCTTGCGTCCATTGCGCCTTTCGCTTATGTTACGGGCGGAAGGGGACGTTATGCGCGATATTTGGAATCCGTGGCACGGCTGCGTTAAAAAAAGCGAAGGGTGCGCGCACTGCTACATGTATTTTCAGGACAAATCGCGCGGTTTGGACGGATCGCGGATTTTCAAGGTTCGGAACAACTTCGACTATCCGCTGTCCAAAGACAGGTCCGGCGGCTATAAAATCAAAAGCGGCGAACAGATCCGCGTGTGCATGACGTCGGATTTCTTCCTGCCAGAGGCGGACGCGTGGCGCGGCGACGCTTGGAACGTCATCAAACGCCGCCCCGACGTCGTGTTTTTTTTGCTGACGAAACGTCCCGAACGCGTCGCGGACTGTCTGCCCGCGGATTGGGGAGACGGCTGGGAAAACGTGTTTTTCAACGTGACGTGCGAAAATCAGGCGCGCGCGGACGAACGAATCCCGATTCTGTTCGACCTGCCGTTCAAACACAAAGGAATCATGGTCGCCCCGTTCATCGGCGCGGTGTCGATCGCCGCCTATCTGCCCGCGGGGCAGATCGAACAGGTGCTGGCGGGCGGCGAAAATTACGACGGGGCGCGTCCGCTGCGCTATGAATGGGTCAAAAATCTGCGCGACGAATGCTTTGCGGCGAACGTGACGTTCTGTTTCGTCGAAACGGGAACGAACTTCGTTAAAGACGGCAAAACCTACCATATGCCCGACAAAGCCCTGCAAAGCCGCATGGCGTTCAAATCGGGGCTGGGGTTTAAGGGCAAGCCGATCGATTTCAAACTGTCGGCGCCGCAGCCGGATCTGTTCGGAACGATCGAAAAGCGCGTTCCGTTTTTCGGAAAACGGTGCGCCGAATGCGGACGGAAAATCTGTTGCGGCGGGTGTTCGAAATGCGGCGCGTGCGGCGATTATCAAAAAACGGCGTAAAAAATTATCCCCCGGCGCGACCGCGGCGGGGGATAAGCTTCTTTTGAAAGGATTTTACGCCAGCGTCCGCAGGATTTCCGCCGCGATTTGTTGCGGGTTCAGGTGGTAGCGGGCGCGGATCTCGTCAGGCGTCAAACGGTCGGTGAATTCTTTCGTTCCGCCGTAGTTCATGACCTTCATATCCGAACCGGCGTAGAAACGATCGACTTTTTCGCCGAATCCGCCTTCGACCTGTCCGTCCTCCAGCGTGACGACCAGTTTGTGCTTTTCCTTCAATCCGTTCAGCGCCGCTTCGTCCAGTCCCGTGATGAAACGCGGGTTGATCAGCGTCGCGGAAACGCCGGATTTTTTCAGCTCCGCGGCGACCTCTTTGCCCAGACGGTAGAACGCGCCCAACGCCAGCAAAGCGACCTTTTCGCCCGCGACGTCCGTTTTGAACGTGTTGATCGCGGAATAGTCGGGGGCGGGCTTTTCACCGTCCGACCACAATTCCTCCATGCCGAAACCGCCGGGGACGCGGATCGCGACGGGGTGTTCGCGCTGTTCCAGCCCCCATTCCAGCATCGACAGGTATTCGTCGCGGTTTTTCGGGGCGAGATAGACCAGATTCGGAATGTTCGACATCATCGGAATGTCGAATCCGCCCAGATGCGTCGCGTCGTTGAATCCCGTCAGGCTGGCGGAAAACACCAGAATCAGAGCGGGATTGTTGTTCAGGCACAGATCCTGCGACAGCTGGTCGTAAGTGCGCTGAATGAAAGAACTGAACACGAAATAAACGGGTTTTGCGCCGTTTTTCGCCATGCCGGACGCCATCGCGACGGCGTGTTCCTCGGCAATGCCGACATCAATGAACCGCTTGCCCAGCTTGACGCGTTCGTCGGGGGTGAAGCCCGTAACGACGGGCGTGCCCGACGTGATGACGGCGATCGTTTCGTCCTTTTCCATTTTCGGACGCAGGAAGTCGGCTGTGATTTTGCAATAATTTTCGCCGGTCGTCGGGTATTTCCATTCGCCGGTTTTCAAATCGAACGGACCGCCCGCGTGGTACATTTCCTTGTGCGCTTCGGCGGGGGCGAAGCCTTTGCCTTTCAGCGTGTGAATATGGACGACGACGGGGCGGGGCGAATCCTTGACCGAACGGAACGCCGCGACCAAAGCGGCGGTGTCGTTGCCGTCGCCGACATAGACGTAATCGAATCCGATCGCTTTGAAAAAGTTGTTTTCAGCCTTGCCGTCCGTTTCGCGCAGCTCGCGCAGGTTTTTGTACAGCCCGCCGTGGTTTTCGGCGATCGACATTTCGTTGTCGTTGACGACGACGATCATGTTCGTGCCCGCTTCGACCGCGTTGTTCAATCCTTCGTAAGCTTCGCCGCCGCTCAGCGATCCGTCGCCGATGACCGCGACGACGTTGTCCTTTTCGCCTTTCAAATCGCGGGCTTTCGCCAGACCGCAAGCCAGACTGACCGACGTCGAGGTGTGCCCGACGGTGAAAAAGTCGTGCTCGCTTTCGTCGGGGTTTGTGTATCCCGTCACGTCGTGATAGTGCGCGGGATCGGTGAACGCCCGTTTGCGTCCGGTCAGCATTTTGTGGACGTAGGACTGGTGCGACACGTCGAAAACGATCTTGTCCCTGGGCGAATCGAAAACGTAATGCAGGGCGACGGTCGCCTCGACCATGCCCAGATTGGGACCGATGTGACCGCCCGCCGCGCTGATTTTTCGCAACAGAACGGCGCGCAGTTCGTCCGCGACGGCGGGCAGTTCGGCGACGTCCAGCTTTTTCAAATCGGCGGGGGAATTGATGTTTTCCAAATACGACATGACGGAATGCTCCTTTTCAAAAGTTGTCATTATTGACAGGCTAATTCTTAAACCTTGCTTTAAGTCAAGCGTTTTTTTTCGATGGCTGCGATTTTGCAAACTTGATTTTCTTCGCGAAGTGTGGAATTATTATCTTGTGCTGATTAATGAATATCACAAAAAGGCTTATCCCCCGACGTTGCCGCGTCGGGGGATAATTTTTTAATACGCTTCGCTAGCGAAGATTACCAAAAATAAGAAAGTTAAAAGAATGATCCGTAAAACTTTCCCGCCAGTAAGATGCCTTTTAATGAATATCACCTCCTTTCATTAAAAGTGAATGGAGGGACGCCGTAAAAAGTGTAACCGGCGTCAATCGCAAATCTAACGCAAAAGCGGCTGACGGACAATGTTTTTCTCAGCCTCTTGTATCGCCGTTTTTTTTCGGTTACGCTGTTTTTGTTTTTTTCAAAGGAAAGGCGCGCAATCATGGGAAAAAGAAAAGGCGATCCCGTCAGCGGGTGGGTGGTGCTGGACAAGCCCGCGGGGCTGGGGTCGACGACGGCGGTTTCGATCGTGCGGCGCATCTTCAACGCGCAAAAGGCGGGGCACGCCGGAACGCTGGATCCCGCGGCGTCCGGCGTTCTGCCGATCGCGCTGGGCGAAGCGACGAAGACCATTCCCTATGTGACGGACGGGGACAAGGAATACGCTTTCACCGTTCAATTCGGGCAATCGACCGACACCGACGACGCCGACGGAACGGTCGTCGAAACGACGGACGAAATTCCGTCGGAACGGGAAATCCGCGCCGTCATGCCGTCTTTCGTCGGCGAAATCGATCAAATTCCGCCGAAATATTCCGCGATTCACGTCAACGGGCAAAGGGCGTACGATCTGGCGCGCGAAAACAAAGAGGTCGTGCTGGAACCCCGCCGGATTCGCGTGTTCGAACTGGAGCTGCTGTCGTGTTCGGGGACGACCGCCGGCTTCCGCGTCAAATGTTCCAAAGGCACCTATGTGCGGTCGCTGGCGCGCGATTTGGCGAAAAAAGCGGGCAGTTTGGGGCATGTGACGGCTTTGCGCCGCCTGAAATGCGCAAAATTTTCGATCGAAGACACAATTTTACTGGAATATCTGCGCTCAATAGAGCATAGTTCTAATCGGACCGATGTGCTTTTGCCCGTTGAGACCGTGCTGGACGACATCCCTGCTCTGGCCGTGACGCAGGCGCAATCGCGCAGGCTGTCGAACGGAAATTTCCTGCCCGCGTCGGATTTCGGCGCGCTGCCCGACGCCCCCGTGTGTCGGGCGAGGCTGGACGGACGTTTGGTGGCTTTGGTTCGCGCGCAGGACGGCTTTATCCGCCCCGTGCGCCTGATTGTTCAATAATTCGTTAACAGGAGACGACGATGTCGATTACACAAGAACGCAAACAGGAACTGATCAAAGAATACGCGACCAAAGAAGGCGATACCGGTTCGCCCGAAGTTCAGGTCGCCATTTTGTCCGAACGCATCAAAAACCTGACCGAACACCTGAAAGACCACGACAAGGACTTCCATTCCCGCCGCGGTCTGCTGATCATGGTCGGTCAGCGCCGCCGTTTGCTGGACTATCTGAAAAGCAAAGACCAGTCCCGTTACGAAAGCCTGATCGCCCGCTTGGGTCTGCGCCGCTGAGCGCGAAATTCGATGAAGCCCCTTTTTCAAGCGAAGAGGGGCTTCGTCGGATAAATTTGTATTGTTGGCTCTTTTCGAATGGTCGGAAAGAGGTTGGAGAAGAAAGTAAGAATATATGTCTATGTTTAAAGAATTCCGCAGGGAAATCGAATGGGGCGGTCGCCCGCTGTCCATCACCACCGGAAAAATCGGTCGTCAGGCCGACGCTTCCGTCATCGTTCAATACGGCGAAACCGTCGTTCATTGCGCCGTTTGCGCCGCCAAAACCGTTCCCGAAGGAATGGAGGAGGATTTCCTGCCCCTGACGGTCAACTATCAGGAAAAAGCGTACGCCGCCGGTCGCATTCCGGGCGGTTTCTTCCGCCGCGAAGGGCGCCCCTCCGAACATGAAATTCTGTCGTCGCGCCTGATCGACCGCCCGATTCGTCCGCTGTTCGCCAAAGGCTACTGCAACGACACGCAGGTCACCTGCACCGTTTTGTCGCACGATATGGAAAACGATCCCGACATCG
>ERZ808286.490-NODE-490-length-25772-cov-3.559708_pt1 | contig 25772 bp, 31 predicted proteins | sample MGYA00521276_ERZ808286 | MGnify/ENA primary metagenome ERZ808286 (study PRJEB31516, sample SAMN03275607) | gut metagenome | biome: mammalia-associated habitat; material: feces | host: Papio cynocephalus | place: Kenya | collected 2012-08-01 ... | reverse complement strand
AAAAATACATAAAACTAGTATTGATTTTGTATTAAGAAATTGTCCTAGAGAAGTTCATATAGTACAATATGATAAAACTCAACCGATTGTTGAAGTCGAACTGTTTAATAATGGAAAAAAATATTCATTACCAGAAAATGCTATAATGAATTTACGTTTTAGTAAACCAGATAGAACTTTTGTATATAAGGCTGTTCTTGGTTGCAATAAAGATAGAAATACCGTATATTTTGATATTGATGAACAAATGTCTTTTTTATATGGCAAAGTGAATCCTATATTAGAATTGGTTTTAGATGATATGATAGCTGGATCATCTCCTATTCCAATCGAAATAGATAGGAACCCAATTCAAAATGGAGATTTAGAAAGTTCTAGTGAGTATCCTGCCATTGTTGAAGCTGCTAATAAAGCATTAGAGGCAGCAAGTAAAGCAGAAAAAGCTGCTACTGAGGCTGGCGAATCTATAGAAACATTACAGCCTTTATTAGATCTTTATAATACTGACGATATTGCTACAAAAACATGGACCGCCACACAATTAGCAAACTACGTGACAAATGAATATTTTGAAAATGCATTAGAAGGATATTTAACAATTTTTGATGCTGACAATACTTATGCTACTAAAGATTATGTAACTACAGAATTTGGAAAATACTTACCTTTGACCGGAGGAATTGTTACTGGTCCAACTACATTTAACGACACAGTAAATATAAATGGAAAAGTCTACTTTGATAAAAACTATATATATGTATACGAGCCTATATATAATACCAGTGATATTCTTTCTACTTATGGAACAATTGGGCTTGCTCCAACTAGTAACAGAGGATTTATGGATAAGGGCAGAGATGTTTCTCTTACCGAATTCATAGGAAATTCTACTAACAATGTAAGGAATGCAAACGAAAATCCGAGTCTTGAGACTATTGGGTATAATTCAAATTTTCACGGAAATAGATTTTTCGGATTAGGTAAAATGCATGCCATTGTCGAATACTCGAATGACGCTGGCACTACCTGGCATGACTACGGTGCTACAGATGCACAGATACGAAACCTGCTTTCCGGCGTATGGCGCAGTAGTTTTAGACTCGGCGGAGCAAGTGCTTCTTGCAGTTGTAGCAACATGCTTAGAATCAGCATTACTTGCTCTGACTTTAACGTGCCTGATGAAATCTCCGAAACTGATAGAATAAAATATTGGACTACGGACAACAGGACTGATTCGTCTAGATATATGACTATAAACAGTTTATATATATGGCAGACAGACGCATACAATACACATCAATTGACAATAGAAATCGGAACGATAGGGGCTACTACCGGAACCGAGCCGACATGGAACACTATCGGGACCTTAAACAAAAACTATGGTTGGTCAGGATCGACATCTTTTAGCTTTGAACAACTAGCCATGGGCGGAGGTAATTCATCAGTAGATAAAGTAATAAGGCTGACGTTCCGCACCCAAGCAAACGATGGAAGCTTCGACGATTCCAAATTAGAAAACGTGAGCCAATCATCTCAGAGCATTCACTATATTAAAGCATTTGGCGTTAATACATATAAAGTTGATGAAAAATATCCGAACATGCTCGACGATAATATTGTGCGTTTTGCTGATGAAAATGGTATATACACAAGAGTCGCCACTTCATGCGCCAGCATTTCTCCTGCGTCTGTAAGTGATTCTAAATTACTTACTCTAGGTACTACATATCTTCCGTGGGCTAATACTTATACTAGATGTTTGAATGTATTAAGTACTTCGCCATATGTTGAACTTAACAATTCGGCAGACAAGGCTGTATTTTCACTTTCTGGCATAAATGTAAGTGGAACAATGTATTATTATCCAAAATATAAGAATGGCGACAATACATTAGCAACACTTGGAGATATTGCAGAAGTTAGCGGGAAGTATTTACCTCTGACTGGAGGATCGTTGACTGGAGAACTTACAACTAACTCATCGATAAAATTCGGTAATGGTAGCTTATACGAAAACGGGAAAAAGATTACTGTATATGGATATAATCACGGAGATGTAGATGCAATCAATGAAGAAACACTTTTCGTAAGTACAAAAAAACCATCCGGGCAAGGAAATCGTTTTTTCGGACTTACTGAAAATCAAATGATAGTCGAATATTCTACTGATGGTGGAAAAACCTGGTCTGCGTATAGTGATGCGTCTGACAAGACTAGAGTAATGTTTGTCAGTCTTGAGACTGGTGGTGGCTTGTGGATTGGACACTCTACACAACGCTCTTCTTGCAATAATATGCTAAGAATAACACTTACTGGTTCTAATTTCGATGTCCCAGAAGGAACATCAGAAACTGATCGAATAAAATATTGGAATAAAACTAGACTAGTTTTTACTAGTAGATATTGTAGAATTAACTCAATCTTAACAAGACAAGTTTCTTTGGACAACTTGATTCAATGCAGAATGTACATTGCAGATATAAAATCAACCGATGAAGCGCCAACTTTCAATTTGTTTAGAACTTGGGAAGGTCTTGCAGGAAATAACGAATTGAGTTCATTATGTTTTCCAGAGCTATTTTGGGGATACGTCGGAGTTATTCGTTTAGAATTCCGTACCCAAGCGAACGATCATAGTTTTGATGATTCAAAACTTGTCGAAGCTTCCAAAGGTGGGCAACAAATACAAAGTATTCAATGCTATGGTGATGAAGTATATATTTCTGACAAGAGATTTCCTCAGATGGAATACGGACATAATGGATTGTTCTCATATTCTAATGGTTGGCAAGTAGCTGCTAGATATACGAATATTCATTGCACAATAGTTCCTTACGAAAATGGCATCCAAGGTTTTGGACAATCGGAGTTGCATTTCAGACATCTATACTTGAACAATGAATGGCTTTATGGAGAACTTAAATTGTTTAAGGATTCTAGCACCCAAACCGACGACAAGGCATTAAGATTATCAGGAAATGGTATAGACAAAATATTCAGTCTAAACTTGCCAAACAATGAAGGAACATTGTTCAGCATTCAAAAAGGTAACGATAAAGGTCTTAAAGCATTGCTCAGTGACACATTTCATTTTGTTATGACTGCAAATGATGAGAATGATTCATCAGTTTTCTCAATCATCAATACTAATAGCACTTCCGGTCTTATATTAAGCGCAGAACAAGGATATACGCATCTTAAAAATGTGAATGGGCAGGCTGATATTACATTGTCAGATGATAGTGCTGTATACATTAATAATGGGCTTTGGGTCGATTCCAACGGATACGTGCATTTGGAAAACACGCCACAAAGCAATACCGATGCCACTCCAAAGCAATACGTGGACCAATGCGACCAGGCATACGCAGGCGGTTGGCACCATAGGGCAAAGATAGCCGAAAAGCCAATCACGGCCAATGCGATTGCGGTCAAGTCCAGGTCTGGGGCACCCGCCTCGGCTCACATGGACGGCATGGTTTCGATAAACACGTTCGAAAGAAGCCTCGGGGGCAAGGTCGAGTACAAGACAGTGGTGGACGTCACGTACCGTTGCGACCCGTTCGCGCTCAATCCGGTCGGCATAACCGCCGCCCTTATTACCTATGGGACCAAGTGGTACTTCCCTTACGTGAACGTGAATCGAGATTTTGTCAACGAACCGGCATACACAACCATGCTAAGCAAGTTGATGGAGCAAAAGGCAATGGTCGGCGTATCGATGGACGAAACCGTTGTCTTCTGCGACATGACAACCAACCTGGGTGGCTTGAACGGGAACGGGACTTTTGTCGGCAACGCAACCTACAACAATTCCGACATTACGCTTTTCGGCATATTGGCGGAATTGGACACCGACCACAAGAACGATTCGATGATGGTAAGCGGGGCGCACTTCAAGCTTACCTTCTACCATCCGGAACCGATAAACTGAGGAAAGGAGGACAAAATATATGGATCAAAATACATTTTTAGGTTTATTCATAGGGGCTTTAGTAATATTGGTTCCTCTTTTTATAGCATGTGTTACACCATTGATAAAACTAAATAAATCTATTCAAAAATTAAACGACGCCATTGATATTTTAAACGAATCTGACGCTAAAAAAAATCAAGCTTTAGATGTAGTTCATGATAAATTATCAATACACACTCAATATTTAGTCGTAGATAAGAAACGTTTAGATAATTTATCAAAACGTATGCACAAACTTGATAATGAAGAAGGTTTTATTGACAATATCAATAGAGAATAATGAAAGGATATTTCAAAAAAAAATGGAAAATGTTAGTTCGATAGTGATGTTAGTATGTTTATGCTCAATATTAATTGCTTTTATTGGCTATATTCTATTTAAAGCAATAAAAAATAGATGGATAAGTAAATTATTAGATACTATAAAAACATCAATAAAAGAAGCTGAAGATAAATATCCATCTGGTCATGGAGAAGAGAAAAAACAATACGTATTAGCTCAAATTGAGGCCAAATGTAAAGAATTAAACATTCCGGTCAATATGATATTTTCAGCTATTTCTAAATTAATTAATACAATTATAGAGAATTATAATATTATTAAAAAAGGAAAATAATTAAGATTAGAAGCCTAATAAAAACATGGCTTCTTTTCTTTTTTTTTTCGCAATTTAAACATATTCTATAATGGAGGAAATAATTATGGAAAATGATTTAGACGCACTACTATTAGACGCACTACTAGATGAGTATGATAGATTAACGGAGGATTTATATTTCTGTAAAGCAGACTTATCTAAAAGACGTAAGTTGCTTGAAAGAAGATTAAGTGTTCGTAGATCAATCGAAAATTTAATTGCGACGGATAAGGCATTATCTAAGTAATTTCTTAAACTAAGGAATCAAACACGGTTCCTTAGGTTTTATGTTTTAAAAAAGGAGAAAAATAAAATGATTAAATATTATAATGATTATTCTTATGTTTTGAAAGAATATGATGAGAATGGTGTATGTAAAAAAAATATAGAATTTGTTTCTGATGCAGAGGCCTATGAATATTTGAAGGAAAACAATTATGAATGAAAAATGGTATTATTTATATTCTATATGCCCTATTTGTGGAAATATGAACCAAACCAATGCGAATAAATATCCATATCTTTTTTATAATGAAGGATATTATGATATACAATGTCACGAATGTGGCTATGCATATAAAGGCAATATTAGAAAATCAATGATTTCTGGATGGACTAGAATGGAGTTAAATAATGTTAAATAAAAGTAGTATTTTAAAAATAATAGGAGCATCTTCAATATTTATTGGCGGTTTTATAGTAGGAAAAATTGCTAATAAAAAGCCAGAAACTAAAGGATCTATTGTTGTAAGTAAATCTACTAAAAATCAAGCAGAACTATATTTGCAAATAAATACAAATATTGATGATTTATGCTCCGAAAAATATGTTATACTAAAAGTTATTAAACAAAAGTATAATTTTGCGAAAGCTTAATTACAAAAAATACATGTCTTATAATGAAAGTAACTGTTATTATTTAGGAGGATAAAACAATGAATGAAACAGATTTACAAAAAATAGAAGAAGGTTTTGCCCAAACAATAGATGTGTATAATTCTATTGGGTTAACTGAGCCTGATAAAACAAAGTATTTAGGAATAATGCAAAAAGAATCTAGTATTATTTCAAATGAAGAAAAACGTAAAGAAGATTTAATTTTTCAAAAAGAAAGATTTGAATTAGAAAAAGATCATAAATATTTTGAAGAAAATCTAGCAAAAGAAAAACTTAAACAAGAATCAAAATGGCATGATGATGAATGTACTAATAAAAAAGACATGTTCGAATATCAAAAAAATAAAGATAAAAATGATTATGATATTCAGAAATTGCGTTTTGAATTGGATAAGCAACGTTTAGATTTTGAACAAAAGGATCTAGAATTTAAAAGAGATCAAGCGAAAAATGAATCAAAATATCGTTGGTTGACATTTGGAATAACTACTGTATTAGGATTTGCACAATTTGTTATGTCATTATATGTTTACAGGAAATTAGCCTATACGAATCTAAAGCTAATATATTGTGATGAAGGTAGACCTACTACTGATTATAAAGATGCAATCAAAAATGTTCAAAATATGATTAAAAAATAAAGTACTTATCAAAGTTTAAGAGATCAAACATGGTCTCTTAGATTTTATAGTTTAACACCGCAATAATTTCATATTTTATAATGAAAAGGAGAAAAGATATGAATTTCAAAACTGTATCTAGTATCGGGCAATTAATTTTCGCAGGAATTGGAGCTATTGCTGCAGTTGCGAGTACTATTGACTCTATTAAAAATGGAGATAAGCGTGCTGCAATTACAGGAACTTATGCTGGCAAATCCGCTGTAGATGAAACTGCTAAAAGATATAATAGAACATTAGGTGGATATATAATAGAAGAACCTGATCAAAACTAAAAGTATTGAGTCTTACATAGACTCTTGCTTTTTTTTTTGTATAAAGGTATTGGAGAATCAATGTATTTAGATTTTATATTTAAAATTGCAGCCTATATAGAAAAACATTATTCAGAGCCATCTATTACTATGAATAAAAAGAAATTTTATAAACGATCTGCTGAATGTTTTATATTAAATAATGCCATTATTAAATGTTTAGATAATCAAAATGAAAATCCATTAAGTATTTTTGATAATCTAATATTAGAGAATATATTGGCTTATAAAGAATGCGTTCAATTAGAGAGTAAGTATTTGCATTTAATATTTATTAATGCATTAATGGCTGTTAGAAATTTTATTTTAGTTAACGAAAAGGAGTTAATATGAACGAAACTAAAAAAGTACTTCCTATTATATTATCAATAATAGGATCATTAGGAACTATTGGTACCGCTGTGCTAGTAGCAAAGGAAACACCAAAAGTTCAAGAAAAACTTAAAGAAAAAAAAGATATTTCAAAATTAGAATATTTAAAAATATTAGGGAAAGGATATTTACCAGCAATATTAACTGGAGCAGCTACAATATCCTCAATAACAGCGTCAACAATTATATCTAAAAAAACAGAAGCATCTTTAATAGCTACTACTGCTGTTTTAAGTCAAGGCTGGAATAAATACAAATACAAAATCAAAAATGTATTAGGTGTTGATGGAGAGAAAAAAATAACTGATTTAATATCAAAAGATGAGTATAAAGAACAATATAAAAATATAACTAAAGAAACTAATCCTAGAAAACAGCTTTATTGGGAAGAGCATATTGGTTTTTTTGAATGTGACCCTGTTGATTTTATGTCGGCTTTAAATGACTTAAATCAACGTCTTCATTCTCCTGATCCAGATATTAATGGAACATTCTATTGGACAAGTTTAATGATATTTGTACAAGATGCTAAAGCTAAAGTGTTTAATAAAAAAGCTTTAGAAGGATGTAAAAATATCGGATGGACATCAGACTATTTATTAGAAGCATATGGAGCACAGTGTGTATGGGTTCATCCTAACTACACCAAAGTAATTGATAAAAGTACAAAAGAATTGAAATATATTAAAGTGGATTTTTGGGAAGAACCAATTATTCTTCAAGAAAGTGAAATGTCTAGATTACATTACAAATCTAGAAAAGATTTTGAACATGAAGCCGAAATTGATGAGCATTTATCTTATTATATAGATGAGGATATTGTTAGAGAAAAACCAGAATGTTCATTGGAAAATGATGATTTAGCGCATTTAATACCTAGTCAGCAAACTGATATTTTAGAAGAATTATATAGTGACGGCTCTAATCCAAATGCACCAGAAGAAAACAATTTGAAAGTAACTCTTCCGGACGAGCATACTATACCAGAATAAAGGAGAAAATGATGAATAATCCATTAACATATATAAAGCCTTTTATATCAAAACATGAACCAGAAATTTTAATGTCGATGGGAATTGGGGGAATGATATTTTCACTAGCATGGGGTATAAACGCTAGTTTTAAAGCGGCTCGTGCTATTGACAAATACAAAGAAACTTATGGAAAAGATAAGTTGGCAATAAAAGAAACTATAAAATTAACTTGGAAATTATATTTACCAACAGTATTATCTGTTGCAGCATCAGTTCCATGTATAATAATGAGCAATCGAGTATCGAATAAACGCTATGCAGCAATAGCAACTGCATATACAATATCGGAAGCTGCTCTCCAAGAATACAAAGATAAAACTAAAGAAATTGTTGGTGAAAAGAAGACTAAACAAATAGAAGAATCTATATCTGAAGATAGGGTCACTAAAACTTATACGGGTGGCAATCAAATAATATTAACTGGAAATGGTGATAGTTTATTTTACGAGCCATTATCAGGAAGATATTTTAAATCAAATTGGAATGATATTTTAAGAGCGGCAAATGAATTAAATGCTCGGGCCATTTCAAATATGTCTGGACAAACGACATTAAATGATTGGTTTGAAAAAATAGGACTTGAAACCACTGAAATCGGAGAAACTTTGGGTTGGGATTTGATGAATAATTCAACAGATTTAATCGACATTTCAATAAGTTCACATATTACAAAAGATAATATACCATGTGGCGCTATTTATTATAATAGGCAACCAATAACATTACAAGAATAATTTATAAAATAAGTTCGCAATAAATACATATTATATAATGGAAGAAATTCCAAATGAACAATATTAGGAGGAATTAATAAATGGATAACAATACTGTTCAAGAAACTGTTTCCGCAACAACTAATGCTGTTGCTACCACTTCTGGTATGAGTGGAAAAACCAAGATTATTATTGCTGCTTCTACCGCCCTTGCTGGCGTTGGAGTTGGAGTATTTTTCTTAGTTCGCAAGCTTCATGCAAAGAAGAAAGCTTCACAAAAAGTTTTGGAATCAAAGTAATTGAATATATTTAATAAAAAACTATTACTAAATATAGTTCATTTAAATTATTAAACTAGGAATCGTCTAAACAACGGTTCTTAGTTTTTTTTTACGAAAGGATATTTTAATTAATGGAAGAATTTAAAACGAACTCAAATGCATCAAAAGAAGAAAAACTTCCAGGACCATCAAAAGTAGCACCGATAACGACTAATGTTAAGATAAAAAACAATCAGTCTGAAAAGAAACCATTTAAAAAATTCTTTGCAGAAGATGCTAAAACAGTTGGAAGTCATGTTGTAGAATCGGTAGTCGTCCCTAGTTTGCAAAAATTATTAAGTGATGCAGTTAAAGGGGCTGTCGACTGGCTTATTTATGGAGCACGCGGATCGAATAACCAACGTTCTGGAGTAGGAACAGTGTCATATTCTTCATATTATCGTCAACCAAATACTTTAAATGGTCCTTATCAACCAGTAGGAACTACGCAAGGACAGTCAATGCAAAAACCAAATGCTTTAACTGTTAATGAAATAATGTTTTATGATAGAGGCGAAGCTGAAAAAGTTTTACAATGCTTATGCGAAAGTTTAGAAAGATACGGAACAGTTGCAGTTGCAGACTTTTATGATTTGGTCGGCCAACGTTGCTCATATACTGATCAAAAATATGGATGGTATGATTTAAGGCCCGCTCAAATAATTAGAGCATGCGATGGGTATATTATCCAATTTCCAAAAATACAACCAATAGAATAAAGGAGAAAATAAATGAATAATTTAACAAAAGCATTCTCAGAAATTAAATTCTGGGGTACACAACATAGTCCAGAACTATTAATTGCTAGTGGAATAGGATTAGCATTAAGTTCTGTTATTTTGGCGTGTGTAGCTACGAATAAAATAAAGCAACCAATTGAGAGAGCTACTATTAAAATCAAAGATACGCATGCCGCAATGAATGATTCTTATAAAATTCAAAATGGATTATATTCTGTTGAAGAAGGAAGAAAAGAATTAACAAAAACATATTTAAAAATTGCTGGAAAACTGCTATGGACTTATACACCAGCTATATTAACTTTTGGTTTATCAGTATCGTGCATATTAGGATCTCATAAAATAATGAAGGGACGCAATATTGCATTAGCAGCTGCATATACTACATTAGAAAATGGATATAAAGCTTATAGAAATAGGGTTAAAGAAAAACTTGGAGAAGAAGCAGAAGATGCTTTATATAAAAATATTACAACAGAAACAAAACAAGTTCAAGATAAGAATGGTGAATTGAAATCTACAAAAGTTAATATTCCACACTTAGATCAAAACTCGAATCCATATTCTGCATTATATACTTGCGGAAATCGTGGATGGGAAAGAAATGCCGTTTTAAATTATGAATTTTTAATGACACAACAATCATATTTAAATAGAAAACTACAGGCTCAAGGATTTTTATTTTTGAGCGATGTTTATGACGCTTTGGGGTTTGATGCATCTATGTTGGGAGCTGATAAAATCAGAGCATCTCATATTTTAGGATGGATATATGATTTGAAAGATCAGAGTAGAGACAACTATGTATCGTTTGGATTAACAAATCCTAATGATATTACAAAAACAAATGTCCAAAAACAATTAGAATCTAATGAACCTAGCTTCTGGCTTGAATTTAATTGCGACGGTGACATTTTAAATCTAAATAAAGATCCAAATAAGAAAACATTCAGTAATTATGCGAAGGAGGGCTGCTGTTAATAGATTATAAATTTATAGAAGCCATTCTCACTGTTATATTCGGCGTATTAATGTTTATATTAGTATGCTTGTTACTATTTTAAAGGAGAAATATAATGAAGGTATTAAAAACTATATTAATAGTTGTTGCTGGTGCTAGTTGTGGACTAGCAACTGGATATTTTATAGCAAAGAAAAAATATGAGAAAAAAGCAGATGACGAAATAAACTCTGTTAAAAAAGCTTTTAATGAACATCTAGATGAATTAAAAAAAGATAATAAATTAAAAGACATTCCTATGACTAGAAATGGTTATAGCAAAAAAAAAATAGCAGAAAATAAAATTAAAAAAGAAACTAGTAGAGAACCATTACCGACTGATCCAGTGATGAATAACTATAAAGATTATTCATCTCCATATAGATCTTCGGCAAAACCTAAATCAACGAAAGGAGAGAAAGCGCCATCAAAAGATAGACCCTATATTATTAGCCCAGACGATTTCATGGCATCATCATATGAATCTTCTACATTATTATATTACGCAGATGGAGTTTTAGCAGACGACGATAATAATGTTATTAGTTCATATGAAGAATTAATAGGCCCCGAGGCATTAAATAGTTTTGGGCAATATCAAGAAGATACTGTTTTTGTTAGAAATGATAAACTAAAGGTAGATTTTGAAATTATATTAGATACAAGAGAGTTTTCTAAGATCCAGCCAATTGATAGTCCAAAACAAGTTCTTCAAGATGGCGAAATATATGAATGATAGATAATTTATTTGAAAAATTATATTTTGAATGGTTATCAACTCTAGCATTTTCAAATAAAATAGAACGATCCGGATATTCTAATTTATTGTATTTATTATACACAACTCCATTCTATTACGACCAAAATAAACAGCCTTTAGATGAAAATAGATATAAAGATGGAGTATATTTAAGAACTTTATTTATACAAAAAATGAATATTCCAGAAGAAACTATCATAAAGAAAAATAATATATTATTTTCAGAATATTATTCATGTAATGTATTGGAAATGATATGCGCTTTGGCTAATCGAATAAGTAATGATATTATGGCAGACTACGGAAGAGAAGAAATTACAGATTATTGGATACAATTAATGCTGTCTAATTTAGATATTATTCAATTTTCTGATTACAATTGGCAGCCAAATGAGGTTATCGGTCGATTAGTTAACTTTATGGATAGAAATTATGAAAGAAATGGTCGTGGAAGTTTATTTATTTTACAAGATGATAGATTTGATACTAGAAGAATGAGTATCTGGGATATTATGTCTAGATATATCACGGAAAATTATTATAATAAGGAGAATAAAAATTATGTTTATTAAAAAGCATCCGATCATCGGTACTGCAATATTAGTAACTGTGATAAATATTGCAGTCGATGGAATCTGTTTAGTATTTGGTAAAAAGAAAAAAAGGAAATAGTATTTTATGGTGGACTTTTTAAGGATCTCTACTAGATCGACGAAAAAAGGAATAGTCGAAGTATATCCTAAGTTCATCGTTGGTAAATCTTCAGACCTAATGATTAAGGGCGGAGACTTTTATGCAGTCTGGCTAGAAGAAAGAGGCCTTTGGTCTACGGACGAGCAGGATGTCATAGATTTAGTTGATAAGGAACTAGATAATTATGCAAAAGATTGCAAAAATAAATATGATGATCTTATAATCGTTCGATATATGTGGGATTCAGAATCTGGTGTTATAGATATGTGGCATCGTTATTGTCAAAAGCAGATGCGAGATAACTATAAGCCACTAGATACTAGATTGATATTTTCTAATCAAGAAACTACTAAAAAGGATTATGCAAGTAAACGTTTAAATTATCCTTTAGAAAGTGGAGATTATTCATCATGGAATGAGCTTGTTTCAATTTTATATTCTCCGGAAGAAAAAAGAAAAATTGAATGGGCTATTGGTGCAATTGTTACTGGGCAATCTAAAGAAATTTCTAAATTTTTAGTTTTTTATGGAGCTCCGGGAACAGGCAAATCCACTATTATAGAGATAATTCAAAAAATGTTTGATGGATATTATTGCGTATTCAAATCTGTTGCTCTAGCAAGTGGAAAAGAATTCGCATTAGAGCCATTTAAAAATAATCCATTAGTAGCAATTGAACATGACGCCGATTTCTCGCATATAGAAGATAATACACAGTTAAATTCATTAGTTGCACATGAAAAAATGGTTGTTAATGAAAAACATAAATCATTATACACCCAAAAATTTCAATGTTTTGTTATATCTGGAACTAATAAATATGTTAAAATTACCGATGCTAAATCTGGCATAATCAGAAGATTGATTGATGTTAGACCTACTGGGAATAAAATTCCTTATTCAAATTATATTAAATTATTTAATACCATAATTAATTCAGAACTTGGCCACGTTGCATGGCATTGTAAAAATATTTTTGAAGAAGATCCTCATTATTATGATGCGTATGAACCAACTTTAATGATGGGAGAATCTAATGATTTTTATAACTTTGTTTTAGATGCTTATACGGTATTTAAGAATGAGGATGGAACAACACTTAAAGCAGCGTGGGAACTTTACAAAAGATATTGCGAAGATGCCAAAGTGCCGTATCCATATTCCATGCGAGTGTTTAAATCTGAATTAAAAAATTACTTCAATTCATTCGAAGAACGAGTCAGAGTTGGTGAAGATTGGGTTAGATCATGTTATTCTGGATTCAAATCGGAGATGTTTGTAAAAGGAGTAACCGATGCAGATACAATTAAAGCTAAAAAAGAAAACAAAAAAGAAGACGAGAATATAAAATTAATAGATTTTGATATTCGTCCATCTAATTTTGATATTTCCTGCAAAGACTGTCCTGCACAATATTCAAATGATGAAGGAACACCATTAAAGAAATGGAATAATGTAAAAACTACATTGAATGATATCGATACTAGTAAATTGCATTATGTTAAAATCCCAGAAAATCATATAGTAATTGATTTTGATTTAAAAGATGAAACCGGGAATAAAAGCTTTGATAAAAATCTAGAAGAAGCAAGCAAATGGCCGAAAACTTATGCTGAATTAAGCAAATCAGGTGCTGGAATTCATTTACATTATATTTATGACGGAGACGTCTCTAAATTAAATAGACTATATTCTGAGGATATTGAAATTAAAGTATTTACTGGAAATAGTAGTTTACGACGTAAGCTTACCAAATGCAATGCTGAAACTATAAATCATTTAGGAGATGTATTGCCAAAAAGAAAGGAGAAAGCGATGTTAAATTTTGATGCAGTTCAGAATGAAAAAGCGCTGCGTACGATTATTACAAAAAATCTAAATAAAGAGTACCATAGCGCTACAAAACCATCTGTTGACTTTATATTTAAAGCATTAGAAGATGCATATAATAATGGCGTTAATTATGATGTGAGTGATATGTATAATACTATTATGTCATTTGCGGCTGGTTCTACACATAATGCACAATATTGCATTCGTCTAGTTAATAAAATGCATTTTAGATCCGACGAACCATCTTCAGTAATTGCTTCAGATGAGTTACCAATTATATTTTTGGATGTCGAGGTATTCCCAAATTTATTTTTAGTAAACTGGAAAAAGAGAGGAAATGAAAACAAAGTTGTTAGAATGATAAATCCAAATTCTAAAGAAATAGAAAATATTCTAAAGTATAGAATTATTGGATTTAATAATAGGAGATACGACAATCATATTTTATATGCAAGATTTATAGGGTATGATAATCAACAACTTTTCGAACTTTCCCAAAATATAGTTAATTCTAAATCTAAAATTAATGGCGGAATGTTTCAAGAAGCATATAATTTAAGTTATACTGATATTTATGATTATTCTTCAAAGAAGCAATCTCTTAAGAAATGGGAAATTGAACTTGGACTTCACCATCAAGAATTAGGATTACCGTGGGATAAGCCAGTTCCAGAATCGGAGTGGTCAAAAGTTGCTGCATATTGTGATAATGATGTTATATCTACAGAAGCAGTATTTGAAGCAACACAACCTGATTTTGAAGCTAGAGAAATCCTAGTAGCATTAGCAAATGAATTATGTCCAAGTATACATTCGACCGTAAACGATACTACAAATCAACTTACTGGAAGAATTATATTTAGAGGAGATAAGAAACCTCAAGAGCAATTCATATATACTAATCTTGCTACTGGCGAAAGAAGTGATGGTACCAAAGATATTCATTGCTTTAATGGCTATGAATATAAAAATGGTATCAGTACTTATTTAGGAGAAGAGGTAGGTGAAGGTGGATTTGTTTGGGCAGCTCCAGGCATGTATCCTAACATAATAACATTTGACGTCGCTTCTATGCATCCTCACTCAGCGATTGCTCTGGATTTATTCGGCCCAGTTTATACTAAGAATTTCAAAGACTTGGTAGACATTCGTATATTTGTTAAACATCATGATTGGGACAAGGTATTCAGTATGATGAATGGCATTCTTAGAAAATTTATTAATGAAAATGCTGATGAAGCTGCTATAAAACGATTAGCTTATGCATTAAAAATAGCAATCAATTCTGTTTATGGTTTGACTTCGGCACATTTCACAAATTTATTTAAGGATCCAAGAAATATTGATAATATTGTAGCTAAACGTGGCGCGTTATTTATGTGTCAATTAAGACACGAAATTGAAGATATGGGTGGAACTGTAGTTCATATTAAAACAGATTCCATCAAAGTATCTAACCCAACAGAAGAAATCAAGAATTATATTTTAAACAAGGGTAAAGAATTCGGATACACATTTGAAATCGAATCTATTTATCAGAAATTCTGTTTGGTAAATAATGCCGTATATGTAGCAAAATGTTCTATGGATAAAGAAAATGGGGATAAAGCTGGGCATTGGACTGCAACTGGTACTCAATTTCAAATTCCTTACGTATTCAAGAAATGTTTTACACACGAGAAGATAGAATTTAAAGATTTTTGCGAAACAAAAGAAGTCAAAACTTCTATATATTTAGACATGAATGAAAATCTTCCTGAAGGAGAACATTCTTTGAAATTCATAGGAAAAGTCGGTTTATTTACGCCGATCAAAAAAGGTTTTGGTGGTGGTGAATTAATCAAAGAATCTAAAAAGAAAGATGCTTCTATTGGTTACGACGCTGTTACTGGAACAAAAGATTATCGTTGGCTAGAGTCAGAAGAAGTTGTCAAACAACATAAAGAAAACGATGTTGATATTTCTTATTATGATAATTTAGTCAATACTGCAATAAAAACTATTTCCACTTATGGGGACTATGAGTGGTTTGTTAGTTAATATTTAGTCTTTATATTTTATAGGAGAAAATTATTTATTATGAGTAGATTAATCGAAAATTCTTTAGAGGAATTAAATAAAAGTGAATTTATATTTCATGACAATAGAACATTGGAAGTTCGTAATGCTGTTTTAATTTGGACTAATTTCCAAGGTAAAGTAAATCGTTTTGGTAACGCAACCAAAAACTTTAATCTTGTTATTAATGAAGAGGTGAAAGCTGCTTTAGAACAAGACCCATCAAGAGTATTTACCATTCATTCAATTGGTGGTGATGGAACCGACGATCCAATTATGTATTTTATTAATGTCAAAGTTAATATGAATTCTGCATACCCACCAGCAGTTACTTTATATACTGATTTCCGTGGACAAAAGAGCCGTACAACTTTAGATGATTCTACAATCGAGTGTTTAGATCATATTAGAATCGAATCCGCCGATTGTATCATCAATTTATATGAATCTAAAATGCATCCTGGTAAAGTTTCTGGATATTTAAGAAAACTTAATGTTATTCAAAACAAAGAATCGGCATTTGGTGGAAAATACGATGAATGGGATGTTCCAGTGAATCAAGAATTAGTTAGTGCAAATAAAGATTTAATAGAAGAAGACCCGTTAGGCAATAATAATTAAATAGTGAAAAGTTTAATGGCTATTGTAAAACTTAGAGATAATCAGGTGGATGCTGTTAAACGAATGCATACAGGTTGTATATTATGGGGAGGTGTTGGATCAGGAAAATCTATCACCTCCTTGGCCTATTATTATACTCAATATGGTGGGCAATTAAATACAACAAACTATGTTAGAATGATTAACCCTCCTGATTTATATATTATAACAACTGCCCATAAACGAGATTTATTAGAATGGGAAGGTGAATTGGCTAAGTTCTATTTATCAACCAATATAAAAACTAATTTATATTCTAATAAAATAGTAGTTGACAGTTGGAATAACATTAAAAAATATGTAGATATTAAAAATGCTTTCTTTATATTCGATGAGCAACGCTTGGTTGGATATGGAACATGGGTTAAAACATTTTTTAAAATAGCTGCATCTAATAAATGGATATTATTGTCAGCCACCCCAGGTGATAGTTGGTCAGATTATATGCCAGTATTTATTGCTAATGGATTTTTTAGGAATAAAACTGATTTTGAAAGAAAACATGTAGTGTTCAATCCATTCACAAAATATAAATCAGTTCTTAGATATACGAACGAAGGTTCTCTTATAAAAATGCGAAATCGAGTTCTTGTAAAAATGAATGAATTAGGTAGAAATACTATTCGACATTATGAAACATTATTAGTTACTTATGATAAAAATAAATATGATGTTGTAACAAATGATCGTTGGAACATTTATGAAAAGAAGCCTATTGAGAATGTTTCTGAATATTGCTATATATTACATAAAGTTGTTAATTCAGATATAAGTAGATGTACGGCAATAGTAAATATTATGGAAGTTCATCCAAAAGTAATTATATTTTATAATTATGATTATGAACTTGAAATTCTCAGAAATTTGTTTAAAAACTTTAGTAATGTACATGAATGGAATGGGCATAAACATGAAGAACTTCCAACTGGTGAATCATGGGTATTTCTAGTACAATATACATCTGGATGCGAAGGGTGGAATTGCGTTACAACGGATACAATTATATTCTATTCGCAAAACTATTCTTACAAAGTTATGGAGCAGGCTGCCGGACGTATAGATCGATTAAATACTCCATATAAAGATTTATATTATTTTTATTTAAAATCTTCTGCTAAAATTGATCGAGCCATATCAGTGGCTTTATCAAAGAAGAAAAAATTTAATGAAAGAGGTTTTTCAGGAGTATTTAAAACAGATAAGCCACAACAACTTAAATTATTTTATTTATCAAATGATAAAAAAAGAAAATTTAATCCTAAAAAGGATTGTATAGAATATTCATCTTATTCCAATCCAATAGAATTTTCGCAATAAATACATATTCTATAATGAAGGAAAAATGGAGATTTATTTATGAAAATGTTTTTTAAAATCCTTGGAGTTTCCGCTGGTATATCAGTAGCTACTAGTTTACTAACTGAAGCTATTTGTAAAAATGGAGGTAAACTCAAAAAGGCTTTTTTTAACGACAAAGAAAAGAAATCTAAGTAATTTCTTAAACTAAGGAATCAAACACGGTTCCTTAGGTTTTATGTTTTAAAAAAGGAGAAAAATAAAATGATTAATTTTAATGTTAAAATGACTGAACAAGAGGCATCGACATTTATCGATTTCGTTACAAAAAATACCAGTTTAACGAATAAAATAACCAATAGTATATATTTTTCTGGTATGCGCAAAGGAATCTTTATTGGCATCGCAGCTGTTGCAACTGGTTTCTATGCTTATGTTACTTGCTGCGCAGTAAAAAATATACGTAATAAAAAATAATAAACTCGGAAGGAAAACCGGCCAAACCCGTTTAGAATTATATCTTTAGAACAAAATGGCTAATTTTATTTTGTTATCATAATTACCTCATTACCTCCTTTCTTATTTAATAATTCTAAATCCGTGCAATACATTTATTCTAAAGCGGTCTGACGTAGCCGTATAAATACGTCTTTTATATTTTAAAAGGAGAAAGCGAATGAAAAAAACTAAAATTGGAAGTATTATGGAAAGTATTGTTACTAAAGGAGGATTCTTTATAGCAAAACATCCGATTCTATTTTACGTTCTAAATTTTACTTGGGGATTGCCGTTAACATTATTAGGATTACTATTAACTGTGGTTCTATTGCCATGGAAATTGGAATTTCATAAGTATAATTATATTTATGCCGTTCAACTAGTATTATTTTCCAAAAAACATTACTGGGGATTTGAGATGGGAACTTGTTTCTTTACTTCGCTTGGCGGATGGTCATTTGATACAATAAAAGATCATGAATTTGGTCACACTTGCCAAAATGCTCTTTTGGGTCCTTTTCAAATCATATTAATATGGCTTCCGAGTATACTTAGATTTTGGTATAGAGAATTGATGGAAAAACATAATAAACCTTTGGAAACTAAATATGATGATATTTGGTTTGAATCATCTGCTTCTAAAATTGGAACTAAGTATAGACTATATAAAAATCCTTAACTAAATATGTTAATTCGCAATTTAAACATATTCTATAATGAGGAGGATTTCTAAAATGAAATTTAATAAAGATTTACTATGTAATTGTTTGACAATTGTAGGAGGTATTTGTGTTTCTGGCGCTCTATGGATGTTGCAAAAGAACACTTACGATCTACATAAAAGACTTAAACGCATAGAAGATAAAAATTTAGAGATTGAAAAGAAATCTAAGTAAAAAATATATGGATCATTTAAAACATGGTTCATTATATTTTAAATAATAAAAAATTAGGAAAACATAATGAAATATTCAAACATTAAAACTTTTATATTTAAAAAGGAGAAAAAAAAATATGATGACTTTAGCAGATGCGTTAGATTTATATGGTTATAATGCAAAAAATCGTAGATCTTTAGTACCATTTATGGTTCGTAGAAGTAAAAATAAAGATCAACTCTATACAAAATGTACATTAAATGCTCTAAAAGGACCGAAAGGGTTAAGTAAATTGCCAGTTATAAAAGTAACTGAGGAAGAAAGTGATTTTAAACCTTTTATAACTTATAAAAAACGTGAAAACGGTATTATAAAAGTATTTTGGGTAGATGACTCTAATTATTATCCAGAATACAATTATTCTTCATGCGGGAAACGAAAAAAAAATATAATAAAAGAAAATCCAGATGACTATATATATCAATGCTTAAAAAGATATGGAAATACTGTTATTGGAAAAGTTCATTTTTATAGAATATTCAAACGTATTTGGCATGAAAATATTAGTAAGCATATACCAGCCGACGCAATGATTAATTCTAAGTATTCCGAACAACGCGAACAATGTATGGATATTATCAAAGAAAATATAAAACAAAAAATCGGAGAACGTGTTATGATACGTAGAGTAATATCATTTGAAAAACCTGATGTATATACTAAATGTAATGAGGAAGTTAGCGAATTTTTTATAGTAGAGGTAATTTCGGAGTTGCAAAAATGTTCATAAAAAGCTTGTCAAAAATATTTTAAAAAGTGGCACGAAATTGACAAAAATGACAAAAAGTGTCACAAAAACTATATTTTGGGTAAACAAATTGAGAAAAAGTGCTATTTGTGTCAAAAATTTTTGACAAGAAATGAAAAGTGTCACATTTTTGACAAGGCCAAAAGTGCCCATTTTATCGATATTTTTTGTGGTTTCTTGTCAAATGTCAAAAATTTTCCTATTTTTTATATATTTTTATTTTTTTTTATATATATAAATATAAGAAAAAGTGGCAATTTGACACAAAACTAAAAATATAGAACTTTTGTACAATTAAAAGGAGATTCAAATGAAGACTTTAAGAATTAAAAAATACAAAGAAAAAGTGCATCATTATATTAATCCAGATATATGTTATTATAATTATATAGAGTGCAGAGATTATATCGTACAAATGACGGAAAAAAGAATATTTTGACTATATTCGATGGAAAGGAGAATATAAATGACAATATTTATCACAATGCCCTTAGTTATTGGACTATATATGATTTTAAGTGCATGTTTAATCCCAGAAATTCCATATGGCATACTAGTTGCCAATTGTGTATTAGGATCTATCATGCTATTAACATATTTAGTTTTAGTATTTGGATATTTTTCACTTAAACAAAATGGTGAAATCTGAAGCGCAAAAAAAACATATCTTTTAATGAGAGAAAACACTATACCACAAAATATAGTAATGTTTGCTTACAGACAAACCGTATGAGTATGGAATGAGCAAACACTGTGAGTATGAAATACTTGATGTAATATTCTAGTGTAGTAAGAAAACAGTTAGTTTAAATTCATAGTAAGAATTTAGAGTATCGTAAATGATACATAGATTCTTATTTTTTTTGTTATGAAACTAAAAGATTCCGCAAAAAAAACATATCTTCTAATGGAGAGAAAAGTAAAGGTAACCTAAATCCTTACATATCTTCTATATTTTTACAAAGGAGTTGCTATGCCTAAAGAAAAGATTTATAAACATGAGTCTGATTTTCAGGCAGACCTTATAAAGACAATTAAAAAAGATCTTGGAGAAGATAATCTTGATATTTTAAAGAATGATGCCAATTATAAACAAGGCATTCCTGATTTAATAATTTTATATAAAGATAAGCATGCATTTTTAGAAGCAAAGATTTCAGAAGATGCACCTCATCGCCCAAACCAAGATTACTATATTGATAAAGCTAAGAAGAATAGTTATGGAGCTTTTATATTTCCAGAGAATAAGCAGCAAATTCTTGACGAAATGTATGAATACTTAAAACATTAATATTTTTAGGAGGAAGCCACTAATGCAATGGAATGATCACCACCAATTAGAAGGAAAACATGCTTTTTTGGGAGCGAGCAATTTTCACTGGGTAAATTGGACAGATTCTATATTTGAGAATAGATACTATAGTCAATTCTCAACAATAATAGGAACTACTATACATGAATTAGCACATGATTGTATTTTAAATAGAACAAAAATAAATAAACATGATAAGCATTTAATTGAAATAAGTTTATATCATGCTTTTGTTCCTAAAGATGCTTATGATCCAGATGCTATATTAACAAATCTTATTCCTTTTGTTAATGATGCGATAGGATATCATATGTCTTCTGAAATACTTTTGTATTATAATAGCTATTGTTTTGGAACTTGCGATGCTATATTATTTAATGAAAAAGATAAGATATTAAGAATCCATGATTTAAAAACTGGAACAACAACTGCTCATTTTGAACAATTACTTATCTACGCAGCTTTGTTTTGTCTTGAATATCATAAAAACCCAAGACATTTTGCAACTGAATTAAGAATATATCAGAATTTTGAAATTTCAATAAATACTCCAGATCCTAGTGAAATTGAGTCATTTATGAAACTTATACAAAATAGATCCCAATTAATTTTATCATATTTAGAAAGAGAGGGTAGATGATTATGGATGCTGAATTTTTAGATAAAAAAATAGAAAAAGACTTTTATAGTGATTTACCCGGATTCATTTGCGAATCATTAGATGGAATAATCAGAAAATATGGAGATCAACCTTGGTTTTTAGAAGCATGGAATAAATATAGAGCACATGTGCTAGAAACAAATATTGACGATGTTAGGACTCCTGGGTTTATATTTAAAACATATATTAATCCTGAAATAGAACATTCTGAATTAATTGCAAATGAAGAGTATACTGTTAGAGATTTAATGCATTATGGTATTAAAAGACGTTCTGGAAGATATCCATGGGGGTCTGGCGAAGATCCATTTCAACATAGTCCAGATTTTTATTCGAGAGTGCAAGCTTATAAAAAAGAAGGTCTTTCTGAGAAAGAAATTTGTGATGTTGAAGGGTTGAATACTAAAGAATATAGAATGGCATATTCAATATCCAAAGATAGAATTAAATTAGATAAAATAGCATATGCTAAAAGTGCTTTAGCTGATGGAAAGACAAAAACTCAAATTGCTAAGGAATTAAGTGAAAAATATGGAGAACATATTGGTGACACTACTGTTGGGTCATTATTAAATTCTGATAGAGAAGCTAAATTGCACATTGCAATGAAAACCGCCGATGATTTAAAAAATATGGTTGACAACAGTAGTTTTGGATATTTAGATGTGGGGAAGGGTTCTGAAAAAGCCATTAATGTAAGTGCTGATAAAATGGATACGGCATTATATATTTTAGAAAATGCTGGCTATAAAATTTATGATATTCGTGTTCCGCAAGCTGGACAAAAGGGCCAAGGAACTATTGTTCAAGTTTTAGCAAAGCCCGATGCCCAAAGGCCTAAACAAGAGGATTTTGATAAAATAGATAGAATTACTGACAAACATAAATCTTATGATGGTGAAACTTTTAAAGAAGCGTTTCATTATCCAGAATCATTAGATTCTAAAAGATTAGCAATTAGATATGCTGAAGATGGTGGAATCGCTAAAGATGGTGTTGTTGAAATTCGTCGTGGAGTAAAAGATTTATCTTTAGGCGAATCAAATTATGCTCAGGTTCGTATTTTAGTAGATGGTACTCATTATATCAAAGGCATGGCGGTTTATTCTGACGGCAGCGATATGCCAGATGGAATAGACCTTATATTTAACACAAATAAAGATAAAAGTCATAGTAAAATGGATGTTTTAAAAAAGATAAAGGACGATCCGACAAATCCATTTGGCTCTGCTATAAAAGAAGGAATTGGTCCTGGAGGAGGACAATCCTATTACATTGGAGATGATGGAAAAGAACATTTATCTCTTATTAATAAAAGATCCGATGCTGGCGATTGGGGAGAATGGTCCAAAGAATTGCCATCTCAATTTCTATCAAAACAACCAAAAGCATTGATAAAAAGGCAATTGGAATTAGCTGAAATAGGAAAACAATCGGAATTCGAAAACATTATGGATATTAATAATCCTACAATAAAGAAACAAATGCTTGAAGAGTTTGCTGACAAATGTGATAAAGCGGCTGTTGAATTAAAAGCAGCACATTTACCTGGGCAAAAATATCAAGTAATTCTTCCTTTAACTAATGTAAAAGATACCGAAATTTATGCACCGAATTATAAAGATGGAGAAAAAGTTATTTTAGTAAGATATCCTCATGGAGGAACTTTTGAAATTCCGACTCTAACTGTAAATAATAGATTGCAAGAAGGAAAAGACATAATAGGTACTTCTGGAAACATCGATGCGGTTGGGATAAGTAAAAATGTTGCCGATAGATTATCTGGTGCAGACTTTGATGGCGATACTGTAATGGTAATACCATTGAGTGGAAAATTCAAAATATCCACTAGTGATCCTTTACCAGGACTTATTGGGTTTGATCCTAAGTTATCATATGGACCAGATCCTGTTGAAAGCAAAACTGAATCTGATAAACTTGGCGAAGAAGTATATGTTAGAAATGGAATAAGATATAAACTTATGACCGACACTCAAAAACAAATGGGTGTTGTTTCTAATTTAATTACTGATATGACTTTAAAAGGCGCTAGTCCAGATGAATTAGCAAGAGCTGTTAGACATTCAATGGTTGTCATTGATGCTGAAAAACATAAATTAGATTATAAACAAAGTGAAATTGATAATGGCATTGATGCTTTAAAGAAAAAATATCAACCAAGAATGATTGACCCGTTGACTGGCAAAGAAACTGGTGGGGCCTCCACATTAATTTCGAAAGCTAAATCAGATCTAAGAGTTCCTATTAGAAAAGAAGGTTCTCCTTTTGCCAAAGATACTGGAAATCCATTAACTTTAATCGATTCTGAAAAAAGTTTATATGTTGATGAAATTACTGGAAAAGTTTATGCTGATAAAGACAAACTTATTTTAAAAGCCGATCCAAAAACTGGTAAAAAAGCATATAGATACACCGGAGAAATGAAAACGGAAGTGTCCTATGTAGATTCTGCTGGTAAAAAACAAAAAGCCAGAGTTTATCAAAAAGATGGTAATCTTTATTATAAAAATAGTGAAGGAAAATATGTTAAAGTAACCACCGAAATGACAAAAACAACTCCAGTTGTCATTAAATCTACAAAAATGATGGAGGCAGAAGATGCTCATATATTATCTTCCGGAACAATACAAGAAGAAATATATGCCGATTATGCTAATTATATGAAAGATCTAGGAAACAAAGCTAGAAAAGAAGCTATAGCTATTAAAGATATAGATTATAGTCCTTCGGCTAGAAAAGTTTATGCAGAACAAGTCGAAGAGCTTAATGCTAAATTGGATGATGCAATTTTAAACGCCCCTAGAGAAAGACAAGCGCAATTAATAACTGCTTCACAAATGAAGGCTATAGAAACTGATAATCCTAGAATGACTGATGAGGAAAAAAGGAAGCGCTCTACCCAATTATTAGCAAGAGCAAGAGCTAATGTTGGTGCTAAACGCAAGGAGATATATATTACAGATAAGGAATGGGAAGCTATACAAGCAGGAGCTATAACTAAGAATAAATTGTTAGAAATAATAAATAATGCCGACAAAGATAGATTAAAACAATTATCAATGCCGCAATATCATCGTAGTCTATCAAAATCTCAAGTATCTAGACTTAAGAGCTTATCTAATAGAGGTTATAGTAACGCAGAAATTGCTGAATATCTAGGTGTAAGTGTAACTACAGTCGTTAACTATTTAACAGGAAAGGAGATCGCTTAGCATGAAAAAAATGGTTCGTATAACAACTACCGACAACCCTTTTAATCCATTTACAGAATGGGATGAATGGTATTTTTATGATCTATCTAAGGGATATTCAACTTGCGAAAGATTAGATCAGCTTTCAAATACTTCGTCAGAGCTTTCCGACGAATTAAATAATGAAGAATTAGAAAAAGCAATTGATCAATTAATAGAATTAGGTGCTATCGGTAAGGATGGAAGTATAGTAAACTACAAAAAAGTTTATAAATAGGTTATGTTTCCAGTTTGAACATAATTAAAAGTTATATGTTTTTAATAAGAACTGTTAAAAATACGACAAATATGCTATAAGATCATTATTTATTGAACCCCGGGGGAGGGTGTCCCAAAAATACCACCCCCTATGGGTT
>ERZ808286.489-NODE-489-length-25797-cov-7.802308_pt1 | contig 25797 bp, 25 predicted proteins | sample MGYA00521276_ERZ808286 | MGnify/ENA primary metagenome ERZ808286 (study PRJEB31516, sample SAMN03275607) | gut metagenome | biome: mammalia-associated habitat; material: feces | host: Papio cynocephalus | place: Kenya | collected 2012-08-01 ... | reverse complement strand
AGGCTCCTAGGGGGAAACTCTAGCTATAATCTCTGATTTAGCTGGTGAGGTTCATGCTAAATATAAAGACCCCATTCTCAAAGGAAAATACACTGGCCTTCATGAATGTCACATTCTTCCTGATTGGCTCCTAGTTTATAGAATAATTAATTCGGAGTTAATTCTAGAATTGTTATACACCGGAACACATTCCGATTTGTTTTAAGCATTACTTTCGCGATGAGTATTTAGAGAAAAATCACATATTGTGAGATGATTTTCTAAGTGCTTTCTTTAAAAACAACGATAAAATTAATGCTTTGACTGAATTGGTTTAATCTGTAATAGTAGCTGCTTTAGCTTTTGCCTTCTTTTTTTATTTGGCCAAATAAAATAAGATCCCTAAATGCTTTTTCAATTAACTGGCATTCCTAGAAATCTATCTCTATTTATTAACTTTACCCACAACTATGCATGAAGCCTCTATTAATTGTTTTATTTCCCAGCAGTTAGAAAGTACAACAAGAAACATATCGCAATGGAAAATTTTATCGTCCAATTTGTTTATTCTTCGTCCAAAATTAATTATAATTGGACGAAAAGGGGATGCGTTGGACGAAAGGAGTTTTTATGAGATCATTTGATTATACTAGGCTGTATGATAAAAAATGGGATACAGATATCCTAAATCTTGTTGCAAAGATTCATGAATGCAAAGGACGACAAGACTTATTTGTTAGGCAGAAGCCAGTTGAATTAGATCGTCTTGCTGAAATTGCAAAAATACAAAGCACACAAGCATCAAATAAAATTGAGGGCATCGTTACGACAAATACTCGAATTAAACAACTTTTTGAGGAAAAAACTACGCCAAGGAATCGAAATGAAGACGAGATTATGGGGTATCGTGATGTATTAAATACAATTCATGAGAGTTCTGAGTATATTCCAATTCGACCATCATATATTCTTCAGCTTCATCGTGACCTTTTAAAAAGAGCAAAATTATCTTATGGTGGACATTTTAAGAATGTTCAAAACTATATTAGTGAGATAAATTCTGATGGAGTAATGGTTACGAGATTTACACCAATTGCACCTTATGAAACACCAAACGCAGTGGAAAACTTGTGTAATGCATATGAATATGCCATTGCAAATGAAAAAATAGATTCATTAATTTTGATTCCAACTTTCATTTGCGACTTTCTATGTATCCACCCATTTAATGATGGCAATGGAAGAATGAGCAGGTTACTTACATTACTTCTTTTGTACAAGAACGGATATAGTATCGGAAGATACATAAGCATTGAAAAACAGATAGAAAAAACGAAGGATCGTTATTACGATGCTCTCGAGGAATCTGATGCTAGATGGCATGAAGAAAAAAATGATCCAACACCATTTATCAGATATATGCTTCAAGTTATTTTGTCATGTTATACAGAGTTAGAAGAATGTGTTGGGTTGTTGTCTGAAAGAGAAAGCAACACGACTTCATATGATGTTGTAAAAAATTACATCAAAGAAAAGGTGGGCAAGTTCACGAGTGCAGATGTCATAGCCTTCTGCCCTAGTATAGGAAGATCTTCTGCCTTAGCTGCGCTAAAAAAATTAAACGATGAAGGGTTCATTTTAAAGAAAGGTTCAGGCAGAAGCACTTTTTATATTCGAATAGATAATAAATAGTTTTCGCCCAAAATATGGACAGTTTAAAAAAACTATTTGAGTCTAGATGTAATCGTTTTAAGAAAAACCGGTGCTCACAAAGTTTAAAATAACGCATATCAAATTCATTACATAATAATTTTGCCACTCCATAAGTCAGAAAGAAAATCTTTATATGGCAGAATTAATATTCCATTATCAAGAAGCTCTGGATAATCTGTACGGCATACAAGGATGTATTTTTCTATTAAACCTTCTTCCATAAGTGCTTGTAGGCCTTTTAAATCTCTTGGGGATACTCGCTTTGTTGCTTTTACTTCAATAGCAATCTTTTCCTTAATAATGAAATCTACTTCTTGACCGCTTAGAGCATGCCAATATGAGAGCCCCTCTTTATCCAAACCTGAATAGTCAAGCCAACTGCGAATTTCTGTTGCAATGTAATTTTCGAAGTATCTTCCAAACTCTGATGTTCCTTCTTCTATTGCAGAGAGCCCTTGAAGTTTTCTTGTAACCCCCACATCAAAAAGGTAAAACTTACTTGTTGCATTTGGCTTTCTCATTTTTGTTTTTCTGTAAGGTGGAACTTCAAATCCAATTAAAGTGTCAACAAGAATGTTGTACCATTCCCTTACACTAACACCACTAATTCCTACGTCCCTAGCTACATTTTCATAATTTGTAATTTCTCCGCTTAGAGCTGCCACGATTCTTAAAAACTCCCAGAACGGAGGAAGGTTTCTTACTTCTCTTTCTGCTTCAATTTCTTCTTTAACATAAAGTCCTGTGTAATCAGAGAGAAGGCTTTCATAATCATCACTTGTAAATGCTGCCGGAAGAAGTCCTGATTTTAAAATTTTATCAAGGGAAGGGTCAAAATCTTTGATTTCTGGCCATACTAGTGGATGAAAGGTGAGTCTACTTGCTCTTCCTCCTAGAAGATTTACTCCCTTCTTCTTTAATTTTCGAGCACTAGAACCAGTTAGAAGAAAATGGATGTTTGTTTCCTCAATAAGCATATGAACTTCATTTAAAAGATCCGGTAAACGTTGTATCTCATCGAGAACAACAACACCTTCATTAATTTTTCTTGCCTTCAGCGTATTTCTAAGAAGCGATGGTCGCATTGAAAGATCTCGATAAAGTTCATTGTCCAAAAGACTCCAAGATAATTGTGGTTCTTTAAGTTGTTTTTTTATGTATGAGGACTTTCCTGTCTGTCTCGGGCCGAAAAGAAAAAGAGATTTTTTCTCAAGTTTACTATTTATTTGAGCGATTCTTTCAATGTAATTGTTCATTTTTTAGATCCTAGCAATAAAAGAATTTTAACAACAAACTCTTGAAATTCAAAGTAATAGTTTGAAATTTTTAATAAAATCTAAAGTAAAAGTTTAATATTTGCCATTTTAAGCTTCTTCTGAGTGATAGAGATAAGTTTATAGGTTGTCCATTTTTTAATTGTTAAAATGATTTTTTCTGTTGACATTGTATACCTTAGTTGTATTATGAATATGTAAACATAATTTGTATACAAAAATTGAAATCAACAAAAGGAGGATTTGGCTAGAAGAGTAGAAAAATAGATGATATACTTTCATTAGTTGAGGGAAAGATGAAAAGAGAAGATACGAAAAATCTTGTAGAAACAGCATATAACATGATTCTAGATAGGATTGTTAGGTTCTCTTTATCTCCCGGTGTTCTAATCTCGGATTATTCTCTTAGTAAGGAAATTGGAATTAGTAGAACTCCAATACGTGAAGCTTTACTAAAACTTGTTGATGATGGTTTATTAGAAAAGAGGCCTCATAATTTCAAAGTTACTGATATTACGAAGGAAGAAATCATTGATTTGTATGATGCAAGAAATGCCTTAGAGAAATCTATGTTAGAGTTATCAATGGAGAAGGGAATAAAGAAAAAAGACCTTGCTTCTCTAAGAATACTTAATGAATCTTTAAAAAAATGTGTTGAAGATGGAGATATAATTCGCTCTCTAGAATATGACTCTAAAATTCATCGCGAATTAGCTAGTCTATCGGAAAACTCTAGGCTTTTGTCTTTCTATGAAAGAATATCGAAGCAGACAAAAAGAATGAGTATCTTTTCTCTTGCACAAGAAAAGCATGAAGCAAAAGATGAACATGAGGCAATCTTTCATGCAATCGAAAATAATGATTTAGAAGGGGCATTAAATGCTCTGTCTGAAAACATATTAAATGCCCAAAAACAACATATTCATGTGCTTGAAAATGTCATGAAGGATGGTTGGATGGGAATTGCAAAGTTTGTATATCGCTATAACTAATTAATACTCTTCTATCCCTTAAGCTATGAAAGGGGATAAGAAAAAAGCCGGGGTTGCCGGTTCTATATGTCTAGATATTAACCTTTTATTTAAGTCTGAATCCTTGATTGAAGAGGGCAAGCAGATTGATCTTTCTGATGTCAAATTTACTTTAGGTGGTTGTGTTGGAAACACTGGCTTGGCATTAGCGGCACTAGGAATTCCTGTAAAATTATTCTATAAAGTCGGCGACGATATGGTTGGTAAAGTTGTTTCTTCTATGATAGAAGATTATGCAATTGAAACAGAGGCCAAAACCATATTTGGTAGTAGTTCTTCTTCCTCTACTATTATTACTCAACCCGGAAAAGATCGCACTATTCTCCATAAAAGAGGTGTTTCTCAATCAATAACTGAAGATGACATAACAGAAGATTTTCTTTCAGATATAGATCTTTTTCACTTTGGTTATCCACCAAAAATGAAGGAACTTTGGAAGGAAAAAGGTGCACATATGGCTTATCTTTTAAAAAAAGTACAAGCAAAAAAGATTGCAACTTCAGTAGATATGTGCATGCCAAATAATGGAGATGATTATTCATATATGGAAGCTTTTCTTCCTTATGTAGATATCTTTATGCCTAGCTATGAAGAAATGCTTAGACTCCTTATGCCAGAAGAATATAAAAGGATTAACGAAACTGCCAATGGGAGAAACATAATTGATTTTATTTCGGAAAAGACAATTGTCGAAATAGCTACATGGCTCATTGACTGTGGTGTACACATTGTGCTTCTAAAAATTGGAAAAAAAGGTTTATATCTCAAAACAGACAATAGGGCTAGCTTAATACCTTCTCTTGCATTATCAGAAAAATGGAATAATAGAGAACTTTGGATTGCACCAAAGTACATAGAAAAAACTATTTCTACCATAGGTGCAGGCGATACTGCGATTGCAGGATTTTTAGCATCGCTTTTGGAAGCGAGTTTACCAGAAGAAGCGCTTTCTGTTGCTTCGTGTACGGCTGCTAAATGCATTGAGTCAGAGGATAGAGGTCATAGATTGCCAATCTTTACAGAAATAGAAAAAACAGCACTTGGTACTTATGAACAAGAAGAATTATCTATCGGTCTTTCTAATTGGAAAAAAGAAGGGCTTATTTTCTATGGACCAAATGATAAAGAAAGGAGAATAAGACAATGAAACTTCATAATCCTCTACTTGCTGGAATGTATCCTGATCCTTCTGTATGTAGAAAAGGTGATGATTACTACTTAATAACGTCTTCTTTTGAATTTTTCCCAGGAATTCCTGTTTTTCATTCTAAAGATTTTGTTCATTGGCATCAGATTTCTCATGTTTTAACTCGTCCTGAACAACTTAATTTAGATGGGCTTAAAGCTTCAAAGGGAATATATGCATCTACAATTAGATATAAAGAAGACGAGGACCTGTTCTATGTGGTAACAACCCTTGTTAGAGAACCGTTTTACTATGGAAATTTAAATTTCTATGTGACAGCAAAAGACCCACAAGGACCGTGGTCTAATCCTGTTGAAATAAAAGGTGCAGAAAGTATCGATCCCAGTCTCTTGTTTGATGAAGATAAAACCTATTACGTTGGAAACCTTCGTCCATATCCTGAAGAACCAATTAGAGAAGAAAGATGGATTTGGATGCAAGAAATGAATTTAAAAAGTGGGGAACTTATTGGAGAAAGAAAAGTTTTGAGAGAAAGAGGTGCTTCTGATGGTGCCGATGCTCCCGAGGGACCACATCTCTATCATTTTGGTGATTATTATTATCTAATGATCGCGGAAGGGGGAACGAACCTAAATCATAGCGAAACTATATTTAGAAGCAAGAGTGTTTGGGGACCATATGAACCAAACCCAAGGAACCCACTTATTACTCATAGAAATCTAACAAGAAAACATCCTATAAACTGTACAGGACATGCAGATATCATCCAACTACACAACGGAGAGTGGTGGGCTGTGCTACTAGCTTCGCGTTTAGACGGGGGAACCTATAGAGTTCTTGGAAGAGAAACCTTTGCTGTTCCTGTTGTTTGGGAAGAAGGATGGCCTGTGTTTAGTCCTGAAACTGGGCATGTTGAATTTGAGTTTGATGGGCCAAATCTTGTAGAAACAAAATGGCCTGAAAAACCAGAACGAGACAATTTTGACGAAAAAAAGCTCTCGTTAGAGTGGAATTATCTGAGAACACCAAGACATAGAATTTGTTCACTTGATGAAAGAAAGGGCTATCTTAGACTCTTCATGCATCCGTCGACGGTGAATGAACAGGCTAATCCATCTCTTTTGTTGAGAAGAATGCAACACATTTCTTTCTCCGCAAGTACTCTAATGGAGTTCAATGCCGCAGAAGGAGAATCAGAGGGGATGGTTCTTCTCTTTAATGATAGATTTAACTATCAGTTTGTCATTGAAGGAAAGAATATTGTTCTTTACAAAACTGAAAACGGAATCAAAAGAAAAATTGCCTCTGATAGTTATAACAAAGAGAAGATTTATTTAAAAATCTTAGCACGAGAGAAGGACGTCTTATTTTTCTATGCTAGTGAACTTGATGATTGGAAACAGCTAGGACCAACAGAAGATATAAGAATCCTAAGTATGGAAATTGCTGGTGGTTTTACTGGCACATATATAGCCTTGTATGCGTCATCTAATGGCAAGCATAGTTCGAACTATGTTGATTTTGATTGGTTCGAATACAAGGGTTTGTAGTGGATATTCTCTGCAAAAAGCAGAAAAAAGGAGATAAAAATGAAAAAGATAGCAGTGATGTTGCTTTTATTTGCAACAGCAATTGGTATGGTATTTGCTAATGGTACATCCGAAGTAGCTTCAGAGCCAAAAAGTACTGGACCAGTTAAGCTAACATGGTGGTGTATTTCATCTCAGGCTGATTTTTATAATGCAAGAGCCGAAGAATGGAACAAACAAAATCCTGATAGACAAATTGAACTAGAAACAGTAAGTATGGGCGGTTCTGATAGGCAAACAAAACTTCTTGTTGCACTTCAGACAGGAAAAGGCGCTCCTGACTACTGTGATGTAAACGTAACAGCATTTGGTACATTCTTTGATTATGAAGAGGTTCCATTTGTAGAGCTAACAGATCTTATTCAAGACGATAAGGACCTTTTTGTTTCTGCTAAATTAGACATCTATTCAAAAGATGGAAAGCTCTATGGTGCTCCTTCTCAGCTAGGTGGAACAGTTGTTTACTATAATACTGACATTATGAATGCAGCAGGTGTTGATTACAATTCAATTACTACATGGGCTGATTATGAAGATGCAGGACGTAAAGTTCTTGCTGCAACAGGAAAACCTATGACTGTTATTGAAACAACAGATATGGCACCATTCCAGTCAATGGTTCTTCAGAAAGGTTCAGATTTTATTGATGAAAATGGCAATGTAATTTTAGATTGCGAAACAAACATTGAGATTTTGGAATATTTAAAGAGTTGGGTTGATGAAGGTATTGCATCTCCAATGCCAGGTGGTGGTAATGCTTCTGAAGTATTCTACGAATTCTTTAATAATAGTGGATGTGCATCAATTATTCTTCCTATGTGGTATATGGATAGACTCCAGGAATATATGCCAGATCTATCTGGAAAGATTGCGGTTAGACCTATGCCAGTTTGGGAAGAAGGACAGAAATATACAACAGCATGCACAGGCGGTAATGGTGCTGTAATTACTAAACAGTGTAAAAACATAGATCTTGCAAAGGATTTCCTTTATTTCTGCAAAATGAGTAAGGATGCACAGTTACAGTGCTATGAGATGCTTGGCTATGACCCATATAGAACAGACTGTTGGGAAGATAGTAGCCTTCAGATTAACATGCCATATTTCTCAAATGAAAATGTATTTGCAATTGTTGGTTCTAGTTTAAAAAATGCAAATGCAATTAATAACACATCTCTTGTTCCATCAGCCTTTAATGAGGTCTCTTCAAAGGTTATGTATAACGTATTTGAGACAAAGACAATGACTCCTAGTGAGGCACTTAAGTCTTCAGCAAATGCTTTGAGAAATAATTAAAAATAGAAAAGTGGGGAGGAAAACTCCCTACTTTCCTTAAAGGGAAAGATTATGAAAGAAAAAAAGAATAAAGAAATAGGTAAGATATTTAAGATGCTTCCTTATAATACAAAGGTTGCTCCATATCTTTTTTTAATACCGTTCATCATTTCACTTCTTGCATTTAATGTATATCCTTTCTTTTCTTCTTTGATAATGAGCTTTCAGAAGATAAAGGGATTTGGATCAACTACATTCATTGGTCTTGAGAATTATAAAAAGCTTCTAAATAGTTCATTTTATGCTTCTTTAAAAACGACAACGCTGACAACTGTTGTTAGTTGTATTATTACAGTTGTTGTTCCTTTAGCATTAGCTCTTCTTTTAAATGATAAAATCATTAAAGGAAGAAATGGCTTTAGGGCTATTTTCTTTATACCTGCACTAGCCTCTACAATCGTTGCTGGTATTGTTTTCAGAATGTTATTTGCAGATACAGATACTGCGGCAGTTAATTCTATTCTTATTAAACTTGGACTTAACTCTCAACATTTTATGCTCAATTATGGATGGTCAATTATGCTTATGGTAATACTTAAGCTTTGGAATAGTACTGGGCTTTATATGATTTATTTTCTTTCTGGCTTGCAAAATATTTCTGAAGATATTTACGAGCAAGCTGAAATAGATGGAGCAAATGGACCTCAGCGTCTTTTTAAAATTACAATCCCTTTGCTTAGACCAACTATTGTGTATGTTTTGACTATGCTCATTGTTGAAGGATATAGAACATTTGGAGAAAGTTATGTTTTCTGGAAGGAGTCAACACCAGGAGATATTGGACTCACAATCGTAAGGTATTTGTATCAACAAGCGTTTACTTATGGAAATCTTGGGTTTGGTTCAGCAATAGGTTTTGTTCTTCTTTTAATAGTTCTTCTTATCAATCTTGCTCAAATGAAAATGATGGGACTCTTTAAAAATGATTAAGGATGGTCTGAAATGATAAATAGATATAGCAAAACAGGTACATTTTTTAAATATTTTGCATTGATTATGCTTTCGATAGTTACGCTGTTTCCAATTTATTTTATGGTAATTTCGTCATTTAAAAACACATCTGACTTATTTAAAAATGGAATAAAGATGGTGTTTGAGTTTGACAATCTTACGCTTGCAAATTATAGATATACCTTAATCGATAAAGGAAGTCTTTATCTTCGATGGTATTTAAACAGTGTAGTGGTCTTAATTGTTAGTACCCTCTGTTCTCTTCTTTTTTCATCTATGAGTGGATACGCATTAGGTGTTTACAATTTTAAAGGAAAGAATTTCTCTTTTTTGATGATGCTAATTGTCATGATGGTGCCACTTGAAATCCTCCTTATTCCACTTTATAGGATGATTATTAGCATGGGACTTATTGATACTAAATTAGGTTCGATACTTCCATTTGTTGTCCAACCAACTGCAATGTTTTTCTTTCAACAGTATTCGCGAGGTATTGATAAGGGCTATATAGAAGCAGCGAGAGTTGATGGGTATACAGAATTTGGGATATATGCACGAATAATGGTTCCAATCATGAAGCCGGCTTTTGGAGCAATGACAATTCTTCTTGCTCTTAGAAACTGGAATGCTTTTTTGTGGCCAATGATTGTTTTTTCATCAGAAAGTTCTTACACACTCCCTGTTGGTTTAGCGTCACTCATAAGTTCATATGGAAACAATTATCAACTTCTTATTCCTGGAGCTGTGTTAGCATTACTTCCTCTTGTCATAGTTTTTTTACTTAATCAAAGTCAATTTGTAGATGGACTAACATCAGGTGGTATCAAAGGTTAAAGGAAAATATTTTAGGAGGTGCTATGTATACAAGCATTAAAACAATATTACAAAATGCTGCAGAGAATAATTATGCAGTTTTAGCAACAAGTCCTATAAACATGGAAATAACAAGAGCAATGGTAAGAGCTGCAGAAGAGAAAAAGGCGCCAATAATTTTTTTGTTAGGGCAAAACATGATGCGCCAGCATGCTAAAGCTGAATTAATTATACCAATGATAAAAAAACTTGCAGAGGAGTATTCAACAGTACCAATAGCGACTTGTCTTGATCATGGAAATGATAATGAAAGAATTATGTATGCTTTCCGTAATGGTTTTTCGTCAATTATGTATGATGGTTCCCTGTTGACGTTTGAAGAGAATATAAAAGAGACAAGACGTATTGCAGAGTTGTGTCATCAGTTTGATATGGGAATTGAAGGGGAACTTGGACATGTTGGAATTGCTGCAAATGGTGATGGAAAAAACGAATCTATATACACCGATCCTCACGATGCTAAGAATTTTGTAGATAATACTGGTGTTGATTGTCTTGCAATAGCCGTTGGAACTGCACATGGAGATTATCCAAATGGAATGGTTCCACATATTAACTTTCAAAGGATAAGAGAGGTTAAGGATATTACAAATGGTATGCCTATTGCTCTTCATGGTGGATCTGGAAGTGGAGATGAAAATATTATTAGAGCTGTGGAGAGTGGGATAAACAAAGTAAATATGGTGACAGATGTCTTTAATACTTGCCGTGAATATACTAAAAAAGTTCTTTTGGATAATCCAAGAGTCAACTATATTGAGTTAATGATGGGTGTTGAAGAATGTGTAAAAGAATTTGTTGGACACTGGATTAGTCTTACTGGAAGTGAAGGTAAGGCAAAGCTTTTTGCTCCCATTGATAGAATAGGACTTTTGACGCCTAAGTGTAAAATAGGAGTAGCTGAATAATCTTTATCCCTAGAGGAGGAAATATGGAAAATATCCCACAGGTGAAATTAGGAATAATTGGAGTAAGTAGAGATTGCTTTCCGTCTTCATTATCAGAGACTAGAAGAAAAGCTGTTGTTTGTGAGTTAGATAAAGTAGGATATAAAATAGTTGATGTTCCTTTTTCTGTTGAGAATGAGAAGGATGCTGTTAAAGCTTTAGAGTTTGTAAAAGATAAATGCAACGCACTTGTTGTCTTTCTTGGAAACTTTGGGCCAGAGACTCCTGAAACAATAATTGCAAAGTATTTCGATGGCCCTGTTATGTATGTAGCAGCTGCGGAAGAGAGTGGCAATAATCTTATAAATGGAAGAGGTGATGCATATTGTGGAATGCTCAATTGCTCGTATAACTTAGGATTAAGAAAGCTTTCTGCTTATATTCCAGAGTACCCTATTGGAAATGCAAAAGAGATAAGAGATATGATTCTTGAGTTCGTTCCTGTAGCGAGAGCCATAATCGGAATAAAGAATCTTAAAATCATCACATTTGGTCCACGTCCACAAGATTTCTTTGCATGTAACGCTCCTATTAAGGCTCTATACGACCTTGGTGTTGAGATTGAAGAAAACTCTGAGTTAGATCTTCTTGTTTCCTACAAGGAACATAAAGGTGATAAGAGAATTGAAGCTATTGTTGATGATATGGCTAAAGAACTCGGAGAAAAGGGTAATACTTATCCTGATCTCTTGGAGCGAATGGCCCAATTTGAGCTTACACTTCTAGATTGGAAAGAAAACCATAAAGGGGAGAGAAAGTATGTTGCGTTTGCATCTAAGTGTTGGCCAGCTTTCCCTGAGTCTTTTGGCTTTGAACCATGCTATGTAAATTCACGTTTGGCTTCCCGTGGAATTCCAGTTGGCTGTGAAGTTGATATCTATGGCGTACTATCTGAATATATAGCTTCATGTTTAACAGAAGCACCAGTAACGCTTTTGGATATAAACAACACAGTTCCAGAAGATCTCTATAAAGAGGATATAGAGCAGAAGTATGACTATAAAAACAATGACCTATTTATGGGCTTCCACTGTGGTAATACTCCTCTTTCTTGTCTTTCTTGTGGTGCTATCAATTATCAAATAATACAGAATAGATTACTCGAAAACGGGGGTAAACCAGACTTTACTAGAGGAACTCTTGAAGGAGATATTAAGAGTGGAGACATAACATTGTTTAGGCTTCATGCAAATGCCGACTCCACTCTTGAGGCATATTGTGCTGAAGGTGAGGTCCTTCCTGTTAAGACACGCTCATTCGGTGGAATTGGAATTATTGCAATTGATGAAATGGCACGTTTCTATCGTCATGTTTTAATTTCTAAACATTTCCCTCACCATGGTGCTGTAGCTTTCAGCCACATTGGTCGTCAATTGTATGCACTCTTTAGCTATCTTGGCGTTAAGGATGTTTCTTACAATAAAAAGAAGGGCGATTTATACCCTGATGAATGCCCATTTTAAAAGGAAGAAGTAACTATGGTAGTAGCAGGCCTTGATTTTGGAACTCAGTCGGTAAAGCTTTTGGTCTATGATACAGAAGAAAAAAGAGTAATTGCTGATTCTTCTCATCCTTTTGATCTGATTTCAAAGGATGGAGGAGTAAGAGAGCAAATGGCCGAATGGTTTATAGCTGGACTTAAGGACTGCTTTTGTCAAGTTGATGTAAGTATTAAAAAGAAAATAAGAGCTACTGGCGTTTCTGGACAACAACATGGCTTCGTTCCTGTTGATAAATCAGGAAAAGTCTTAGCTCCAGTTAAGCTTTGGTGTGATACTTCGACTAGCAAAGAGTGTGATGAGCTAATGTCTCTTTATGGCTCAAAAGATGCTCTTATAAGTGAAGTTGGTAATGCCATCCTTCCAGGATACACAGCGAGTAAGATTCTTTCATTTAAGAAGAGAAGCTCTGAACTCTTTAATAAGATGTCTTATGTAATGCTTCCACATGACTATATAAACTACTATCTTACAGGGAATGTTGTGACAGAGCGGGGTGATGCTTCAGGAACAGCTCTCTTTAATGTTTTTGCGAATAAATGGGATGAGAAATTGTGTTCATTAATTGATGATAGTCTCATTAATAAAATGCCAAAGATAGTTGAGTGGAATAGCATAGTTGGTATTGTTAAGGACGACGTGAGAGAAGAGCTAGGGCTTTCTGATGATATTGTTGTCTCCACAGGTGGAGGGGACAACATGATGAGTGCAATTGGTACTGGTACTGTAAAGGATGGCTTAATGGCAATGAGCCTTGGCACATCAGGTACACTGTTTGCATATTCTGATAGACCTATTGTTGATAAAAGGAGCAGAATTGCTTCTTTTGCTTCCTCTACTGGAGGATATCTTCCACTTCTATGTACGATGAATTGCACAGTAGCTTCAGAGAATATGCGAAAACTCTTTAGTCTTAGCGTTGATGAATTCAGTGCTAAAGCATCTTCTTCTCAAATAGGCTCTGAAGGCTTAGTTCTTCTTCCATACTTTAACGGTGAAAGAGTTCCTAATTATCCTAATGGTGAGGGAGTTCTTGCTGGCATGAATATGACAAACATTAATGAAGCGAACATTGCAAGAGCAACACTTGAAGGTGTAAGTTTTGGCTTTCTTTTAGGACTTGAAGCCTTCAAAGAAGCAGGTTTTAAACCAACTAGTCTTGCTCTTACAGGTGGGGGGTCCAACAGTGCACTATGGCGTCAAATTATTGCTGATAGTACATCTCTTGAAGTAAAAGTTCCTGTACTAAAAGAAACTGCAGCTTTTGGTGCAGCACTTCAAGCTTTCTCTGCTGTTAGCAACGTAGATATAACTGAAGTGGCAAATGAACATATTCTTTTTGATGAAACAAAGACTACAAAACCTAACGAAAAAAACAAAGATCTGTACATGAAAGCTTATCAAAAATGGAAGAACTATTCAGATACTCTTAAATCAATTTTTGCTAAATAAGATAAACAGGGCTTTATTTGGGGCTTCAAAGAGAAGTATTGTGGTAAAAAAGGTACGAAAATAGTTCAATTACAATTATTTTATAACAAGAAGTGCCTTTATATACGGGGAAGAATGTTTTTTCGTTAGAGTTGAAGATGAATAGGGAAAATGATATAAACCTTCTGTAAGAGATATAAAATGCAGATATCGAGTAGATTTACGCTAGCTATACATATTTTAGTGTGTATAGAAATATTTAAAGATGAGAAGGTTACAAGCGATTTTCTTGCTAAGAGTACAAATGTTAATCCTGTTATTGTTAGAAATATTTTGGGACAACTTAAGCGCGCAAATATAGTATGTGTTTCTAGAGGAACTGGTGGCGCATATATTGCTAAGCCTTTGAAAGACATTTCTTTCCTCGATATTTATAAAGCGGTTGATTGTGTTGAAAACGGGACTCTATTTCATTTTCATGAAAATCCAAATCCATCCTGTCCCGTGGGGCGTAGTATTCATTCAGTCCTTGACGAAAAACTCTTAAGAGTTCAGAAAGCCATGGAGAAAGAATTAGAAAGAATTACCCTTCAAGATGCAATAATTGATGCCAAAATTGAGTGTGAAAAATAATTGATGTAATAATTGACATTACAACGAAAATCCGTATAATTGCTATTGTAATAATGAGTATTACAACTAAACACATTTATGGAGATTTTATATGAGCAATTACAAAAAAGTAAGTCTACAAAATGAGCCGAGAACTGAATTACATGATAAGCTTGGTTTAACTGGTGCAGAAATTAGTGTTAATAACTTGCCAATGGGGGCAAGTGTTCCATTTGTTCATTCACATAAAGAAAACGAAGAAGTCTACATTGTTTTTGATGGAAATGGAAAAGCAGTAATTGATGGTGAGACTGTGTTTTTAACAAAGGGTGATTGTTTACGCATCTCTCCAAAAGCTAAGCGTCAATTTTTTGCTCTTGATGATTCTGATTTTTCTTATCTTTGTATTCAAGTAAAGGAGAATTCTCTTAGCGAATATACAGCTACAGATGCAATAATTGAATGAATTTTAACTCTTCTTCGGAAGAGTTTTTTTATCCTAGTGCGACATCAAGAACCATCATAAGAGAGAAGCCAACAGCAAAGAAGATCGTTCCAATATTAGAGTGTTTTCCTTGGCTCATCTCAGGAATTAGCTCTTCTACGACAACGTAAAGCATTGCGCCAGCGGCAAAGCTTAATAGGTATGGAAGAAGAGATGTAATTAAAGATGATGCAAGTAAAGTTATGATTGCACCAATTGGCTCTACTATTCCAGAAAGCACTCCATTAGCAAAAGCTTTTCCTTTGCTTTCTCCTTCAGAGCGTAAAGGTAGTGATATTATTGCTCCTTCTGGAAAGTTTTGTATGGCAATACCTAAAGATAGTGCTAGTGCCCCTGCTGCTGTTATAGTGCTACTTTGTGAAAGGTAAGCAGCATATATAACACCAACAGCCATTCCTTCTGGAATATTATGTAGCGTTACTGCTAAGACCATCATTGTTGTTCGCCCTAGCTTACTTTTGGGCCCTTCTTCTTCATTGCTTTTTGCGTGTAGGTGAGGAATGATATGGTCTAATAGAAGCAAAAAGAGTATTCCAACCCAAAAACCAATAAAAGAAGGAACAAAAGAAAATCTTCCAAGTTTTGAACTTTGCTCTAAAGATGGAATGAGTAGACTCCAAATAGATGCTGCCACCATGACGCCTGCAGCAAAACCAGATAAGGCTCTTTCTACGCCCTCTTTAAGATTATTCTTCAAAAGAAATACCGAAGCAGCACCTAACGATGTGCCTAAGAACGGAATTAGAATGCCATAGAATACTTCCATTTGTTTCTTCTCCTTAAACTAATAATAGCGCTTTTGAATAAGCAAAAGAAAGAATGTGTAATGATTTTTGTACATGTTATACTATCGACCTATGAAGAAGAATCTTGTTTTATTTATCCATGCTAAAGGTGGCAAAGCTAAAGAAGCCGATTATTATAGAGCTATTTTCCTTCAGTATGAAAGGTAATACTCCATTGGCTGTTGGAGATGAGATAGATAACTTTATTGAAAGTGTTAAAGATCAATACTCAGAGATATTCATCATCGCGATTAGCGTCGGTGCTTATTATGCAATGTCATCTAGGAGTGGTAGATATATTAAGAAGGCTCTTTTTATTTCTCCAATTATAGATTTTGTTTTTCTCCTTAATTCGATGATGGAATTCTCTGGAGTTACTGAAGATGAACTGGAGAAAAAGAAAATAATCCCAACAACACTTGGTGAAGATTTATCTTGGGAGTTTCTTTCTTACGTTAAGAATCATCCAATAGAATGGAATGTTCCGACGGAGGTTATATATGGCGAGAAAGATAATTTGATGCCATATAATGTTGTTAATGACTTTTGCTTAAAACATTCATTTCCTTTATTTGTTTTTATAGATTCTGAACATTACATCTACCGTGAAGATGAAATGAAAAAGGTTTACAGAATAGCAAAAGGCTTTTTTTGTTAAAAGACAAAAGAGAGCATAAAGAGTCGGGAAAGAAGATCTCACAACCACTATGATATAGCCATAGAAGCAAAGGAAAGAAAGATGGATTGGATGAAAGCAATAGGTGAGGCAATAGAATATATTGAGGACAATATAACAGATGATATTACACCTTATGATATTGCTTCTCATGTGAATATTTCTCCATTCTACTTTCAAAAGGGATTTAGTCTTCTTTGTGGCTATAGCCTTTCTGAGTATATTCGATTCAGGCGCCTATCTCTTGCCGCACATGATTTAATTGCTAGTGATGAGAGAATTATCGATATAGCTTTAAAATATGGCTATGATTCGCCAGATAGCTTTACTAAAGCATTTACTAGGTTTCATGGTGTTACGCCTCTTTCTGCGCGTAAAAGTTGTGTCTCACTTCGTTCCTTTGCTCCACTAAAAATAAAGATCTCATTAAGTGGAGGATATCTTATGACCTATAAGATTGAGAAAAAAGATTCGTTTAAAGTTATTGGAAAGAAAGGAACTTTTAGTTATGAGAAAGCTAAAGAAGTTATTCCTCTCTTTTGGAAAGAAGTCTTTGAAGATAGTAAGAACACTATTTCTGGACAGTATGGCATTAATATTGACAAAACTATGGGTGGTGAACAATTTGAATACATTATTGCCGACCCATACAGAAATCAAGAACTACAGGATGGCCTAGTTATTGAAACTATACCTAGCTTTGAGTGGGCAGTCTTTCCATGTGTAGGTGCTCTTCCTTATGCGCTACAAGATGTCAATAAAAAGATTTTTTCAGAATGGCTTCCTGCTTTGAAAGATTATGATTTTGCTGCAGGCTATTGTATTGAGTACTACTCAGATCCTAAATCATACAAGAATGGGACAATGGACGAAAACTATTACTCTGAAATTTGGATTCCTGTAAAGAAAAGGTAAAGAGCTATTTAGATTTTGTAAATTAAAATAACAAAATATTTTGTGTCTTTAGCTTTGTAAACTTTAATATTAAAAATTTTAATATCCTGTAAGTGCGTATTTTAAATTAAAATTTCAACTAAATACAGGTTACAGGATATTTTTAATTAGAAATACCGTGTATTTTACAGTCGCTATTTTTTTATTGACAAATGATTTTTTGTGAAAAAATAATATGGAAAATAAGGTTTTGCCTTTATTTATTTTTTTACTTATATAGGCAAACGTTTGCATAAAAGGAGGATATAGTGGCTAAATTTACAACGCTAAAAGATGTTGCAGAAAAAGCTGGCACAACAGTTGGTACTGTTTCTTATGTCCTCAACAATAAGAGTGGACGCTATATAAGTGAGAGTACTAAGCGAAAGGTTTTAGAAGCTGCTGAGAGTTTACACTACATAAAAGATAATGGAGCTTCATCTTTAAAGGGTAAAGATCGAAAGCTAATTGGAGTGATGATTCCACAGTTTGAAAACCAATTCTTCACTCGTATTGTAATTGCAGCTGAATCTGTCTTTGTTCAACATGGCTATGACTTAATCACTACAAACACATTTGATGACCCTGAAAGGGAAAAGAACATTATTAGAAGGATGCTTGAACAAAGGGTAGATGGAATAATCATCACACCGACAATTAGTGGCGCGAAAAACACAGAGCTCATCAGAAATGTTGGCGTAAAAATGGTCGTTGTTGATAGACCTCTTGAAGGTGTTAATGATTATTTCTGGGTTACTACAGATAACTATGGTTGTGGTCTTACAGGCATAAATTATCTAATTGAAAATGGTCACGAAAAGATTGGTTATATAGGGTGGTCATCTGGGATTAAAGATCTTGAGTCAAGAGAGAAGGCTTGTTTCGATGGAGCTAATGGCCGAGCAGATTTATATACAGCCAATGGTGAATTCTCTCCGCAAGAAGGCTACAGACTAACTAACGTAATATTAGATAAGCACAAAGACATAACTGCGCTTTTTTATGGGTTTAATGTTCAAGCACAGGGTGGTGTAAATGCTTTAAGAGAACGTGGTCTTGTTATTGGAAAAGATATTTCTGTGGTTCTGATTGGCTCTCCACTATGGGCTTCGACAGGATTAAATAATTTTACGCGTGTAGATATGGCAGATATAGAGCTTGGTAAAAAGGCTGCAAGTGTACTTTTAGATCAAATCAAAAACAAGCCAATGCAACCAAAAAGGTATATTCAAAACTGTTCTCTCGTTGAGGGAGATTCAGTTGTGAAGATAAAAAAACAATAGGAGGAAAAGAATGAAGAAAGTTCTTTTAATCGTTTTGGTTCTTTCTCTCGTAAGTTTCTCTCTCTTCGCTCAGGGCGGAACGGAAGAGACTTACCCAACTAAGAACATCAACTTAACTGTTCCTTACGGTGCTGGTGGAACAACAGACCTTACAGCAAGAGCTCTTGCTAACGCAATGGGTGAAAAGCTTGGTGTTACAATTAACGTTGTAAATACACCTGGAGCAGGCGGCAGTGCAGGTACTCTCAATGTCCAGAATGCAAAGAATGACGGCTATACACTTCTGGCAAACGGAATGCTCTCTTTCTGCACAATGCCTATCAATGGCTATACAGATAAAACATATCGTGATTGGGATATCTGGATTGCAACCTATGCTCCAAACGTAATTGTAGTTCCAAAGGATTCTCCTTTCAATACTATCCAGGATTTGATTGAAGCAATCAGACAGAATCCAGGCCAGATTACAGCTGGTACAGCAGGAATCGGTTCTGGCGGACACTTCGGTGCTGAAGTTATTAAGTCAATTGCTGGTGCAGACTATAAGCATATTACATATGCTGGCGGTGGTCCTGCTTTCACAGCAACACTTGCTGGTGAAGTCCAGTTCTGTCCACAGCTTCTTGCTGAATACAAAGATGCTATCATCTCTGGTCAGGTTAAGGCTCTTTGTACTCTTTCTGATGAGGACATTACAATTGCTGATGGTATTACAATTCCTTCAATCAAGAATTTCTATCCAGAAGCAGCTAAATTCCTTCCAATGGGCGAAGTAACAGGTATTCTCGTTCCAAAGGGACTTCCAGAATCTACTCTCACAAAGCTTGATGAAGCTTTTGCTTATGCAGTTAAGGATCAGGCATTCTTAGATTTCTGTGCAACAAAGAGCTTTGCTGTAAACATTTATGACAGACAGCATTCTCAAGCTTTCATGGATGACTTTGCATCTAAGGCTTGCTACTTAATGTATGATGCTGGTGCAACATCTATCAACCCAGCAGATTTCGGAATCAATAGAAAGTAGTTTTGATTTATCTCTTGTCTCCTCTTGGGGACAGGAGATAAAAGGATTGTTTAGTTATGAGTAAAAAAGCAAAAGATTTTGTATTCTCTTTTGTCCTTGCTGCTCTTGGTATTTATGTCGCTATAAATAGCTTTATGCTTTATAAAAGAGTTGCTGGACCTCCATATAGAATTGAAAGGTTTTCAATATCTCCCGGATTTTTGCCTTTTATCTTAGGCGTTTTATTGTTCTTCTTCAGCGTTTTACTTTTTATTGGTAGTGTTAAAGGAGAAAAAGGCTTTTCTGCAACATTCAAAGAGAATGGTAGAGAGGCTTTGACTTGGTTTAAAGAAAGTGTAGTTAATCGTGATTATCTATTCACAATTGGTGGAATAGTAATTATGTTTATCTATTCATTTATTCTATTGAGTTTTCTGCCATATTGGATTTCATCCCTTATTTTTCTTCTTGCTCTTTTCTTCTATTTAAAAGCAGGAAAGTGGTGGAAGTCTATTATAGTTGCTGTATTAGCTATTGCTCTAATAGTAATTATTTTCCAGTACTGCTTTAATGCAGCACTTCCTTGAGGTACCAAATGGCATTACAATATTTATTATCTGCTTTTTCAACGGTTTTACAGCCGATGAATCTACTTGTTTTAGTTTTATCTACTCTTGTTGGCTTAGTAATGGGAATGCTGCCAGGACTCTCGGCAACAATGGCAATCGCACTATTGACAGGTTTGACATATAATTTCCCAACGCAGACAGCTTTAATTGCACTTCTTGCTATCTATGTAGGTGCTATTTCTGGAGGTTGTCAGTCAGCTATTCTTCTCAACATCCCTGGAACTCCAGCAAGTGCAGCAACAGCACTTGATGGATACCCTATGGCACAGAGAGGAGAAGGGGGACTTGCTATCTTCTTGGCTACAACTGCTAGCTTCTTGGGAACATTTTTAAGTGTTATTTTTGTATTGACGCTTACTCCAATTTTAACAAGCTTAGCTTTGAAGTTTACATCTTGGGAGTTCTTCCTCCTCTCAATATTTGGTATTTTGATTTGTGGAACAATCACCTCAACTGAATCTCAGCTAAAAGGTTGGATTTCTGGTATTCTTGGACTTCTTGTTGCCATGATTGGACTAGATAGCGTTAATACAATTGCCCGCTTTAGCTACGGCAATGTAAATATGATGTCTGGTATCCAGCTTATTCCTGTAATGATTGGCTTATTCGGTTTCCCTGAAATTGTTAGATCATTTAAGAGAAAGAGTGATGAGAAGGTAATAAAAGTACAGAAGTTTGAAGCAAAGAAAGGCTTTAAGCTTATTGGAAAAAATATTATAACTATTATCCGTTCTGCCCTCATTGGTGTTGGCGTTGGTATTATTCCTGGTGTTGGTGAAGATACAGGTGGTTGGCTCAGCTATTGGGCAACAAAGAGCTTATCTTCAGAAGAAGAGAAAGCAACATTTGGAACAGGAAATCCAAGAGGCGTTATAACAGTTGAAACTGGAAATAATGCTTGTGTTGGTGGTGCAATTATTCCTGTTCTTTCTCTTGCTGTTCCAGGGTCAGCTCCAGCTGCAGTATTGTTAGCTGCATTCTATATGCATGGCTATAGACCGGGGCCTCTTTTGATGACAGAGTCTCCTAGCTTCTTATATAGTGTATGTACATATCTTGCATTCGCATCAATAGCAATGTGGCTAATTGCACTTGTTCTCTCAAAAGGAACAGTAAAGATTCTTGGAATACCAAAGAAATACCTTATGCCAATTATCTACACATTATGTGTAATTGGTTCGTATCTAATAAATTACAACATGTTTGATGTTAAGGTAATGTTCATCTTTGGTCTTATTGGAATAATACTTACCAATCTACATTTCCCTGCAGCTCCATTCTTGTTGGGAGTAATACTTGGACCTATGTGTGATTCAAACTTAAGAAGAGCTCTTACTCTTTCTGATGGCTCTTTCTTACCTATGATAAAGCGTCCAATTTGTGTTTTCTTCCTTATTCTTATTCTATGTATGATTCTTGCTCAGCTTGGAGTATTTAAGAAGCTAAAAGGAAAGAAAGCATGATACAGAAGAAAGATGGAATATATTATGCTCCAAAGTCCACAGGACGAGTCTATAAGACAGTCAGAGAAGGGGAGTTCGCCTTCTCTGTTATAGGCTTAGATCATGGCCATATCTATGCTATGGTTAACGGTCTTGTTGAAGCTGGCGCAGAATTAAAGATGGTCTACGACAGCGATAAAGAGAAGGTCGACAGATTTCTCCTCTCTTATCCTAATGCGGTACCTGCTTCATCAATAGAAGAAATCCTTTCAGATAAGAGTATTAAGCTTGTTGCGAGTGCAATTATGCCAAATAAAAGAGCCGAGCTTGGTATTCGTGTAATGAAGAGTGGGCTTAACTATTTTTCTGATAAGCCTGGAATGATTACAAGAGAGGAACTATTAGAAGTTGAGCGTGTTCAAAAGGAAACCTCTATGAAGTATATGATTTACTTCGGAGAGAGAGTTCATGTTGAAGGTGCTGTCTGTGCAGAGCGTCTCATTAAGGAAGGAAAGCTCGGAAAGGTTATCTCTGTTACAATCCTTGCCCCACATAGATTGAACAGGTCTACTCGTCCTGAATGGTTTTTCCATCCTGAAGAAAATGGCTCTATTTTAACTGATATAGGTTCTCATCAATTTGAACAGCTTTTAAGCTATACTGGCTCAGAAACAGGCGAAGTAGTCTATAGCCAAGAGAAGAATTTTAATAACCCTGACAGACCTTACTTTTCGGATTTCGGCCAAGCTGTTGTTTCTCTTTCTAGTGGTGCTACAGGATACGTTAGAGTCGATTGGTTTACGCCAGATGGACTCTCGAGCTGGGGAGACGGAAGAGTTTTTATTGTGGGTACAAAGGCAACGATTGAGATAAGAAAGTATATAAACGTAGGCGTATCTAATATGGGAGACAATGTTTTCTTTGTCGATAGCACAGGCGAACATGTTATTCAGGCCTATGGAAAAGAAGGCTTTCCTTTCTTTGGTCTTTTTATTCGCGATATTCTCGATAATACAGAAAAATCTATCACTCAAAAGCATGTTTTTGAGAGTATGAGATTAACTCTGTCTGCTCACGAGAAGGCCGAGTAATAAGATGAAGTATGGTTTTTGTACTGGATTTGCGACAACCCCACTGTGGCAAATAGAGAGAAAAATGATTGAGAAAATCGAGAGAGAGGGTTATGACTATGTCGAGTTGCCTCTAATGAGTGTAGCTTGTCTTAGTGATGGAGAGTTTAACACTCTCTCTTCTTATTTTTCTTCATTCGTCTCTTGTAATCTTTTTCCATCGAATATTCCTTTACTAAGCAAAGACAGAGATGTTGAAGAGATATCATCTTATTTGGATTTAGCCTTTTCTAGAGCGCAAAAGCTTGGAATAAAAGAGGTAATCTTTGGTAGTGGAAAGGCTCGTAGTTTTGACTCTTCATTTACTAAAGAAGAGGCTCTAAGAGAGCTTGAAAAATTAATTAAAGAGATAATTATTCCTAAAGCAACTAAAGCCGATATTACAGTTCTCTTAGAACCATTAAAAAGAGATGAATGCAATATAATAAATACAGTTGAGGAAGCATATAGCTTAGTTAAGACAGTTAATGATCCATCATTTTCGCTTATGGCTGATTTATATCATATGGAGAATAATGGTGAGGATTTATCTATTCTTCCTCACTTAGTTAACTCTATAGAGCACATACATATTGCTGGAAAAAACAGGAGTCTGGTTGAAACTATTTCATCTCCATTTATTCTAAAAGGATTAGAGATGTTGAAGAGTGCAAATTATGATAAAGCAATCTCTTTTGAAACTGATTGGGGCGATATTAAAACTTCGTTAGAGTGGCTAAAAGCGAAATTCAATAATTGACTATCTAGCTCTATAAAAATAATCTTTAGTTATGGAAAATGAGAGCAAGAAGAAAGGAAAGATACTATCTCTTTTTCTTTCTTTTTTTAAGATAGGAGCAATTTCTTTTGGTGGGGGCTATGCAATGATAGCGCTCTTAGAGAATGAGTTTATTGAAAAGAAGGGTTGGATTAATAAGACAGACTTTTTAGATATGGTTGCTATTAGCGAATCGACGCCTGGTCCAGTTGCCATTAATAGTGCAACATATATTGGATATAAAATTGGAGGAGTATTAGGCTCAGCTATAGCTACTATAGCTGTCTCATTACCTTCTTTTATTGTTATTTATATTATCTCTCTTTTCTTCGATAAGTTCTTGTCGCTGAAGTATGTAAGCTATGCTTTTAAAGGAATACAAGTAGGAGTTATCTATCTTATCTTAAGTGCAGGACTAAAGATGCTAAAGACGCTAGACAAAGATCCTTTAAGCTATATTTTGTTCTTCTCTGTTTTAATTTTATCTGTCACTTTTTCGCTTCTTTCTATTTCATTTTCGTCTATCTTCTTCATATTGTTTTCGGGTTTAGTTGGTCTTGTTTGTTATTCCGTATCTCTGATTAAGAAAAAGGAGAAGAAGCAATGATATACCTATCTCTTTTCCTCTCATTCTTCTTAATAGGCTCTCTCTCCTTTGGCGGTGGCTATGGAATGATATCTATCATCATTGATACAGTAACTCAAAAAGGATGGCTTACAGAGAGTGAAGTGATGAACTTCATTGCCGTTAGTGAATCGACTCCTGGGCCTCTTGCTGTTAATATGGCAACATTTATTGGCTCATCACAAGCAGGGCTTTTGGGGTCATTTGTTGCAACTTTAGGTGTCATTCTTCCTTCTTTTATTATTATCCTTTTGATATCTATAGCACTGAAGAATCTTTTAAAATATGGGGGAGTTCAGAGCTTCTTAAAAGGAGTAAGGCCAGCAGTTGTTGCGCTAATAATATCTACAGCTATAACAATGGGTATTAGTTTATTCTTTAACTCAGAAGGCCAAATTTTCAACTTTAAAGCCATAGGGATATTCCTTATTTTGGTTTCTTTAACTCTCCTTTATAAGGCTTTTAAAAAGAAGAGACTTCAACCAATAGCAATAATTATTATTTCTGCTATTTTAGGTGTTGTATTCTACTCTTGACCTCTTTTTCTCTTTGACTATACTTTTTGTCGTTTATGAGTGTAGTAGCAATTAAAAGAGGTTCTTTTCATTCTTTAAGCATAGTTCCTTTTATTAAAAAGAATGTTGTGATGGTAATAGCTTTTGTTTTAGCACTTGTTACCTCTCTTATTGTGCCACCAGATAGAGAGTATCTATCTTATTTTGATTATAAGACGCTAACTTGTCTCTTTTGTGTTTTGTCGGTTGTTTGTGCTTTAAAAGATATAAACTTCTTCTATCTCATAGCGAAAAAGATAATCCATATATTTTCAAATACAAGGGCAAGTATTTTGGCTCTTGTATACATAACATTTATTGGCTCAATGCTAATCGCAAATGATATGGCACTATTAACTTTTCTTCCCCTTGGGGCTCTTGTTTTGACAACAACGAAGAAAGAAAAATATATGGCATTCACCTTCATAATGCAAAACATTGCCGCAAATTTAGGAGGAATGCTAACTCCATTCGGTAATCCTCAAAACCTTTACTTATATTCAAAGTTTAATATTCCAAATGGAGAATTTGTCTCAATTATGGCACCACCTTTTATTCTTTCGGTAGTACTCATTACCATTTCTTGTCTTATTTTTGTTAAGAAAGAAAGCTTAGAGATAGAGGATGAGAAGATAGAAGTTGACCCACTTAAGACAACAATTCTTTTACTATTATTTGCTTTTTCGATAGTAATTGTGTTTCGCATTGTTCCATATGTATTGGGCTTGATAATTATCCCCTTTGCTCTATTTTTTATTGATAAAAAAGCTCTAAAAGAGGTGGATTATCCACTTTTGTTGACCTTTGTATTTTTCTTTATCTTTGCTGGAAATATGGGACGAATGGATGGTGTAAGGGTATTCTTTTCTTCACTTTTAAATAAAGATGTTCTCATTTTTTCTTCGCTCTCATGTCAAGTGATTAGCAATGTCCCTTCTGCTATTCTTCTGTCGCAGTTTACATCTAACTATAGAGAACTCCTTTTAGGCGTAAACATAGGAGGGGTCGGAACAATAATAGCCTCCCTTGCGTCTCTTATTACGTTTAGAGAATACTCTCATCATTTCCCAAAGAAAAAAGGGGAGTACCTTTTA
>ERZ808286.485-NODE-485-length-25924-cov-4.270903_pt1 | contig 25924 bp, 25 predicted proteins | sample MGYA00521276_ERZ808286 | MGnify/ENA primary metagenome ERZ808286 (study PRJEB31516, sample SAMN03275607) | gut metagenome | biome: mammalia-associated habitat; material: feces | host: Papio cynocephalus | place: Kenya | collected 2012-08-01 ... | reverse complement strand
ATGGCGTTATCAATGACCTCTTTCAGAAGCACATAAATTCCGTCCTCATAAAGGGAGCCATCCCCCTTTCGCCCAATGTACATCCCCGTGCGCGTGCGGATATGCTCCAACGCTTCCAAGTGTTTAATGGCGTCTTCGTCATATGTTGTCGTGCTCTTCGCCATGTGTACTCCTCGTGATAATCAAGGCGTGCAGTATACCAAAAGATACGGCAAAACCAAAAACTGCCTGCGGGCTCCCGAGCGAGTCGAGTTCCGTCCTCTTCCTTCCTCGTCTTTGTATGATAGGGAGCCGCGCGGGTGTAAAAAGGTATCGTCCAGTTTCACTCCGAATCCGGGGCGGTTTCATTCAGACTGAACCCGCCCCAACATTCTTGTCATCCCATCCGGAATGTATTTGCTCTGCATGGCATGCGCGGCGCAGGGGGTGAAGAAAAAGATTGCTTACTAACCTCTGAGTTGGTATACTTTTTCCTGTCGCGTGCGTTTTGGTTGCGAACATGCTTGGCGCGTGGTACAGTACAGCCTGTAAGTTTGAGAAAGGTTGGAGCGGCGTTATGGAAAATTTGGATGCCCTTTTGGAGAAGATTCGTAAGGATGGAGTAGAGGCGGCGCAAACCGAGGCTGATGCCATTGTGGCAAAGGCGCGCAAAGACGCGGCCGAAATCACTGCGAAGGCTCAAACTGAAGCGGAGGCCACAATCGCCCGGGCGCAGGCGGAGGCCACGCTTGCTGCGCATGGGGCAGAGGCAACTATCCGGCAGGCGGCGCGCGATGTGCTGCTCAAACTGGGGCAAGACATCGAGGCGCTCTTTGTACGCACCCTTGGCGGGGTGGTGGATGAAACGCTGACGCCGGGACCTCTGGTGGAAAAATTGGTGGCTGATGCGGTGGCTGCTTATCTCGGCACGGGGCACATCGTGCTGACAGCCGGAGCGGATCTGGTGCCGGCATTGAAAGCCCGCCTAGCCAAACAGGGCGAAGTTACGGTGGAAACCGATGCCCAGATGGGAACAGGGTTTCGTGTGCGCCTCCACGGAGGCCGGGTAGAACACGATTTTTCCGGCGAGGCGATTACCGAAGCACTGGCAGCCTTGCTTCGCCCACAGTTGGCTGCGTTACTGAAGGACTAAAACGTCATGAGTACAGGGTACTTGCTGGCCTCGCTGCCCATGCTCTTTCCGGATCGTCCGCCGGCCATTTCGGCAGACGCATTCGTGGCGGCTTGCCGGGCTGCTTTGCCTGCATCTGCGGCGGAGACAGCCGAACGCCTGCTCATCGGCTATGCAGAGCCTGATGCAACGGGCTGGGCGCTTGCTTGGCAGGGAATCGAGGCAGCCCTGCTGCGGGCTATCGGGCGGAAACGATTGGAGCGCCGGGGCGGAGGAGCGCAGGCTGAGGCTGTGCCGCCTGAAACTTCGGCCTGCCCAGTCTGGCTGGAGCGGGCGGTGGCGGCGGCATTCGAGTCTTCGTCGGATCCATTGACGAGAGAACGTGCACTGCTGCGGGTCTATTGGGCTGCGGCAGATGATTTGGCGGGGTTTGACCCTATGGCGCGTGGGCAGGTTTTTGCTTACGCGGTTAAGCTTCGGCTGGCGCTTCGGTTGGCAGCTTTGGATGAGGCGCGTGGAAAGGAGCGCTTGGAGGAAGCACTGCCTGAGGCTCCGCGCCTGGTGCGGCAGGGTTGAAGACCGAGCGCGGCAGATAACGGTTTGGTAAGGATGGAAACCCATGAGTAAAACAACGGGAAACGTAACAGGCGTCAACGGGAACATGATTACAGTGGCCTTTTCCGGCGCAGTGGCGCAGAATGAGGTGGGTTATGCGTGTATTCCGGAGGCTGGGCGGACCTTGCGCCTGATGAGCGAGATTGTGCGTGTGCGCAACGGTGTGGCCGATATGCAGGTATTTGAGGATACGCGCGATCTGAAGGTGGGTGATGAATTGGACTTTACGGGGGATTTGCTGTCAGCAGAGCTGGGGCCTGGCCTGTTGGGGCGCGTCTATGATGGGTTGTTGAATCCCTTACCTGAGCTGGCCGAAAAGTGTGGCTTTTTCCTTCAACGGGGAACGTATCTGCCCTCGCTTAGCCGCACCGCCAAATGGCATTTCACGCCGAGAGTTCTCCCTGGTGTTCGCCTGACGGCAGGGGAAACGGTGGGAACAGTGCCCGAGGGTGTCTATACACATCGCATTATGCTGCCCTTTGCTTGGCGTGGAGTCTATACAGTTAAATCCGTTTGCCCCGAGGGAGATTACACGGTTGAAGATGAAGTGGCGGTGGTGGTTGATGCCGGGGGGGGGGGAACACGTTGTTCGTTTGATGCAGCGCTGGCCGGTCAAGCTTCCGATTACCTGTTACGCTGAGCGGTTGCGGCCAACGGAGACACTTTCTACGGGGATTCGCTCGGTCGACACCTTCTTTCCTGTAGCGGTGGGCGGAACCTATTGTATTCCGGGCCCCTTCGGTGCCGGAAAAACGGTCATTCAGCACCAGACATCGCAATATGCTGATGTGGATATTGTGATTGTGGCTGCGTGCGGAGAGCGTGCCGGTGAAGTGGTTGAAACACTGCGCGAGTTCCCGGAGCTGAAAGATCCTAAAACTGGCCGCACGCTGATGGATCGCACGGTGATTATTTGCAATACGTCTTCCATGCCGGTGGCCGCGCGTGAAGCTTCGGTTTATACCGCAGTAACGCTCGCTGGCTATTATCGCCAAATGGGGCTGAATGTGCTGCTGCTGGCCGATTCTACGTCGCGTTGGGCACAGGCCTTGCGTGAGATGTCTGGGCGCCTGGAAGAAATCCCGGGCGATGAGGCCTTTCCTGCTTATTTGGAGTCGGTAATTGCCGGATTCTACGAACGTGCCGGGCGCGTACGTCTGAAAGACGGTACCATTGGATCGGTTACCATCGGCGGCACGGTTTCTCCGGCTGGCGGCAACTTTGATGAACCGGTTACGCAGGCTACACTGAAAGTGGTTGGTGCGTTTCACGGGCTTTCACGGGCGCGGTCGGATGCACGCCGTTTTCCGGCTATTGACCCGTTGGATTCCTGGAGTAAGTACCGCTCGGTGATTGAGCAGCCACGCGTGGAAGCGATGCGTGCCGTGCTTCGTAAGGGCGCGGATGTGGAGCAGATGATGAAGGTCGTCGGAGAAGAGGGAACGGCGATGGACGACTTCATGGTCTTTTTGAAGAAAGAGCTGATAGACGCGGTCTATTTGCAGCAGAATGCCTTCAATGAGGTGGACGCAAGCTGCTCGGTGGAGCGGCAACGCGCCGCCTTCGATGTTTTGGAACAAATCGTTAATGCGCCATTTGCCTATGCGGACAAGGCGGCTGCTCGGCGTGCTTTCTTGCAATTGCAGCAGGCGTTTATCGATTGGAACAACACGCCCATGGGCGTGGATGAGTATGAAACGCGCCGTGCGGCGGTGCTTGCACGCGTTTCGGAGGCTCCTCATGCATAAGGTGTATCATCAGATTGACAACATTTCCGGTTCTGTGGTGACGCTTCGGGCGCCTGGTGTGAAAAACCGGGAGTTGGCGGAGATAGACTCCCGTGTAGGGTCATCGTTGGCGCAGGTAATCAAGCTCGCCGGGGAGGAAGTAACGCTTCAGGTTTTTGCTGGTGCGCGCGGCGTAGCCACGGATGCCCGGGTGCGTTTTCTTGGGCACCCCATGCAGGTGCCTTTTGGGGATGAATTGTTGGGACGGGTGTTTACCGGGTCGGCCAAACCGCGTGATAACGGGCCTGAGCTGACCATGAATCCAACAGATATCGGAACGCCTTCGGTTAATCCGGCCAAGCGAATTATCCCGCGCCATATGGTGCGCACGGGTATTCCGATGATTGATGTGTTCAATACACTGGTTGAAAGCCAGAAGTTGCCGATTTTTGCTCGCGCAGGTGAACCATATAATGATCTATTGGCGCGGATTGCCTTGCAGGCTGAGGTTGATATCATTATCCTCGGAGGCATGGGGTTAAAACATGATGACTACTTGGCCTTTCGTGATACATTGGATGCTTCCGGCGCACTCTCGCGCACGGTGATGTTTGTGCATACGGCGGCCGATCCGGTGGTGGAGTGTATGCTTGTGCCGGATGTTTCTTTGGCTGTGGCCGAACAGTTTGCCTTGAAAGGGAAACGCGTCCTGGTGTTGTTATCTGACATGACGTCATTTGCTGATGCCATGAAGGAAATTGCTATCACCATGGAGCAGATTCCATCCAATCGCGGTTATCCCGGCGATCTCTATTCGCAGCTGGCCGCCCGGTACGAGAAAGCCGTGGACTTCGAAGGCGCGGGCTCGATTACCATCTTGGCCGTAACCACCATGCCGGGTGATGACGTGACGCATCCCGTACCGGACAACACCGGTTATATCACGGAGGGGCAGTTTTATCTGCGTAACGGCCGCATCGAGCCTTTCGGCTCCTTGTCGCGTCTGAAGCAGCAGGTGAATAAGGACACACGGGAAGACCACCGAACCATTATGGATGCGATGATTAAGCTCTATGCGCAGTATAAAGACGCCGCCGAAAAGCAATCCATGGGTTTCCGCATGAGTGAATGGGACAACAAGCTTTTGCGTTATGGAGCATGTTTTGAGGAAAAGATGATGGATCTTTCGGTGAATATCCCACTAGAACAGGCGCTGGATCTTGGATGGCGTATTCTGGCTTCCTGTTTTGAGCCGATGGAAACGGGTATTCCCACAAAAATGGCGGAGAAGTTCTGGCCGAAGCAGGCATAAGCGCCCGCTTACGGTATTTGCCTGAAGAGGTGTGCCATGGCAAAAATCAAGCATACAAAAACAGAACTGAAGGCGCAGACGGATGCACTGAAACGGTTTCAGCGGTTTCTGCCGATGCTTCAGTTGAAAAAACAGCAGCTTCAGGCTGAGATTGCCGGCATTTCTGCGAAACTCGCGGATGTGCAGGAACGCGAGACGACTTTACGGAAGCAGTTGGATGCCTGGGTGGCACTTTATGCGGATGATGCGGTGAAACCGTCTGAACTGGTTTCTTTCGAGGGCATACGCGTTGCGTCGGGTAATATCGCCGGGGTGGCGATTCCAGTTTACGAAGGTATCGCCGCTCATCCGGTTCCGCTCGATCCGTATCGTACACCTGCGTGGACGGATGATGCGCAGGAAACCTTGATGGCCTTGATGAAGCTCCGGGCAGAGGGGGATGTTCTACGTCGTCAGCGGGAATTGGTGCAGGAAGAACTGCATACTACGGGGCAGCGGGTTAACCTTTTCGAGAAGGTCAAAATCCCGGAATGTAAAGAGAATATCCGCGTGATACGTATCTTCATTGGCGATGAGCAGACTGCCGCCGTGGTGCGTGGTAAAATTGCCAAAGGGCGGGCGAGTAAACCGGAGGAGCGTGCGGAATGATTGTAACGATGAAGCGCCTGATGGTGCTTTGCACGGTGCGTGCAAGGCAGGAGGCTCTTTGTTCGCTGCGGGCATTGGGCTGTGTCCATATTACGCAGGAGGTGCGCGATGGAGCTGAAGTTCGGCAGGCGGCCGCAGCAGTGAGAGGCTCCGAGCGTGCGTTACGCGTGTTGGATGTGCTGAAACAGGGCGGAACATTCGTGTTCAAACCGGAAGCATCTTCTGCCGTAGCGGCGCTGCCGCTGTCGGAGTTGATTGCTTCCTGTGGAGACCTGAAGCCGCCGCAGGATGCCGCAGAGGTTAATGATATAGCCGAACGGATCACACGTTTGCGCGAGGAAGCCTTTGCGCTTCGATTGCAGCTGCGTCGTTACGAGCCCTTCGGAGAAGTGGATCCGGTAAAAATCCAGGCGTTGGCACGGCAGGGTGTGCAGGTAATATTGTTCAAAGTGCCGCAGGCGCACGCCGCGGCAGTGGAGGCCTCTGCTGTTTTCTTTCAACGGGAAGCCGGTTTTGTTTACGGCGCATGGCTTGCTGCGGAACCGCTTCCTGCCGAGTGTGAACTCGTGCCGTTGCCGCCCGCAGCCACGCGGGTCTTGCTTCAGCAAGCCGAGACAGCGGAAAAAACCGCTGATGCGTTGATGGCGCAACTTGCGGCCTGTAGCCAAAGCGTACGCCCAACGATTGAAAAGCAGGCGCGTCAGGCGCAGGCCGCGCAGGTTTTTGCGCTGGCTTCGGCTAACCTGCAGGCGCATGGCGAAGTGGCTTGTTTAAATGGCTATGTTCCAGAACGTGCCGAGCAGAACGTGTTGGCGCAGGCGACTCGCGAGGGGTGGGGCGTGGTGCTGGAAACGCCCGCGCCGGATGACCCAAACGTGCCGGTCTTGCTGGAGCCGCCGCGAGGGTTCCGTGCCATAGGCGCGTTATTCAAGGGCTTGGGCATTCTGCCGGGGTATACAGAGGGTGATTGCTCGATTCCGTTTTACCTCTTTTTTTCCATATTTTTTGCCATGTTGGTGGGTGATGCCGGGTATGGAGCCATTTTGCTGGCGGCGGTGTTGGCGGTGGCCTGGAAGCTGAGATGCCGAGCCGCAGCACGGCCGGTGCTTCTGCTGATGGGCGTATTTTCACTCTCAACAATCGTGTGGGGAGTTCTCTCCGGAACCTACTTCGGGATTGCCAAGGGATCGTTACCGCAATGCTTGCAGGCGATTCCGACTGTAGCTTGGCTGGGGGATGACAACAATCTGATGTTCCTCTGTTTCCTGCTCGGTGCGCTTCATCTCTCCGTGGCGCGGTTATGGAATGCCATTCTCTTTGCGCCGCATTTGAAGATGATAGGTGAGCTGGGGTGGCTGGGTGTAACTTGGAGTATGTTCCTTGTGGTCTGCGGTATTGTTGTGAATTGGTTTACTCAGCCGGAGTGGACGTGGTGGCTGTTGGCGGGCAGCGTGGTATTGATATTGGTGCCGTTGGTGGTGGATATCCGCCACCAAGGCGTCAGTATTGGGATGCTTCCGCTCAATGTCATCAGTGCAATGGGGGATATCATCAGTTACGTGCGCCTGTTTGCCGTGGGGTTGGCTTCAGTTAAAGTGGCGGAAAACTTTAATGCCATGGCGCTCGGTCTGGATTTACCGATGGTGCTTCGCGTGTTGGCTGTAGCGGCGATTTTGCTTATTGGGCATGGGCTGAATCTGGCTATGGGTGCACTCTCGGTCTTGGTTCATGCCGTGCGCTTGAATACGCTGGAGTTCTCCAATGCTAAGGGTATTACATGGACCGGCCAGCCCTACACTCCCTTCAAACAACCTCAACAGTAAAGGAATAACACATCATGGATACCGCACTTACCGTCGCAGGCGCAGTTGCCTGCTTGGCACTCTCTGGATTGGGTTCGGCTATCGGCACCGGATTTGCCGCTGCAGGCGCCATCGGCGCCTGGAAGAAATGTTACGCGCAAAACCGCCCCGCTCCCTTCCTTTTGCTGGCTTATGTGGGCGCTCCGATCACGCAGACTCTTTACGGCATGATTTTGATGTTCACTATGACGAAAACGCAGGTGATTCCCGGCGGTGGCCTGGGGATGCTCATTCTTGGTATTTTTGCTGGCTTGGGCATCGGGGTTTCGGCCATCTTTCAGGGGCGTGCAGGTGGATGTTCGGCTGATTCTCAGGGTGAGACTGGCCAGGGGCTTACCAATAATCTCGCCGCATTGGGCATTGTTGAAACCACGGCGATCTTTATCATGGTCTTCACCCTGATCGCCATTGGCAATCTGGCGGCGCCTCAGGTTTAAGCGGTGCGCTTGTAAGGCTAGATTCGCTATAACGAGGCGCTCCAGTATCAGGAGCGCTTCGTTATTTTAGGTTGGGTGATCATGGGTAGAGCGTAAGGGCGGCACACGATTAAAACAGCTTGAGAGGGCGTTAGGTGAGGACACGGTGCCTGGCCGTATTGTTCAGACAAGATTTCTACTATATAAGGTGGCATTATCCTTAACTGAGCGGAATAGTAATGGGCATTTTGAAGGCTCACACGGGGTTGTTACGAATCCGCTCCGTTGTTACCCACAACGCATTTCCAACGTTGAACAAAATTCGGAGCGCATTGCAACTCACAGAAGGGGGGATCCTCCGGTTACCGAGGGGCGGGCGGAATATCGCCTACACATAAACTAAGCGGGCTTTAAAGGCGCATTGTTCTGACAGGGCTTATACGTTGTTGTGTGCGGGCCGAAAGACGGCATGACGGGTGGATTTTTCTTTCATTTTTTGGTATAAGAGTGGGTTATGGCGTGCGGTTTAGAGGAAACAACGGAGGTCTTGGCTGAAAGACTGCTTGCGGTTTGCCGGAAGCAGGGGTTTCATCTTGCCGTTGCGGAGTCGTGCACGGGCGGTTTGATCGGCGCGGAGTTGACGGCCGTGGCGGGAGCAAGCGATGTGTTTAATGGCGGAGTGATGGCCTATCAGAATGCCATCAAGCACGCGGTGCTTGCTGTTCCGGAGACGGTGCTTCGAAGGCCAGGTGCGGTGAGTGAGCCCTGTGCGGAAGCGATGGCGCTTGGAGTCGCGCGATTGATGCAGGCGGAGGTGGCGCTCTCTGCCACGGGAATCGCCGGTCCTGGCGGTGGTTCGTCTGAGAAGCCTGTTGGAACGGTGTGTATCGGATGCACGGTTTGCGGGGAGGCGCACGTGCGCACGTTTCGGTTCCGCGGGTCGCGGTGTGCGGTTCGTGCCCAAACGGTGCGGGAAGCTTTGATATTGGCACTGACGTGCCTACAGAAAGAGAGAAACGAAAATGGTCGAGATTGATTGGTCCAAGTTGAGCTTCGCGTATATGCCTACGCGCAGTCATATTCGTTACACCTGGCGCGATGGCGCATGGGACAAGGGTATTTTGGTCAACGAGCCCACCATTACTATGTCTGTAGCCGCCGGGTGTCTTCATTACGGGCAAGAATGTTTTGAAGGGTTGAAGGTTTTTCGTCAGAAAGACGGTAAGGTGGTTGCTTTTCGTCCGCAGATGAATGCTGAGCGGATGCAGCGGACGGCGGTGAAAACGGTTATGCCTCCGGTGCCCACGGAAATGTTTCTGGACGCACTGACGCGAGTGGTTAAGGATAACATTGACTATGTGCCGCCGTATGGCACGGGTTGTACGCTTTATGTCCGCCCGCTGCTTATTGGCACCGGCCCGCAGATTGGCGTGGCGCCTGCTAGCGAGTATACGTTTTTGATGATGGTGATGCCGATGGGCGATTACTACAAAGGCGGTATTAAACCGGTGCGGGCGATCATTTTTGATGAGTATGACCGCGCTGCGCCGCAGGGTATGGGTGATGTAAAGGTGGGCGGAAACTATGCTGCAAGCCTCTTTGCGCATGAGAAGGCGCATGGAATGGGCTATCCAGTGGAGTTGTATCTGGACGCTAAAACACATACCAACGTGGAAGAGTTTGCTACTTCAAACTTCCTTGGCTTCAAACCAGATGGCACGTTTGTAACGGTGAAGTCCGGCTCCGTTCTTCCCTCGGTTACCAACCTTTCGCTTCAGCAACTGGCCAAGGATATGGGGCATAAGGTGGAAGTGCGGACGGTGCCCTATGAAGAATTGAAGACCTTTGCCGAGATCGGTGCATGCGGCACGGCTGTGGTGGTTACCCCGGTGTGTGAAGTTCACCGTGGAGATGAAGTGATTGAGGTGGGCTCCAAAACGGAGTGTGGCCCGCTCCTGCGTGAGATACATGATCGGATGCAGGATATTCAGTTCGGGCGTGCCCCGGATGTACACGGCTGGTGTTACGAAATCCGCTGAGGTGCAGCGGTTAAAGCCCGCATTGAAGCGCCAGAGAGCGAACTGGCGCGGAGTGTTTTCTTTTCAGATGATAATAATGGAGCAGTAGGATGCCCAATCCTTCAAGTCAACAGGGGCGCAGTGGCGCACAATGTGTGGTGGATGGTCTGATCAGTAATGGATGCGAAGTCCTCTTCGGTTATCCCGGTGGGCAGGCGATCGATATCTTTGACAAACTTTACGCTTCGCCGCTTCGGCTGGTGTTGCCGCGTCATGAGCAGGGCGGCATTCATATGGCCGATGGGTATGCTCGTGCCACAGGCAAGGTGGGCTGTGCGCTGGTGACCTCCGGCCCTGGAGCTACCAACGCCGTTACCGGCCTGGCTACAGCCATGATGGATGGTGTGCCGTTGGTGGTGATTTCCGGGCAGGTGGGTATGAGCCTCATTGGTACAGATGCCTTTCAGGAGGCGGATACTACGGGCATCACCCGCAGCGTGACCAAGCATAACTTTCTGGTTCGTTCGGTGGATGAATTGCCGCGGACAATCTCTGAAGCATTCTTTATCGCCTCCACGGGGAAACCCGGGCCGGTATTGATTGATATTCCTAAGAATATTCAGCAGGCCTATACCACTCAGCCTGATGTGCAGAATGTATCGATTCGCGCCTATCATCCCACCATTCAGCCTCCTGCTGAGCAGGTGGAGCGCTTGGCTGATGCCATTAATAAGGCGCATCGTCCTGTGCTTTACGTGGGCGGCGGTGCTATTTCTTCCGGGAGCTGTGCTTTATTGCGTTCGTTGGCGGAAACGTATGGTATTCCAGTGTGCACCACGCTGATGGGTCTCGGAGCGTTTCCGGAAACGTCTCCTTTGGCGCTCTGGATGGTTGGAATGCACGGCTCAGTGGCGGCCAATAACGCGATTCAGCAGGCCGATCTCGTGATCGCGGCTGGGGCACGTTTTGATGATCGTGTAACAGGGCGTATCGCAGACTTTGCTCAAGGCGCTAAGATTGCCCATATCGATGTGGATGCTTCTGCCATTGGGAAGAACGTTTCCACGCATATCCCCGTGTGTGGTGATTTGCGGCAGACGCTGGAGCAGCTGCTTCCATTGATGAAAAAGGTAGATCGTTCAAATTGGCTGGCGCAGGTGGTCAAGTGGCGCGAGGCCAAGGCGGCAGTTTATTTCCCGCGCAAGGATGGAAAGCTTCAGCCGCAAGCTGTGATCGAGGCGATTGACCGAGTCTCCAAGGGGGCGGCCACGGTGGTTACGGATGTGGGGCAGAATCAGATGTGGGCGGCGCAGTTCTTCCGTTATACACGCCCGCGCTCCTTCCTCAGCTCTGGCGGGTTGGGAACGATGGGGTTTGGTGTTCCGGGAGCCATCGGAGCGCAGTTGGGTACGCCTGAGGCGTTGGTTGTTTCAATTAATGGCGATGGCGGGTTCCAGATGAATATTCAGGAGCTGGTGGTGGCCGTTGAGCATCGGCTTCCCGTCAAGTTCGTGGTGCTGAACAATTCCCGCTTGGGCATGGTGCGCCAGTGGCAGGATCTCTTTTATGGCGGGCGGCACTCTGCTACGATTCTTACTCAGAATGACCGCCCTGAAAATGAGCGAATTCTGGCCCCCGAAGAGCCGGTTTATTTACCTGACTTCGTGAAGGTGGGTGAAGCGTATGGCATCCGTTCCCGCAGAGTGAAGACGCTGGCCGAGGTGGAGCAGACGTTGACAGACGCTTTCGCCGATCCGCACCCTTGGTTGATTGAGTGTATTGTGGCGGAAGATGAGAATGTGTTGCCGATGGTTGCACCTGGCGCAGCACTTTCTGAGATGATTTTGGCCAATGCAAATTGAGGAGCGTGTCCCATGCAAAAGCATATTCTGAATGTGTTGGTGGAGAATCGCCCAGGTGTGTTGGCGCGAATCGTTGGGTTGATCTCCGGGCGCGGTTACAATATTGAAACACTGAACGTCGGCCCCACAAACGATGATTCCATTTCTAAGATGACAATCGTTATTCCAGGCGATTTGCGCGTGATCGAGCAGGTGGTGGCACAGTTGGCCAAACAGATTAACGTGTTCCGTGTGGATAATGTAACGGCGAAACCGCACATTGACCGGGAAGCGTTGTTGATTAAGGTGAGTACACGTGCCACGGGCCGCGCTCCAGTGATTGAGGTGGCCATGCTTTTTGGTGCGAAGGTGTTGGGTGTGCATCCAGACTCGCTGACGATTCAGATGCTTGGCTCGCAGATGCAGGTAGATCAATTTCTGACATTGATGCACCCGTTTGATGTGCTCGATATTTCCCGGTCTGGCTCGATTGCCATGACGCAGGAGTGAGGCTTTCGTACGCCCTGTCCTGCTTATTTGTGAGGTGAGATTATGCAGCGTTTTGCCGTGTTTGGGCATCCGATCAATCATAGCTTTTCGCCGATTATGCACGAAGCTAGTTTTCGGGCTATCGGTTTTGAAGGCGTCTATGAGCGGCGAGACGTTCCGCCGAATCAACTGAAGGCGGCGTTGCAGCAGGCTGAGGTTGAGGGCTTTTTGGGCGTGAATCTGACCATCCCGCATAAGCAGCTGGCAGTGCCGATGATGGACGAGCTGACGCCGGAGGCGGCGCGGCTTGGAGCGGTGAATACCGTACTGTTTCGAGATGGACGTTGGTTGGGGCATAACACCGATGGCCTTGGGTTTTTGCTTGCGGTTAAGGCAAAGTTGGGCTTCGAGCCGCAGGGAAAACGCGCGGCAGTGATTGGATGCGGCGGGGCTGGGCGAGCTATTGCGCTCTCGTTGGCGGGCGCCGGTATTGCAGATATGGTGCTTCTGGATGTGGATGCGGGACGAGCGCAGGCGTTAGCGGAAACGTTGCATCGGGACTATGCCGTGGCGGCGCAGGCGGCAGATCATGCAGCGTTGTGTCGGGCGGATCTGGTGGTGCAGTGTTCGCCTAGCGGGCTTGCGGTATGTCCGGAACCGGCGGCTGTTGCGGCCGATTTTCGTCCCGGGCAGGTGCTTTACGACATTGTCATTCCGCCTGGTCAGCCACAGACGCCAACCATGCGTGAAGCGGCTTTGGCTGGGGTGCGTTCAGCAAACGGCATTCGAATGCTGGTGGAGCAGGGGGCTCTATCGTTTCGGTTCTGGACGGGGCTTGAAGCGAATCGTGAGGCAATGGAGCGTGCGGTGGAAGAGGGGATGGTGAGCCATGACTGAGTTCCTGATGGGGTTGCCTGAAGAGGAGGCCACGTGGTATGCTAGGCTGGCTATGACCTTTGTGTTGTGTTTGGGTGCGATTGTCGGGAGTTTTTTGAATGTATGTATTTATCGGATTCCGTTGGGGCAGTCGGTGAGTGTGCCGCGGTCGCACTGTTTCGGGTGTGGCAAGACCATTCCGTGGTATCTCAATATTCCGCTGTTGTCGTGGTTTATCCTACGTGGGAAGTGTGCATATTGCAAAGCGCCTATCAGTTTCCGTTATCCGGCGATCGAGGGGGTGACGGCACTGTTGTTTCTGTTAGTGTTTCAGATGTGGGGTAATCCGGAGTTGTTTGCGTTGAACGTTCTCCCTGTGCCAGAGTTAATTCCCTTTTTCTGGCTTTTTGCTGCCTCTACCGTGGTGGATGTGATGATTGATTTTGATCATCGGATTTTGTTGGATCGAATTTCTCTTGGAGGGACGCTTCTGGCTTTTGCAGTGAGTGCCGCGTTTCCGATTCTGCATGGGGAGAATGTGTGGTGGCAGGGGTTAAGTCAAAGTTTGCTTGGCGGTGCGGCTGGGTTCTCCTTAGGGTTCATTATTGCTTGGGGCGGTGAACGCATCTTTTTGCAGGATGCGTTCGGGTTTGGTGATGTCAAGTGGATGATGCTCTTTGGTGCTGTGTTTGGTTGGTTGGGAATGTGTTACATTCTGTTGCTGGCCTCGCTGATTGGGCTGGTGATGGGGGCGGTGGCGCTGGTGGTGGCTCATTGCCGCGCTGTGTTGCGCGAAGGGACGCCGTTGGCGATCCCCTTCGGCCCGGCATTGGGGGCGGCGGCGTTGCTGTGGCTTTTCTGGGGGCAGTGGATTGTGCGGGGATTGATGTGTGCGCGGGATTGGTCTTTGGTACACGAAGACGTTTTGATGATGACGGCCTTCCCGTTGCTGCTGGCGGCCCTTGGGTGGTTGATTTTTCGTATTCGGTGTATCCGCCGAGCCATCCGAGAGGAGACGTCTTCAGAGACAGAGCTGGAGCCGCTTTCTTCGGCGGATCGGAAGGAGTCGGGGCATGAGGGATAACCTCTTATTGGAGCGGCTGCGCGTGGTGTGTATCATCGGGGATTTGCCGCATGAGCGTATGTATCCGCAGGAACTTTTTTTGGACTTGGAGCTATCCTGCGATCTGGCACGTGTTGGGCAAACGGATGATTTGAAGGACACCATTGACTATGTGGCTGTGGCCGATATTGTTCGCGCTGCGTTGGAGAGATCCCGTTGCCGCATGATTGAGCGTGCGGCGCAGGTGGCGATTGACGCGGTTTTTTCGGCGGATGCCCGGATCTCGGCTTGCCGCGTAACCTTGCGTAAGCCGCATGCTGTTCCTGGAGTGGTGGCGGGTGTGTCGTTATTCAGAGAGCGTTCGGATGGCGGGACATCTTTGCCAGGTCGGAATGAAGGGACTTCTGCTGCGTGTACCGTTATGAAGTAAGTGTGGCTGCGAGGTTCGTTCTCGTGTGTCCCTTCCCGGCATGTCTTTTCCCTGCATCGAGAGACTGAGATAAACCTGTTTAGACGTTGGAGTGAGCACGGGGTAATGAGATGTCCATTTAATTGCTTGCTTCGACTTGCGTGATAAGGCTAAAAGGTATTAGTAATGGTTGAGAAAGGGGCGTTCGGGCATCTGCGGATGTCTGATCTCGGCCGTTTGGACAGGTGGATTTTCGCCTCGCAGGTGAAAAGCTTTGCTATAATAAACGAGCTTGTGTGCCGGATGTCTCCGGCGGCCTTTATTTGTTTGCGAAACTCAAGGAACCTAAAGATGAAGCAGTTGAATCAGACCGTTGCCGCAATCGCTCCTTCCGCAACGTTGGCGATCTCTAGTAAGGCGGCGGAGTTGAAGGCGCAGGGGTTGAAGGTGTGCGCGTTCGCCGCAGGCGAGCCAGACTTTAATACACCTGACTGCATTAAGGTTGCTTGTGAGCGTGCGTTAGATGCGCATAAGACGCGGTATGTGGCGGCGGCGGGGCTTCCAGAGCTGCGGGTGGCTTTGAGTGAAAAACTGGCAAAGGAAAACGGCGCGCTGTATGATCCGACACAGATTGTGGTGGCTAATGGCGGTAAACATGCGCTTTCCCAGGTGTTTCAGACGATGTTGAACCCCGGCGATGAGGTGATTATCCCCACGCCGTACTGGTTGTCGTATCCGGAGATGGTGCGTGTGGCTGGCGGTACGCCGGTATTTGTCGAAACGCGGGTGGAAGACGGTTTTCTGATGAGGCCGGATCAGTTGGAGGCGGCCATTACGCCGCGCACGGTGGCGGTGGTGATCAATTCGCCTTCAAATCCCACGGGCATGATGTACACTCCCGCACAGCTGCGGGTTATCGGTGAGGTAGCTATTGCACACGATTTGTGGGTCGTGTCAGACGAGATTTATGAGAAAATGGTGTATGGCGAGGTTGAGCAGGCTTCAATGGCTTCCTTTGGCCCGGCCTTCTATGATCACACCATTACGGTCAATGGTTTTTCTAAGACCTTTGCCATGACTGGCTGGCGATTGGGGTATGCTGCAGCGCCGAAACCCTTCGCTAAGGCGCTCGCCTCGCTGCAGAGCCACATGGCTTCTGCACCGAACACCTTTGCGCAATGGGGCGCCGTGGCGGCGCTGAAGGAGGCCGCGCCGGATGTGACCAAGATGGTGGCGGCGTTTGCTGCTCGGCGAGACCGGATTTACGAATTGGTTTCAGCGATCCTCGGAGTGCGCTGCGCCAAGCCGCAAGGTGCTTTTTATGTATTTCCCAATATTATGTCTTTCGGATTGGGGTCGTTGGAATTTGCTTCTCGCCTGCTGGAAGAGCAGCATGTGGCAGTGGTGCCGGGCGTGGCGTTCGGAAATGATCGCTGCATTCGCCTGAGTTATGCCTGCTCGATGGAAAATATCGAAGAAGGGTTGGCACGAATGGCCGCGTTCTGTGCTGGGCTGAAGCGTTGAGTTCGGTGGCTGTTTGTCTAATACAGCGTTTACGACATTGTTGGAGAGGAGCTCGGGCCCATGGCTTATATGTTTTCGTTCAGTTCCATCGCGCGTACGATTCAGGTGCGGTTGCTGTGTGGTGCGGATGTTGAGCATCTTCCTGAGCTGGATCGGAAGTACTGGCTGATGTTGTCCTGTGCGGTCTCCGCTATGGGGTCTGAGGGCGAGGCTGTGGCTCGGGCGTTGGATATTGATGGAGATGGGCGGGTACGTGTGCCGGAAGTATTGGCGGCAATTGCATGGCTGCGCCCTCGCCTGAAGACGTTCGATTGTTTATTCACGGAAGCGGAAGGGCTTTCGGTGGATGAAGTAAATGGTGAAACCGTGGAGGGAAAACCGTTGGCGGCGCTTTTGTGGCGTTTGAGCTCCACGGGGATGCTTTCAGCCAAGACGATAGGGGAGGCCTTTTCCGCCTTTCTGGCTTCTGCGCAGAATGGGGATGGCGTGGTGGCGTCCTCGGCTGCGGGAGAAAAGTTTGCGCCCGTGGGGGAGGCCGTACTGGCTGTTACCGGTGGCGAAAAGGGAGCGGATGGTGCTGTTGGCCTTTCGATGGCAACGTTAGACGCCTTTGATGCTGCCTTGAAAGCCTATAAGGCCTGGCGGGCGGCTCTGCCCGTGGCATCGCTTCCTGGAGGGGGAAACCCACAGGCCGCTGTGCAGGCAGTGGCCTCGCTTCAGCCAAAAATGGAGTTTTTTTTCCGAACGTGTGCATTATTACGATACAACCCCGCGGCGGGGGAGGCACTGCCTTCGCCGAAACAGGTGTCGGAACTGCCGGAGGCTCCGGTTGCGCTCCCCTCAGCTGAGGCACGCGGTGTGCCATTTGAGCGGGGGGTGAACCCGAGTGATGCGGCGGCGATCGATGTGGCGGCGGCTGTGGCAATGGCGCTTGAGCCGGGCGCAACATGTTTCACGGAGAAATTGTGGCGGCAGGTGGTGGAGGCCGTTTCGCCGTTTGCGGCGTGGGTGGCGGCTAAACCTGCCGGTGCGGATGTGTTGGCAGGGCTGGATGAACAGGTGTTGGCCTTGGCTGATGAGCCGGCGGTTCGACAGGCATTTGCCGCGGCAATCGCGGCAGATACGGCGCAGGCACCGTTGGCGGCGGCGTTTGGAGATTTACAGCGGCTGTTAACCCTGCGCGGAGGATTGCTTCGCTTTTTGCGTAACTTCGTGAATGCGGAGGAGTTGTATCCTCCCCGTGCAAATGCGCTTTTTCAGACAGGTACATTGTATTTGGACGGGCGGACGTGTTCGTTGTGTTTCCCAATTGAGCAGGCAGCGGCTGCGCATGCGGCGGCAGCAGCTTCTTCGAATTGCTGTTTGGCGTATTGTTCGGTATCGCGCCCGGCGGAGGGGGCGAAGCGGACGATATGTGCGGTATTTACGGCAGGATCGGCAGCTTCTTTGGCAGTTGGTCGCAATGGTCTATTCTTTGACCTTGAGGGTAAGGACTGGGAGGCTACACTGATTCATCTGGCGCCGAATCCAATGAGTTTACCAGAGGCTTTTTTTGCGCCATGGCGGAAGATCGGCATGGCCTTTACAGGTGCCGTGAAGAAATTCGTGGCCGGCAAGAATGAGGCGGCTACAGCAGCCATGGTGGATAAAGCGGAGAAGACGGCAGACGGAACGGAGCCGGTTGCGATGCCAACAGCAGGGAATGGTTCGGCTATGGCGTCTTTGGCAACGTTGGGTATCGCGCTTTCGTTTGCGGCTACGGCAATTACGGGAATTCTTTCGGCGTTGACGAATACACCGGTATGGAAGACGGGGTTGGCGGTGGTGGCGATCATCCTGGTAGTGTCCATTCCTAGCGTGGTATTGACGTGGTTTCGTTTGCGTGCACGGGATTTGGCTCCGATTCTGAATGCCTCTGGGTGGGCAGTAAACAGACGGATTGGTCTGACGGCAGGGCTAGGGCGGTTCTTTACGCAGCGAGCGGTTTATATTGGAAAGCGCTTTGTTCCGGCGCCGGTTATGGCGCGTACAGGGCGTGCAACGAGGGTGTGGGGGGTGATTGCGGTGTTGTTGGTTGTGGGTGCCGCCGTGGGTGGAATGCTTTGGTGGCGGTTGGTTCGGACGAAAGAGGCATTGGAGCCGTCGTCGCCAGAGATTCAAGCCCAAACAGTGGACAGTGCGGGGGAAGGTGTTGAAAAGATCGGAGTGCCTGCGGCTCCGGCGGAAGGAGGAAAATGAAATGGCAGCACGTGTGGTGAAACAGCCCTTTTTGGGTTCGGAATATACCCCAGTAGAGAAGGATAAGGCGGCGTTCCATGTGATCCCCGTGCCGATGGAACTTTCGGTATCGTATGGTTCCGGGACGGCCAATGGCCCGGCGGCAATTTTAGCAGCATCGGATCAATTGGAAGCTTACGAGAGTGGAGCATTCCCCTGTGCTGGAGGCATTTACACCGCGCCGCCGATAAAACCAACGGCTGCTAAGGCCAAAGATCCTGAAGCGTGGTTGCGGGTGATTGAGCGGGCTGTTGGAGAGGCGTTGGATTGCGGTGCTCGGCCGGTAATGCTCGGGGGTGAGCATACGGTGACATTGGGGGCACTGCTGGCTTACAAGGTGCGAGGAGAGAAAATCGGTATTGTTCATTTTGATGCACATGCGGATTTGCGTGATTCTTATGAAGGATCGCCATTATCTCATGCGTGTGTTTTAAGGCGGTGTCATGAGTTGGGGTTCCCGGTGACGCAGTTTGCTACGCGGGCTTATTGTGAGGAAGAAGCGGTTTATCGTGCGGAGAATAAACGTACGTTGTTTGCCATGGATGCGGAAACGTTGGCACTGAAGGGGCCGCCCTCGCCGATTTTGCCGAAGAGTTTTCCCAAACAGGTCTATGTGACGTTTGATGTGGATGGTTTGGATCCGTCGGTGATGCCGGCGACGGGTACGCCGGTGCCCGGCGGTCTGTTGTGGTACTCCGCTTTATTTATGTTGCGCGAGATTGCCTCATCGCACACGATTGTGGGGTGTGATGTGGTGGAGTTGGCGCCAATCTCCGGGCTTCATTATGCTGATTTTACAGCGGCGAAGTTGGTTCAGAAACTAATGGGATTGATGGCTTGAGGAGTGGGCGCACCAGTATTGAAGAGGCTGCCTTGGCGCAGTTTGAGGGCGCCCGATTGGCGTTTGTCGACGGGGTTTGGGTCAATGAGTCGGTGCGTGGGCGCGATCTGAAGTACTATATTTTCGACTGGGACGACAACGTCTTGTGTATGCCCACGCGCATCCATATGGAGCGGAGGGATGAGACAGGGCATTGGGTGCCGCATGTATGCTCTACGGCAACGTTCAGCGTGATTCGGAAGGATGTCTCACATTATCGATTTCCGAATGGGGAGCGATCTCAGGCATTTGTGGAGTTTCAGGATGAACGAACCCCGGCTGGGGGTGGAAACTTTATGGCGGATTTGGATCGTGCGTTGGATGATCTGGCTTTCGGCCGTAAGCTCCCGCCTCCGAGTTTTAAGGTGTTTCGGAAAGCACTGGTGGAGGGGCGTTTGTTTGCGATCGTTACCGCACGCGGACACGAACCGGAAACGTTGCGTAAGGGTATTGCGCGGTTCATTGATCGGGTGCTTTCGCCGGTTGAACGTGAAGTTATGTTGATTAATTTGCGGGGATATTCCTATTGTTTTGACGGAGTCCAGACGTTCCCTTCACAGCAGGCTGTGATTCTGCGTTATCTGCAATTGAACCGATATCACGCGATTACGTCGAAAACCTTTGATGCTCAGATTGCGGCGGCGGCTTCGGAGGTGAAGACGCAGGAAGAGCGGAAACGGTTTGCCATTCAAGATTTCATTGAACATTTGGGAGATATTCTGAATCGAACGGGGATGGAAGCGCTTCGGTTGCCAATATCGATTGGGTTTTCGGATGATGATCCGTATAACGTTACGGCGGTGCAGACGTATTTGGAGCAGGATTTGGCGCGCCGGTTCCCAGCGGTGAAGTTTTGTGTATATGACACCTCGGATGGAATGGGTGCGCATAAGATCATGATCTCAGGGCAGTTGGAGTTGCCGTTCGAATGAATGTTGGGGGACAGGCTGAGTGTGCCGAGCATGTTGGCAAAGCGGGCGGCCGGATTGGGGTGGCATTTTCCGGCGGAGTGGATTCCGCTGTAAGTGTTCGGCTGCTCCAGGAGCAAGGCTTTGAGGTTGAGGCTTGGCATATGCTGACCTGTTCGTCGGAGCCGGCGGCGGGAGTGGTGCGGTTGGTAGAAGCACTGGGGGTGCCGTTGCATGTCGTGGACTTGCGAGCTGCGTTTGAGGAGCAGGTGCGAGAACCGTTTTATGCAGCTTATGCATCTGGCTTGACGCCGAATCCGTGTGCATGGTGTAACCCGCGATTGAAGTTTGGTTTGCTTCGGCAAACCATCGGCGGGCGTATGGCCACAGGGCATTACGTGGGGTGTGGGTACGAACCGCAGAGTGGGGCTCTCACGTTGCGGTGTGCTCATGATGCAGCCAAAGATCAGAGTTACTTTCTGTATGCGCTCAATGCCGCCATGCTGACGGAGACAGTTTTCCCGCTCGCTGGCAGGACGCGGGTTGAGGTTGTGGCATTGGCGCGGGCGTTGAGGCTGCCGATCCCGGAGGAGAAACTTGCCTCTGGCAGTCAGGATATCTGTTTCCTCCCGGAGGGGGATTACAGGCCTGAGTTATGCCGGCGCTTCCCGAAGGTCAATCGCCCGGGGAATATCGTAGATGAGTCTGGGCGTGTGTTGGGGCGGCACTCCGGCCTGGCTAATTATACGCGCGGGCAGCGACGAGGTTTGGGCGTAGCGATGGGGGAGCGCACGTTTGTTGTTGGGTTTGATTGGGTCCAAAATACGTTGGTGATCGGGCCGCGTGAGTCCTTGCAAACGCGTACATTTTCTATATCGGAGATGCATTGGCTGGTGCCGCCATCGTTTCCTTTGTTGTGTGAGGCGGTTACGCGTTATCATCACCGGGCATTTGTTTGCCGAGTGGAGGCGGATGGGCGTGTAGAGGCCGAGGAATCTCAGACGTTGGTTACGCCTGGGCAGGCCTGTGTGTTTTACCGGGGGGAATGGGTTCTTGGAGGAGGAACGATTCAAACGGTAGGGGGCGGGAAATAGTATGATTCGACGGCGTTCATTTTTGGTTGGACTGGGAGGCGTTGTGCTCGGGGCTGGGCTTCGGGCGGAATGCTCGTCAGAAGCCGGGAAATTGGTATTGTCTCCGCCAACAGGACAATGTGTCTTGGATGGTTCGGTGCGGCAGGGTGTTTTTATGGATACGGGAACTGGACGCCCGGAGAGTGGTATGTTTGGGAACACGCGTAAATATGCTGATGGTTCTCCGCGGTTTCATGAAGGGATCGATATCGCTCCGGTGCAGCCCTGGCGGCGTGATCGGAATCCAACGGATGTGGTGCGTGCATCGGCTCCGGGCTTGGTCGTTTATATCAACCAGTGTAGACAAAATGCCTCGCTTTACGGGAATTATGTCGTTCTGACACACGAGGTTCCCAGTTTTGGAGTGGTTTATACGCTTTATGCTCACCTGCGGCGAATTGATCGTTCGTTAAAAGCCGGGCAACAGGTGCCGGCTGGCCGGGCTTTGGGCATCATGGGGCATACACCGGACTTCCCATTGGCACGGGCTCATCTGCATTTTGAGGTCGGCGTGGTGATGAATCGTCATTATCCGCTGATAGATGCCCAACATGGGGTGTGGAATGGTGCCAATCTGTATGGAGTGGATCCCTGCGTGGCCTTCACCGAACAACGGCGGAATGGCGCATTCGATATTGCGGCGTATCTTGTGCACCGTCCAATCGCATGGGGTGTTCAGCTTGAGCCTGGGCCACGGCCGGACTTCTTTCGACGGTATCCATTGTTCTGGCGGGGGGAATATCGGGAGTCGTGGCCGATGTGGGTGGCCTTTTCTCGGGAGGGAATTCCTGTGCATGGGCAGTCGATTCCGCCTGGAGTTTCGATAGCGAAGCAATTCAGGGGGTCTTCGGAAGAGTTGCGAAAAGGGCGGAATTGGGCTAACCCTGAGCGAGGTAGGATCTTGCTTGAAAACTTGCTCGTGTCGCCGAGCAGGTCTTCGCAACGGTTCACACGGTTGGGTGAAGTCGGGTGAGAGAGGAGGGTTCGATGCGGATTCTACTGGTAGATAATCTGTTGATTCGTCGGTATGGAAAATTGCGCATGGGTCCCGGGCGTGCATTGGCCTGCGGTGCCATTCGCGGTAATCATCGCCTGTGTGAGTTCTCGGATCGCGATTTGGCGCGTTACATGGGGTTTGGTATTCGTGCTGTGGGCGTTCATCGTGTAAACAAGGCATTATTGGAAACGGCCAAGAACTTTCGGCCGGATGTTGTCTTGCTTGGACATTGCGACTACATTCACAATGAGACACTCGCGGCTATCCGAAGCGCCATTCCGAAGGTGCGCCTGGCGCACTTTAATGTGGATCCGATGTGTGACCTGCATCCACAGGCGCAAATGCGGGAGCGAATGACAAGCTGCGATGTCTTGTTTGCGACCACTGCCGGCGCACAATACCTGAAGCCGTTTTTGACCGGGCAAAACTGTGTAGCCTATATGCCAAACCCCGTGGATGCGGCACTGGAAACGCTGGACAACAGCCGCCGCCCGGCTTCTGCATTCGCTTGCGATCTTTTTTATGCAGGACAGCCGCGCTCGGGTGATCCGCGCCTCGAGTTTATTCGGCGCTTACGAAGTGCTCTGGACGGTTCGTCTATCCGCTTTCAATTGGTGGGTATGTACGGATCTGCACCGGTTGTGGGTGGAGCTGCCTATGATGATCTGTTAGCTGGTGCGAAGATGAGCGTCAATATTAATCGCTACTTCGGTATGAAGTGGTATTCCTCTGATCGTATTGCGCATTTGATGGGTTCCGGTATCCTTACGGCCATTTATGATGGGGATGATCAGCAGCACTTCTTCTCGAACCAGGAGGCCGTGTTCTTTCATGACGTGCCAGATCTAGTGGAGAGTCTCTTGCACATGCAGGCAGCGGATTCCAGACGGCAGGCCATTGCGGCGGCCGGGCGTGCCCGCTATCATGCGCTTTTCAGTGGCGAACGTATCCTTCAATACATGCTTGAAACACTTTTCGAACAGCCCTATTCAGAGCCGTATGAATGGCAGTCTGAGGTTTATCGCTGAGTCCCCCGCATCGTAAAGGAAGGTAAGCAGCAGAATGATTTTACAATCATTAGATGAACTTTCAACTTACGTATATCCGCAGGCTCAGATTCGTTTGTGCCTAGCCAACGTAACCGATACATCGCGTACGCTTGAGCGAAATCATTTGTGCGGCCCCATTGCCGGGCTTGTTCAGGCTGAAATGGTTGGCGCGGCCGCGTTGTTGGGTACGCTCTTGGAACGCCCTGGGCAGACTATTACGCTTCGTACACTTTTCCCGGAGGGGTTGTTGGGCGGGGCGACCATTGAGTGTTCACAGGCGTTCCATATTCGCGGATATACGCGCCAGAAAGTGCTTCCATCGCTGGATGATTCGGAGGCGCCATGTGAAGAACTTTTTGATCGTGCCCTTGGGCACACAGCACACTGTTCGGTGGTTCGGGCGGAGGCGAATGGAGCCAGTGAGTCTGCGTGCTTCGATCTGAAGCTCAAAGAACGGCTCACAATCACCGACATTGTGGAGGAATACTTCTGCACATCGCTTCAGCGGCGCGTGTTGGTGCAGCTTTCGGCTATGAGCAAGTTGGGGTATGTGGGGTGTGCTCATGCTTTGCTGTGTGAGTTTCTGCCGGAAGCCGAGGATGTCTGTTACGACCGTATTGCCGCTCGTTTCGCTGAAGGCGTTGTTCAGGATACATTGGATGCCGGTGCCTCCATCGGGGACGTTACGCGGGTCCTTGGCCTTGAAACGCCGCAACGCATAGGATCGACCCCGGTTGCATTCGCCTGTCCCTGTTCTTCGGCTCGGGTAATGGCCATGCTGCGTGCACTCCCTCAGCAGGAATTACGCGAGATGGCCGCTGCCGGAAAACCAATCGATATCTTCTGCCATATGTGCGGTAAGTGCTACACCATTACCCCCGCTCAACTGCTTGCCTTGATGAGTGATTGAACTGTTCTTTTTTTGGAACTGTGTTGAAATGAAGATTCTTTACGATCGGAATATGTTATTGGGAGATCGCCTCTTTTCGCGGCTTGGCTCGGCCAAAGCCGTGGAAGGGCGTACGTTGACTCGGGCTGACTTGATGGATTGTGATTTGCTCTTTGTGCGCTCCACTTGTAGGCTGAATGCCGCACTGCTGGAAGATACGCCAGTCCGCTTTGTCGGGAGTGGTGTTGCTGGGACGGATCATATTGACTTTGAGGCTTTGCGCTGTTTGGGGATTGAAGTGGCTACTGCACCGGGATGCAATGCCGAAAGTGTGGCCGATTATGTTATTGCCGCCCTCCTTTCCATTGGAGCGCGGCAATCGGTTTCGTGGGGCGGAAAAACGCTGGGTATTGTAGGCGTTGGGCACGTGGGTAAACGGGTTAAAATGTTTGCCGAGCAGGCGTTGGGGATGCGTACGTTGTGTTGCGATCCGCCTCGTCAGGAGGCGGGCGATTGGCAGGCACGGGACTTCGTTTCTTTCGAGGAGCTTCTGCCGCAAGCGGATGTTCTCACGTTTCATACGCCGTTGATTGAGAGCGGTGCTTATCGTACCCGTGGACTTTTTTCCGGTGCGATTGTGCGGAAAACAAAGCCTGGCGCGGTGCTCATCAACTTCGCCCGCGGTCCCATCTGCGATGACGCGTTGGTGGCAACCATGCTGGGCGCAGGATTGCTTTCTGACGCCGCGATCGACTGTTGGGAGGGCGAGCCGGATTATTCCGCCGATTTGGCTGCGTTGGCTGCGCTTGCCACGCCCCACATCGCCGGCCATGCTTACGAAGGTAAAGCGAATGGAACGCTGGCTGTCTATGAGGCCGCCTGCCGCTTTCTGGGTGTGGAGCCCGGTTCTGTACCGCGATTCCCTGCCGCACCGTGTGCCAGATTGCAGTTGGAGTGTCAGGGAAAAACCCCGGAGCAAATCCTCTGTGAGGCTGTTCTTGCTGCGTGTGATATCGAGGGGGATACCCGCCGTTTCCGTGCCGCTTATGCGGCGGATGCGAACGCTCGCCGGGCTAACTTCGATGCATTGCGCAAGACTTATCCCCTTCGCCGCCTTTTCTCTGCCACAACGCTTTCGCTCTTGCATGCGGAAACATCCTTATTCCCGCGGCTGGAGGCCTTGGGGTTCTCTGTTCGCCGAGGAAGAAAATCGCGGACAATCGCGCAGATGCTCGTTAAGTGAACATGCAGCTTCATGTAAACTTCATCGCCCGGCTTCTTTGAAGTCGGGCTTTTTATGTCTTGATTTTAACGTCTTGAATAGAAGGTGCTGCAGAAATAGATTCCCTGCCGCTTCGTTTTCGATTTACTCCCTAAATAGAATCATGCAATCCACCGCGGAGAAAAATATCCTCGGTTTCAGGTTGTTGGTGAAATCGCCCCGGTTTCACCGTTAACCCGCCCCGACTTTGAGACAAACCCGGGGCGGTTTTTATCCTTTACCGATATGGAGTCAAAAGAGCCTTGCCTTGGGGCAAGTATGGAATATCCACCTAAACACGGATGAGATTTGCAGATTCGTTTTTGTGGCGACCCTTGGGACGGAAGACTCCCTGAGCGGTCATTTCAGTGGGAATGCTGTAAGGGTGGTCAAACGGGTGCTATCGAGTCCGTAAAGTGTGGATGGGCTTGCAGGTTGCTGTTGTGTAGGGTGCAGAATCTTCTGAAAGAGAAAAGACGGTAGAGAAAGGTATTGCCGTGAGCATTGGAGGCAAAGATGTTACGGTAGCATGGAGGAGTCTGGGGATGTGAACGGGCAAACGACAGGGATCCGGGTGCATGCGTATGGAATGGTATAAACAGAATGAATCGAGAAGAAT
>ERZ808286.479-NODE-479-length-26097-cov-4.399777_pt1 | contig 26097 bp, 42 predicted proteins | sample MGYA00521276_ERZ808286 | MGnify/ENA primary metagenome ERZ808286 (study PRJEB31516, sample SAMN03275607) | gut metagenome | biome: mammalia-associated habitat; material: feces | host: Papio cynocephalus | place: Kenya | collected 2012-08-01 ... | reverse complement strand
ATATTTGTAAATACTTTTTAAATAAAAAAGTAGAAAAAATGTTATTTTCTACTTATATCTTCTAACTTAATGTTTGTACTACGTAAGATTTTGTTAAGTTTCTTAATACTCATATTTCTTTTATCATTAAACATCATAGATAAATGACCTTTTGAAATATTAGTTAATTCAGATAATTTAGTTAATGTTATATTTTTACGTTTTAGCTCTTCACTTAACAAATGTATATCTATTTCTTTTCTCGCCATATTTGTGTAGCTTTACCTCCTATTTTCTCAATTTGTAAATCCAAGTTAGTATTATTTCTTACTTCGGCGTTAAATTTTCTAATCTTATAATTCATAACACCATTTTCAGCACACCAATATTTATAATCATCATATACAATTGCAGATTCTTTATCTTTAATTTCAACATTATCTAAGAATTGAAGTACATTATTATTTTCTTTAGTATATTCATCTATCATGTCTAATACTTCTCGTGGTTCAGTGAACTTATTATTCTCAAACACACGTCTAATTCCATCTACTGCTAATTTTAACAAATAACTTTTAGCATTATCACTTGTTAATTTATCTACTATAAATGGGTCGTAATCTTTATCTGTCTTTTTTATAATTGCATTGAATGGAATTATAGCTAAACGTCTAATCATACCATTTGATTTATCATACGTTGCAGGTAAATTATTTGCAGCAAATATCATTTTAGCATAATTTCTTATTTTATACGGTTGTTCATTTTTCTTATCAACAGTTATTTCTTCACCAGTAACTAACTTTTTAAATATTGAACTATCAGTCAAATACTCATCTGATATATCATCACCAATGTTTGCCATTTTAGAAGTTATTTCACTTAATTTAAAATTATGATTTAATTCTTTAAGTGATAAGCTACTAACGTTTGTGTCTCCTAAAAGTGCAATAACCATATCTAAGAAAGTAGATTTACCATTGCTACCATCACCATATAATATAAATGCCTTTTGAAACTTTGATGTAGGTATTAAACAATAACCAATCATTTCTTCTAATAATGAGCGTATTTCTTTAGAATTGCAACTTATCTTATTAAGCATCTTATCTATATTTTCATCGTATGCGTTATCATTATAATTTGCATTAATTTTATTTGTTAAGAAAATATCTGATGTATATGGTGTAAGTCCCTTAGTTCTAATATCTAGAATTCCATTTTCACAACAAACATGATAAATACTTGTTTTCTTAGGTTCATCTGCAATCAACTTCAAATATTGAATAACTTCTCGTCTTTGAACACTTGATAATTCAGGTATATATTTAATCATTCTTTTTTCTATTTTACCTTGATTATCAGAATAATAACCTTTATCATACATATAAAGTCTACCATTTTTACAATATACATTATTATCATTTCTAAAGTAATTACTAAATACATCATGCATAAATTTTCTTTTATCAAAGAATGCAGGTTTTATCTTGTCAAATGCTTCATCTCTTAAAATTGTATTTAATTCTTCATCGCTTAGCTTATCAGCAAATAAATATTTATTAATTAAATTATAAGTATATTTTGTTTGTTCTTTAGTAATACCTGCATTTGTCAATGTAATAATATAACTGAATAAATCACTATTTCTACCATCGCCTTCTTTAGAATTTATAAAATGATACTGATGGCTCATAGGTGTTAACCAAAAAGGTATCTCATCTACTTCATCTGACCATTGTTCCCATTCTCTCCATTGTCCATTAGATTTTACTTTTACAAGTGATTTTTTACCATATGAACGAATGTCAATTGTAATAGAAAGAGGCGTATTTGCATGTACGTAATTTTTTAGTGGTTCTTTTGATTTGAACCAGAAGTGTCCTCCTCGAGTAGTCTTCATAATTCTACATTTTACTTTTTCTTTTTTTATAACTTTCTTTAAAACACTATATTCAAAATTATCATCAACATCTAAAACAACATAAGGTTCATCAATTAAAATTCCTAAATTATCTAAATTCTTAACATCATTATATCTTTTATACTCATCTAATGAGTGCTTTGGCGTCTTATCATCATTTAAAATAATAAACTTATTATTTTCCAGATGAGCCGAAACCATGGTCTTCTCTTTCTTCACCTAAATCTTCCACAAAATCACATATACAAACAGGCATTACAACCAGTTGTCCAACTCTGTCTCCTTCTTTAACAGTAAATTCTTCATTTGTAAGATTACTAACAATAGCATGAATTTCACCAGTATAACCTGAATCAACAGGAGGTATATGACTTATAATTCCATTACAAGCATAACTACTTCTTGGAAATATACAACCCATGAATCCAGTTGGAATTCTTAAACCGAATCCCAGCGGAATCTTTACAGTTGTGTGAGGAAGAATTGTGATGTCTCCAGTACAATAAACATCTGCGCCAGCATCGTTATAATGAGCTCTAAAAGGTTTCTTATTATATTTATCAAACTTTAAAATCTGTATCTTCATCTTAAACACCTAATTCTTTAAAATATTCTTCTTTTAATTCGTTAAAATGATTTGTAGCTCCTTCGTTTGTGCCATTTAATTTATCTCTTGTACATTTATATACAAATGATTCAGGATTCCATTCAAATATATCTGAATCTTCATCTGGCCAGTATAAATTTGTAGCACCAGTAGTATTAGCTTGTTTTACATAATGCATCGCCGGTTGTTTCATATTAAGAATACCTTTTAAGAATGGGTATGCATTGACTAATTGTAAATACATTTGATAAGCCATAATATTATCAACTTCAGGTTGAATTTGCTTATCTGTTCTTTGATTAATAAACCAAATAGCATCCTTTAAGCTCATTGATACAAAATAGTATGTGTCTAGATTTCTTGGTAAGATTCCTCTTGCATCCATAATACTAATTTGTTTTGAATTAATAATATCACAATATACTTCTTTACAAAGCTCTACTGCTTTTTTGTATTTCTCATAGATTTCGTCTGATTGTTGTATTGCACTAGGTACTAAACAATCCTTTTCATGCCACATTTTATCTGCTGAACAATCAGCTGAGAATGACATATTTCTATATCTTAAAATGTGAGTAACTGTAGTTAAATCAATTCCATCAAATAGAAAATCAAGTCTAATAGTTTCTAACATCGTAGGTAATGCTTCACCTTTAATTGCTGCAATAATATATTTTGCTGCATCATTATCTCCTGCGTTAGTACTATCATGAGGTAGTTTATTCCAAGTAGCATTCATAAAATCAGGTAAGTATTGATTTAGTTGTTCTATTCTTGGATAGTTTAATAATTCTATTTTAATAGAATCTAAATTGTTTTTATAAGTTGTTTTTGGCTTTATATCAAAGCTAATGTCCATTTTTGGTTTTAATGCTTTTATATTTTCATTTTTTGGCATTATTCTCTTCCTCCTCTATATAATTTTTAATTGCTTTTGCAATTGCGTATGGTGTATATTCACTGGTGTTAATTTTTTTAACATTTAAACCATACTTTACTTTTAATACTTTTATAGTATTATTAAATAACTTTTTATCTTCATCTTTATTTATCTCAGGTTCGTTTGTAAGTTTAAATCTAATATTCAAATCTTCAGTATCAGCTGTGAGATAAATAATCAATGAATCTTTTAATGATTTTATATATGAATCATCATACTGTCTTTTAAACTTATATGCATAAGCAGTTGTAGAAATTGGTCCCCTTGTAAGAACACAATGCTTATAACCTGTAAGTTCATTTATATATTTAACCAGTGTATCTTTACCAGTCTTATCGATACCTTCTACGAATACTAACATAATTTATCTAAAAACTCCTGTTCATCAAATTCATTTTTCAATATTTCATGTTGTTTCAATGAATTAACTTGTTCAGTTACAAGATTGAATGCTGTTTCTAATATTTCATCAATCTCTGTTGAATGATTTCCTAAACGTTTTTCATTCTCACAATATTGAACAACTTGTATTGTATCACATAACTTAAATAATGTTTTTAAATTTGTATTATTTTCAATGGTTTCTACTAATTCACTGAATCCAAGTGAATTAAGTTTTTCGGATTCTATTTTCTCTAACATATATCTCAATGCCGAATAGTCTTGTTTTACGTTATGTGGTATATCGCCAGTATATAATTCACCGACGTCGTGAATTAATAAATACTGTAATAAAACGCAATACTCAATGTATGTTACATTTATAATGTATTCTTTCAACTTAATAAGTATTAGTCCACAATAATATTGATGTTCTGCAAGACTTTCAGACTTTATTCTAGGCATATTATTATAACGTTTTAAATCACTTAATCTATATAACATTATTCTATTTCTCCTGTGTAACCTTTAACTGTATCTGCATAACAATCTAAACAACATGCATTATTTATGTTATTTAACGATGTTTCTAATTCATCACGATTCTTACAAATACCTAGTTTACAAGATTCTGCTAGCATGAGGTTAAAATCATTATTTCCTAATGTTTCTGCAAAATACAAGATTGGTTTATTTTTTGCATATGCATAACCTGCTTCCCAAATAGTTCCCATATCTTTTCCATCTGTAACAGCTAATACAAAATCACAACTATTAATTGCATTACAATTACCATGAAAACCTTTAGTTCTATCTAATTTATCAGCATTTGGTTTTACTACAAATTCTTTTCTTGGTGAGAAGACGTTATAACCAAGTTTTGTGAGTAGAGTTTCAATGAACTCTACTCTTTCAACTTGTTCTTCTTTAAAGAAAGGACTTGCTAAATAAACATTATATCTAAGCATTTTACTCACCCTTCATAATTTCTTTAATTACATCTAAAATCATTTTTTCAAAATCACTTTGTTTCATTTTACTTATTTTTTCACTGTATTTATCTGCTGCATCGCAAACCATTGAACCAATAACAGGAAGTGATAACATTAATCTAGATTTTAGAACATCATTATCTACACTATTTATTGCATTGATTGCTTTGTCAACAGCATTAATCATGTCAATACTTAAAGCTAGCATATTATTCTTATCGTATTTATTTAATATTTTATCTTGTTTTTTAATGGCTTCATTTAATTCTTTAACCATTTCTTGTGTATCTTTACTATAAATATTTATATTTTTTAAATGTATCATTTTTTATCATTCTCCTTTAAAATCACTTATTCTTTTTAATGCAACTTGAACATACCAGTTTTTATCGATGTCTTCGATATTTATTTTATCTGCATTATCTACGATGCAATGCTCTGGTATATTTGCAATTGAATCTTTACGAATCGTTTTTATTTCATTTTTTTCTACGATTTTTGTTTTATACAAGTTACCATGATTTGAATCTTTACTTGCATAAACTCTGTTTACTTTATTTACTTTAATATCACCTGCAGAACTTTTCCAATATGTGTTTGTGTAACTACCTCCTGTTTTAGTAATCAACTGAAACATGTATTTGTCGTTACAATTCATTATAGTATCTATTGGATGAATTCCTTTTACGAAATAATCTACAACTGCAATATCAAGTATTTTACCTGTATTTCTAATACTAAAGTTTGAATTGTTGTATTGTGTAACATAAGCACCTTTTGTTTTAACATGTCCATCTTCAAACGACATTATGTAGTTATTAACATCTTTTTGCCATACCCCACTACATTTGTCAATTTCAAAATTTACTCTTGTTCGTTCTTCTACTTTATGAACTTCTTCCAGTATCTTATCTTTATCATACGGTATGATTAGAATTCCATCTGTATTAGATTGAACTAACTTGCAATATGGTTCTATCTTTTCAATTAAGTCTGTAAGAAATAATTGTCCAGTGATACATACTTGATTAGCCATTTTAGCATCATACATATCGTTGTATTCACTTTTCATAGCACCATATGTAGTGTTAATCATTAATTTTAAAGCATCAGCTTTAGGTTTATTAGTTTTCTTTGCAGCAATTCTATCTTTATATATTTCTTCAAATTTATATGGGTCTTTTAAATTTCTACTCATATAATTGTATTGAATCATTAACGTAGGATAGTATGATGCTGCATCGATTTGCCACATTTCACCTCTATAAAAGAAGTTTTCTAATGCTCCATGTAAACCACCATAAGCAAATAAGTGTTCTACACCTGCAACGTTAACTTTAAGTTTTTTAGTATAATCTAAAGGTCCGCTTGTGTATAGTTTAAGTATTTCTATATATTCTGGTTTATTTAGTATTAGTTCATCAGGTAAATCATAAATTAATTCATCATCATGAGATTTTCTTGTTGCCTGTAAAACTGTAGCACATAACTTTGCATTTGTTGCTTCAAGATTACTAGAACTAAGATTAAACATTTTAACTAGATTAAGTTTTGATTTAATATAACCACTGCGTTTTTCTAATAACTTTTCAGTAGCATCTACATCGTGTTTACAGTAGAAGATAGTTTCTTCGATTTCTTCTTTAGTTAATGGTCTGTCAATTTCAAAATCTACATTAGATTCTTCAATTGACATACACATGTAACCTTCAGCTTCTTTTAAACTCATTCCTAAAATGTCTTGCATCAAATCCATAGATGTTAACTTATGTTCTTTTATTCCTAGCGCTTTTTGAACTAACCATCTTTGTTTTCCACTAATAATCATTCTGTTAGTTTCAGCAGGATTTACACCTGATAATATACTATTTAATATTATATTATCATATGATTTATTATTAAAACCAATAAATAATGAATTTTGATTTGTTTCATAGAAATTTCTTAATTCTTCTTCATTATCTTTAATAATTATATATTCACCTGTCGATACTTTTTTAAATACAAACAACCAGTTATATTTAAATACTTCACAGTCGAATACGTACATAAGATTAACCTAAAACTTCAAATGAAGTATTAACAAATTCATTACCTTGTTTTGAAACACTTGTTTCAACTTTTAATTTGCATTCAGTATCTATATGGTTTGGTAAATCTTCAATTGCAGCATTAAATCCTTTAGAAGTATCTACACCTAGTTTTTTAATTTCAGTAGCAAATCTATTTAGATTTTGTCTTGTTTGCATTTCATCTTTACCTGTTAACATTAAGAATTTTCTATGTTGTTTTCCTTCGTATTCTCCTTGTAGAATATCGAATACCATTGTTACCATTGGCTTTCCAGTTTTAGATTCTCCAACTGTAATATCACTTAAGTTTGCTAAATATTCTCCATCAGGAATTCTTGAATAAACTCCTTCTTGGTCTTTAACCTCATCAAATAATCCTTCTAAATCTTTCATTACATCATCCATAAATCTTATTCCTCCTTATAATTTAAATTATTTACAAAGTCTGTGTAATTATTTTCTATTTTGAGTTTTTTAAGTGGTACTCTAACACCTGATAATTCAGTTACATTTGAACCAAATGATATGAAATATCTTTTTAGTGGTTCACCATTTAATACTACTTCATCTAAATAGCATCTACCAACTAATTGCATTATTCCACACATTCTATCATGTAGTTTATCATTTAGAGCTGGTTTCCAGTATGTTATTTCTTTACCAATTTTGTTCTTAACACTATATTCTTCTTCGTGTGAAATAAATATAACTGTATAATCACTTGATGCTAATTTTTGCATAATTGTCCAGAAACCTTCTTTTACTATTGTCCATACTTTTCCCCATTCCCCATCTGATTCATGATCAATATTAAATTTGTCTAAATAATATTGTCTTACAAAATCATAAATATGTTCTACGACATCAATTATAAGCGTTTTATATTCATGTTTTCCTTGTAAGAACCAATTTAATGTTTCTCCAAATTCTTCCATGTTCTTAACAACTTTATAATCTTTAGTAAATAACTTTGCGTTTCCATCAGTGTTAATTACAAATGGTTTTTCAAACTCTGTTGCAAATTTAGTTTTTCCACTAAATGGTTTTCCGTATAACCAAATTTTTAAACCGTCAATCATTAATGTCCTCCTTTCATTAATATTTAGCTACCTCATCAGAACAACTTGCTAAAGGTTGTTGACAGGAAATAATTCCTGTTTCGGATTGGTGTGTTTGAATAAATACTACTGTATTTACTAATTTAATTATATATCATTTTTAACCGATTGTAAATATTTTTCAAACATTTTATCATCAAAATTTTTACCATTTTTTAATGAATTATAAATTGCTGTTTCTATAGTACCTTTTGTTTGAAGATAATAAAACAATGGTTTTTTAGTTTGTCCTAATCTATCTATTCTTTTTTTAGATTGAACAAAGTTTATATAATCTTCTGTTGGAGAATACATTATACACACGTTAGATAATATTAAATCATTTAATCCTAGACTAGCACTAGCATAATTACAAATTGCAATACCATTTTCATTATGTTTAAAATTAGTCAAATCTTTTACTTCACCGTTGTAAATAGAATATGGTTTCTTTAATTCATCACATATTCTTTTAATATCTTCTAATTCCATATTAAAATTATAAAATATAACTACTCTATCATTATAATTGTCTAGAAAATCTTTTAACCATATTTCTTTGTTGTGATGAATTTTTATATCTTTAATAAAACCACTTGACATTTGTCTTAATCCCATTCTAAATGCAGATATAGAATCACCAATAATATCTTGAAATACTTTTTCTTTTCTAAATTTCTCATAACTCTTATGTTTTTCAATGTTTACAAATACATCTTTCGGTATCATATCATTTGTTATATCTCTTTTAAAGAATATACAGTTATCATTAATTATTCTATCTAATTCTTGTGTGTTTGTATAACCAACTAACTGATTAACATATCTACCTGAGAATTGTTGTAGTTCATATACACAATATCGTTTTTTAAAATCTGATTCTTTTAACATAAATACATCAATAAATTTTAATTGATTGTAATAATCAATGTAACCTTGATTTTGTGGAGTTCCAGTAAGAATGCATTTACCGTAAGTTTTTAATCTCAATTTATTAACATATTTTCCTATTTTAGATTTTGTATTCTTAATCTTGTGAGATTCATCTATTATGACAAACCATGATTCATCAATTAAATTTAGTAAATCATCACCTAATCTCCAACAACTTTCAAAGTTAACTATATAACAATTATTTTTATTTTTCAATAATTCTTTATTTTTACTTGTTCCTTTATCTAATATAGTTGGTTTCATGTCACATAAATTTGTTATTTCATCACACCAGTCTTGTTTTTTAGAAACAATGCAAATTACTAATAATTTATCACATAAAGATTGTTCAAATAAAGCTAATGAAGTTATAGTTTTACCTGTCCCCATGTCCATAAATAATGCATGTGATTCATAATCTTTTCTAGAATCTACTATTCTTTTTTGATAATCATATAGTTTGTCATAAATCATAATTTATCTCCTTTTATACAATGAACATCCGTATTTATTAATTTGATAATTAACTATTTTAACAAAACATTCATTTATTTTTACATCATTGTTTTCACAATTTAATAATCTTTTTATTTCTGCTTTTAAACTTTGAGTATTATTATATGTTTTATCTTTAAATAAGTAAATAATCATTTGTTCAACAAATAAATCTTTATTTATCATTATTCCTCCTTTATTTAAATCTAATAATACCCCCTTATTAATTTTATTTCTTCTTTTTATTTGTATCTTCTTCACGTGGACCAAATAAAACTATAATTGTAGCACATACCATAATTACAGTTACTACACCTAGTATAACTTCTCCTACATTCATGTTAATCATTCACCTCCTTATTTATTTCTTCTATTAGTTCTTTAACTTCATCTAAATTCCATACAACTTTAGCATAACCTCCTGCATTTCTAATATGTTGTATCTTTACTAGCTGTATTTCACTTGGTTGATTTTTTCCAACTTTGGCTTCTATACCTATGAATCTTCCTTTATAACAAGCTAATATATCTGGTATACCTGCACTTTGAAAACCTCCACCCCATATTTTTTCACAATATGCACCTTGTTCTTTTAAATATTTCTTTATTTTAACTATAAACTGTGATTCACTCATTTTAAATCCTCTATTGTTATGTAGTTCAATAATATTATTACGTTATTAATTAATTCAGCTAACTTTTCACCACATTCATTATTCATTCTTAATTTTTCTTGAATGTAACTTGGATGCTTTACATCATCGATAGAAAATCCATAAGATGTATGGTCTATAATTCCAACGAATAAATAATCTTGTTTTATTCCTCTTTGAAACATACCATATTTATTATCTAATCTTAATGTTAAAATGATATCTAAATGTGTACATTTGTTATCTGTCCATCCGATACCAACAGAATGATTTTTATATAATAACTTAGTTAATAATTCATAAGTACTAGAACCATTAATAACTTCACCATATTCATTATAGTTCATCACTATCATCCTCCTTAAACTTAATTATAAATCCTACTTTTATACCATCAATCCAATAATATAATTCATTTCCTTTAACATAATATTTTATCAATTTATATTTTTTTAAAATTTCATCAAGTATAAATGCAACAGTTAATAAATCATTTCTTTTTATCATCTATTTCACTCTTTATCTCCTTCTTTTAATCCATAACTTAGCCAGAATACTGCTTCTTCTAATTTTTGAATTGCTAGGTTTTGTTCCCTGGTTTCAAAGCCCTTATCTTTCATCAAGTATATTAATTTATCTAAATAATCAATTAAACTAGATAAATCGTTCACTATATCATCATTACTCATTATTCCCTACTTTCTAAATTCCGCTTATAATATATGGTTTTTTAAATGCATTAAACATTTTCTTAACCTCATCATCAAATATTAATTCTTCTTCATTTTTTCTTATAAAATAGATTTTTCTTTTGCTCATATTACCTGCTGGTGTTTTATGTTTTTCAATTCTATATAATATTTGATATACAAGATTATCTTTTAATTTCACATCCCAACATAGATAACCATCTTCAATATGTAATGTAAAAGTATCTATATCTTTAATCTTTAACATTACTATCACTTCCTGCTGTTTTCTTATATTTTCTTATACAATTTCTAATACCTACATTATCACTAAATCCAGTGCTTGGTATATATACTTTACCTGTGTAACTCCAAAAACTCATTAATACTTTTCCTTTATTATCTAATAAATTAAAATGTCCTATGCTTTCATTGCATAACTTATAAGAAATATTGTTTTCTTCAAATTGTTTTTTAGCATATTCTAATCTATCATTAAAACAATTTTCTCTTTTTTCTCTCGCTTGTTCTTTTAAAATCGGACTGACATCTCTCCAATAATCACCTAGCGTATCATCGTCCATTGTTATCACTTCCTTGTTCTAGTTCTTGCATTTTATCTATAAGAATTGTTATAGAATTTGTAGTTGTATCTAATGGTAAATACATATAATATTCTTTTACTATGTATTCTTTTAATTTATTCCAATTATCTTTTAGTTGTTCATTTTTAATAATTTCATCACTCAATCTACTACTTACAGTACTATAATCAAATAATAATTCTTGGTAGGTTCTTGCATCTTTAGTTTCTTTAGTTATCTCATACATTTTTAGTTTTCTCCTTATAAATTAATAATGTTGCTTTTGCTAATTCTCTATCAGGTTTAAATTCATAGTATTTAAAACCTGATTTTGTCAATGATAATATTTTTAATTTGTTTATTTTATTTTTATATTTTGGAAATGCTTCTTCCAATAATAATAGGTATAAATTTAATTGACATTTAGCTTTAAATGTATTTAAATTAGATGACGTTTTCCAGTCACACATGACTAATTCATTATTATTCTCTATAAATACAGTGTCAATTATTCCTTTATAACCTAATTTTTCACTAACTAATTTTTTCTCTGAAAATACGAAACATGGTTTATATTTATATAACCAATCATTGAAGTAGTCAATATAAATTTGATATTCTAAGTCAATGTTAGTAAAATAACCATTATTAATAAAATCTTCAATGTATTTATGTACTGCTGAACCACGTTTAGCAGCATTATCTAATACATGTTTTGGAATATTTGCAAATTCTTCTTGACCGAATATTTCACTTAATATTGTAGTTACTCCTGGTAGTTTATATGAAAAAAATTCTTCATCACTCATTAATTAACCTCCTTATACCAATTATATAATTTATCATATGTATGACCTAATATCATACAGTTGATAGCAAACGTTATTACGCCAAATGGACTAAATGTTACCATTTGTTTTGTAAAAAATGGTTCTATGTTTATTTGATAAAAATCATAAAGAAAAAAGATGAGACTAATTAGAAATATAAGAGCTATCAAAACTCTATTCCATAATATTTTACCCCCATCTTTTTTCTTTATATCTTTTTCTTTGTATCTTTTTTTCATTTTATATTTGTTCATATTCACCTAGTTTCTTTAGTTTTATTTTTTCAGCATAATCCATTAACTTATCATATAGACGTACACATTGTATTATTACTTCGTGACTCCAATAATCTTGAGATACTTTATCAAATACATCTATAATATTTTGTTCATTTGATACTTCTTCATAACTCATTTTATTAATAAGTCTTTTTCCTTTAGCAAGTGCTTTTTTAGTTGTGTCATATAATTTTTTACTATAACTATATTTCATTTTTTACCTCACTTTTTAATTCTTTTATTTTTGCGTATACCTCTTCCAAAGTATCACAAATTATACAGTCGATATAAGCATGTGTTTCATAGTCAAATACTTGACAACCATATTTTCCTTTATATGGTCTTTCCCAACTCCAATCTCCAAATCTAAAGATTTCACTAAATCTATATTTCATTTTTATTACCTCTTCTTTTTTAATGTTATAGTAAAAGTTTATTCAACTTCTACTATAACATAATTGTAATTATATTCTTTTATTTTAATTAGTCCATAATCATCAGTTATTGCATATAATCCTTTGTTTGTTTCAAATATATCACTTAACCATACATAATAATCTCTATCATTTTTGAATGGTGTAAAGTAATAATCTTCAAACTCCTCGTCATATTTAACTTTAAATTTCATTTTTTCTTATCTCTCCTTTATTTAATTTATATAAATATTGTACCACAATATTTACTATTTGTAAATACTTTTTAAATAAAAAAGTAGAAAAAATCAAGGTTAATGAGGTTAATGAGTTAATGAAGTTAATGAAAAAAAATTGATTATATGAAAAGTAAATTTCAATAATCTAAGCGCTCGTTCATTAACCTCGTTAACTCATTAACTTCGTTAACCTTTTATATTTAACTGTTTGTAAATATTTTATTTACCATTTGTAAACATATTTTAACTATTTGTAAATATTTCATTAAATAAAAAAGATGTATTACATCTTTTTTAAAGCTGACTTAGCATAGAAACCAGTAGTATTCTTAGAATCAGTCTTTCCTTTATTACCAACTTGATATGGGAATGGTCTTCCCTCATATATTTTTGTAATGTATCTAATCCAGCCTATTCCAGCAGCTGTATTTGAAGTACCATATGAATTACCATTTCCTTTAGAGATAATCTTAACTTTATCACCAACTTTTAATTCATTTATTGGTGTAGGTTTTGGTTCTTCTTTAACAGCTGGATTATAAATAAATCCTAAGAATGTATATTTACTTCCACATCCCCATCTACCATTCTTATTAGTACGTGTTGCATTCCAAAATGCTTTTGTATTGTAACCTGATTCTGATGTATATACAGAACCATCATCATTGACTTTTTCAACAACACACACATGTCCAGCTCCATCGCTATTGACACCTTGTTTACCTTTAGCCCAGCACATGATAGCTCCAGCCTTTGGTACTTTAGATACTGTTAATCCATTTTTAATTGCTTTTTTTACAAAATTTTCAGCATCACCTTCTAAGAAATTAAAATAGTTTCCTTTGTAACTTGTTAATTCTGTGTATATTTCACTTGCACGACCTATTGCGTAACCTACACAATTAGCTAACACATTACAATTCTTATCAGTTGGTTTGCCTTTTATACAATTACTATAACCACTATCATCTTTTCTAATGTAGTGTTTATTACCTGCACCAGGTTTACTAGTTCTAATCTTGAACATTTTCAATTTCTCCTTCTTCTACTAATTCTTCTAAACCATCTTCATTGATAGTTAATTGTTCTTCCATAATTTCTCCTTTCTATTTTTTCTTTGATACTGTTACAAATTCATACATACCACCTGCACCCATTGAAGATAATATACAATAGAATAAATTTTCAAGAATACTTGCATCTCCAATATGACAGAATATAACTATTGCTGCGCTAACTAAACCTACCATAAAGTTAACATATGGAATATATTTATTGTTAAACTTAGAAATTGGTTTTAATAATTCTGCAACAATAAATGTAACAGCACCAACAATTATTGACGCACTAAGTGTCATTTGGTTCACCTCCTTGTATCTTTACAATTATATTATATCACAAAAAAAGAGATTATTAAATCTCTTTTAAACAACATATTTATAATAGTTATATAATTTATTATCTTTTACATCAGAGTCTTGTAACCAACTTTTAGCTAATTCTAAAGCTAAATCTGTATTATCTAAGATTATTTCATTATAATCATTAAACATCATATTTGATACTACGAAAAAGTCTACTGGGTCTAAGTTCCAATTCTTATCGCGTAAATATCTCGTTGTTTCTTCTAATGACCATTTCATTCCATATGGTTGCATAGTTTCTACCCAATTTATTGCTATGTCTTCAGATATTTTTTTTCCATTTAATATTTCATAAATATCTAATTCATATTCTGCGTATTTATTTTCATCTAGTTTTTCTAAACAATCTAAAATATCAATTGTTTTAAATGCAAGTGATTTTAATTTAGATAAATCATTACTATCTATTATCTTTTTGATTGTTATTTTGTGCATTTTTTACCTCCTTTAATAATTTTATCAATTCTTTATTTGTAGATATTAATTCGTTGATTTCTTCTTGTTTATTTAAACCAAGTTGTATAATTGCAATTATATCTATTAAATCATAATTTTTCTTCATACTTTTTTATCTTTTCATGTAGATTATCATCAACAAAATGAATATCTATTGGATTCCAATTTGATTCATTAAATCTTGCATAATATCTACACACTTTCTCATAATCATGTAATAATTCTTTTAATACATCTTCAACAATACAATTAGATATACCTATTACTTCTATATGTTTATAGTTTAAATCTCCTAATGATTTAATATCTTCTTCAAGTGATTGTTTCCATTTATCTAAATGATTTTTCATATTAACAGGGTCATATTTATTAATCTCTGGAGTTACTTCTAATATATGTCTATATTTATCAAACATATAGTTTTCTAATTTAATATGACATTCTAATAGTTCTCTAATGTTACATCGATGCATTCTTTTAAATCCATTATAACCTAATGATTGCATGATTTTCATTGCATCATCATTTAACATTATATTCTTTAATAATATTTTATCAATTGATTTATAAATTTCTTCTACTGTCATCTTTTCTCCCTTCTAACAATGAAATAATATGTTCATATTGTTTATCTTGTTCTTTTAAATGTTCTTCTAAACTTTGTATTATTTCTTCTTGTTTTTTATTTTGTTCAGTATTTTTTTCTAAATTACTAACGCCTAAAAAAGTATTAAATATAGATATTAATGTTCTTGCAAATTCTTGTTCATTATTCATTTTTTACTTGCTTTGATGAGGTAACACTAACAACAGATGGACAAGCACAATCTAATGAATTAAAAACAACAAACTGACCTAACGTATATGATGTATTGTTATTTCCGTAGCCTATACAATATCTATATCTTTTTTGTAATTGATTAGAATATACTTGGTTACCAAATTTACATAATACAGGAATATTTCCAGCGCTAGTTTGAATGTATACAGGTAAACTAGCTGTTGCTTTAACTCCACATGCAAGTATTAAGTTATATTTTCCAATATTAGTTAAATTTGTTTGAGTTATAGTCCTATTTGGTATCAGTATTACACCTGTTGATGTTGTAGTTACAGAAGTGATATAAATTGTATTACAATTACAAGTCATTTTAATTTCTCCTTTCTAAATAAAACATGGAGATTAATTTCCCCATGTTATAATATCGACCTATTTAATATAGGGAAGTAGTTCACTAATCTACTAATAAAGTGAGTTGCATCCGTTACAACCAGTTGTATTGTATGCAAAGTATGGTGAGCAAGTTAAATATGCTGGAGTTGGTGTTGGTCTAACACTGTTGATTATTTGATTTGCTAGGTTAGCATTGTTAAGAGCTAAGTTAGTAGTATGAACTTGTTCTCTTAATTGTTCTATTTTATCATTTTGAATCATACTTCTTGTAGCTTCACCTTCAGCATGAATTGCATTTGCTAGTGTATTTGTTTGTTCAGATATAGCTAAACGATTTTCACAGCAGCAACTAGCAATTTGAGCAGATAAATCTTTACTTTGAATTAAAGAATTATAATTTGCGTTATTAATTAACATATCAGTGTTACATTGTGCAGTTCTTATATCTGATAAATTTCTATCAGTTGTTTGATTATATAGTCCTGCTTGTAATTCTGCTTGTGTTAATGCTTCTGCAGTACGATTATTACCGAAGAATCCATTTCCCCCGAAGACAGCCCAAATAAATATGAATAGTAAGATAATAAATCCTATACCATCACCACCAAATAAACCGTCTCTGTCTTTAGTCATAGCTAATACATCAGAAGCGGTTAATCCTGAACCATTCATTAGTGTACCTCCTTTCTTTTATATCAACTATTTCTAGTAGATAACTACTTAAACATATTTATAATATTATTTAGTTGTTCTTTTGAAATATTATTTTTGTTACAATAATCTGCAAGTGCTTGTGCTTGTTCTTCTTTTGATTTTCCTTGCAAATTACTTATTGTTTCCTTTTGTTGTGGATTTAGTAGAGAAGTTAGAAACCCCTTCTTGTTCGTTGCTAGATTGAATTGACTTAGAAGATTTTGAATATTCATTTAATTTTGCCTCCATTTCTTTTAATTTATTTTCTAATTCATTAATTCTTTGGTCTTTTTTATCTATTGGAAATATTTTCTTTACTTGCCATTTTTGTAAATTACCATCTGGACTTTTTAATGCTATTTCTGTATCACCAATAAATATGGTTTTTGTTGATATTGCAATATTTATTACATCTTCACCATCATTTAATACTCTTATTTCAGCTAAATTATTATTAATAGGCATTTGTGGATTTATTATATTGTTTATTGGTGGTTGTTGATAATTCTTTTTTAAATTTTCTAATTCTTTGATTTGATTATCAATTCTTTCAATAGGACTCATAAACATATTTAATTTCTCCTTTGTGTTTTATTAATTAAATTATAATAAAAATAAAGTATATTAAAGTATAAAAAAAAGAACTAAATAATTAGTTCTTTTATTTTATCGTTTATAATTTTCTTTCGTTTCTTTATGTTTTCAATAGAATAGTTTGTAATATTTGCTATTTTAAGTTCACTATATCTGTCAACATAAAATAATTTACATATTTTATAATCTAATTTATTATTAGTAACTTTTGTTAGATAATATTTTAATTCTTCTTCACTCATTCCTCTATATAATTTCTTTTCATTCTTTTTAACCAATTTAGATGTGAAATAAGACAATGAAATTCCAAGAATAATAGGAATCAGCATTGATATTTGTAAATGTACTGTTATTCTATTTAAACAATAATATGTTAAATTACTAACGATAAAACATTGATATGCATTTTTCATATGAAATGCTTTACCAAATACACGTTTATTTAACCAAAAACTAGTTAATATAAATATACATTCTATAATTGTTCCGTTTATTTTAGCAACTAATAAAATTATGAATACTGTAAATAAATTCCAAATTATATAGAGAATCCAAGTTAAAATGAATATAAATTTATCTTTCTTATTTAAAGATTTTATCTGCAATCTTTTTACTGAATTTTTCAATGAAGTCTGTTGGCGCAAAAATGAAGATTGAACCACCTGGTAAGAACATAATTTCTCATCTCCTTTCATAAAATTTAATTTATACATAATTATTAAAGTTATAATATAATCTAAATTTAATATTACATTTGTTATAGGATTTGTAATATATTCCATTGAATAATTTACTCTTGTAAAAACTGAAAATAATTGTATAAATAATACAAATAACATTACTTTTATAAACTTGATTATTATTTGTTTATTTATAGTTTTATTATACATTAAAATAAATATAAAAAAGTATAATAGTTCTACTAATATTGAGAAGTTTCCAAATAATTGTAATTTAAATACTTCTAACAAATAAAATATTGGTAAAAATAATAAGTTATATTTAATTAATCTTTTACTTTTATCATTACAAATTATAGACGTAACAATATAATGATTAAATATTAATGGAATAAAATAAATTATGTTATTAACTATACAATTACTCTGTATTAATTTACTAATTTTGAAAATAAAAGGATTAGATATTTCTAAACCAAAATAATCTAATCCTATAATTTTAATAATAAGAGTAACGCATAAGACAAATACATATGTAACAATCGTTGTTGAACATAACTTTTCTAAGTCTTGTTTCATTTCCAAAATCTCCTTTTATTTTAATATTAATGCTACAATTGCAGTAACTATAGCTGCAACAACCCCTGTTATTATTGCATTTTTAACATTAAATATAAGTTTGTTTGGTTCATTATCATGAGCATCTACTTTTAACTTTATATCATTAATGTCTGCTTTCATATTAGTCATTTCATTAACCATGACTTTAACATCAGCTGCTAATTCATAAAATGCTTTGATAACTACTTGAAGCTCATCTATTCTTTTATGAGCATTTTTTATGCTTTCACCTTGTCTAGCAATTACTTCATGTAGTTCTTCGTTTTTCATCTTTTCTCCTTATATTTATTATATAATAATTTATATAAAATGTAAATTATAACTCATCAACTGTTTTAACATTAGTTAAATTAGTAAATTTAGATGTTATCCATTTTTTTGCAGTGTTATCTTTTACAATAATCAAGCAATCACTAGGTACACCATTAAACATATTACTGTACATATAATTAGCAGTCATATTACTAAAGTAGAAATTTCTCATATCTATCTTAGTTAAATTCGTACAACCACTAAACATGTTACTTCCGTATAATAATTTCGGTGTATTCCAGTTACTTAAATCTAATTCTTGTAAACCTGAACAATTGTTAAATAGTGCACTCATAACTGTAACTTTACTAGTATCGAAATTACTAACATCTAGTGTTGTTAATTTAGAACATGCATTAAATGCAGATGTCATATTAGTAACGTTACTTGTTTTAGATGAACTTAAAATTAATTTTTCTAATTTTGTACAACCATAGAACATTTCATTTATACCTGTTACTTTACTCATATCTAAACTAGACAAATCTAACTCAGTTATTAAAGTACAATATGCAAACATATCACCACAATAAATACAATTCTTAATCAATGGTAATAATTTGTTCATGTCATTTATTCTTGCATTACGATAAAACAAATAAGAAGCATCATCGATTGTTACACCACCAACGTTAACATTTACATTTTCATAAGCTTTAATATCATGAATTCCATTTTCAACTATATCTAACGTACCTGTTGGTATAATATATTCATCAGGTATTTTATCGACTATAACTTTTGATAATGCATCATAATTCTTATCGGCTGTAATTTCTTGTATTTCTTTACTTGGTACAACATTCTTTTCTTGAAAATTTCCAGGTAAGATGTTTGGAAAATTACATCTACATTTCATTTGTAATGTTTTTGGTTTATTCAATATTTGTAGTGTTAACATCTAATTCCTCCTGTGTTAAAGCTTCATTCCAATATTGTGTTACAATATCAGTACCGTTGATTGTATTATTTGTAAATAAAACTCTAGCATCTATTTTTATTTGTTTTTCAAAATCAAATGTTTCATTTTCAGTTAACCATATTTTAAATGATTTATTACTATCATCATAAGTTACATCTTTACTAGTTTTATCGTATATTTTTATAAGTGTATCAATCGTAAATTGTACTTTTGATACCGTATTTATATCTAATATACTACCATCTTCATCTAATAATTGTATTTCTAAATAGAATTGATTTCCTTGTTTCATTTTAATTCTCCTTTCGTTAAGCTGTTTTTTTCCAATAAAATTTATCACATTCGCTATCATTCATATTTGTATATCTTGCATTAATAGCAAATTCAAAATATATTGTCTGACCACTAGCTATAGTCGCACTACTTGATTTTCCAACAACGTCAACACATTGTATTATTCCAGCAGAAGTCATTTGAAGCATAGCTAATGCGTTTCCGCCATCACTCCATCCTACAAAGAAATAAGAACTTTCTAAACTGAGACCTAATGTCGGAAATTTAAGTGTAGCTATATTTACTGCAGTATCACTTAATGCTGTACTCACTTTCAATGTCCCATCAACATGCAAACTATGTGAATTATAAAAAATTCTAAAATCCCCATCAGAAGCATTATTTTTAGTAATATATGTCGTATTACTCACATTAAAGTATCTATATTGACTTTTAAATTCTTTATCTATTAACTCCCAGGTTCCACCATAATCTGTAGCAGGATTTACATTGGTTGAAGTAATAACTACATCTCCAATTCGTGGAGCTATAATATCATTTCCTTTTCTTGTAATTCTTTTGAAGTCTACTCTGTCTTTATATTCAGTCCACGTTGCTTCTCCAACAGGAATTGATTTTTCTTGTGAAGTGTAATTTGTGAAATTATCTTCAACATATACTTTAACACGATATGCATAATCAGGGTTAAAATAATTAGTTGCCGTTTCATCACTAGAACCAATTTGATAATCTGTTATTGTAAATACACTGTTTGTAACAGTTATATTTTCACTAGGAATTGTATTATCAAATGTATTTGGTTCGGTATCTCCTAATTTCCAGAATTTATACTTAACAGCTGGTTTATAATCGGTTTGATTTACATTCCCGATGTCACCTTTATAAAATGTACCACTTACATTTAGTTTAACTTTACCTGTTGTTTGTCCACTTCTTTTAGTAATTGTATTTGTTTCATTTAAAGAAATATTTACGTACGGTATATAATCATAATATGTTTTTGAACTTGCACCATAACCTTCTAAACTATCAACTACATCACCAAATAATAGAATTTTACCATCATATTTACCTGGAAATGGTTGATTTTTTAAGTTAATTGAAAATGGATTTTCATCAGAACCATACACAGCAGAAGCCATGTTCCAAATTCTACATCTTTTAAATGATGCACCATCGTGTAAAGTATAACTAAATAAGAATTCTTTTATAGATAAATTTTCAACCATTAAATCATCACTTACACCTGCATCAATTAACTTTTGATTTTTCTCAGTCATAACATATGTTACATTTGTTGGTTCAGTATGTCCAACACCAATTTGTAAATTACTACAATTCTTTGAGGACATCGCTGCTCCCTGAGAATAATTACCTGCAGCACTACCTGTTCTTGATACTCTAAATTTAATGTTAGTTAATTGTGATTGAGAACCTTCTAAATCTTCAACAGTAAATGTACCACTTGCAGTATGTTTTGTAGTTCCACTCCATGATTGACTCGTTGTTTTTAACGTTATAGAATGTTCTTTTCCATTTAATGTTATATAACCAATTAAACCCATCGTAGAACCTGTACCTAGAAACGCTCCGCTTGAACTTAACCTGCTAGTTACATCTACTTTTACTTTTACAGTACTAACAGTTCTATCACTAGCAGTAGCATTGACAGTATAGTAAGCATATGGGTCTTTACCGGTTGATTTTGTTTCACTTAATATTGTTGCCATCTATTCACCTCCGTTATAGAAATGACCGAAGCCTTCTTCACTATTATTATCTGTATATAATTCTGCAATGAACATTGCATCGTCTTTTGTAAAGTTAGCAACATCTAAATCAGGGTCAACACCATAGTAATATTTTCCATACAAAATTAAATCTTTAATAATTGTATTATCTTTAGTAAATTGACTTAGTATTGTTTCTCCATCTTTATAGTATGTTCCTTTTGAATTACTAAGAGAATTAAAGTCATCTTCACTTGAAGAAATATGCATACCATCTTTATCAAAAGTATAACCATTTGTTGTTGTAACTTCTCTAACATCACCATTAGTTCTATCTATATTAGTAGATATAATATCTATTGTTAGTCCTTGTTCAGTTAATTTAGCTTCTGCACCTGAAACACGTCTTTCTAAACCTTCATCATATTCATATACTGTTCCTGTAATTTCATCACCAATTTGATAATCTTCACCTGGTTCTAAAACATTATAAACATCATCTATAAATACGTAATATGTTTTTCCTTGTTTATAAACTGTGTCATCTGTTACATTATATGTACCTGTTATAGTTTCTACTACTGCTTTAATTTCTCCTTTTTGCTTATCAACTTCTAATTCAGTATTTGTAACACGTGAATCTAATGTGTTTGCACGTTTATAGTTTGTTTGATTTTCAGTTTTAGCAGTACATGATATTTTACTATCAAAATTTCCATCAAATGTAAATTCATGTGTAAATATTATCATTTGTTTAGTTGTATCATTCATATCTAAATAGTCAACATAATCTAAACAGTTTATATCTGGTCTACCTTTTAATAATTGTATTTCGCAAGGAGTAAAAGTTAAACCATCTACATACGTGAACATTAATGGCGCATATAGTTCTCTATTCTTATCAACCATGTAGTCATTTTCTATTCTAAATTCTATTGGATTTTCAGGTACAGGCTGTGGGTATACTACATTGTCCTCTTGTGGAGTTCTAGAAAGAACTATCACATTATATGGTCCAACTGTATTCTCAGATGTTAATTCAAAATAATCATCTAATACAATATCAGCTGTTTTATTTGTTCTATTTATAGATACTATTTCTAATTTATCATCTATAATTTCTGCACAACTTATACACGTTTGAGCTAACTGTCTAACAGCATCTCTATATGTTGCTGATTCTCCTCCAATGTATGGTTGACTAGTTAAAATCATTGTTTCTAAATTAAACGTTTTACTACTTAATTCTACTCCAACTTTATTACATATATGAGTTAGATATTCTCTTAATGTACAAGGGAATGTTTTATCATCTACAAATTTAATATCAAATAATGAACTGATGTCATATGCTTGTAATTCACTCATTTGATTTACATCATCATATTTAGCACTAAATACCATGTATGTTCCTAAAAACAAATATTCAGTTGTATCATCTTCATATTGAAGTCCTACATATACTTTTATGTTTTTATTTTCAAAATCATACTGTTTATTTTTATTTAATATTTGTAAATCACATGTTTTCTTAACAAATGTTCCATTGAATGATTCATCATAAATTGTATCTTTTATAGTAAATTTAAATATATCATCATCAATAACAGTGTCATCTAATGTTATATAACCAACACAAATTCTATTGTCAGAATTAATTGTTTCTTTCCATTTATTACTCGTTGCTAGCATAACTACACCTTCTTATAAGCTGTCATATTGAAACTCATTGCATCATACATAATAGGCTTTGTAGTTATAAACTTAGGTGTTCTATCATTACAAACGAATTGTCCTGTACGATAATTTCCTATCTCAGGGTCAAACCATTCTAAATTTACTGGTATTTTTCTAAGATGTTTCAATAATTCAGCCATTTGTTCAGCATCATAACCAGCTGGTATTTTTAGTTGAGGTTTTGGAAATGAACCAATTCTATCAACATTTAATACGCCTTTGGCACTACGTTTAGTTGTATCTTTAAATAAATCTAAAGTAGGCATCTCAGATTCACTAATTTTAGGTGGTATATAACCATCATCAGTAAATTTTACAAGATATTCAATTGAATTTAAAATTGCCATTTCCTACACCTCCAATAATGTTCTTCCTGCTTCATTTTGAGCATTATTAATTTTTCTTATAATTGTTCTACCATCTTCATATTTAACATATATTGTCATTTCAGTTGACTGTTGAGTAACATTTGTATCTCTGTTTTCTCTTAAAGCTTTAACAATTGTATCATACATCATATCTCTTGGTGATACGATTTCTGGGTTAGATTTAGCACCGGAATATTCACCGATTTCTACAACACTAGGTCCTTTAGCTACACCTCCGCCTGCTAATCTAGGTATTTTTAGTAATGTTAATTTCTTAATATCTACACCAGGTATAGCATTAATAACAGATATTGCTAAGTTTATTGCTTTTAAGAATCCATTTATTGTGTTTTCTGCAAAACTAATAATTGCATTAACTACACCTCTAATTGAATTCTTAAATACATCACCTATTCCTTTAGCTATATTAGAAATAAATGTCCAGATTTTAGAGAAAATACTTTTAACAGTTCCCCATATAATATTTAATACAGTTGTGATTGTTTTCTTTAAAGAATTAAATGCAGCAGGTATATCACCTGAAATTATTTTAACTATAAAATCACGAATTCCTAAGAATATTGTTTTACCTAACAATGAAATACTAGTAAATATTGTTTTTATTACATCCCACAACGTTTTAAATGTATTTATAACAGTATCTATTGATAATTTAATAGTATCTGTTATTGTTGTAAATACTGTTTTTATTGTGTCCCAAATTAACAATATTACAGATTTTATTAATTCATATGCTGTTTTTATTACTGCACCTACGCTCGCAACAACACTTAATATAATAGCTAATATTGCAATTCCGATAGACTTAATAACTTCCCATACAACATTTGCAGCAAGAACAATAAAGTCCCATATTTGTTGAGCGTATAATAAGACAAATCCAACAAACGCAACTATTGCAACTAACCATCCACCTGTTACTATTCCTACTAACGTACCGATTAACAATATCAAACCAATTATATCTTTCCAATTATCTGTAATAGCTTGCCATAATGGACTATTTGCAAAGTCTTCCATTTTTTTCTTAAATTCATCTAATTTACTCATTTGGTCATCACTCATACCCATACCACTAAAATCAGGAACTACAGCACTTATTCCACCTCCACCTGAATCAGTTTGTAGAATATTAAATTCATCAAATGGAGCTAATGCATCTTTAGCAGCTTTACCTGCAGCTTTAGTATTTTTAGTTAGATTCTTCATATTCTTTGATGCTGTATTTATTGCTATTTTAGTACCAAATAATGCATTTATAAATGTTGTAACATATGCAACAGCAGTTATAATCCAATTAACTAGTTTTCTTAATGCAGCAACAGCTATTTCACAATATGGAGCTAATGCTTGAGCTAATGCTTGTGATGCACCTGTTGTAGATGCTTTTAATTTATCTGATGAATTTATATATGTACGCATTGCACTTGTTAATTGACCAATTACAGTTCTTATTCCTAGTAAACCTAATGCGAATCGTTTAACAGAATTTAATCCACTTTTCATAGAATTAGCAACTCTTACACCTAACTTATCAATCGATTTAGATGTATTTTTAACATTATTTCCTAATTCTTTAATATTATCAGAAACTTCATTTATCGGACTAGGTTGTATAGAATCTATATATTCTTGTAACTGTCTTATTCTTGTTGCAGCTGTATTTGCTACAAAACCAACGCTTTGTATATTATCTTTTAATTCTGTAATTTTGTCTGCATTTACATCTGTATCATCTAATAATTGCAATTGAGCTTGTAACTGTTGTAACACAGCTTTTGCTTGTTCACTTGTAGATTTATATGAATCCATTTGTTGTTGTATTTGCTCAACAGATAAATTCTGTAAAGTACTTTCTAAATCAAATGTATTCATATTTGCTTCTTTTAAGTGACTTTTTACAGCTTCTATTTGAGAATTTAAACTTTCAACAGGAGCTTCAGCTTGTGTTAAACTTGATTTTAA
>ERZ808286.477-NODE-477-length-26121-cov-4.255774_pt1 | contig 26121 bp, 23 predicted proteins | sample MGYA00521276_ERZ808286 | MGnify/ENA primary metagenome ERZ808286 (study PRJEB31516, sample SAMN03275607) | gut metagenome | biome: mammalia-associated habitat; material: feces | host: Papio cynocephalus | place: Kenya | collected 2012-08-01 ... | reverse complement strand
ACATACTTACAGTTTTTTTATTGTCAGATACTTATTTATATCTTTATATCACACTATTTATTATTTCCATTAGACATCACTAATTATTTTTATCAGATAATTGTTTTAAATAAACAACACGTTTTTTATGTATAATATGTTCAAAATTATCAAGTATAGATTTACCAAAATCATTGTAAATAATAGGATTGGTATTAACACTACGAATGTTATACTTTTGAAATCCGATAAATAATTTACTAGCAATAAGATTCTCTATCCCACAATTTTTATATTCTGGAAGCACACATGCCAATAACATCTCTGCATAGTTGGGTTTAATAAATGCATTTATCATCTTAAAACTTTTCATAGAAAGCAATTTACCCTTACTTTCCTTAATCTCTTTTGCAATCCCCGGAATAGCAACTCCAAAACCCACTACCTTATCATTATTGTCAACAACAATACTAATAAAATCCATATTAATCAAAAACTTAAATTGGTTAATTAATTTCTCCTTAAAAGTAGGAGTTATAGGTACTGCGCCATATATAGGAATATAACTTTCATTAATTAAATCAAACACTTGTGTTTTATATTTTTTAATTAACTGATTAGCATTTTTAGTCTTCACATTATGATATTTTTCACTTGATAGAGTCATCTTGAAACCTTTTGGTTCAAAAATTTTACACTCTACAAAAGATGCATCTGGTTGAAATCCACATTTTTCAAGCAACTTTTTATAATAAGGGAAATTGTATTGAGTAATTATGTTACCTTCACTAGTAAAATCACTTACTTGAATCCCCATTTTCTCTAGGTCGTTAAAGCCCATAGGACCATGTATACTATCCATACCATTATCAAGAGCCCATTTTTCTACACTTTCAAATAATTTTTTTGCAACACTAATCGAATTAATGCAATCAAATCTAGTAAAACGAACTTGCTTTACCCCCATTTTTTCATTATACATATTCTGAATTATTGCACCTATTCGACCAACTACAATATCGTCCATATATGCAAGAAAAAATACAGCCTTTTGATCTGGATTATTATACTTAAATATTAACTTTTCTGATACATTAAGATTGGGTATATAATAATAACAATCTTTATATAGTGATAGTGGAAAATTAATAAATACTTTCTGTTTTTCTTTACTATCGACTTCAACAATTTTTATCATTTAATCACCTATAAGTAGTTTAACTTTTTTCAAAATGATAGTCAATTGTTGTTATTAAATTGTTATTTATTACTCTAACAAATCTTTAATATCTGCCCTATAAATAATTTTTCTGTTTTTAAATTATTAAGTTCGATTAATCGTGATTTTTCTATCCCTAGTTTTTTAGCAATAGTATTAAGATTGTCTAAAACAGTCACAACATAAATGTTATTTTGTTTAGGTACAAATAACTTCAATTTATCAGTCGGATTAACACAACTTAATCCAATTTTACTTAAATTACCTTTAATATTGTTAATATCTAAAGTTGTTATAAATTCACGATTAAGATTGGCAACTACTTTTACTTTTGAATCTGATTTTGGAATTAAAATATGTTTTGGCAATTTATCATCGGTAAGATTGTTGTAATTTTTTATATCCATAACCGAAACATTATACTTTTTTGCTACATCATCAAGTGATTCATATTTACTTAAATTATATTCAATTAACATATATCACCCCATTTAACAATATATATGATAGTAATCAATATTTTTTGAATAATTTAATCAATTTTTCAAACTAGATTGTAATAAATTATTTTTGAGGTGATATTATTAAACTTTTTAAAGCAGTTGCTATATTGACTTTTTTTTCAGTAATAACCCGTATGCTAGGGTTTGTTTTTAAGATATTTCTTTCCCGAACTTTAACTACAGAAATGCTAGGTATATATTCGATAGTCGTATCTATATTTATGGTTTTTGCTACCCTATTAAGTTCAGGAATACCACTAGCAGTGTCTAAATCAACTACAGTTAATGCCAATAATCCTAAAAAATCTAATGGAAGTGTAACTAGTGGTCTTATTATCAGTGTATCAATATCAATAGTAATTACATTAATAGTTCTTATATGTAAAAAATTATTTGTTAATTATTTTGGTAATATTGACGCATACACTTTATTATTACTTATGTTGCCTGCAATTATATTTACTGGCATATACGCACCATTTAAAGGATATTTATGGGGTAAAGAACAATTCACAAAAGTAAGTTTAGTCGAGTTTATTGAACAGATAATAAGATTAACTTGTTATTTTATATGTTTTTATCTGCTTAAGCCAGATAATATACTATACCCTGCTGGCATATCTTTAAGTGTAGCATGTGTATTAAGTACAATACTTGGTATAGTGCTTTATTTCTCATCTAACGGTCGAATAAGTAGTCCAAAATCGTGTTTTAAGCCCATTATTAAGTCTTCTACGCCAATAACTTGTGTAAGACTAGCAACTAGTCTAATGCAACCTTTTATGGCTTTTCTATTGCCAATTATGCTTATGCGTGCCGGATTTTCAAGTGTGCAAGCATTAAGTCAACTAGGAATTGCTATGGGTATGACACTTCCATTTTTATCCATACCATCAACACTTATAGGCTCACTTGCCATGGCAATTGTACCCAATTTAACAAGTCTTTATAGTACAAAAAATTATACACAATTAAAAAAACAAATCACATATGCTATCAATTTTACATTATGTTGTTCTTTTATAGCAATCCCATGTTTTGTCGCTTTGGGTGAACCACTTTGTCAATTAATATTTAATAATATTACTGCAGGAACATATTTAAAAAACATAAGTTGGATGATAATACCTATGGGATTATCACAAATTACCACTTCTATGCTTAACAGCCTTAATTTAGAATCTAGAACATTTAGATATTATCTTTATAGTTGTGTTGTAAGTATCTTATGTATATTAATTTTGCCAAAATATATAGGTATATATGCCCTAATGTATGCAATTGGTTTAAGTATGACACTTATTGCTGTACTTAATCTTATAACAATCAACAAAACAATTAATAGTAACAAAACATATGTGGGTATCAATTTAAAACTCATAATCATATGCTTGCCTACCATATATCTTACACTTTGGCTATATAACATACTTAATATTGTTATAGGCAATTTTATGGCAATAATAATATGTGGCGGATTAAGCATAATAGTATTTACAATACTTATGAGTGTATTTGGTATAATAGACATAACATACATAAGTGGTATATACAAAACCAAAATTGCTTCAAAACAAATTAAAAAGAAACATTCAAAGTCGAAAAAATCAAAATTGTTTTCCACATAGATTAAGTATAAAATAAAAAAAATCAGCAAGAATAATAATATGACATATACATTAATCGCACGCAGTATTATTATATATTCGCTGGTTTTTTTCTTAATTAGACTTATGGGTAAAAGGCAAATTGGTGAAATGCAACCATTCGAATTGGTTATTACATTAATTATAGCCGATTTAGCAACTATTCCTATGGCAGAAACTGCCTTGCCACTGGTACATGGTATTATACCTATTATTACACTTGCAATATTGCACTATCTATTAACTTTTGTCAGTCAAAAAAGCCTAAAATTTAGAAAATGGCTTAATGGTAAACCGGTAATAGTAATTAATCCTGATGGCATAGATTTTCAAGCCATGAAAAAACTTAATATGAATTTTAATGACCTTATGGAAGGAATACGTGGTTGTGGCTATTTTAATCTAGAAGAGATATTATATGCTATCATGCAAACCAACGGTACTCTTACAGTATTACCAAGAAGTGCTTATGTCCCACTTAATGCTACAAGTGTGGGAATAAAAGTTGAACCCGCTAGCCTACCTATTATTCTTATGACTAAAGGCAAAGCAATAAAAGAGAATCTCGTTATAACAAAACTAGACGAAAATTTTATTGATATGCAACTAAAAAAACTAAATATACCAAAACGAGAAGTTGCATTTTTATCTATTAATTCTAGTGGTAAAATGTACATTCAACCGCAAAATGGTAAATATATCGTAGTCGAGACTAATTACAAAGGAGAAGGCAACTGGTAATGAAAAAAGCAATAATAGTATCTATATTAACCATATTTCTATTTGGTCTAGCAACATATGAATTAATTGCTGTAGAAAAAATTATTAGTAATCTTGAAGTAATGACCGTAGAACTACAGACAATAATTACTGATAATAAAGAAAATGTTGTACAGACCGAAACTGATGTTAAAAAAGTTAGAGATTACTGGAGTAAGCATGAAGAAAATCTTTGTCTTATGTTTAATCATAAAGATTTAAGTACAATTACCGATACATTATCTAGACTATCTAGTAGTGTGACTAATAACGACTACGATAACGCAATAATAGAAGTAAATCTTTTAAAAGAATATAGTGAAAAGAATAGACACATAATGGGTTTCAATATGCAAAACTTATTGTAATAAAATATGACAAAAAAGACAGAAATTAATCTGTCTTTTTTACTTATATCAATATTTTTGCTACACACTACAATTAAATAGTATTAATTAATTGTTAAAGATACAATTACGATAAATCTTGTCATCAATAAAATTTACTATAGTCTGATAATATGAGAATACTCCCAATACAAACAACATAGGCAAAATATAGAAAGTATCTGGATTATAATTAGCAATCTGTACAACTGCTACTACAATCATACATATAGAAACTACTATAGCACTAACTAAAGACACAATAGTAGATGTATTATGTTTATGTTGAGCATTAACTTCTATAACTTTTCTATATACATACTCTCCCCTATCTTTTATCTGTGTATATGCTTTTTTTGTTTCTTTTAGATTCTTAACTACATAGAATAACCAGAATCCAGAAATTAAAAGTGCACAACCGCCAAAGAGATAAGTATTATATCCAGTAATTTTTTGTATTATACCATAAACAATAATACCTACAGATAATAACATACTTAATACAAATAAGTATAAAAATACTATATTAGTATTATACTTCTTTTTCATTAAACCTAATGACCTACTATCAACAATAACATCGGTAATAAACATAATTTTACCCAACCTTTGATTTAATTAATAATAGAAATTTAACACACATATCTATTATACATATATATTATCATATTTTTTTTATTTAAGATAGGATTTTAGATACTTTCCTGTAATACTTTTATCATTTTTTGCAATTTGTTCTGGAGTACCCACTGCAACAATCTGTCCACCGTTTTCTCCGCCTTCAGGACCTAAATCAATAATATAGTCAGCAATTTTTATAACATCTAGATTGTGTTCAATAACAACTATAGTGTTACCATTAGCAACCAACCTATTAAGTATTTTAATCAATTTATCTACATCATACATAGCAAGACCAGTTGTAGGTTCGTCCAAAATATACAAAGACTTACCAGTACTACGTTTACTTAACTCGGTAGCAAGTTTAACCCTTTGTGCTTCACCACCACTTAATTCGGTCGCTGGTTGACCAAGTTTAATATATCCCAAACCAACATCATTAAGAGTTTTTAATTTGTTATATATTTTTGGTACATTTTCAAAGAATACACAGGCTTCTTCAATAGTCATATCTAATACATCGTATATATTTTTACCTTTATATTTTACTTGTAAAGTTTCTTTATTATATCTTTTACCACCACAAACATCACAAGTTACATATACATCAGGCAAGAAGAACATCTCTATCTTATTGATACCACCACCTGTACAATTTTCACATCTACCACCTGGAATATTAAAACTAAATCTACCAGCATTATATCCACGTTCTTTAGCATCTGGAGTCTTACTAAACAATTCTCTAATATCATTAAATACATTAGTATATGTTGCTGGATTACTTCTAGGAGTACGACCTATAGGACTTTGGTCTATATTAATAACTTTATCTAGTTTCTCTAGACATTTAATAGATTTATATTTACCTTCAGCAAGGTTACTACGATTAAGCACATTGCTACTAGCGGGATACAATATTTCATTAATTAAACTACTCTTTCCACTTCCAGAAACGCCCGTTATGGCTGTAATTACACCAACTGGTATACTTACATCAATATTCTTTAAATTGTTTTGACGAGCCCCTTTTATCTCTATATATCCATTATTAATCGGTCTTCTATTGTCAGGAACATTAATTTTAAGTTGTCCACTTAAATATTTACCAGTGATGCTTCTAGGTGCATTGATTATATCTTTAACTGTACCCGATGCAACCACTTCACCACCATTAACACCTGCGTATGGACCTATATCTACAATATAATCGGCACTTCTTATTGTATCTTCGTCATGCTCTACCACAATTACAGTATTATCCAAATCTCTTAAATTTTTTAATGTAGCAAGCAATCTGTCATTATCACGTTGATGAAGTCCTATGCTTGGTTCGTCCAAAATATACAATACACCAGTAAGTCCACTACCTATTTGAGTAGCAAGTCTTATACGTTGGGCTTCGCCACCGCTTAATGTTGACGCAGTACGACTTAAGGTTAAATATCCTAAACCAACATTGATTAAAAAGTTAAGTCGTGCTTTTATTTCTTTTAATATTGGATTAGATATTTGTTCTTGTGTCTTGTTAAGTTTAAGACTTTCTATAAATTCAAGAATTCTAGTTACAGATAAATCAGTAAGTTCTATAATATTAAGTTTTTTTATTTTAACATTTAATGCATCTAGTTTTAATCTTTTTCCATGACACATTGAACATTCGACTTCGCTAAAATACTTGCTAATTTCGGCTTTTGAATAATCAGAATTTGTTTCTCTATATCTTCTCTCTAGATTAGGTATAATACCTTCAAATTTCATCTTTGAAGTTGTCATCTCGCCTTTATACCTATAAGTTACATCTATCTTTTCTCCCTTTGTACCATACAAAACAGTATTTAACACTTCTTTAGGTAAATCTTTAACTGGAGTGTTAACATCAACTCCATATTTATTGGCAACAGCCCTATAAAACATATTACCCATACCTGTATCATATGCCCAACCTGATGCACTAATAGCACCTTCAATAAGGCTTAAATTAGGGTCTTTAATAAGTTTGGTTTCATCAATAATTTGCTTAAACCCTAAACCAGAACAATTAGGACACGCACCAAATGGTGTATTAAAACTAAATAATCGTGGAGCAATTTCTTCTATACTATATCCACATTCTGGGCAACTATGATTGGTACTATAAAGGGTTTCGTTGCCATCGGCTTCAACAATAACAACACCATTACTTAATTTAAGAGCATTTTCTAAACTTTCTGCCAATCTAGTATGCATTTCAGGTTTGATAATAAGTCTATCGATAGTTAAATAAATATTATGCTTAATATTCTTATCCAAAACAATTTCTTCATCAAGCATACGGTCTTCGCCATCAATTTTTACCCTTAAATACCCTTCCTTTAGGTAATCGGCCAATTCTTTAGCAAAAGTACCTTTTTTACCCCTTACTACTGGAGATAAAATAACAATTTTTGTACCTTCTTTTAAAGTAAGAACTTGGTCAATAATATTGTCTATCGTCTGTGTACTAATAGGCTTGTTGCAATTGGGACAATAAGGTGTACCAATATGAGCATATAATAATCTTAAATAATCATATATTTCTGTAACAGTACCTACTGTACTACGTGGATTATGGGAAGTGGTTTTTTGGTCAATAGAAATACTAGGACTTAACCCTTCAATAAAATCTACATCTGGTTTATGCATTTGTCCTAAAAACATTCGTGCATAACTAGACAAACTTTCAATATATCTTCTTTGCCCTTCAGCAAAAATAGTATCAAAGGCTAAAGTACTTTTACCACTGCCCGAAACACCTGTAAAAACTACAAGTTTGTTTCTGGGAATGGTAACATCTATATTTTTTAAGTTATTTTCTCTAGCACCTTTTATAATTATATCTTTAAGCATATTTAATCCTTTTTATCTATATCTTTCTTCAATTGTGCAATCTGATTACGTAAAACAATTGCTTGTTCGAAGTCAAGACTATCACTAGCAATCTTCATAAGAGCAGTTAACTTGTTGATTTCACTAGGAATATCTTTCTTATTAATCTTTGGTTTAGATGTCTCTTTCTTGGTTATTTCTAAAGTATTTTTAACAGGTTTGATTATAGTAGTAGGAGTAATATTATGAACTTTATTGTATTCGGCTTGAATACTCCTACGTCTATTAGTCTCATCTATTGCAACTTTCATACTATCAGTAATATTGTCAGCATACATAATAACTCTAGCATCAGCATTACGTGCTGCTCTACCAATTGTCTGAATAAGTGCCCAACTACTACGTAAAAATCCTTCTTTATCAGCATCTAGTATTGCCACAAGTTTAACTTCTGGTATATCTAGTCCTTCACGTAACAAGTTAATACCTATAAGAACATCAAACTCTTTTAATCGAAGTGAATTGATAATTTCTACACGTTCAAGTGTGTCAATATCACTATGCAAATATCTTACTTTAATTTTTCTTTCACTTAAATATCCAGTAAGATTTTCAGCCATCTTTTTAGTTAATGTAGTAACCAAAACTCTACCATTATTATCTATTGTTTTAAAAATTTCGGTAATAAGGTCATCAATCTGCCCTTCAATTTTTCTAACTTCGATAGGTGGATCTAAAAGTCCTGTAGGTCTAATAATTTGCTCAACAACTTGATCAGAATGTTGTAATTCATATGGACCTGGTGTTGCAGAAACAAAAACTACTTGATTAATTTTCGATTCAAATTCTTTAAAATTAAGTGGTCTGTTATCATATGCTGCTGGCAATCTAAAACCATAATCAACTAGATTGGTTTTTCTAGCCAAATCGCCTGCATACATACCCCTTATTTGTGGTAATGATATGTGACTTTCGTCTATAAACATAATATAATTTTTCTTAAAATAATCAAGTAAAGTGTATGGTGGTTCGCCCGGTAGTCTGCCGTCAAAATATCGAGAATAATTTTCAATACCAGAACAATATCCCACTTCTTTCATCATTTCTAAATCATAGAATACTCTTTCTTTAATACGTTGGGCTTCAATAAGTTTGCCTTGTTGTTCGAATTCACTTACTCTTATCAAACAGTCTTGTTTAATCTGCTCGAAAGCATTTTCTAATTTTTCTTTTGTTACTGCATAGTGACTTGCAGGTAGAATAAATGCATGGTTAAGACTAGATATACGTCTTCCACTAACAACATCTATCTCCGATATACTTTCAATGACATCATCAAAAAATTCAAAACGTATAGCAACATCAGAAGAAGATGCAGGTATAACGTCCAAAATATCACCTTTGCTTCTAAATGTCCCACGTTTAAAGTCTATTTCGTTACGCATATACTGTAAAGACAATAATTTTTTTATAACTTCATTACGGTTTATATGGTCATTAGGTCTTAAACTTATACACATACTTGAATAGTTTTCGGGTTCGCCCAAACCATAAATACAACTAACAGACGCAACAACAATAACATCATTACGTTCAAATAATGAGCAAGTGGCAGAATGTCTTAACTTATCGATTTCATCATTAATACTCATATCTTTTTCAATGTAAGTGTCCGAACTAACAATATATGCTTCTGGCTGATAATAATCATAATACGATACAAAGTATTCAACTCTATTATTAGGAAAAAACTCCCTAAATTCATTGCACAATTGAGCAGCAAGTGTCTTATTGTGTGCAATTACTAGTGCGGGACGATTAAGTCTATTAATAATATTGGCCATAGTAAATGTCTTACCACTACCTGTAACACCCAACAAAGTTTGATATTTTAGTCCATCATTAATACCATCTACAATCTTTTCAATTGCTTGTGGCTGGTCTCCAGTTGGTTTGTATTTACTTACTAATTCAAATTTTTCCATATCACCTAAAATATTATTGTCTAAATAGTAGTTAAACAATCAATTATTATTAAAATTTACATATTAAGTATAGTAAATATATTAAAAATTGTAAACTAAAAAAAATAAGTCGAACAAATGTTTTATTCGAATTATTTTTTACACATTATTAAAATTTAAAAATAGCCTTCAATATCATAGTTATTGCAAAGGAAATGCAGGCTAAAACAACCGTACGAGTAAGTAACAAATATAGTTTTTTTCTAGTATTTTTTACTTCTCTTTCATATCCTTCACCTTTTGCTTTTAGCGAAATACAATATATCAACTTACCATTTTTATCAGAGTTAACTATATCAATATAATTCTCGATTACTAGTCCATTAAGTATTTGTTCAAGTTCAACACCACTAATCTCATATTTAGGTTGAAGATAATTAAGAATATCGTTAGGGTCTACAAGTACACTAGGCTTTTTAGAACAAGTATTGTATAAGTACTGCATTACTTTACGTTCTTTACCATTAAGCATTTTATAGTCCCTTACCAAACAACATTACTGCTAAAAAACCGCCTAAAAAAGCCATAATACCGCTAGTTAATGCAGTAACTAACAATATCTTTGTAAATCTAGACATAGCATTAATATCTCTGTCTGTATCTTCTAAAATAAGTTTACCTTTAGGCATAACTGTAAGACAATATGTATCATCTTGTGAATACTTAATATCAATATATTGCCCTGCCTTTAAATAATTAAGAGAATCTTCCAACATTTCTTTCGAACATTTAACTTTTTTAGGAAAGTGAGAAATAAGATTGTCATAGTCGACAACTTTATATACATCATCTTCACATATTAAATTAAGAACTTTTAAAGTTGTTGAAGTCTTTTTATCTAACATACCCTTATCTCTTAATACTACTATTATTTTAGCAAAATATACCTAAACTTGTAAACCAACTTAATATAAAGATTTTTATTTTAACTAATTTTGTGCTTTTATCTGAAATTTAGTCAAAAAAATAACCACAAATGTGGTTATTTTTTATATCTTATTTATTATTTTTTAGCCTTTGGAGATTGTTTAGCAACAGATTTCTTTTTGCCAGTAACTACAAAGTATGTTACTACGCCTACTAGAATCAATGCTGAAACAACGATTAATACTGTACCAACGATTGGTTTAACAGTTTCTTTATTCTCGTCTTTTGCTTCAACTACAATGTTATAAGATTTAGTTATTTTATTGCCTGCTTTATCTTGTGCAATAATTCTTAATTCATATGTTCCAGATTTTTCAAAATCCCACTTGTAACTATTCTTTTTAGTAGAGTCATTCTTGTATTGGTTGGTTACTAATGAACTTGAAGAATCGTACATATTAACTGTTACTGTATATTCGGCTTTATCTTGATCTGCAGCAGCAACAATTGCTTCTTCAGCAGATATACCATCAATATTTAACATATTTAGATTGAATTCAAAACTATCACCAATATTGGCTTTAGTAATTAAGTTTGTATCGCTATCTTTCCATTCAACTTCTGGATCAATAACGTCACCAACGTTAACTGTCTTTGAAATTTCGGTAGAGTTACCTGCTGCATCAGTAGCAATATACTTAATTGTATATACACCTTGTTTTTTAGCAGTAAATTGATAACGTGTTACTGTTATGTCTTGGTCATTAGCATCTTTACCGATTACAAAGTATTCGTTTTGGTCTACACCATTAACATTAACTACTTTGTGATCTGTAGCAACTACGCCTTCAACAACGTTATTATCTCTATCATATACTTTAACTGTTAATGTTATATCACTAACTTCTGTTTGGTCATAGTCTTTTGATGGATCATCTTTATCTCTATAACCATCATACATCTCTAATACACCTGGAGCATAAACTACTACTGGTTTATCTTCTGTCCATTCAACGTCAGTTAATACATAATCATTTTCTAGTTTAATTGTAGGTTTGATAGTGTCTTTTGCTGTAATTGTATAATTCTTGGTTTCTGTTAAGTTACCTTCTTGATCCCAACCATAATACTTAATTACATAGTCACCAGCAACTGTTGGAGTAAATCCTACAGTACCCATTGTAGATAGTGATGGACCTTCAATTAGTTCCCAATATGTTCCGGCTTTACCACTTTCTCTTTGGTCATATGGAATATTGGTTGTAATATCAGTTAATGTTACACCCTTATCAGTTAATGTAGCAGCAGGAACTTCAATAAACTTACCTACTTCTACTGCACTTGTAAATGGATCATAACTACTTAATACAATATCAGGTTTTTCGGTATCTCTTACTCTAATACCTACTGTCTTGGCAATAATGTTACCACCAGAGTCTTTAGCAGTGAAAGTGATTGTATATACACCACTATAATCTGCTATAAATGAACCACCAGAAATTGTGTATTTATTGTTAGTAATTTCTGAACCTGTACGGTCAACGGTCTTTGTATATTTAGAATTCTTAACAGTAACTTTCTTACCATTAGGATCTCTAACTTCTAGTGCTATACTTAAGTTACCATCTTTAGTGTCTTCTACTAATACATCTGGTAATTTGATTTGTTCTTTTTGGTCAAATGCTGGTTTATTGTCACTATTCATACCCTTATCATCAATAGATGTCTTACCATTCTTTGTGGCCAAAGATGTAAAGAAGTCATCAATATTGGTAAATCTAGGAGCATCTGTATCGTTGGTATTAACTAATACAACTTCTCTAGTTAATTGATAATATTTTCTATTAGTACCATCATTAGCATAATCATTGTATGCTACTGCATGGATATAAATTGAATTATGAGAAGCAATATCAGCAACTTTTGACAAATCAAATTTGTACATACCATCACTGCCGATAGTTGTAACTTCGTCTTTAACGTCAAAATCATTTCTATCGAATGAGTAATATACTCTTGTTTCTACTCTAGTATCATATTTATCTGTAGCAGTTGGCTTACTAAATGAAATAGTAGCATCATTTTTAGCATAACTTGTAAATGCTGGGAAAGTAATTGTAGGTAATACAAAATTACCACTGTCATCTTTAAGTTCTGCTTCACTAGCCTTAACAGTAATTGCATAACTAGTCATATATGAGTTACCATTTTCATCTTTAACTTCATATCTAATTGAGTAATCACCTTCAGAAGTGAATGTATATTCAGCCCATTGGTTAGCAGGATAGTCTTCTTTAGTACCATCTGCATTATTCTTTCTTACTACACTGATTAAACCTGTAGAAGATTTAACAGTACGTTCGAATTTAAGATTGCTATAATCAGAGAAGTTATCTACAGAATATACTGCAGGTAATTTAACTGTTGCTTTAGCAGCACCTGTACCATCTGTGGTTAAATATACTACTGATGGAATATTGTAGTCTGTATTAGACATAGCAGTTGCTATCTTTTCTTGTCTTTCTTCGTCTGTTATATTGGTATAATCATCTTTATTATACAATACGGTTTCGCCTGCATCGCAAACATTATTCTTGTTAGCATCATCAAATACTTTATCAATAACTGTTACGCCATTGGTTGTAGTATATGTGTAGTTGTTAACAATCTTAACTGTAGGATTTTGGTTATCTTTAACATCGCTAATAATAAATGTATTAGTCTTTGTAGAAATACCATATACAGGAATAGATACTTGATATGTTACTTCATAACTACCCTTCTCCATAGGAGTAAATGAGTAATCAGTAACAGTATATTCCTTACCGCTAGTTGAATGTTTAACTTTAATATCAACATATGCATCTAATTCAGTACTATTGTTGTTTTCATCAAATGCCTTAACTTTTGGTAATGATGTCTTAACACCTAATACTGCTGTAGAAGGTTTAGATGATTTATATGAGAAGTTAAGTTTGATTTTACTAGCATCAAAATTGTCTTTAACTGTAAAACTATCTGTCTTATAGTCTTGTACAAAACCGTTAGCATCATAATAACGATATACTATCTCGTATACACCAGCAGAAGATGGAGTATAATCAAAAGTCTTTGTAGTCTCATTGAAAGAAAGTTCAGTAGTAGCAGAAGCATTATCTTTCTTGTACACAACAACTTTTAGACCACGTTTTGCTTGACTAGAAATAATTGATGTTTGAGTCATTTCAACATCATTACAACTTACGGTTGGTACTGGAATCTGTACTTTAGTGTTAGTCTTAACAGTAGCAGGAACAACGTACTTTGAGTTAGATGGTAAAGAGATAGAATAATCATCACCTTGTACCAAAATCTTAAGTTCGTCAGTAGCAGTTGTTAATTTACCATTATCTTCTGAATAATACTTAACGCTATAGTATCCTTTTAAGGTAGGAACGAAAGTAGTCTTATCAGATTCAGTAGAAGTAGCAACTACTTGTCCACGTGGGTCAAGAACAGTGATTTTTGCTTTTTCAGAACCACCATTTAACATACCGTCAGGTAGAACAATCTTTTCACCAATCTTTCCTTCGCCTTTAAATCCACTAACTTGTATCATATCGCCAGTCAAAGTAGTTGACTCGCTATAATCAGCCTTTACACTAAATTGAGCATGTGCACCTAATGTAGTAGCCGAAACTGATGCTAAAATAAGTGGAACAATGTATTTACGTTTCATAATTTGGAAATCTCCTTAAAGTAATATATAATATTAAACTAACTAATTTTATCTTTTTTAGCCGTAATTGTCAACGAAATAATACAACAAAAAAGCCTAAAAAATAGTATTTATTTAATTAAAATAAAAATTGAAAAAATAAATAAATTTTTTTGCTAAATTTGTGTGTTGAAATTATTGGTTTACATGGTTAATATGTTTCAAAATTTACAAAATATGTAAATAAATTGTAAAAATTTTCCAATAATTTTTTAGTATATAAATCATAAAATTAGTAAAAACATAAAAAATAACAATTAAATACTAAAAAATATTGAAATTATTAACACATTTTTATTATTCGCCATACTATGAAATATAAAAGCAAAACAAAATTACTAATTTACATATTTACTGTTTTGCTTTGAATATTCAAGGAGGATTTTAAATATGTTTTTCGGAATGAACAATATGGGCACTCACAATTGTGGTGGTGACAACAACAACTGCTGCTGCTTATTACTTATCTTATTACTATGCGGTTGTGGTAACAATGGCGGTGGATTTGGCGGTGATTGCTGCTGGAACATCTTACTTATCTTGTTAATTCTTAATTGCTGTGGATGTGGTTGCGGCTGCAATAACTAGCAAAAATTAATATTAACAAATTAACACTAATCCCAATACATTAAAATAAAAGCCGAGTCATAACTCGGCTTTTATTATTAAAGAAAACCACAAGATTAATCCTGTAATATCATATTGATACTACATATACCTTATTATTAAACTTAATTATTAACTATTCTTATTTACAAGTTTAATAATACTTTGTTTAAGTTGTTCGATATTAGTATTATTTTTTGCGGATATATAAACCACATTTTTAGATTTAAATTCATCGTCTTCAAAATCTGGAACTAAATCTATCTTATTAAATACCGTTAATACTGGGGCTTTTGCTCCAATCTTTTTTAACACTTCATCTACTACTTCCATTTGCTTTTCATAATGTGGATCGGACAAATCTACAACATGTATTAACAAATCAGCATATACAGTTTCTTCTAGTGTCGAACTAAACGCATCTATAAATTCATGTGGTAGTTTGTTAATAAATCCTACTGTATCTACTAATAATATCTCTGTGTTTTTATCCAGCCACAAATTACGTGTAGTAGTATCAAGAGTAGCAAACAATTCGTCTTTAGCGTACAATTTTTCTCTAGTTAATAGATTCATAAGAGTACTTTTACCACTATTAGTATAACCAACTATAGCCACTGTCTTCTTTTTGGAATAACGTCTATTCTGTCTATTAACTTCCCTAGTTGTCTTAACATTCTTTAATTGCTTTTCCAATTTTAATATTTTGTCCATTACAACACGTTTGTTAAGTTCTAGTTTAGTTTCTCCCGGCCCACGCATACCTACTCCGCCACCAAATCGTCCTTCTGTACCACTTAACCCTGCAAGTCTTGGCAATGAGTTTTTTAGTTGTGCCAATTCGACTTGAAGTTTACCTTCACTAGTTTTTGCTCTCATAGCAAATATATCAAGTATAAGCATACTTCTATCTATAACTTTAACACCTAATGCTAGTTCAAGATTATTAATTTTACTACCGTTAAGTTGATTATCAAAAATAACCATATCGGCTTCGTCGAGTTTAACTGCTCTAGCAATCTCTTCAAGTTTACCTTCTCCTATAACATATTTAGGGTCAGGTTTACTTCTCTTTTGCCATATTTTATTAACAACCTTAATACCTGCAGTATTAGCAAGTCCTTCAAGTTCTTTTAAATCTACCGTTACATCATCATCTTTTTCTATTTCTGCCATAACCAGAATAGCACGTTGTTGTTGAGTAGTAGCATCAAAACTATTATCGTCCTTATTATTATCCTTACTATACTGGTCAATCTTTTCTAGTAATCCATATTTATTAATATACAACGCATTAGGGATATTGGTAATATTAATTTCTTTTCCTACTAACATACCGACATTGGCATCTGTTACACCATTAACAGATACACCCACTACACATATACAATCAAAACCATATTTTTTAAGAGTTGCTTTATCTAAATTGGTTAATTGGCTATTCTCACTAGGTACAGTATGTATTAATCTTAAACCTTTACCTGTATTTATTTCTGCTAGGTCTATATAATCTTTATCAGAAACAAATAATGATACAACTATACCTTTTCTATCTATCAAAGCACCTACTTGCAAAGATGTTCGATGTGTAATCTGTGCCATTACTTTTAAAAGTCCCATATCAACAAAATCGTCTTTAGAACATCTCTTATCTTCATATTCCATAAGACAATCTTTAAGTTGTTGGCTAAAGTCAAATTCTATCTTCATATTTTCCCCCAATTTATATAAATAATGGCATCTTATCGTTAACTTCCCTTACTTGTCCATTAATATTTTCTTCAGTTAAATCAATTAATTGACCATTAAATTCTTTAAGGGCTTTTAGATTTTTACCCACTTCATTGATACGATTACCCAATACCAAAGCCTTAACTTTTGTAAGATTATCTACTTGTGAATCTTCAGTATATTGATTAAAAATATTAACTGCATTATCAAAATATGTACTTAACTTTGTAGCACATTCTTTTAAATTCTCTATACCATCATATTCATTAGATTCGTCAAACAAATAATTAAACAAATATAATCCCAAGTTATCTTTATCAAAATCGAAATTAGTATATGAATTAGCATAAGTATAGGCTTTAGAAATATTATTAGTTTTGGTTAAAGCCAAAACATATTTATTTTTTAAATAATTGTCTTCACTATATAATGATGCTTTAACAAGATTGGATACTTTTTTAGTAGAATTGTTAATATCTACTTTAGTTACAAATGCAAGATAATTATCGTCTTGGCTAAATTTTTCATAATAAACTACTACTTTGTCATATTTGTTAATTTTTATAGCCAAATTAAGTGTTGAATACAATTGATTATAATCGTGAGTTTTATTATAAGCACGTTCGGAATATTTAAGAGCAAGATTATTAGCACCCATACTATAGTACCAATTACATAGGGTTAAAGGATAAAAAAAATGTAGTACACTAAAAGTGGCTATTAGCAAAAACAACATAACTAAAAATGTATACAAAACAGGCTTAACTATATTATTCTTGATACTCATTATTTTCTCCTTTAATATATAATAAATGCTATATAATCATATAACAAATTATTAAAAAAAACAAGCCTAAACCACCATAATAGAGATTTTGGCTATAAATACAACTTTACTTACTATATATATCGACAAAAAAGTGGCATAAATATGCCACTTTTTATACAGATTTTGACGACAAAACTTCATTAGAAATAGGGTCAATAATTACTGCCAATTTAGTATTATCTCTTCCCACAAAACTTACATACCAATAATAAACATCGTTGATTTCATCATCACTTACTATTTTTATATAACATTCTCCCTTAAATTCGCCATTGTCTACAAAAGATTTTAATTGTTTTGATAGTTGCGAAACAGCAATTTTTAGTGCATTATCACTATTTACATTCCAGTTATTAGTAATATTAACAAGTTCGACACTCTCTACAAATTCACCCGCAATAATTTTTGCTGTAACAACTTCACTTGTATTAATATTTTTCTTTATATCACACATATATGTTAAGTCGTAAGGGTTACGTTCAAGTAAACCATCATATCTAGTAGTACCTACAGTCAAAACATAATTGGCATTATCAATTTCTATATCGTCAAGTATAGTAAATGTAATCACACCAAATTCAATACCTTCAGTGCAATAACCATTAACCACATAGTTACGTTCACGCATACCGCTTATCATATTAACTTTAATATGTTGATTACTACCGACATACATTACTTCTCTACACTCGGCTACATTCTCACTTGCAAGTAGTACAATATTATTGTAACCACAACCACACATTAATATTAGACAAAAAACACTTATAATTAATACGCATATTTTTTTCATAAAAAATCACCCATAAATACATATATATTTATGAGAGATAAAGTTAACATATGACACAATTAGTACATTTCGTCTAAATCTTTTATTCTTTGTATATGTCTGCCACCTTCAAAAGGAGTAGTTAAAAATGTTTCTAATATTTTTACTAATTTATGTTTACTTAAAGTAGGATAGCCTTTATAACCACCACTAACTACTAGCACATTGGCGTTATTGTGAAATCTGCCTAAATAAGCCGTTTCTGGCATATTGCATAATACTGCTCTAATACCCTTACATCTATTGGCAGCAATACTAGCACCAAGCCCAGTTCCACACATGTAGATACCTAAATTACCTTCTTGTTTAACAAGTTCGTTGGCTTTCTTTATATAATCTACATAAGAATCACTTTTATTATATTCATCAGCGCCACAAGACACATATTCATAGCCGTGTTTGGTAAGCCAATCTTTAACAAATTTCATCTTTTCTACACCATTATGGTCAGTTGCTAAATATATCATACTAAATCTCCTTTTTTAATAAGTTGCACGATTTCATCAGTAATAAAATCAAAAATTTTAGCACATTTTTCATAAGCAGAAATATCTTGTCCGTATGGGTCTACAACATCAATTCCACTATAAAAATCACTTAAAGACATTACCCTACCAACATTCCTTATATATTCTTTATGGTTGTTGGTGATAGCAATTAATAAAGTATCTTTATCTACCATATCTATAGTGAGTTGTCTAGCCTTTTTACGTCTAGCATTAATACCCATATTTTTAAGTGCTTGTAGAGTGTATTTACTGGTATATGTATTAGGTTGAGCCATAATACCTGCACTATTAACTTTAATGTTGTTAATATCATTAAGTTTAAGTTTATGCTTCAATATATGCTCTATCATAGGACTACGACAAGTATTACCTGTACATACGAATATTATTTTTTTCATGTTGATACTACTTTAAATTTAATGATGATTTTAACTGGTTAATTTTTCTATTAAGTCCATTTTTTGTACTGGTTTCGCAAGGTACACGTTTAAGATAATCTACCGCTCCTTGACGATACTCGTCATACACATCTGATACATATTTAACATCATCAGGTAAGGTACTTAAAAATCCACCTTTTAAAGCACCTTCTGGAGTAAAATCCAAAAGTAATACTGCCGAATCATCAAATATAACAAAATCAAACTGTCCACACTTATCTGTAGCATATACTTTTTGTCCTAAATGATTATACACAAGTGCTTTTAATGCTTCACATTTTAGATATGTGGTAACAACTTTAGGAACATAATATAAATGTTCTATATCTTTTGTTTCTTCCAATAATACATGGTCTAGATAATAATCAGCCAATTTTTGTTCTACTTCCTTAAGATTAAGAACAGCATACTCATTGTACACTTCATCATAATTACCAGAATAATCAGTAAGATGTCTATACACCCTAACTTTACTAGACATATCAAACATACTCTCTATACAATTGTACAACTCGTCTCTATCTAAATGTTCGGTTTGGGATAATTTCTCTAACATACTAGTCTCCTTAAAATCTATATAGATAATAACACAATTTAAACATTAATACCAATTAATTAAGTAATATAATAATATTTTGGCAAAACAAAAAACCTTGGGTATCCCAAGGTTTTTGTAAACACAAAATTAACGTTTGCTATATTGTGGTGCTTTTCTTGCTTTCTTAAGACCAGGTTTTTTACGTTCTTTAACTCTAGAATCTCTAGTTAAGAATCCTGCTTTCTTAATATCATCTTTCAAGTTTGGTTCTGCTTTAACCAATGCTCTAGCAATTGCTTGACGGATAGCACCTGCTTGACCACTTAAGCCACCGCCGTGTACATTAACAACGATGTCATATTTACCAACTGAATTGGTAAGTTCTAGTGGTTGGTTAACGATAAGTTGTAAAGTACCAAGACCAAAGAACTCGTCAAGTGCTTTCTTATTAACAGTAATTACACCATTACCATTAGGGGTAAGTCTAACTCTAGCAATAGATTGTTTACGACGACCTGTAGCGATATATTCAACTGTCTTTGCTGCAGGGATTGATTTTTTAGTTGCCATTATCTAACTCCTCCTACTAATTTGTATGGTTTAGGTTGTTGAGCAGTATGTGGATGCTCTGCACCTTTGTATACTTTTAATTTTCTAAACATTTCTTTACCTAAACTATTTTTAGGTAGCATACCCTTAACTGCTTTTTCAAGAACAAAATCGCTCTTTGTAGCCATAAGGTCTTTGTATGCTGTTTGTTTTAATCCACCAGGGAATCCAGAATGACGATAGTAGAATTTATCTGTCATCTTCTTTCCTGTTAATACCATCTTGTCTGTGTTGATTACTACTACATAATCACCTGCGTCACAATGAGGGGTATATGTAGGTTTATGTTTGCCACGTAGGATAGCAGCAACTTGACTAGCAACTCTACCTAAAGGCATATCTGCAGCGTCAACTAATAACCACTCACTCTTGACAGTTTGTGCATTTGCCATAACTGTTTTCATATATATTAATCTCCTAAAATAAATTTAAAATAATTAATTTAACGTATGCCTTTGATTTGTGGGGCTAGTACAAAAAAAAGTGCAACCTTAAATATTGCAAGTAAATTATAAATAATTATAATCTATTTGTCAAGATAATTTTGCACTTTTTAAAGCGATTTTTTAATAATTTCTATCTTTATTATTATTAAGTTGTTGCATCATACGATACCTTTCAATAATAACATCTGATTGACGCCTTATTTTATATGGATTAAGTGATGGCAAACCACTAGATTGCATAATAATATTATCACCATCAGTATTGTATATATCACAAACAAAGCGATATTTCTTTAATGCATCATACTGGTCAGTATGCAAAAACACATCTTTATTAAGTGGTTTGGTTTCGGCATATTTAATAGCATAACTAGGATATTCAAGTGATATAACATGCTTAAATGGTTTAAGCAATTGAGCAATATGTGCTTGACTTTCTTTATCATCATATACTGCTTGACTAGCGCCAAAATCAATAACAGCCGGCTCTTGAAGTCCATTTAAGACTTCTTCAACCATACGTATTTCATATGGCTTTTGATATTTTAACCATAGTTTTGGGTCAAGTTTTAATAATTTAGTAGATTTTTCTTTATCAAAACCATATTTAGGATAATACACTTTCCTATAATCGTCCATACTTATCTGGTTAAGCCCTAATGTATTAACTAGACTATCAGATATAATGCTTTTGCCCACACCCACAGGTCCAATCAAAATTATTGTATTGTTGTATATATAATCTTTATCCATATGTATATATTCCTTTATCAACCCATTGTTCTTTCATTATCATCATTAGTTTTTACTGTACCGGCATTACCATACCCATAATATTGTTGCGTAGCAATCATTTGCTCCGCCATAAAAACTATATATTTATTATTATAAACTCTAGTATCATTACCTACAACATGTGTATTATCATGTTTTACCTGTACTGCAACTAAACCTAATAATTCCTTATTATTCTCTTCAATAGAACCATCTTTGACTTTATCTGTCGCTTCCGCTGGTTCGTATATTCCAGAGTGTCTATTAGAAGCACAAATTATCTTTTCAACTGTATCTATAATATGGGTATAAATTTCACTATTCCTTTTTGTATCCAAATACTTAAATTGTTGGTCAATTAATTCTTGATACCTTTCATCAAAGTTAGTCATCTTTTTGCCATTAATAGCACTATTTAATTTTTCTAATTTAAGTTGTTTTAAATTTTCAAAATACTTTACCGCCATATCAGAATAATCTGACTGTGAAATATTAATCCCCTTACCTTTCATATCTTTAATATTTCTACTTACATACACAATGCCTAAACATTGTACACTTGCCACATAGTTTGGGTCACCAGTTTCTCCTAAAGAATTAACAGACGAATCTACACCCTTAACTTCTTTTCTAGTATTAGGGTCAACTCCACCTTGTAACTCTTTAGCCAACATTTTTACTCTTTCTTTGGCTTTACTAGTATAAACATATATGGAACATTTACCAAGTATACCCCTTATTATGTCTCCATCAAATTCTCTTACAAGTGAGCATTCTCTATTGCCATTTGCTTTTCTTTTAAGTTCGTTGGCTCTTATATTTTCACTAGTTCCAGCAATATGTGAATAAACTTCACTTTCTATATATTCGGTAATAACCAATTCAACTTTAGGTGGATTGATAAATGCTAATTGAAATAAATTAGCAAGTTCATATTTATAAGATATATCGTGAAATGAAGTAACTGAATCATTAAACGAATCTTTATATTCAGAAACAATGTTTTCAACTCTTCCTTCAAGTAGCGGATTTTTAACTACCCTACGAGATTTTACATCATAATTAATTAATTTTGAATAATTGGAACAAAATAACTTAAAATTGTGATTAAGTTGATTAATAGCCAAGTCTATTTGACTTTCGTTAAGATTACCATTTTTAAGCATATCAACATACATTTCATTAACAGCATAATAATTAGTAAATCTAGGATTATCAAAATGTATATTTCTAATTACTGGACTATGAAAAAAATTGGTTAGAGTGTCAACCATTTTTTCAACTAGTTTATATTTCTTATTATGTAAACTTTCTATTTGATTAGGAGTTAAAAAACCGTTATATTCTTTTAATAATTCCGAATAATCAAATATAGTATTCGTATCTAAAGCCATCTTTACCATACTCGTTAATCCTCATCATTAGTTTTTACTGTATAAGTATTTTTGTATAATGTTTTTCTACTTTCATCTTGATTACGTAAGTTATAAAAATCTTCTTGCTCTTCAGGTGTCATAGATCTTATTATATCACCATATTCTTTTAATGCTATCTTAATATCTTCTTTTCTCTGTTTGGCTTCTTTTCTATGTGACCAATTATATTCAAATCTATCTAATTCTGCCTTTTGCTCTTCTGGACTCATAAAATCAATAGACTTTAATGTAAGTTTTTTCGCATCTAAATATCTTTGCTCTTCTGGATATAATAACTTTTCTCCAACTATACCGCTCCATTCTTCCATCAACTTTGAATACTCTTCGTCAGAAATTAATTTTTTAGGATTAATTTTTCTTGTTTCTACATTATCATCATCTTCTTCATATAATCCAGAATTCTTTTTTTCTATATAATCTTTATCATATACTTGATGATATACTTTTTCTAATTTTCGATACTCTTTGTATAGTTTATCTTTTTTCTTTTTGTCAGTTTCCGCATCATAATTATCGCTAATTTCATTAAGTTTTTTAAAAATTGCACTTCTTAATATCATACCTAAAAAACTCCCATTTATTATACTTTATCATTTTACTACATTTTTGTACTTTTGTAAATGTATAATTTTTTTACAACATTATTAATAACAATCTGAATACTGTGTACAAAAAAACACTCCTAAATTAATAGGAGTGTTAAATAATTAATCACAATCAATATTATTTTTTCTTCTAAAATCTGCACGTCCACGTTGTGTATGGTCAAGAATAATCTTTCTTATACGTAAACTTTGTGGAGTAACTTCTAGCAATTCGTCATCATTTAAGAATTCTAGACTTTCTTCTAGAGTTAGTGGTCTAACTGGTTCAAGTCTTAATGCATCATCACTTGCACAACTACGCATATTAGACAATGCTTTTTTCTTACATACGTTAACTACTATATCATCACCCTTTGGATTCATACCAACTACCATACCTTGGTAAACTTTAGTTCCCGGAGTAATAAGCAAACGTCCACGTTCTTGTGTATTAAACAAACCATATTGTACTGCTTCGCCGGTTTCATAAGCAACCAAAGCGCCACAATTACGTCTATCAATATGTCCCTTATATGGAGCATATTCTTCAAATATAGCACTCATAATACCTTCACCACGAGTATCGGTCAAGAATTGACTCTTATAGCCAAATAATCCCCTTGATGGTATTAAAAATTCTAATCTTGTACGATTGCCGACATTGGTCATAGAAACCAATTCGCCTTTTCTTTCGCCCATAGCGACCATAATATTACCAACACTCTCTTCTGGAACATCGATAACCAATCTATCTATAGGTTCACACTTAACACCATTAATCTCTTTAATTAATACTTTAGGCATACTTACTTGGAATTCGTAACCATCTCTACGCATATTTTCAATAAGTATAGATATGTGCATTTCACCACGTCCCAAAACTCTAAAACTATCAGCACTATCGGTATCAAACACTTTAAGACTTAAATCTTTAATACTTTCTTTAATCAATCTATCTCTTAAATGTCTACTTGTACAATACTTACCTTCTTTACCAGCGAATGGACTATTGTTAACACTAAATGTCATCTCAACACTAGGTTCACTTATCTTAACAAAACTAATTGCTTCTACATGGTCTTTATCACATATTGTATCGCCAATAGTAACTTCACTGCTACCAGAAATACATACTATATCGCCTGCTTTTGCTTCTGGACTAGGTACTTGCTTTAGTCCTTCATACAAGAACAAATTGCTTACTTTAAAAGTAGAATCTACTTTATTGTCATGATAGTTGGTAACTGCTACTGTTTGACCTACTTTTATAGTACCACGTTCAATCTTACCAATAGCCAATTTACCCAAATAATCATTTTGTTCACTAGAACTTACTAACATCTGGAAAGGTGCGTTATCGTCACCACTTGGTGCAGGAATATAATCAATAATTTCTTGCAACAATGGTTTCATATCTGTACCTGGTTTATCAAAATCCAAAGTAGCAACACCATCTCTAGCAGAAGCGTAAACAAAAGGACTATTAAGTTGTTCTTCAGTTGCATCTAGTTCAAGGAACAATTCAAGAACTTCGTCTACAACTTCTTTAACACGTTGGTCTTTCTTATCAATTTTGTTAATAACTACAATAACTTTATGGTTAAGTTCAAGTGCTTTTTTAAGTACAAATCTAGTTTGTGGCATAGGTCCTTCAAAACTATCTACTACAAGTAATACACCATCAACCATTTTTAGCACTCTTTCTACTTCTCCACCGAAGTCTGCGTGTCCTGGGGTATCAACTACATTGATTTTTACACCATTATACATTAATGCAGCATTCTTACTAAAAATTGTAATTCCCCTTTCACGTTCAAGGGCGTTACTATCCATAACTCTATCCATTACTTGTTGATTTTCTCTAAACACGCCACCTTGTTTAAGAAGTTCATTAACCAAACTTGTTTTGCCATGGTCTACGTGAGCAATAATTGCTACATTTCTAATATTTTTCATTTTTTCTCCTAAAATTATATATAAATCTATAAAACGTGAATAATTTTACCACAATACTATAAAAAAATAAAGTACCTTATTAAAAAAATATTCAATATTTTAATATTTTTAAAATACCGAATATTTTTAAAATAAATAATAATGAAATAAGGATTGATTAAATATTTACTTATTGTTTTGGGATTCCAACAACTAATGTTGTTGCCCTGCGGGTTCGACTCCG
>ERZ808286.476-NODE-476-length-26138-cov-3.701453_pt1 | contig 26138 bp, 24 predicted proteins | sample MGYA00521276_ERZ808286 | MGnify/ENA primary metagenome ERZ808286 (study PRJEB31516, sample SAMN03275607) | gut metagenome | biome: mammalia-associated habitat; material: feces | host: Papio cynocephalus | place: Kenya | collected 2012-08-01 ... | reverse complement strand
GTCATGCTCTTTTCATGGAAAGACAATGCTTGACAATTAAAGAACCTTTTTCCTTTTGCGAAAGGCATCTTGAGCTGATTTTCGCAATAGAACAGCCACAGAGCTGTCAATCGCTACAGGATAATATGGATTTTTGGTTATCTTCTCCTTGGTAAGAAATTGGCACCATGTACATGCCGCCGTATAACGGCCGACAGTACGTTCCAGATGGTAACCGTCACGGGTTAGTTTGTCACCTATCGCTTCACGTGCATTTTGAATAGCAATACCCGTAGGAATAATTTTTTTGATACCATATTGCGGAACCGCTTTTACGGATTGACATATGGCATGGTACATTTTCATTTGATTGTTGCCATAATCTTTGAATGCACCATGATCGGAGTCTTTTGAATAAGCCCATGTCATGTGAAAAGCAAAACGGACTTTCGGATTGAGAGCTTCTTTTCTTACATAATCACAAAGCTTTCCCAAATTCACATAAGTTTCGGGCTTTCCCGAATAGTGACTGGCTTGTTGAAACGTTATAATGTCCCAACATTCATCACATATAATTTCTTTGAGAGTCACTTTTTTCCGATTGTACCGCACTCCGCCAACAACTTTTCTATATTCATAGTCGGCTTTTCCGGATTGGGCGTTATTCCAATGCCTGTCAATAGAGCAACCACCGATATAAGCATTTCCTATTACGAGACTGTCGCCTTGGGCTGCAGCCAATTCGTACAGGTATTGCTCAACGGCATCTTCCGAAAAGCTATTACCGATAGCCAGCACCTTCAGGACATCTTTGCCATGAATGCCGTCAATTTGAAAAGCAAAAAGGAAAAGAAGCAGCAGAATCTTTTTGAAGACTTTCATAACCTTCTACTTGAGTTTCTCAATCCATTCATCCACTTGCGGGTCACCCAACTCTTTCGCTTTTCGCAAATAGTTAAGAGCTTCATTTTTTTTGCCTTTCTGCTGGCCGTAGGCAATTCCCAGAATTTTATAGGCATCAGCACCTTCAGGATCAAGCTTCAAAGCCTGATTGGCACCAAAAATTGCTTCTTCCAAATTTCCGACCCGCAGTTGCAACATAGCCTTTTCCACTACATACAGATATTCATCAGGACGAATGGCAAGGGCTTTTTCAATGTCGCTCAGTGCCCATGGATAAAGCCCGGCAGCAAGATCTGTCTGTTCTTTCATATAGAAAAAATTGTCGTTCAGGTTTTTTGTGCCGAAAAGTTTTTCGTAAGCATCATAATCAATGGCTGCCTCTCTATATTTGCCATATTTTGAACGGATTTGAGCGCGTTGTAACAAAAATGGCCCTGCATCTCTTTGATATGGCTCTTTGAAACGAGCCATTGTGCTGTCAAGCAAGGCAAGCACTGCTGTTGTGTCATTGTCCCACATTTCACGCGATTTTGCCGCATAATAAAATGTTTGAGCCGAGGCAAAAGGTGTAGAATTGAGCTCTTGATAAGCATTAAAAGCTTCTTGATATTGTTTCAAGGCATAATAGCAATCGCCTTGTTGCAATTTATAAATCGGCAATGGCGATATGCTATAGGCTTGCTTAGCCTCGTCAAGAGCCTTGTTTAAATCCCAGTCCTTATACTTCTCATAGGATTTGTACAAATTCAGCCTGTATAAGAGCTTGCTGAAATTATAATGTACCTCAGCTTGATTTTTAACAGCCTTGAAAGCTTCATTGTAGTCTGCTTCAGCTTCGGTAAAATTCTTTTGTCCGGCTGCAAACGCCGCATGTTCAACGTATGCTGTCGGGAGTTCGGGAAAAGTAGCTCTAAAATCTGCAAGAGCCGTTAAGTAAGAAACCGTATCCTGTGCATTTTTTGACAGCAAATAGAGGTAACTTGCAGCTTGCGACGTATCTGACGGCAGTTGCTTTGGAATATATATACTGTTGAGCGAAGACAAACCGGCAGAAATGGCCGAAGTCGCCAATAGTTTTTCTACAGCTATATCTATGGCGAAACATTTAGTCAAATCTTTTTCTGCGTTTTTTTGCATAACTCCGATGACTTTCCCCTTAGCATCCAAAACCGGAGTTCCTATGGATTGATTGTCTGCCTTTGATGATAATGTATAATAAGCCAATTTGTCATAAGTCTTATTGTCTACGACATTTGCTTCAACCGTAACCAATCCTCCTTTACCGTCGCTCATGAATCGCGTTACCGTAGAACCTTTCGGAGTCGTGGCTGAGGCCAAAGGCAATGCCTCGCTTTTTTCGCAGTCTGTGCTGAATTTGACTATATCATATATATCGCTTGCTCCCTGAATGCGTTTTACGTTCCATTTCTTTCCGCGGCTGTCCACAATTTCCGCTCTCGATGCACCATTGAAGAATTCATATGCCGAAAGGGCATTTCCTTTATCAGAAATAAAAAATCCATATCCTTTATGCATTTGTTTTCCGGTTTTATCATACGTGATAACCGTTATGATGCCTTTTACATCTTTTTTGGCCTTGCCGGCGGTTTCCATAAAAGCCGGCAATATCAGTAATAAGGACACAATCAAATTCTTTATCATATTCTGCTTTGTTTAAGTAATTCTTTTGCATTATCAATGGCTGCATCGGTAACTGTGCTGCCGCTCAGCATGTGGGCAACCTCAACAATTCTTTCTTCTGGCGTAAGTAGGGTGATATGTGTAGCCGTTCCATGTGCATCATCTTGTTTATAAACTTTGTAATGAAAATCCCCGAGAGCTGCAATTTGTGGCAAATGTGTAATACTGATTACCTGACAGCCATTTTGGCTCATGCTCTTCATCATCAGAGCCATTTGTTCGGCTATTTTCCCCGAAACTCCGGTATCAATTTCATCGAAAACAATAGTCGGCAACATTTCCTTGGAAGCCAGCAAAGCTTTTAGTGACAGCATAACACGAGCCATCTCACCACCCGAAGCGATTTCGGCTATATTCCGAAGAGGAACGTCACGATTGGCACTGAACAAGAATGCGACACTATCCAAACCCTCTCTTGAAGGTTCTTTTTTTTCTGTCACCTCTATGGTGAAGCGTACATTTGGCATTCCGAGCTTTTGCAACCGTTCCCGCATTTCTTTTTCTATTTTTGTAACAGTCTTACTTCTGCTGCCAGATAACATTCGGCCGGTATTAAGCATGGCATTTTTCCTTTTCAGGCATTCATCCCGCATAACATCTGCATGTTCATCACTGCAATCTAATTCTTCTAATTGGTGACGAAGTCGGTTTCCTAATTGAATCAGCTCTTCTTCGTCTTCACAATGATGTTTTTTTGATAATGCATAGATAGAACTTAATCGCTCATTTACGTAGCCCTGTCGTTCCGGATCAAAAGTAACGTTCTCTAAGTATTGAGCTATTTCCTGTGCGATGTCTTCAATTTCTATAGCACAACTTTCCAGCCGTTCATGCAAATTTCGCGCTTTTGGGAAACAGTCTGTTAGCCCTTGCAGGCAACGCAGGCACTCATGCATTTTCGATGTAATACCGTTTTCTTCTGCCGACAGCAAATTATCAGCCTTGTAAAGCGACTGTTTGATATTTTCAGCATTATTCAATATGCTGGCTTCTTCTTCCAAGTCTTGTTGCTCTCCTTCTTTCAGGTGGAGTCCTTCTATTTCATCCAATTGAAATTGCAGGAAATCCTTATTCTCGCGTTCTCGCTCTATCTTTTCGCAATACTGTTTAAAAGCCGTTTGGGCTGCCAGCCATGCATCATATTCATTTTGAAACCTTTCCTTCAACTGCCGGTTCTTCGCAATGGTATCAAGTGTACCCAATTGAAAATTCTCTTGATTGAGCAACAAATTCTGGTGTTGCGAATGAATATCTATAAGGTGCGAAGACAATTCTTTCAATTGATTGAGCGATACCGGGGTGTCGTTGATGAATGCACGGCTTTTGCCTTTCACAGATAATTCACGACGAATAATACATTCATCTTCATCGTACTCCAAATCATTTTTATCAAAAAAAGATTGGATGTTCAAACCGTTTAGATTAAAAGTCGCCTCCACCATACAACGTTTGGCATCGGCCTTTATGACTTTCATGTCGGCGCGTTGTCCCAAAATCATTCCGAGAGCCCCTAAAATGATGCTTTTCCCGGCACCTGTTTCACCAGTTATGGTAGAAAACCCGGCATGAAGTTCCATATCCAGGTGCTCTATAAGAGCATAATTCTGAATCTTCAAACGTTGTAGCATAAGCACTTAATTTAGCAGTTTCTTCCAATAGTTGGATTGTGAAGCATTCACTTTCGTCAGAATGTCATAAACCTTTTGCTTTTTTGCAGAGGTTTCCTTTCCCTGATAGATGCCGACTAATTCGTCACGTTTGTATTCAGAAAAAAGCCGCGGCAAAGCACTGCGTGACTTTGTACTATACGTTTTCTCAAGCAAAGACATTGATTTGGTGATAGTTTCACGGGCTTGATCGCTATTGGCTGTCATTTGGTCAAGTCCTTTACGGTGATAGTCATATTGCAATTGCCTGAATGATTGCAATCCTTCATTCAGATAGTCGTTCACTATGCCGTAGCGATTGCTTTCGTCTTCCATGGCTTTCCAACCCTTCGTATTCATATTTTGAGCATTGTTGACCACATCCATCGCTTTCTGAAGGATGTCAGTGCCTCCTTGCGGTGCCATCGTGTCCATATCGACACCTATAATCAAATAGGCATAATAAGCAATAAGTGCCGTCAGATTATTATTGATTTGGTCATCACGGAACTCCAATTGGTCGTGTTCACGAAAATCAAAGTTAAAGTTTGCATCGTGAATGCTTAGAGTCGGTGTTGTATAAGTTGAATTGTAAACCGGGCGGCTACTTTGTATATATGCTTCGCACGTCATGCTGCCGCTTCCCTCATCATATTTATTGACTATAATGGAAAACGCACATTTGATACGCTCATTGTTTCTAAACTTCAGCGAAGTCCATTGACGCTCATTGATAAATTGCGTCAATGTCGATTTTAAATCATCGAATACATTCTTATTGGTCCCTTGAATCTTTTGCGTATTGATATCGACTGTTGCGTTCAACTCTTGCGCCGATGCACTTTGCATAAAAAAAAGAATCAAGGTGATAACAATCAGTCGCACATATCGCATATTTTGTCTATGATGTCTTTAGCCACTTCTTTTTTGTTTTTCAGTGAGAATGGGATTTTTTCTTTTTCACTGAGGATGGTAATTTTATTTGTATCATACATGAATCCGGCACCATTGTCTTTCAGTGAGTTAAGCACGATAAAATCCAAGTTCTTCTTTTTAAGCTTGTACAGGGCGTTCGCTTCTTCATCGTTTGTTTCAAGGGCAAATCCTATCAGCAGTTGCCCTTTATGTTTCATTTGTCCCAACGAAGCGGCAATATCGCGAGTCGGCTTCAAGACCAAAGTCTGAGTTCCTTTTTCACGTTTTATTTTACAGCCTTCCATATCATTCGGTGTAAAATCGGCTACGGCGGCACATAGAATGCCGATGTCTGCGTCCTTAAAACTGTTTGTTGCCATTTCGTACATTTCTTGTGCACTTTCTACGCATATGCGCTCAATGTTGCGATGATGCACTTCAAGATGTGTGGGACCGCTGACCAATATGACATTGGCTCCACGTTGCGCACATTCTTCGGCCAAAGCATAGCCCATCTTCCCGCTTGAATAATTGCCGATAAAACGCACCGGATCTATTTTTTCATAAGTCGGCCCGGCCGTAATCAGTACCGTCTTCCCGGTAAGAGATTCTTTTTCCGAAAATAGTTTACGGATATGTCCTACAATATTTTCGGGCTCCTCCATACGTCCTTTTCCGACCAGTTGGCTGGCTAATTCTCCGCTGGCCGGTTCAATGATGATATTGCCATAACTGCGAAGGGTCTCCAGATTCCTTTGTGTAGCCGGATGTGCATACATGTCAAGGTCCATGGCCGGAGCCACTACTACCGGAGCTTTCATTGAAAGATATGTCGTAACAAGCATATTGTCGGCTATTCCATTAGCCATTTTCCCTATGGTCGATGCTGTTGCCGGTGCTATAATCATCACATCTGCCCAAAGTCCCAACTCGACATGGCTGTTCCATGTTCCGTCGCGCTGGGCAAAGAAATCACATATGACCGGCTTTCTTGTCAGGGCCGAAAGTGTCACGGGGGTAATAAATTCTTTTCCGGCCGGAGTTATGACCGTCTGGACCTCAGCCCCTTCCTTGATTAGCAATCGGATAAGCAAGCATGCCTTATAAGCTGCTATACTGCCGGTAATGCCTAATACAATATGCTTCCCTTGCAGCTCCATCTTTTTATCATTGTTTTTGACCGATGTGAGACTCGCTTAGCTTGATGCGCGTCAATACGGCTTTTGTCTCACGCGGAAAGTCCCCTTGCAGTATCCAGCTGTAATATCCCGGATCATTGTGAAGCGTGTGAATCACCGATTGCCCCTTGTATTTCCCGAAATTAAATACGATTTCTTTTTGGTCGTTATATATCATGCGACCCGCCAGATCCACATTGTCGTTCATCCTTGAAAAATCCGACAGAAAATTTATGTCGTTTTTCAATGTTTCGGGATAACGGTCCAACTGGGCTTTCAGTACTTCGTAAGTTGCCGTCGTATCAGCCAACGAGGAGTGTGCATCGATCAAATCCTTGTGGCAATAAAACTTATATGCTGCTACCAATGTTCGCTGCTCCATCTTATGAAAGATGTTTTGCACATCTACCAATTTAGCTTTATGGATATCAAAGTCGATACCGGCTCGAAGCATTTCTTCCACCAACATAGGTATGTCAAAATGATTGGAATTGTAGCCGGCAAAATCGCAACCGGCAAAATCATTGGCAAGCCCTTGTGCCACCTCCTTAAATGTAGGACTGTCTTTCACATCTTCGTCCGTAATACCGTGTATCTTGGAAGATGCTTCGGGTATATGCCTTTCAGGATTGATCCGCATCATTTTCGATTCTTCGTTTCCGTTGGGAAGAATCTTTATATAGCTGATTTCAACGATACGATCCTGGGTGACATTGACACCGGTTGTTTCCAAATCAAAAACCACCAAAGGCTTTTTCAAGTTGAGTTTCATAATCTTGTTAGTTATTGATTAGAAGAGGCATAAGCAGCATCAGCAAATCTGTATTTCCCGATTGTTCTCCGGGAACTATAAGTCCGGCGCGTGATGCATCAGCCAGTTTGATGATAAAGTCGGTTCCTTGCAGAGCGCTTATCAGTTCTAACATATCCGTGCCCTTGAATCCTATTTTCAGAGGCATGCCTTCATACTGGCAGACCAGCTGTTCTTCTGCGCTTAGCGAATAATTGATGTTTTCGGATGTAAGCACTACCTTATTACTGCTAAAGACAAATTTCACAAGAGCCGTAGTCTTGTCGGCCACGACAAGCACACGGCGCATGGCACTCACAAACGAGGCACGATCTATGACGGCCACATTGTTGTTTTGAGTCGGTATGACACTTTTATAATTGGGATATTTTTCTTCTATCAAGCGGCAGCTTATCATGTAGTCTTCAGTTTCAATCCTGGCATTGCTGGTTCCATAGGTGCGTATCGTAATTATTCCCTTGGCCTTATCCAAGATGTTCTTTAATATGTTTGCCGGTTTCTGCGGCAGGGTGAAACCTGCAGTCGTTCCATGCGTATCGCATTCTATGCGGTAGCGTATCAATTTATGCCCGTCACTGGCAACGATTGAAAGGTCTTCGGGAGATATATCCATGAATACACCATTCATTACCTTGCGCGTCTCATCGTTTGCGGCTGCTATTAGTGCTGTACTGATACCCTTGACAAGCGAAGCGGCTTCTAATGTGATGTCGTTCGATTCGCCTTCGGGGGTAGCCGGAATAGGATATTCATCACCTTGCACACCTTGAAACGAGAAATGCCCGTTTTGGTAAGTCAGATCTATTTGTAAAGTGCCCGGATTGATTTCCAATGTCAACGGTTGCTCGGGTATCTCTTTCAAGATGTTCATGATTTGTTTCGATTCCAACGCAAACTTGCAGTCGCCATTGGCTTCTTGCAGCTCTATATTGGTTTTCAACATGGTATCCTGGTCGGTAGCGACAACCATCATGTTATTCCCCTTGATGTCAAAGAGGAAACAAGATAATATCTGAATGGTGTTCTTGGGTTGGATAACACGCTCTATATTTTGCAAACGGCTATAGAGCAAAGTGCTTGTTACAACATATCTCATATTCTTCAACAGTTTCTTTTTGTGAGTTACAAAGGTAATGGAATTTGGAAGAAGCGCAAAGTTTTTTCATCTTTTTTGGACTGACAGCAATATGTATGGCTTATTCCGGTATGCCGCTGTCAACAAAATATTTCCACAGAGGGGCAATCATAAGTGACTGTTTGAACACGCCATTCTGCAACCATTCGTATACTTCCTTGCGTGTTGCCAGGAAAGGCTCCAGGTCTTCTGTTGCATCCAGGTGTTGCCCCGAAGTGCGTTTCACGCCTTCTGCCACAAAACAATGGCACCAGTTGTTTTGCGATCCCGGATTGCTTGAAATGACCATCAGCTCGCGCCATGTGCCACCGGTATATCCTGTTTCCTCCCACAATTCGCGCTTGGCCGCAGCAAGGGGCTCTTCGCCTTTTTCCACAACGCCGGCACATATCTCGGTCGACAGGATTCCTGCACCATGGCGATATTGACGTTCCATCAACATCATCCCGTTTTCATCTATGGCGATGACATTCACCCAGTCGGGATATTCAAGCACGTAATATTCATCGTAGATCTTTCCGGTCGGCAGTTTAACGACGTCACGCCTGGCTGTAAGCCAGGGACGTTTTATGAGATACTCGGATTGGAGAGTTTCCCATTTCCATGATTTCTTTTCCATCTGACAGTGCGTTTATGATTTATACCTGTAAAGAACGCCGTTTTTCCCAAAATCGTATAACTTTGCGGCACAAAAAAAATGCGTTGCATGTTAAAAAAACAGCTTTGTTTATTGGTCGAATTGCTGAAGCGCCCTTTTACCGAAGAATGGTGTTTTGTTGCATTCATGTTCGCATTAGGTTTGACTTGCATCATCTTTGAGCCTTGGAACAGTCTGCGTCTCTACTCATTGTCGGAACTGCCGGGCGATGTTTATCTGCTTGCTTTGCTCCTGACTTTGCTGCCTGCCAAATGGCGTCGCCCGCTGACAGCATTTACAGCTGCATTGCTTTATGTCATAGCTTTCATCGACAATTTGTTTTATGTGGCCATAGGCTCGCCTCTGTCGGCATCACTCTTGCGCGCTGTCATAAATACCACATCGCGTGAGGCCGGTGAAGCCATACACGCTTTTTCGGGATGGCATTTGCTCTTTTCCCAATTGCCCATAATTCTGTCATTGGCAGTTGCACACATTTATTGTGCCGGGCACCGGTCTATGCGTCGGTTTCAGTTTGAATCTCATCCGTCATTGCTTTCTGCTGCTATGGTATTGGCAATTTGTTCTTTAGTTTTCGGGAGCAATAACAAGCGTTATTTGTTTCATCGGTTAGTGCTGTCCCGGTCCGACACCGAATTGCCGCAGTCAATCATGGACATGAGCGTGAAAACAGGCTATTATCTTCCGGTGTATCGGTGTTGGAAATCCGTCATTGAATTGTCGCGCCATTTACATGCGGTGCGCATGCTTCCCCTTGCCCAGCAAGATATTCCAATTGACAATTGCACGTTCCGGTCGCCTCGTATTTTGCTTGTCATTGGAGAGAGCCTGAACAAAAGCCATTGCGGACTATACGGTTATCATCTTCCTACGACACCCCGTCTGTGCAAAAGAGAAAAACAAGGTGAACTTATCGCTTTTTCAAACGTCATAAGTCCTTGGAACTTCACATCGGAAGCTTTGGAACATTTGCTCTCGCTCCATAGTTATGGAGATAAAGGGCAGTGGTACGAATATCCCCTTTTCACATCTGTATTCAGACAGGCGGGATATGGCGTGGCTTTTATTTCCAACCAATATACGCTCCCGGCCAAAAAGGCAGAATCTTTCATTGATACGCAATTGCTCAACGACAGTCTGTTGGATACTTTCCAGTTTACATGGCGCAACTCTCATACCCACACCTACGATGAAGGACTGTTGGCTGATTATGACTCGCTGGCACCAAAAATGTCGGCCCATAACCTCATGATAGTACATTTGCTCGGTCAGCACGTCGAATTTTCAGACCGGGTGCCACCGGCACGTCATCATTTCCAACCGTCGGACTATGATCGTCGCGACTTGTCACCCGGCAAGCGTGCCATCCTGGCCGATTACGACAATGCAGTGCTTTACGGAGATTCCGTAACGGATATGCTCCTAAGCCGCGAGAACAACCGTGAAAGCATTGTCATCTTTGTTTCAGACCACGGAGAGCGCGTCTTTGATGCCAATTCACAACAATATGGTCGCAGCAACAGCCTCAGTCCTGTAGACGTGCGGCAGCAATATGAGGTTCCAATGTGGATATGGGCTTCACCCTCTTACCGCAGGTGCCATCCCGAAATTATACGTGCATTGAGACATGCCGCCAATTTGCCGTTTTCGACAGACCGCCTGTCGCATCTTCTGTTGTTCCTTGCAGGAATCAGAACTCCATTGTACCGGCCTCAACTCAATCCGCTCAGCACCCGATATTCCGCTACGCGGCCAAGGCTTGTACGCGGCCTATACAACTATGAAAGCCTTATTTTTCCCTGAGTCATTGCGAAAATTGCAACTTGGCAAGTAATAATTGCAGGATTGGAGCCTTAAATTGCAGAATCAAGTCTTGGTTACTTAAAACCAAGTCCTGATTTTTAATAACCAAGTCTTGGTCGATAATAATCAAGTCTTGGTTTTGCAAAATAAGACCTCAATTCCGCAATTTATAACGATGAAACGACAACAACGACAAACCTTCTTACAAAAATATTATTGCTGTCCGCTAAAGTGTAAATCTCCAAATCCAACCTACTGAAAGATAGGAGTCTGGCTTAGAATTAGTCATGGACAAGCCCCCTGTTGGCTTTCAGATTCATCCGGAGGTACTTCCGCAACATATTCAAGCATGATTTTGAGGTCGGCATCGGGTTGGTTGAAGAAGCTTTCAAGATTTATGTAGTACATCAGCATGATGCGTACCATCGTGGCAAGCCCCGAGAAGCTCCGGTGTCTTTTTAATGAGCTTTGCTGCACTGAAAGCAGCAGGTTGGCAATTAATGTCACCCAAATCCGGATTTTGATGGTGATAGCGGAGGTGAACCTTCTCGTTGGCATGAATGGCATCCGCCGGTTTTTTGTCGTGACAAGGATAAACATATTGGGGCGACGCTGTAACCGCGCCGCCCCAATATGCTATAGAGGGTTTGCTGCTCTCGCTGCCCTTATTTATTTTACGAGCACTTTCTTCACTGTGCCATCGCTCATTCTGATGATGTTGATGCCCTTTTGCGGGGAGGCGATGTGCGTGCCGTCTATGGTGTAGCGCTCCACCTCAATAGCCGAAGCGGATGTGGATGTGGATACAGCCTTTATGCCCGTCTCGATGCTGAAGAAATCTTTCCACTGCGGGGCAGATTTGTAGGCGTTCAAACTTTCCTTTGGAACGTAAAGAGTGCAATTGCGCTTGTTGATACCGTTAAAGACCAATGCCTTGCATACAGGAGGTGTTGCTGCCTTGCACTCCAACTTCTTGAGACTGCTGCAGCTGGCGAAAGCCCACTTCTCTATGCTCGTAACGGAATTGGGGATGACAACGGAGGCAAGGCTCTTGCAACCATAGAAGGTATAGTCATCTATGCTTGTAACGGATTCGGGGATGACAACGGAGGTAAGGCTTTTGCAGCCTCTGAAAGCATTTTTTCCTATGCTCGTAACGGAATTCGGAATGGCAATGGAGACGAGGTCGGTGCTACCAGAGAAAGCATCGTCACCTATGCCTGTAACTGTATAGTCTGTTCCCTCAATGTCTAACTTCTCGGGAATGTCGGCTGACAACACAGAGTCACCCGCTTCGGAAACGTAGGCTGTATAGTCACCTGTCAGCCTGTATACGAAAACGTTGTTGCAATCCTTGAAAACAGTGCTCTCCAAGTTCGTAACGGAGCTTGGGATGGTAACGAATGCAAGATTGTTGCAACCCGTGAAAGCATCATTCTTTATGCTTGTAACAGTGTAGTCTTTCTCCTCATAGTTTATCTTTTCGGGGATAACGGCTGTTAATGCAGAATCTCCCACTTCGGAAACATAGGCCGTATAATCGCTTTTCAGTCTGTATTCTACGCGTCTGTCGCAACCCTTGAACGCACCGTCCTCTATGCTCGTAACGGAGCCGGGAATAATAACGGACGCAAGGCTGTCACAATCCTTAAAAGCATTTTTCCCTATGCTCGTAACTGAGCTGGGTATGATGGCCGAGGCAAGACTGCTGCAATTCTGAAAAGCACTTTCCCCTATGCTCGTGATGGTATTTGGTATTGTAACGGAGGCAAGGCTGCTGCAACCATAGAATGTTCTTTCTTCTATGCTTGTAACAGAATTAGGGATGACAACAGAGGCCAGGCTGCTACAACCTAAGAAAGCACTTTTTCCTATGCTTGTAACAGTGCTTGGAATTGTAACGGAGGCAAGGCTGCGGCATTTCCAAAACATGCCTTCTCCTATACTTTTAGTGGAGCTCGGGAAGGTGATGGAGACAAGACCACAACCATAGAAAGCACTTTTTCCTATGTTCGTAACGGAATTAGGAATGGTAATGGAGGCAAGGCTGCTGCAATTCCGGAAAGCGTTGTCACCTATGCTTGTAACGGAATTAGGAATGGTAATAGAGGCCAGGCTGCTGCAACCATAGAAAGCACTTTTTCCTATGCTTGTAACAGCGCTTGGAATTGTAACGGAGGCCAGGCTGCGGCAATTCCAGAAGATGCTTTCTTCTATGCTTTTAATGGAATTGGGAATGGTAATGGAGGACAGGCTGCTGCAATTTCGGAATACGTTGTCGCCTATGCTCGTAACGGAGTTAGGAATTGTAATGGAGGCCAGGCTGCTGCAATCTCGGAAAGCGTTGTTGCCTATGCTCGTAACGGAGCCGGGGATGGTAACGAAGGTAAGTTTGTTGCAACCCTTGAAAGCATCGTTCTCTATGCTTGTAACGGTGTAGTCTTTCTCCTCATAAGTTATCTTTTCGGGAATATCGGCTGTTTTTACAGATTTGCCCACTTCGGAAATGTAGGCCGTATAATCGCTTTTCAGTCTGTATTCTATGCGTTTGTCACAACCCGAGAAAGTACCGTCAGCTATGCTCGTTACGGTAGTGGGGATGATTGCCGATGCAAGGTTGCTGCAATCCTTAAAAGCATTTTTCCCTATGCTCGTAACTGAGCCGGGTATGATGGCCGAGGCCAGGCTGCTGCAATTCTGGAAAGCCCGGTCAGCTATGCTTGTGACGGAATTCGGAATGTCAATGGAGGTAAGGCCGCTACAATTATAGAAAGCCCGGAACCCTATGGTCGTAACGGAGCTTGGGATGGTGACGGTGGCAAGGCTCTTACAACCCGAGAATGCATCGCTTCCTATACCTGTAACAGTATAATATGTATCTTTATACAAAACCTTTTCGGGAATATTAAACATCTCCTTTCTGTAAATTTCATCGGAATAAATTCCCGCATTAAGAAGTGTGGCTGTTCCATCCTTTTTATATTGGTATAAGTAAAGTCTGTTGCAACCCTTAAAAGCACCGTTTCCTATGCTCGTAACAGATTTCGGAATGGTGACTGAGGCAAGGCTCTCGCAATCATAGAAAGCATCGCTTCCTATGGTTGTAACGGAGTTCGGGATGTCAACAGAGGCAAGGCTGCTGCAATACGAAAAAACGCCGTTTCCTATGGTCGTGACGGATTTCGGGATGGTGACGGTGGTCAGGCTGCTGCAACCCCGAAAAGTCTGGTCGCCTATGGTTGTAACGGAATTCGGGAGGTCAATGGCGGTAAGGCTGCTGCAATTATAGAAAGCCCGGAGCCCTATGGCCGTGACGGAATTCGGGATGGTGGCGGTGACAAGGCTCTTGCACCCCGAGAAAGCATCGTCTCGGATGGTCGTGACGGAATTCGGAATGATGACTGAGGCAAGGCTCTCGCAATCGCAGAAAGCATATTCTCCTATGCTTGTAACGGAATTTGGGATGTCAACGGAGGCAAGGTTCTTACACCCCGAGAAGGCATCGTCTCCTATGCTTGTAACGGAGTTTGGGATGGCGACGGAGGTAAGGCTGCTGCAACCCCGAAAAGTCTGACCGTCTATGGTCGTAACGGATTTCGGGATGCTAATGGAGACAAGGCTCTTGCAATCATTGAAAGCCCGGTATCCTATGGTCGTGACAGAATTCGGGATAGTGACGGAGGCAAGGCTCTTGCACCCGGAGAATGCGCTTCGTCCTATGCTAATAACGGTATAGTCTTTTCCCTCATAGGTTATTTTTTCGGGAATGTCGGCGGTTCTGATGCTGCTTTTGCTGCTGCTGACTTCTGCGGTGCCGCTATCATAAAGCTTGAAGTTCAAATCATTTTGCGATAGTTCATCCGCAAATGCGGGAATGCCGCAAAGCATTACTGCCAACAGGAGCATAATCTTTAACTTGTAAATTGTCATTGTTCTTTTCGTTTTTATCGGTTTATAGTTTAAATTCAATGCAAAGGTATGAGTTTTTTTCTTAAAAGCGAAAAACAGGCATCAAAAATCGGATTCGCGCTCGATTTATAATAAATAATGAATGTTTTGAGAAGCGCAATATCTCTATGCTGATGCCCTCTCGTAATCATTGCGTTCAAGATGTTGTTCCCGCTGTCGGTTCCGAAGGCTTCGGCTGTAGCGGAAAGAGCTATGGTTGCCAAGTCTGTAAATTTGGGAACTACACCTCTGCGAGGTATGTTCCCGAGGGCGGTGACACGATTTTCGGCAAAATCTTTGAATATATCGAGGATTTTTCCGAACTTTACGATGAAATTGTGTGTAAGCGCAGCTTTTGCATTGTGAATGTTTTAGGAAATTAATTCAACCAACAAGTTGCTGAGTATTTTTGCAGAGCAATTATGGAGCATCGGATTTTACTTGAAACCCTTAAGAGATATTTCGGTTATGACATGTTTCGTCCCGGACAGGAAGACATAGTCCGTTGCGTACTTTCGGGACGCGATTGTTTGGTGTTGATGCCCACAGGTGGCGGCAAAAGCCTTTGTTATCAACTGCCCGCCCTGTTAATGAAAGGAACAGTCGTTGTCGTTTCTCCGCTTATTTCATTAATGAAAGACCAAGTCGATGCCCTTCGTGCCGCCGGCATTCAGGCTGCCACGCTCAATAGTTCAATGAGCGAAAACGACAGTCTGCAGGTTACACGCGATTGTTTGAAAGGCAATGTAAAACTGGTGTATATGTCGCCCGAAGCCGTCCTGGCACGGGCTCCATACCTGCTGCATGATTTTCAAATATCGCTCTTTGCCATCGATGAAGCACATTGTGTCAGTCAATGGGGACACGACTTCCGGCCGGAATATACCCAATTGCACTTGCTGAGAAAAGAATTTCCGAATGTCCCGATGATAGCCCTTACAGCAACAGCCGATAAGGTAACGCGCAGCGACATTTTGAAACAGCTCGGTCTGAGCAATCCTAAGGTATTCGTCAGCAGCTTCGACCGTCCCAATCTGAGTCTGTCGGTAGTTCAGGGCATGCAAAAGAAATCGAAAGACAAAATGATTCAAGCTTTTATCCGTGAGCATCGTGAGCAAAGCGGCATCATTTATTGCCTGAGCCGCAAGATCACGGAGGCCGTGTCGGCCATGCTGAATGAAAACGGCATCAAGTCGCGCCCTTATCACGCCGGTTTGCCGCCGGACATGCGCGATTGCATTCAAGAAGATTTTGTACACGACCGTTTACAAGTGATATGCGCGACGGTTGCCTTCGGCATGGGCATCGATAAAAGTAATATTCGCTGGGTTATCCACTATAACCTGCCTAAATGCATCGAAAACTTCTACCAGGAAATAGGGCGCGCCGGACGCGACGGGATGCCCGCCGACACCTTGCTGTTCTACAGTTATGGCGATGTGATACAACTGTCTTCGTTTGCCCGCGAAAGCGGTCAGCGCGAAATCAACATGGAACGTCTGAAACGAATGCAAGAATATGCCGAATCCAAAATCTGCCGTCGGCGAATCTTATTGAACTACTTTGGTGAGACCACTTCAAAAAATTGCGGCAATTGCGATGTGTGCAACAATCCGCCGCAAACATTCGATGGAACCACAATCGTCCAAAAAGCTCTTAGTGCCATCATGCGCGCACAAGAGCATATAGGCTTCAATATTGTGATTGACATCCTGAGAGGGACCTATTCGCCAGAAATAAAAGCTCACAGCTACGACCGTCTGAAAACATTCGGTGTAGGCCGTAATATTCCGCGCGGCGATTGGCACCGATATTTGCTGCAAATGCTGCAAATGGGCATCATCGAATTGGCTTACGATGAGAATAACCATTTGAAAGTGACTCGACAGGGGCACGATATACTTTTTAATGGCAAGACTGTCGGCCTCACGATTTTGGAGCACGACAGCCCTACAAAGGGAAAACAAGCCAAAAAGATCAGCACAACAGAACGACTGCTTTTTGACGCTAAGTCCCATAAGCAGGAAGAAGACGAAGAGCTGTTTGAAGCCCTGCGGCTTCTGCGCCGACAGATAGCCGACCGGCAAGGCTTGCCACCCTATACAGTCTTCAGCGACCGTACCCTGCACGAAATGGCTTGCGTCAAACCACGCTCGCTCGAAGAGCTGGGAGACATAGTGGGAGTCGGAGCATTCAAACTAAAGAAATACGGAATGGATTTTGTTGCTGAAATTCGCAAATGCAGCAAAGTGTAAAGTCTGGAGTCAAAAAGTCGAACATGTGTAAAGAATATCAGCCGAAAAGTGCAGAAACGGGAGTTTTTTGATACCTTTGCAAATACAAATTCAAATTCAAACCAAAAAACATATATCAGTCATGAGTAATAGAATCAAGAAATTCCTGCTGCCCGAAAGCGAAATACCTACGCAATGGTATAACATACAGGCCGACATGAAGACCAAGCCGCTTCCTTTCCTGCATCCGGCCACAAAACAACCGCTGAAGGCTTCAGATCTATACCCGATTTTCTGCGAAGAGTGTGCCAACCAAGAATTAGATCAGACACATTCCTGGATAGATATTCCCGAAGAAGTTCGTGAGCAATACAAGAATTATCGCTGCACACCTTTGGTGCGCGCATACGGACTGGAAAAGGCACTTGACACTCCGGCTCATATTTATTTCAAAAACGAAAGCGTAAGCCCCGTAGGCAGCCATAAATTAAACAGCGCCTTAGCACAAGTATATTATAACAAGGAACAAGGCGTAAGCAACATTACGACGGAAACCGGCGCCGGTCAATGGGGAACAGCCCTATCTTACGCATGCCGTTTATTCGGCATTGATGCGGCCGTCTATATGGTAAAAATCAGCTACGAACAGAAGCCCTACCGCCGCAGCATGATGCATGTGTTCGGTGCACAGGTAACTCCGAGCCCCTCCATGTCAACCCGTGCCGGGAAAGACGTTCTGACAACAGACCCCGAATGCAACGGCTCATTGGGCATTGCCATATCGGAAGCCATCGAATTGGCTACTCAAACAAAAAATTGCAAATACGCATTAGGTTCGGTACTCAATCACGTAAGTCTTCACCAAACCGTTATCGGCTTGGAAGCTGAAAAGCAAATGGAAATGGCCGGCGAATATCCCGACAAGATAATAGCCTGCTTCGGAGGCGGTTCCAATTTCAGCGGTATTGCTTTCCCTTTCATGCGCCATAACATTTTAGAAGGGAAAACGACCGAGTTCATTGCCGCCGAACCCGAAAGCTGCCCAAAACTGACAAAAGGAAAGTTTGAATATGACTTCGGAGATGAATCCGGCTACACCCCCCTGCTTCCCATGTATACTTTGGGACACAATTTCCAACCGGCCAGCATTCATGCCGGAGGTTTGCGTTACCACGGCGCCGGTGTCATCCTTTCGCAATTGCTGAAAGACGGCTATTTGCGCGGTGTAGACATTCCTCAATCGGAGACATTCAAATACGGAATCCTCTTTGCACGTACTGAAGGTATCATTCCGGCTCCAGAAAGCTGCCATGCCATTGCCGCTACAGTACGCGAAGCCATGAAATGCAAGGCAGAAGGCAAAAAGAAAGTCCTGCTATTCAACTTGAGCGGACACGGCCTTATTGATCTGGCATCCTATGAACGTTACTTGCAAGGTGATCTTCAAGATTATACTCCGACTGAACAGGAACTGAACAAATATTTGAGCGAGGTTGCACCACTGCAGCCATGATTTCACATTAGAAAGCAGCAAAAAACCATTCCGGAAGGCTTGAAATCCAATATTTGCTCTGTAAAAGTGCCTCATATAAAAATTAAAGTCGTACTTTTGCAAGCGCTATCACGTGATGGTAGCATATTCAAACCTATTTAATAAATAACTTAAAGACCAAATGGCAACAAAAATCAGATTGCAACGCAACGGGCGCAAAGGCTATGCCTTTTTTAGCATCGTTATTGCAAATTCGAACGCTCCACGCGATGGAAAGTTCACAGAAAAATTGGGTACTTACAACCCTAACACACAACCTTCAACTGTAGATTTGAATTTTGACCGCGCTCTCTATTGGTTAGAGGTCGGCGCACAGCCCACGGATACCGTCCGAAACATTTTGTCACGCGAAGGCGTGCTTCTGATGAAGCATCTGCGTGGAGGTGTTCGTAAGGGGGCTTTCGACGAAGCAACTGCACAGGCTAAATTTGAAGCTTGGAAAAACGAACGCGATCAGAAAGTAGGCAAAGCCATTGCCAAGGTTGCCGAAGAGAAAAAGGCCGCCAGCGCAAATCGTTTGGAAGCTGAAAAGAAAATCAACGAAACAATCGCAAAGAAAGTAGCTGAAAAGAAAGCCGAAGCTATCAAGGCTGCTGAAGAAGCCGCTGCTGCGGCAGCGGCTGAGGCTGCAACAGCCGAAGCAACTGCCGAGGGTGAAACTCCTGCCCCCGAAGCAACTACAGCAGAATAAGGCTCGCCATTTTCACAACTTACTAACTAAAACGTATAATCAAGTTGGCTGTTATCCTATCGGCCAACTTGATTTTTTTGAACTTTTCGCGACAAACAGTTTTTGTTGTTATAAAAACTGCCTATCTTTGTTTGTCACATCAAACATCAATATAAGCAACATGAAAAAACTACTTGCCTTTTTAGCATTGCTAATCTTTTCAACAAGTTTTGCCGGCACTGCAAAAGCCGACGGAACAGCAAAGGAAAGACCCCAATTGGTCATTTTCGAAACTGACATGGGAAATGATATTGACGACGCTCTCGCCTTGGATCTTCTCTATAAATATATGGATCAAGGAAAAATCAAGCTTTTGGCCATTATGACAAACAAGGAGGGTGCGAGTTCTGCACATTTCATTGATATCATGAACACCTGGTATGGCTATCCAAAGATACCCATTGGCATCGTCCGCAACGGTGCAGAGTGCAAACATCCAAACGACTATACGTTGGCAGTCTCTGATATGAAAGCCAACGGAAAGCCGGCATTTAAAACCTCCGTCAAAGACGTTACCAAACTACCTGATGCGGAACAACTGTATCGCAAAATACTATCCAAACAGCCCGACCACTCTGTTGTTATCATTTCCGTCGGTTTTTCTACCAATTTGGCTCGTCTGCTTGATACCCGGCCTGATTCTTACTCTTCTTTGAACGGGCGGGAACTGATTAAAAAGAAAGTGAAGTTATTTTCGCTCATGGCAGGAAATTTTGACCAGCGTCACCTTACGGAATACAACGTTGTCAAAGACATTGCCGCATGTGCCAAGCTGTTTAAGGAGAGTCCGATTCCCATCGTGACTTCGCCATTTGAATTGGGAGAAGCCGTACAATATCCGGGAAAAAGCATCGAAAACGATTTTGGCTGGACTACACGCCACCCAATGGTTGAAGCTTACAAGGCTTACGCAAAAATGCCCTACGACAGACCCACATGGGACTTAACGGCCGTTTTAGAAGTGTTGGAGCCCGGCAAATTCATGACACAATCGCCCAAAGGTACGATCGTTGTTGATGAAAAAGGGCACACTGATTTCACACAGGAAGCAAACGGGCTTCATTCATACCTTACTATTACGCCCGAACAGGGAAGACGCATCAAGCAATTTTTCGTTGAAACCATTCCGCAAAAAGCCAAACGCGTAAAAGATTGAATTCATAGCACAAGAGGCTGAACTTTCAGCCTACCATATCATTTTTGCTCCTTTCGGGTTTCTACCTGAAAGGAGCTATTTTTTTGGCAACAGCAGCGGGAAATAACACTGTTTGAAGCAAGCCACGTCCCAAAAGGAACAAGCAGAAGGCTATCCAAAGGCCATGATTGTCTATCAGCGGAAACAATGTGGCATAGGAAAGGAAAAACAGGATTGTAGCCAACAGCATGGATAGAAAAAGGCGTCCTGTAGATGTGATGCCGATAAAAATACCATCCCACAAAAACGCTGCAAAACCAGCACAAGGTATGACGGCCATCCACAAGGAGTAACTATGAGCGCGTGCCAAGACTTCGCCATTATTGGTCAACAAAGACAACAGGGAATCACCGAAAATAGCATAGGCTATGGTGAAAGCAATGGCAACAATCATGCCCCATTTAAAAAGGCAGCTTACCGTAGCTCTAAAAGACTTGACATCATGCGCTCCGGTATAATGCCCGGCTAATGCTTCGCCTGCATTCGAGAAGCCATCCATGAAATAAGAAAAAAGATAGAAGAACTGGAGCAAAACGGTATTGGCTGCTAACACGAGGTCGCCTTGACGCGCACCTGCAGCAGTAAAGAATGACGTAACTGAAAGGATGCAAAGAGTGCGTAGAAAGATATCGCGATTGACACGAAGGAAGGCTAGCAACTCACGGCCGTCGAAAATGCTTGCAGAAGAGTCCACATGGCGATAGAATGCAAATTTTTTCAGCCATAAAGCTATTGCCACTGCAAGCCCTACATATTGAGCAAGCACTGTACCCAAGGCAACTCCGGCCACCTGCATGCCAAGGACATAGACAAAAAACAAACTGGCGGCAATGTTCGCCACATTTTGGACCAGAGCCACGGTCATGGTTACAGTTGTACTCTGAAGGCCAATAAACCAGCCATTAAACGCATACAAAAGAATCACTGCCGGAGCTCCCCATATGCAAATGTTAAAATAAGTGCGTGCTGCCGCCTCAACTTCGGGTGATGCGTTGACAAGATAGAAAGCCAATTCTCCGACAGGATGCTGCAATAGCAGGATGAGGCTCGAAATTGACAGGGCAAAAAAAGCAGAGCGATAAAGAGCAACTGCCACATTGCCACGACAGCCTGCACCCAATGCCTGCGAGGCAAAACCGCTTGTCCCAGCACGTAAAAAGCCGAACAGCCAATATACCACACTAAAAATCATTCCGCCCACAGCAATGGCTCCGATATAGACAGAAGAGCCCAAATGGCCGACAATAGCGGTATCGACCAAACCAAGCAAGGGAACAGTGATGTTAGAAACGATGGCAGGCAAGGCTATGCGAAGAATTGCCTTGTCGAAAGTACCGAAAAAAGTCAGATGTCTTAATTGCATTCCAATGAATTCAACACAAATCTCACTTCTTTGAAACCATAACGCCTTAAATGGTCGTCGGCATCACGCAAAAGCAGATGGCCATCAGGTTCAACACGTTCCAAACGGGCACTGAACACACCGTTGCCGTCGCGATAGGCATGAAAGCCTTCACGCCTGAACAACATGCTGCAATATTGTTCGCGGATAGCATTATATTCTTTTTGTTCCAACAGTTCGTAATAGGAAGTAAAATGTGAAATGACTGCCGACAGTACCTGATTTGGTTCAATATGGCGATCTGTTATCATTTTCAAGGATATAGGATTGGGCGGATAAGATGAAAAGCTCATTTGGTTCAGATTGATTCCGGAGCCAAGCACACACCGGGAGATGCTGTCGCCATGCAATTCGATTTCAATCAAGGTTCCGCTAATCTTATGCTCTCCATAATAGATATCGTTGGGCCACTTTATCCTGAATCCGGAAGCATATCGGTTCAAAGCGCGGCATATCGACAACGAAGCGGCCTGTAGCAATAAGAACTGGCAACGTGGCGGCAAGAAGCAAGGCTTTATGCCGATACTATAGAGAAGATTTTCGCGAGGATTGCTTTCCCATTTATTGCCTTTTTGGCCTCTTCCTGCTGTTTGACACATGGCAGAAACAACCAGCATCTTGTCATCACACCAAGGCAGGCGACGTTTTACTTCGTCATTGGTTGAAGTGGTTTCAGATAGTTCTACAAGGCTAATCGGGAACTGTTCATTCATTCTGATAAGATGTATTGTGGGTTATAAACCAATCTTGCCGGCTCTCTGCAGCAGGTGGTCCTCCATAGCGGCCTTTGTATTCAAAGGTATCATGGTAGTTGAAAGCATCGAATGCCTGTTTTATGTGGTGCACGCGATAGGATTGTTCGTTGCCTACTATGGTAATAACATCAAATTGACATGGCATATCAAGCTTATACATTCCCATATATGCATTTCCGGTGGCAAGCAGGTGGCGTATCTTGTCACGATCCACAGCATCTTCGGGAGCCGCAAAATCGTCAGACGTTCTTGTCTTGACTTCGACAAAGATAATGAAGCCCAGTTTCTCTGCAACAATATCCAAATCGCAATGACCGCAGTGCCAATCCACATCGCGGATGTGGTAGTCTCGAAGCAATAAATAGCGCTGAGCCATCATTTCTCCCCACGAACCGATATAGTTATGAATAGCCATGACATGATTGGTTTTCGGTGCAAATTTACGGCTTTTGTTGCTTATCGCAAATAAAATAATACCTTTGCAGCAAATTAAGGCAATACCATGGATGATATCTACTATATGAAAAAAGCGTTGGAAGAGGCGCGATGTGCCGAACGGATAGACGAAGTGCCCATTGGAGCTGTTATTGTATCGAATGACACAATTATAGCCCGCGGTCACAACATGACAGAACATCTTTGTGATGTTACTGCCCATGCCGAAATGCAGGCCATTACAGCAGCAGCCAACACAATAGGCGGAAAATATCTCACAGGATGTACATTGTACGTCACTGTAGAGCCGTGTACAATGTGTGCCGGAGCCATAGGGTGGTCGCAAATAGGAAGACTGGTCTATGGCGCAAGCGATGAAAAGCGCGGTTTTACACGATATGCCCCCAATGCGTTGCATCCGAAGACAGAAGTAATCCGTGGCGTGCTGGCCGATGAAGCAAGCCGTCTCGTGCAGGATTTCTTTAAGAAAAAACGGCAATAATCGAGAGCAGGCAAGAAGGGAATAGACAAGAAATCACTAACTTTGTAATCCATTACAAGTATAACGCTATGATTCTATCAATGACAGGCTTCGGAAAAGCTGAAACCATTTGTGGAAACAAAAAAGTACACATTGAAATAAAATCACTCAACAGTAAAAATATCGATATTTCAACGCATATAGCACCCATGTTTTTGGAAAAAGACCTGGAAATGCGTACAATGCTTACAGAGAGGCTGAAACGTGGGAAAATAGATTTCACTCTTTGGGTTGAAGAAACAAATGGTGCACAGCCGAGCATACTTTCTAAAGAAGCCATTAAGGGATATATAGGACAAATACGCGAAATATGCCGTGAAGAAGACATAAAAGAGCCTGCAAATTGGTGGGATGTCATTGTGCATCTGCCTAACATCAGCGGCCAGGTTGCTAATGAAGAACTGAATGACGAAGAATGGCTGACAATCAGGAATGCCATTAACGAAGCCATTGACAAACTGATAGAATTCAGACATCAGGAAGGTGAAGCCGTAAAACGCAAGTTTGAGGAAAAGCTCAACAACATTGCTTCGTACTTGGACAATGTGAAACTTTACGAAGCAGCCCGCATCGAAAAGATAAAAGGGCAGATTCTGCAACAGCTGAAAGAGTTGCCCGGAATTGATTATGACAAGGGACGCCTGGAGCAAGAAATGATTTATTATATCGAAAAGCTCGACATCAACGAGGAAAAACAACGTTTGTCCAACCACTTGAAATACTTTAGGGAAACCATGGATAAAAACGAGCCGCAAGGCAAAAAACTTGGTTTTATTTCACAAGAGATGGGACGGGAGATCAATACATTAGGCAGCAAGAGCAATCAGGCGGAAATGCAAAATTTAGTGGTAAAGATGAAAGACGAGCTGGAACAGATCAAAGAGCAGGTATTAAACGTGTTATAAAAGCATCAAATGGAAATGGAAGGAAAGCTAATAGTATTCTCGGCTCCAAGCGGAAGCGGGAAAAGCACTATCATCAACTGCCTGATGCAAAATGATTTCAATTTGCATTTCTCGGTGAGCGCAACAAGCCGTGCTCCGCGTGGACAAGAACAAAACGGAAAAGAATATTTTTTCCTAACTCCTGAGCAATTCAAAGAAAAAATCAAGGAAAACGCTTTCTTGGAATACGAAGAAGTATATCATGACAAGTATTATGGAACGCTGAAATCGGAAGTTGAAAAACAGCTCAAGAACGGAGAAAACGTTGTGCTTGACATCGATGTAAAAGGAGCTTTAAACGTAAAAAGGATTTATGGCAATCAAGCTTTGCTCGTTTTCATACAACCGCCTTCGGTCGAGACCTTGCGCCAACGTTTGCAGAAACGCGGCACCGACAGTCCCGAAGTCATAGAAGACCGAGTAAAGAAAGCCGAATACGAACTTTCATTCGCAAAAGACTTTGACGTTGTCATTATAAACGACCAACTCGAAATTGCTGTCAGGCAGGCAACAGAGACAGTTGTGAATTTTCTGCATTACAACCATGTGAAATGACCATCAGAACAGGCATATTCGGAGGGTCGTTCAATCCAATCCACAAAGGGCATATAGCATTAGCCGGTCAGATAGTGCAATCCGGCCTCGTGGACGAAATATGGCTAATGGTATCGCCACAGAACCCTCTGAAAGAAAACAAGGATCTGTGGAATGACCAATTCAGACTGCATTTGGCCCGATTAGCGGTAGCAGATTGTCCGAGCATCCGAGTTTCCGATTTTGAATTTGGGCTGTCACGCCCCTCATACACGTACAATACGCTAAGAGCATTGAGGAAAGCTTATCCTCAACGTTCGTTCTCTTTGGTCGTTGGTGCTGACAATTGGAATTGCTTTCACAAATGGATGAACTATGATGAAATACTAAAAGAGTATCCCATCATAGTTTATCCACGTGCCGGTTTCACTACAAATACGAGTGAAGCCCCTAAAAACGTCACATTTCTTCATTTACAGCTCTATCCTGTCAGCTCTACCGAAATCCGCCAAAAGCTCGAACGTGGCGAAGATGTATCACAGTGGTTAGACCCTAATGTGGAAAAGGAATGCCGAAAAGCGCTGACTCAATCTCTTTCGAAACAGACAGTGTCACTATCAACAACAAAGCCGGAAGCATCCGAAGCGTCCGTTTCGTCATAAGGCAAAGAACTGACAGTAATGCCTCCAAGGCCGCAACCGGAAACTCCACTGTTGGTGCGGATATAACCGTTGCAAATGGCTATATCCCAATCAGTACGAGTTTTCCAGGCCTTTTCTGCCATTGAATCACTAATCGAAGTTTGTCCTAACACTCTGCTTTCACGAAGAGACACATAGGTCCAATAATCTTTCTTAAACGTAATTGTCAGCAATTTATCAGACTGGGCTGCACCGTTATCGCTTTCGCTTGCACATGAAGCAAAAGCAAGTAGCAAAAGAAAAGAACTGAGTAGGAAAGTATTAATCGAAAATTTCATTTTGTATTGTATCTGATGTCGATGGTTCCTTTTTCTGTGTCCAGGTTTGAAAAACGCATTTTGGCATTTTTACCGTCGGCTGTTCTGATGAGGAACACTTTATCTGTGGCATTATTGTCTTCTATGTATTTGTAGGCAGAAGCAGAAGCCAATATACAGG
>ERZ808286.473-NODE-473-length-26210-cov-5.350029_pt1 | contig 26210 bp, 19 predicted proteins | sample MGYA00521276_ERZ808286 | MGnify/ENA primary metagenome ERZ808286 (study PRJEB31516, sample SAMN03275607) | gut metagenome | biome: mammalia-associated habitat; material: feces | host: Papio cynocephalus | place: Kenya | collected 2012-08-01 ... | reverse complement strand
CTTTCTACTGGGCGGTTCCGTTCACGACAAAGGTTTCTTTCTAGTCTGATTTTTCGATATATCTGAGCGCCGTCTCCGCTTCCTGGAGACCTGAATCAGAATGCGCCGTCCCCAAAACCGGGGGCGGCGTTTTTGTTTATGGCCTATACAAGCCGTAAAAACGGATGAGCCAAGGCCTTGAGCGTAAGCGTGCCCTGGCCGGACGTATATCCTGTCCGTTATTCGGACAGAAAGCCATCACGGAATGTAGATTCCTGTTCTGCGCAGAAATGAATAAAGAGTGGCCGAACTGACTCCGTAGTGGCGGCAGATGTACGTTTTCGGAAATCCCGCGTCCAGCATTTCACGGATTTTAGCCTCCTGACCCGACAGCTTGTATTTTGTCGCAGTCCGGCCTTTGGGACGCCCAAGATTCACGCCCTCAGCCCTGCGCCGCCTCAACGCCTCTGTCGTCCGCTGGGACAGCAGCGTTCTCTCTATTTCCGCCGAAATGCTGAACGCAAACGCCAGAACCTTGCTCGGAAGATCCTGCCCGAGCCTGTAGCCTTCCTTCACCGTGTAGACCATCACGTTCCGTTCCATCAGCGTGTTCAGAATCGACATTATCATGAACATATTGCGCCCGAGCCGCGAAAGTTCGGAGCAGATGATGATGTCGCCGCTTTTGGCCTTGTCCAGCAGCCTGCCAAGGCTCCTTCTGCTTGGCGAGACGGTGCCGCTTATCGTCTCCTCTATCCACCGGCTGATTACAAGATTTTCCTTGTTCGAATATTTTTCTATCTCGAAACGCTGATTCTCAACCGTCTGTTTGTCCGTGCTAACGCGGATGTAACCGTAAATCATTTTTGCCTCCAGGCTTTGTATTTCTTGATAGAATCGTAATTTTGGGCGGAAAAAATGACTGCGGCGGACCATCCTTTAAAAACATAAACGCCGCTCCGCGCAAACGGAACGGCGTTCGTCTTTCATGAATCAGACTGAATCAGACTGAATCAGACTAGAAGTTGACCGTGAAGGAGACAGGAACGTCTATAACAATCTTCTCCTGAGCCGTGAATTCAACAGCGGCCTCCCAGCTCATGGCTCCGAGGTTTCCTGTCACACCGGGTTTGATGATCATGCTGAAATTCTCGGCAAGGAAATTCGCATCCTTGATGTAGATGTACGGTGTGATTGATCCGAGTGAGTATGTGAGCTTGAGTGTCGCTCCGAGGTAAACTTTGTCCTTATGTTTTCCGTCATATCCCTTCGCAGCTACTCTCCATGCACCGCCATCAAGTCCGCCAACATCAGCCTTTCCGAAATATCCTCCGGCGATGAAAGCGGAAATTCCGAGCGCATCGAATGAAGTTGAGGCGAAAGCCTCTCCGCGGACGAACAGCGGAGTCACATCCTTGTCACCGACTTTGACACTTTTTGTTCCGATACCGGCAAGTGCGTTCACGAACATCTTGACCGAACCGAATGTGTTGTCGTAGGCGGCACCGAACCATATATTGTTGTTATCAACAAGCTTGAACATACCCTGGACACGGCCGAAATCAGCTCCGTATCCGAGCTTCGCATAAAGCTGGTTTACAGTCGCGTCAACATTCTCGGCTGTCGTGAACCATGATTTCTGCCAGCCCGGAGCAAAGAACACAGTGGCGAAGAATCCGCTGACATCAAGGTCAAGCGCGTAGCCCTGGGTGTCGATTCCTGACTCCGTATGAGACCAGTCGATTGTCTCCTGGTTCAGGTTTGTTCCGTACTGTCCGACCGTAACCTTGAGCATATCGAACGGCTTGAACCAGATTGAATAGGCCCCGGCAACGGTGTTGAATTTGTTGCCTTCACCTTTCGTATTGCCCTCATCTCCGCCGTACCAGAATTTCATCGAGGCGCCGGCCTGGTCTCCGCTGACCGAGAATGACATATCCGGATTCCAGTCCTCACTGTTGTGCTTGATTGTGAGGGCATTTATCTTGTTTCCGTCAGCATTAAAATTGAACAGAGAACCGTCAACTTTCACCTTGGCAGACACATCCGCCGCAAAAACGCTGGTTGCGATAGTAGCCGCGGCAGCGATCATTCCTATGATTTTTTTCATTTAAAAAAATCCTCCTTTTTTTTTAAAGGGTTTACAAAGCAACGCTTTTTACGTAAAAGCCCTTTTGTAAAAATATGTTATCATGGGAGGTTTTATAAGTCAAGAAAAAAAATGCGTTTTTTTGTAACTTTTTTCCTGTACGGTTTGTTATTTTTGCCTTTCGTGTTTAAGTAAAAAATACTGCGGCGGTGCGATTTTTTGCTTAAATCCATACTTTATTTAATATGAAAAAAATGAGAAAGCCGTATTGTCTCCGTGCTTTTCGGGTTATCTGATGGGACAGCAGTTGCTGTATGTGGCTGCGGCAGGGATTGGAGTGGCGGCGAAGCCGGCCACCGCAGCGGAGCGAGGAGGCTGAAACCACGGAAAGCCCGTTTTTGCGCTCCGCCGCAAAAGCCGCCCGACTAAAAGAAAAATTCCGACGCAAGGAAAAAACGGGCGACGGACTGGCGCATGGACGCGAGCCGTAAAAACGCGGCGGAACAGCGGACGCCAAAGCGCATTAATATGGAAGAAAAACGCATGAATCGGCGGAAAATGCAGAAGTTGCGGACAAAAATTCTCCCGGCGGGCGCGGGGACTGCGCGGAATCTCCGGAATTACGGTGGCCTCTCCGGAGCGGCAGGCGGACGCAAGGCTAAATTTAGCTTAACGCGCCGCGGAATTTAGCTAAAGCGTCCCTGGATTTTGCACGTCATCCGTATAGCTTAATTTTATAATTTTCTGTTATATCTTCCGCCGGCTTTCGGATTTTGCGCGGTTTCTCCGTCCGCGGCTGTTCAGAAAAAACGGAGGATTTTTTTAAATGAAAAAAATCATAACAGGAATTGCAACTGTTGCAATGGCGGCAAGTTTGTTCGCTGTGGATTTCAGCGCTACAGTAAAAGTCAAAGGAGATATAGCTTACGGCGATGTAAAGGAGAATTCCTCGTCCGTCAATTTCCTGGCATTTGAGAACACCACTCAGCAGGATGCCGATCTGCTTGAGGTTCACTTCTCCGGCGACAGGGCCGGTGCTGACTTCAAATTCTGGACGACGCTCAAAGGCGACAGCCTGAAACTCGGTGACGCATCCGGAAGCCTGAACTTTGCAACCGGCGACTCTGACTCAATCATTCCGGTATCCATGAGATCCATGAAGGTCTGGTTCAAGCCGATTGATCAGCTGAACATCTCTCTTGGTCATGTCGGACTTTATCTTTATACGGAGCGCGTAAACTGGTGGAAGGTTCCGATGGGAGCCTCACAGTCCCAGTTCTCGTCATGGGACGGAAAGTGGTCATCAGCAGCGGGACTCAAAGAGGATGTCGGTCTTACGGTTGAGGTTACTCCGATTGACGGCCTGTACATCGGTGCAGGTGTGGCACCGGGAGTGAACGCAGGAACATTCCAGTTCAACTCCACAAAGAACGGAGACACGACGACAACTACAGATTCATATCTCGCCTGGGGCGCAGTGGCGAAATATTCATTCTCTGACCTCGGCCTCTCAATCGGAGCCGCATATCGTGATGATGGCAAGGACAACCTGAAGCTCCTGACTGTAGGCGCTGATTTCGGAGTGGACAGCTTCTACGGATTCCTTCAGGGCAAGCTGCTCTTTAATAACCACACTGCTGCATGGAGCGGCGCCGACAAGTACGGCATGACGCTGCGCGGTGTCACAATCGACAACTACTTTGAGTACAACTTCGGATTCATGAAACTTCAGGCGACCCTTCCGGTCACAATCCGCGGTCTTGTGGCCTATGACACTGACGCCGAGAAGAAGGCCGATCCGTCATACATGACAGCCAGAATCAAGGCGACAATACCTCTCAATGCGATTTCCGCCTATGCGATAATCGGTTCTGACGAGGGACACGACCTTGACACAATCGGTCAGTCAGCAGGTGGAAGCGGAATGTGGACATTCAATGACACATTCGGAGATACATTCAATATGTACATCAAACCGGGTGTCTCGTTCAATGTCGGTGTCTGCGCGCTTGACATAGGCGTTGAGCTGTCATTCGCGAACATGAAAGCAGGCAATGACGTGAAGACTAATTTTGCATGGGCGGTTCCGTTCTCTGCCACAGTCGCTTTCTAAAACAAAAACAGCCGGAACAGCCGCACGAAAGGTTTCAGAAACATATCAGTCAAGTGCGGCAATTGTTCCGGTTTGAAATTACGCCGTTCCGTTTGCGCGGAGCGGCGTTTCTGTTTTTATGTACTTCCATGCTTTGTGCCAGATACTCCGGTCAAGCCGGAGCATGACACTAATCATAAAATCCAAATTTACTAAGAAAGAATTCTCACGGCCGCCGTTGTGACCAACCTCATCAGAAAGCCGGATTTGCGGACGCTGCGGTCGGCGACTAGGGGAACATTCCAGAGCAGATGTCCGTCCAGCATGAATTTCACGTTTCCGCAGACTGTTCCGGCAAGAATTCCGCCGTCCACGTAATCGGGAATCTCAACTGCGGCTGTCACCGAAGCGGCACATTCATTTTTTGTCGCGCCTGTTATGAACGGAACAGTAAGGACTGTCTCTGAAAAAGCAGGAACAAGAAGGATTTTTCTCTGTTTTCCGCCGGCGCACATCACAGGATATTCCAAAAGCGCTCCGGACACGTCATAATCCGCAAAAGAGGAGAACGCCCATTCCATAAGCGCGGTTCCGTCATGAACACGTCCGGCGTTTCCTTCGGCCGCATTTTTTCCAGGCCCGCGCATTGTCACCGAGATAAAGCGGTTTCCGTCTCTGGCCGCGGTAAGCGACAGGTTGTAACCGCTCTCGTCGATGTAGCCTGTCTTCAGTCCGTCACAGCCGTCAAGCGTTCCGAGCAGCGGATTCGTATTCCGTTGTGTGATTCCCATCGTTATATGTCGCGGAAGTCCGCCGGAAAAATCCTGCGCGCCCCATCTGTCTCCGGGAGCCATATTGTGCGGCTTGGGATATGTGAATGAATTTACGGAATGGAATTTCTCTATGGCTTCCGGATGCCGGCTGATGTAAATACGGGAAAAGGCGGCCATCTCGCGGGCTGTCGTCGTGTTCAGCTCGCTGTATCCGGACGACTCGACAAAACGCGTGTGCTCAAGCCCCAGCTCCGCCGCAAGCGTGTTCATCCGCGCGATAAAGGGCTCCATTCCGCCGCTTATAGTATAGGCGAGCGCATAGGCCGCGTCATTTCCGGAACAGATTGAAAGCCCAAGAAGAAGCTCCTCCACCGTGACTATCTGCCCTTCCCCAAGGAACATAAGGGAGGAACGCGGAGGCATATTGCAGGCCAGGCTCTCCTCCGGAACCGGAATCACCTGGGAATACGACATTCGCCCGGAAGAAATCTCCTCAAGAACCACATACATCACAAAAAGCTTTGTCATTGATGCCGGCGGAATCACCTCGTCCGCGTTTTTCTCAAAAAGCACGTTTCCATTTGAGCAGTTCACGAGAACCGCGGAATCCGCCCTGACATCAAGCCGCGGCCGCTCAAGATTATACGGAAGCGCAGTAAGAATTTTTCCGCGACCGGGAAATCCGGCGTTCAGAACATTCTCCAGTTCCCTGCGCTGGACTTCGGTAAGCTCATCCGCGACGGCGTTTCTGAACATGGCGACATTCGCCGCGACGAGAATTCCGAAAGCCGCCGCGACAACCGTCACTGCAGCCGCGGCCGCCTTTACAAATCCGCGCCTCAGTCTCATTTGAGCACCACCCAGGTGGCGCCGCTTCCGCCCTCCTGCCGGGTTTTAGGATGACCGGACATTCCGCAGCGGCTGTCAGATTCGATAAAGCGGCGCACCATCTCGCCAAGAACGGGATCGGTTCCCTTTGTATGGATTCCTTTTCCGTGGACAACAAGAATTTTTCTGATTCCACGGCGGCGGCAGTCGGCGATAAAAGCGGAAAGGCGTTCTCTCGCCTCGTCCTGATGAAGTCCGTGCAGGTCGATTCTCGCCTCCGGCTTCATCGCGACAAGATAATTGCGGTCATATTGTTTCTCGCGCTCGGCCGCCTCGCCCGCGATTCTGTCCTTGTCGACAGTTCCGTAACGGCGCAGCCACATCTCTATGGGATTTATCTGCTTTGAATTTTCGGCCGCGATACGTCTCTCAAAATCACGCTCTGAGGCGGCGGCTTTTTCCTCCGGAGTCGGGGCATTCGCCTTTTTATGGGAGACAGTATTTCTTCCGCTTTCTTTCTGCCTGCGGATTTTGTCCTTCTGAATTCTGTCCCACTCACCGAGAATATCGTTCATGTCCATTTTTCCACCGTCCGGAGCTAGTTTATTTTTTTATTCTTGAAACAGTCAGTAAGGAAAGCAAAGAATTCCTCGACGTTCGTGTTGTCGGTCTTGTTGTGGCGGCACGTAATCAGAATATCACGGCTGCATTGGATATCGTCCAGGCGCAGCAGTTTTACATGGCTGCTGTCGATATTTCCCCAGCTGAATTCCGGCCAGAAACCGATTCCCATATTCGCGGCAATCATGTTCCTTACGGCGGCGGGACTGTCGCTCTCAAAGCTGATATGAGGACGGAATCCGGCATGCATACAGAATTTGTCGCAGATCTGGCGCAGCTGCTTTGAACCGAACAGGCTTATGAAATTCCCGTTTTTCATGGAGCTGAGCTTTACGGATGTCATATCCGCATATTCAGAAATATTCGGAACGGCAAGAAAAATCTCCTCCGTGCAGACAAACTGTCCGGAATCAGGCTCGTCGCTGTGCTGATAAAAGAGTTTCGTCGTGATTTCTATGTCGTAAAGATCCTTCTCCGTATTCTGGAGCAGCCGGATCACGATGTCAGGATGATTTTTCTTGTATTCCATGACGGCATCCGTCACGAATCCTGAGGCGGCAAGAACATTCAGATGGAGCGTGGAATTTCCGAGGTTCGCCATAGTCTGAAGCCGCCCCGGAAGAGAGTCTATCTCGTCAAGAATCGGTCTCAGCTTGTTCTTCAGATACATGCCGTATTCGGTCAGCACGACATTCCGCCCGCGCTTGACAAAAAGGGGAACGCCAAGATCATTCTCCAGCCGCCTTATCGACTGCGACAGGGCGGGCTGTGCGATGTGAAGCCTTTCCGCGCTCTGCGACACATGCTGGGTTTCCGCGACTTCTATAAAATAACGCAGCTGCATAAGTTCCATCTGCAAATTCCCCACAAAGTCAGACGCTTATGACAAATGTCCTCATCAGACCTTTGCCCTTCACGTCGCACTGCCGCTCAACGGAAAAATCAACAAGGCTCCTGTCCTCGACGGAATTCCGGACATTGTCAGTGACAAGAATCTCGCCGGGATTGCACAGCGACTCCATCCTGCTGGCTACATTCACCGTGTCGCCCCACACATCATAAATGAATTTGTTCTTTCCTATGACTCCGGCGATGACCGGCCCCGAATTCAGGCCGATTCTTATGTTAAAGCGGATTTTTGCAGTCCGGTTGTATTCGGCAAGATCCTCGTAAACTCCTCTTGCGAATTTTATCATCACAAGCGCATGATCCGGATTCGGTTCCGGAACTCCGCAGGCGGCCATATATGCGTCCCCGATTGTCTTGATTTTTTCCACTCCCATTTTGGACGCCCTCTCGTCAAACCGGGAGAACAGATTGTTCAGCGCGCCGACAATTTCGTCCGGAGAAGAATGGAACGTTATCGAAGTGAAATTCACGATGTCAAGAAACATGATTGTAACGGAGTCAAAGCTGTCGGCCACAGTCTTTGAGCCAGGCTCCTTCAGTTTGTCAGCGATTTTTTCGGGAAGGATGCTGCGCAGAAGCCGCTCCGACTTGTCGCGCTCAATCTCCAGATCAACGGTTTTAAGCTGAACCTGCGTCTCAAGCAGGAGCTGACGTTTTTTGCTCTCGCTTATGACGATGTAGACTATGACTATCACGGTCACAAAAACCAACAGCACAACGCCGATCCAGAAAACAGGCAGCTGCCAGATGAACGATTTCTGGAGCAGCCGTATCGCCTCAGGCGCCTCCGCGGAAATTCCGTCGGAATTCATGGCCGTAAGGAAAAATGTATAGCTGCCGGGCTTCAGGTTTGTATATGAGACCGTCCTGTCCTGAACCGGCTCGGAGTAGCTTTTCTCAAAACCGTCAAGCTTGTACCTGAAACGGATTCTCTCCGGAGCGACAAAACTCAATCCGGTATACTTGATGTCTATGCGTTTTGTACCGGCGGGAATCTCGTAAATTCCGTCCGAAGGAAAAATCTCCGAGTCTCCGGCTCTGACCGACTCTATATGAAGAAGCGGCTCTATCACATTCGATTTTACTTTTACAGGGTCATACACGGCAAAACCGTCCACCAGGGTAAACCATATTCTTCCGAGGCTGTCGCACATCGAAAGCGAGGTTGAATTTACTCCCGCGGTACGCAGACCGTCATTCTGATTGAAGAATCTTGCGTCGACACGGCTCTTTTCTCCGGAGGCCACCGCATTCAAGTCCGCCGCCGGAACAGCCGAAATTCCGCGGTTGCTGGTCATCCAGGCAGTTCCGGTATAATCAAACAGAATCTGGAAAATTGAATCGGTCCCTATCCCCTGCGAGGAAGTGAAGTTGAACATTTTTCCGCAGTCAAAATCATAGCGAATATACGGGCTGTGATCTGAATCCTCATCCTCGTATTCCGTCTCGACATCCAGAAAACCTTCGCCGCGGCCCGGCAGCTCCTGACCCGGTTTCATGTATTTTGTCACACCGGTACCGGTACATATCCAGATTGCGCCCGACTCATCCTCAAGAATTTTGAATACAACGTTTCCGGCAATTCCGTTGGCGCTTCCAAGTTTTCCTACAATAAATCCGTCCTTGACCAGATAGATTCCGCCGCCGTCAGTTCCTACCCAGACGATTCCCTGCGAATCCTCAAAAATGCACATGACGTAATCACATTCAAAGCCTTCCGTCCTGCTATATGAGGTTACGGAACCGTCTCCGCGGATTATGCTGAGTCCGGTTGTAGTTCCTACGTAGACGTCTCCGTTGGAGATTTCCACGGCGACGCGCGTCTTGTTGCCCGCCAGTCCGGAAGCCGCAGTCCAGTTCTCCAGCGTTCCGTCCCGCCGCCACCTGACCTGCCCCGGCTCGGAGTAGCAGCTGACAAGAATGTCTCCCGCCCTTGTCACGGAGACATGACGGATACGCTTTCCGGCGCAGAATTCCGTCAGCGCGTTGGAGACTTCCTGCTCGCGGACAAAACATCTGAGGCCGTCATCCGTTCCGACCCAGACGCGGCCGTTTCCGTCCTCCGCCATGGCGTTCACCGCAGTACCGAGATTCATCACCCTGAATTTGCCGGGACTTATCTTCTGAACTCCGTCCCTGTCGGTCGCAACCCAGACATTCCCCTCGCGGTCGCCGATTATCTTGTTTATCGTGTTGGAGACCGAACCGTCCTGTTCGGAAAAGGGAAAGAATTTTCCGTCCCTGTAGTACACAAGTCCGTGGTCGGTTCCAATCCAGATTATCCCGGAAATGTCCGCATACATGCTGTAGACCGTGGCCGAATCGACAAACGTACCTGTCTTTATTGAGAAAGGCTCTCCTTCCTCAATCTGGACGATTCCGCGCTGGCTTATGCCTATCCAAAATTTTCCTCCGGCATCCTGACCGATGAATGTGGGAATGTAGTCGCCGAATCCGTCGAGCACCGTGTATCTTGAGAAATTCCTGCCGTTATAATACCAGATTCCGCGCTGAACGCCCGAAACAAGCCAGATTCTGCCTGCCGTGTCACAGTAAAGCTGATCCACCAGAACTCCGGAGACATCGTCGCCACCTGTATATGCGATTCTGCATATCTGATTGTCCGGATTTATGTAGACCACGCCGCCGGCCGTTCCAATCCAGATGTTTCCGTGGCGGTCCTCGGCGATGTCCCTGATGGAATTGTTCGGAAGTCCGTTCGCCGTGGAAAAAATGAAGGAGCGGTCTCCGGAAATCTTCTGAATTCCCTCGTCATTTGAGCCGATCCAGAGATTGCCCGCGGAATCCTCAAAGACAGTTCTCGCCGACACGAATTTGAATTTTCCTCCGGCGGCCTTGTTCAGAACCGTAAAATCAAATCCGTCAAAACGGACAAGCCCCTCGTAAGTTCCTATATAAATATATCCAGTGTGCGACTGGATTATATCCGTCACCGTATTTCCGGGCAGACCGTCGGATGAATTCCACTGATGGCTGACAAAATCATTTGAATATGAAGCCGGAGTAGAAAAAACTGAAAGGCAGACAAAAAAACAGAAAACAAACGCAAATAAACGTCTCATAAATCACAATAGTACTGTAAGAGACAGTTTTTTGCAACAAACAGAAACAGATATAATAGAAAACAACAGAACGGCGCACCCGGCGGAAGGCGGCCGCCTTCCGCCGGATCTGTCTACAGAGATGAAATATCGCCGCTTTTCACAATATGGATTCCGGCCTTCTCCAGCACCGGCTCCGCGGAGGCGACATCTGTCGGCCGTATAATCATATACGCGCTGTCCGTTTTTTTGCCGGTGAAACCGTACATATACTCGATGTTCACGCCGTTCTCGCCGAGAATTTTCAGGATCCGGTCAAGGCTTCCCGCCGAATCAGAAACCTCGACAACCGTCACATCCGAGACATTGACTACATAACTGTTGGCGCGGACAATCTCCGCGGCCTTTTCCGGGTCATCCGTAATTATGCGCGCGATTCCGAAGTCGTAAGTGTCGGCAAGAGAAAGGGCGCGCATATTCACATTGTTCTGCGCAAGAATTCCGGTGAACTCGGAAAGTGTTCCCGGCCTGTTCTCAAGAAAAACTGAAAGCTGTTTTACTGACATAAATTCCTCCAAAATTCTAGTTGTCGTGAAGCTTGCGGGTGTCTATCACGCGTTTGGCCTTGCCCTGGCTGCGCGCGATTGACTTAGGCGCGACCAGCTTGACCTTCGCCTTGATCTGAAGAATCGTCTGAAGGGCGGATGCAAGCTCCATCTCGCGGCCACGGACTTCGGCCACGACATCGCTGAATTTGTCCGGCGTCATCTCGACCTGAACCTCAAATGTGTCGGTGTTGTTCTCGCGGCCCACAAGAATCTGGTAGTTTGCAGGATAACCTTTCTGAAGCAGAACCGTCTCGATCTGCGACGGGAACACGTTCACTCCGCGGATTATCAGCATATCGTCCGTCCGGCCCATCGGTTTTGTCATGCGGACAAAAGTCCTTCCGCACGGACACGGCGAGCGGTCAAGAATTCCTATGTCCTTTGTCCTGAACCTGAGCAGCGGAAAGGCCTGTTTTGTTATGCATGAGAACACAAGCTCGCCCTTCTCGCCTTCCGGAAGCCTTTTTCCTGTCTCAGGATCAATTGTCTCCACTATAAAATGATCCTCGTTCACGTGCATTCCGTGCTGCTCGCGGCATTCATAGGCCACGCCGGGACCCATTATTTCGGTAAGACCGTAAATATCATAGGCCTTTATTCCCAGCGACTTTTCTATGTCACGCCTCATCGCCTCAGTCCATGGCTCCGCCCCGAAAATTCCGGCCTTGAGCTTTATGTCGTCAGGGGTAAGCCCCATGTCCTTGAGAGTCTCACCCATAAAAGCCGCATAGGACGGAGTGCAGGCAAGCACAGTGGAGCCGAAATCCTTCATGATTGTAATCTGACGCTCGGTGTTGCCGACCGAGACAGGAATCACCGTACATCCGAGCTTTGTCGCGCCGCCGTGGAGTCCGAATCCTCCGGTAAAAAGGCCGTATCCGTATGCGACATGAACAAAATCATCAGCCGTAGCTCCGACGGCCACCAGCTGGCGCGCCGCAATATCATCCCAGATGTCAAGATCCTGTCTGGTGTAGCCCACGACAATCTGCTTTCCTGTCGTTCCCGAAGAGGCATGAAGCCGGACGACATCGCGCATCGGAACGGCAAAAAGTCCGTAAGGATAAGTAGCCCTAAGGTCGTCCTTGTACATGAACGGAAGCCTGTCAAGGTCATCAAGACCGCGCACGTCATCCGGAGTCACACCGTGCTCGTCGCAGCGTTTGCGGTAATATTCAACATTCTCGTATGCGTGCCTGAACTGCGCCGCAAGCCTTTTGCCCTGAAGCTCCTTCAAGTCGCCTTCGGGCATAGTCTCAATTTCTTTCTGAAAATATCTTTCTTCTGCCATAAAAAATCCCGTTTTGGTTGCGCCCGGCGGAAGAATCACAGAAATTTTTCCGCCGCCGAAACCAGCGGATTCGATTTTAGCTGCAAAAGTGATTTATGTAAATGGAGATTCAGGAAAAATGGACATCCCGCGGCGCAAGCGCAGCAGGATGTCCTCTCCTCAGGAATCAGCTTCCGGAATATGACGAGAGAATTCCGTCCGCACTGACACGGACCGGTTCGCTGACAGAACCGTCCGATGTGTCGTACCAGATATATGTGATGTCGGCCGGATTCCTTGAATTCATAAAGCACATCCTGCTGCCACGGATGGCTTGTATCACAGTTTGCTCAGGCATATTACCACGTATTCCCTATTGTGTCCATAATGCCACACCGGGTATAAAATCAGGATATGCAGAAAGTACGGAATTCAGATGAAAGATTCTCAATTGACGGTGGAATTTTTTTACAATAAAATGATTTTTCAGAAAATTTTACAGACGAGGAATTTTATGTATAAATTCAACAGAGTTCACATCCGGCCGGCGGACTGCGCGCTTGACATGGGCGACGGCAGCGAGCGCGGACTTTACGTCAATCAGGACTATATTCTACAGAAAATGCGCAGAATTCACCGCGGCATAAGCCTGATGTACACCTATTATCCCACGGACAAGGGATGGCCGGAACGTGCAAGCGTGGCATTTCCGCAGGAAACACCGAGCGGAGCATGGAATTACCCTTACGAGGATTATTTTCCGTACCGCGGCGGAATCGGAGGAAACCGGGACGGAGAGCCGTTCAATTTTATGAGGGAAATCAGAATGCACGGACAGGACGTTGTTCTGACGCTCACGATAAATCCGACGCTCAGCGACGACTACATAATCGCCGTGGCTAAAGACCTGCGCCCCTACGGACGTGTCCTCCTGCGCATAAACCATGAGTGCACGGGAAACTGGTTCTGCTTTACAAAACGCGCCACCTATCAGGAACTCGCCGATTTCTTTGTGAAATGCTGCGGAATAATGAAAAAATACGCTCCGAACGTAAAGACGATTCTCTGCGCAGGAATGTATCAGAACGACACCGGAAAAATAGAAATGGAGGACGAATTCCTTGAGGCGTTCAAGGCGGCCGACTACTGGTCCTGCGATCAGTATCTTGCGCTCCACTGGGGCTGGCCGGGAGACATCGCGCTGAAGGGCGGCAGCTCACATGCCTGCTACGATGTGGACGAGGTCTACGAAAGGACAAAAAAGACCCTCCACCGGCTGAGAGAGATAACGGGCCAGGACAAACCGATGGTCATGTCGGAACTGAATGCGGACGGAGACGTGACGGGAGCCTACGAGCAGGCCGCAATGATGAGGCATTTTATGGAAAGGCTTCAGAAAGACAGCGAGAAATGGCTCGCCGGATTCACGATGTATCAGTTCAGGGACGACGGAAGGCTCGGTCTCGAAATCACCGACCCGAACAACAGTTCCGTAGGAATAGAGCAGCCGCTTCTTGGAGCATACCGCGAGGAACTGCACAAACCGTTCTTCTGCCCGAAATTTGAATCCGGAGAAAGCATGGAATTTCCGTGCACGCTCCGCTGGGCAAATTCTGAGGATGCGGACGGAATCGAAACCGAAATTCACTTTGAAGGAAATCCGACATTCGCCGAAGTCTATTTCAAAAACGGACTTGAGGAGAAAAATCTTGTCATGGAAATCGGCGGCTACTGGTTCTACAAGGCACCGGGAACAAAATGCGTGGACCTGATGAGCCTTTTCTTCGAGAAACCGCTTTCCGCACCTGCCGACATGAAGCTGCGTATTTTTGCGCCGCCTGCCGACGGAATGAACCATCCGGAATCAGGAGACGCATACAGCGCGCCGGACGGAGAGTGGATGGAGAATTCTTTCACCGCGCTTCCGTCCATGCCGGAAATCCGCATAGAATTCGAGCCGGTCTCAATCGTAAGGAAATACCGCGACTGACAGAAGCTCCATTCCGCCGCGGAGCCAAGACGTAAACGCCGTCAGCAGGGCGGCCATGTTTCCGCGGATTTTACGCCGCCGCATAAAAACTAATAATGCGGCGGCTTTCTGTTGGGAATGTCGCCTTCCATCGAATCGGCAATGTCCCGCATCTTCTCGGCGAGCATTCTGTTCTCCTTGCGGAGAAGCTCAATCTCCTTTCCCTGAAGAACTGAAATCTCCTGAATCTGATTCAGAAAATCCTCCAGGTAGGACATTTTTATCTCAAGCTGCGTAAGCCGGGATTCGGCGGTCAGATCAACGTCATGCTCATTCATTTTCCGTCTCCGGACAGACTTACGTGTCTTTTTGCGCATAGAATTTTCTCGATTCTCTCCGAGACAAGCTCCGCCATCTTTTCATGAGTCCGCGCCGACGGATGGAAATCGGCGCCGATTCCGTCCTGTTCAAGCTGTTCGGGCAGGACAACGGACTCCACGCTGACTGACGGAAAATCCTTTCTGAACCTTGCGGCAGCCGCCTCCACCTGAGGACAAAGTTTCTGTCCCATTACGCCGAGGCAGCACAATACCGCCGCATCAGGACTCCGCCGGTAAATTCCCTCAAGAAGCTGGCAGTAGAGGGCAGTAAAAAGCTCCGCGCGGCCGGCATCATCGCGGGCAAAGCTCATGTCGTTTGTTCCGAGATTTATCACTACCACATCCGGCTCGAAGCGCGCGGAATTCCACGGCTCCGGCTCAAGCCCTAGCCGGAGCGCGGTGGAACGGTCCGTATACGGCCAGAGCGCCGGAATCAGCATTTCCGTGCACGGAATCTCCACGTCCGGCTCCACGTAATGCGAGATCAGACCGCTTCCGCTCCAGCTGACGACACTGAATCCGGCGCGCAGCTTTTTCGCGGAAAGAAAGGCGAACGCAAGGTCAGGGCGTTCCGTAAGCGTGGAAAACGAATCTTTTCCATTAACGCCCTCGATTCCGTAACCGCAGGTGATTGAGTCGCCTATAAATTCGATTTTTGGACAGGAGCGGTCCGGAGCGGACGCAGGTCCGACCTGCTCTCCGGCAATCTCCACGGATTCAAGTCCTGAAAGGCCGAAAGCCGCCTCGCTCAGCTTTATCACGCGGACAATAAAAGTTCCCGGACAAGATGATTTATATAGAAGATAACTTGCGTTTTTTTTGTCCAGAACGATTTTCTTATGAAGGACAGAGCCGTTGCCACCGGAGGACGGAAATTCATTCCAGAAAGACGAGCCGGAATATCCGTCCGCGCTGATTTCAGAGACATAAACTCCCAGAACACATTTATGGTCGGCGTCCCAGTTTTCGGAATCACTTCTAAGGACGCAGGAAGCCTCCGTTCCTGTAAAGCAGAATTCAAAGCCGCACGCCGAAAAGCTGAACCAGCGCGCGCCGTCAAAATCAAAATTCCTTCCGTACCACAACAGGTCATCAAAATTCAGAGTATTTTTCAGCATGGCACATTCTATCCCATATTCCGAGGTTGAAACAAGCCCTTGTCTGATGTAGAATCCACGTTCTGGTATGGAACGATTCATTTTCAGAACTTCAGAGAAAATCCGTCTGGATGATTTTCTGCGGAAAAAACTTCCTGAGGCGGCCGGCGGCGGAGAATTTACGAACGGAAAAATACGCCGGCTTATTCTCGCCGGAAGCGTAAAGGTAAACGAAATTCAGACAAAACGGCCGGCGTTCGAACTGCGCGGAAATTCCACGGTTCATGTTGAATTTGACAGGCAGAAGTTTTTCTACGAACGGCAGCCGGACGACGTTCCGTTCATAATGACACAAAATGACATCCTTTTTGAGGACGAGAACCTGATTTTTGTGAACAAACCGGCGTTTATCCCCGTTGAGCAGACAGTCACCGGAAACCGCGCCAACCTGCACGACATTCTCGTGGATTTTTTATGGAGACGGAATCCGGAACTCAGAAATCCGCCATACAGCGGAATAATGCACCGGCTTGACAGGGAGACTTCCGGCGTGATTCTCTTCACCAAAAACAGGAGAATCAATGCGGCCGTGCATTCGATGTTCGAGAACCATGAATTCGAAAAAATCTACACCGCAGTCTGCGCGCCGGTTTCAGGCTCATCCTTTTTTCCAGGACAAAAATTCTACGTGGAGAATTCAATCGGACGCACAAGCCCAAAAAGCCGCACCTCCACCTGGGGACCGCTGCCGGAAAAATCAGGCGGACTTTATGCAAGAACAGATTTTGAGATTTACGGAGAATGTGATGTCGGCGGAAGAAGATGCCTTCTGGTACGCTGCCGCCCGCTCACCGGACGGACACATCAGATTCGCGTCCACCTGAGCGGAAAAGGTCTTCCCATCGCCGGCGACACGCTCTACGGCGGCCCGGAATTCTCATGCGGAACGGAGATAACCGTAAAAACGGAAGAAGGGACAAGAAAATCAAAGCTGGAGCGCAACCGCGTGCTGCTTCATGCGGAAAGGCTGACCGCACATACAGAAACGCTTGAATTTGACGTGCGCGCGCCGCTTCCCTGGTAAAAAGGAGAGACGGCGCGCATACGCTGTCAGCGCGAAGGCTCAATCATATACCACAGGGTTCCGCCGCCGCCATTCAGGACAAATTCATTTCCCTTTCCGGCGGAATTTCTCATCATGAATCCTTTCTCGTTCAGAGGATAAAGAACGGCTGAATCCGGACCGGCAACAGAAAATTTACCGCCGCCGCAAAGCGCATACACAGGACCGGTTCCGCAGTTTCCGTCAGCCTCAAGCCTGATGTCATCACGGCATATAAAAAGCCCCTTTTTTCCGGGAGCGCCCTTGTACACGTGGAGCATCTCGTCAAGGCTTCCGGCCCAGGCTGCGGAGAACACAAGAATTCCGCCGTCATCCGTGCGGCAGGCGGCGAATGACGCAAAATCGTCGGAAGGAACAAGAGGAGTTACAGGACCCGCCGTCCGGAATTCCTCCGGAGCCGGAAACACTGAATTCTGAAATGCCACACTCACCGTGACATCGGGAGCCTGGACAACAAAAATTCCGCTTTTTTCTTCTATATATATGCATCTATTGTCGGAGAAAACGCCTTTTCCGGGAGTCATGACGCCGCTCTTTATCAGCGCAATCTCATCCGCCGCTTCCCGGACAGAAACCGAATTCTCCGGGACAAAAGGCCGTTTCTCGCCGTCATCGTAGACAACTCCTATTTTGTGGACAAGCGCGGCGGCAGGCTCCATTCCCAGCAGGGATGAGTCGCCTATGTTCCATACCTGATCCTTATACAAAGTCAGATTCTCCTTTTCGGCGCGTTTTGAGACTTCGAGGAAAACGGATTTCTCCGCCGGAGGAACCATGAAATTCCTGAAAATTCTCGCGGCGACAGGAACAGCCGCAGTCTTTACAGGATTGTCGGACTGGTCAAAGAAATGGCTGATTTTCTCCTTTCCTGTCGGCATTCCGCCCGGAAGATCGGAAGAGAACGAGAACAGCGCGTCCCAATCCTGCATACAGGCGAATGCGGCGGTCATCGGATACATTTCGGCGGAAAACTGGTTGGGATACGGATGGTCAAATTCCGTAACGCTGAACGGTTTTCCGAAAACACGTTTTGTCGCAAGCCCCGTAAGCTGCGGCGCAAATTCACCTTTCGTAAGCGTCCTGTTCCAGACATAATAATCATTCCTGTTCCAGGAATTCCCCGGAAACACAGGATGATACCAGTAAGAATGTGCGTCTATCATGTCAAAATCCGCCATCAGGCTGACCGGGCTGCATCCGACCACCGTTCCCAGCAGAACAGACTTCGAGCCGATTGTCTTCTTTATATGAAGGCGCATTTCATCCCAATAAATTTTCTCCATATCGTAAAGAAAATCCATCACGATTTTCTGATAGGACTCCGGAAAGCCGTGAAATTCCTGACATTTCGGAAGGGCGACATCGCCGCCGTTTCCGTGCCTGACATAAAGAATGTCTCCGCCTTCCTGAAATTTTATGTCCCTGAGGCGGACAGTCTTTCCCTCAAGAAATCCCAGCCCCCCGAAAGTCAGGCGCATATTCCGGTCATCGACGGGACAGACAAAACTCACGGAAAACTTCTTCCATTCAGAATTCAGCGTGAATTTTCCGTTCCAGCCGCTGGCACGCCACGGATCGTGCGCCTGCATCAGGGTGACCCCAAGCTCGGTTCGTTCGGACGCGGCGGCCTCAAAGGTCAATGTATAGACATTTCCGGACGCCACGCCGATTCCGTTACGGTTCAGCTGGATGTGCCACGGCTCTGCGCCGTTCTTTTTTACCGAAACCGCAATCTCGCCGCCTTTGTATGAAAAATCAGCGGCCGCCCCCGAATGCCGCTCCAGCTCCCAGCCGTCGTCCGTTTCCGCAAGAATTTTTCCCTGAGGACCGGAAACATTGAATTTTCCGGCAAGCTCCGCAAAGTCCATTCCGTTTGCGGAAAGCCATGAATTCCATTTTTCCTCAAGCTCCTGATAGAGCGACTTCGGATACGAGTCAACCGTCCGGTTAAGATAGGAGGCTATCATTCCGTTCTCGTTGTTGATTTCGACGATTGCCACCGCCGGGTCGTCACGGTAGGTTGTCTTTGTATAAGGATTGAAACGGTTCAGTATGTCCGAGGCGAATTTCTTCTGGAGCTCCAGCGCCGTTCCGTTCCAGAAACCGTAGCAGTGCTTTTTCTTCCAGCCGTCGATTCTGTTCACCGCGAGCGGAAGTCCGTCCTTGGAGTTGAAATTACGTCCGGCAAGAAGATTTATATTGGAATAAATTCCGGCCTGCTTAAGCTCATTGAAGAAAAAGTCGAACTTGTCGAGTCCCTCCTCATTGATAATCCAGCGGCCGGCCGAATCCCTTTTGAGAAAGACCTGAATCCAGTCCGCATCAAGCTGATGGAACCGGATGCAGTTATAGCCCAGCGCAGAAAGATACTGCGCATAGAAACGCGCATTCTCCTTTTCCGGGACTTCCGAAAGATTGGTTCCGAAAATCCGGATCCGTTTTCCTCCGGCCTCAAGATGACCGTCAGCCGAAACCCTGATCCGCCGGGACTCATCAATCGGAACATTCATGTCCACGCAGCTGACCGGAGAATCAGAATCAAGACTGAACACATTGAATGGAAAAGCGCCCTCCGCCGGACGGAATTCCTGGGCGGCGGCAGAAAAGGCGCAGTTCAAAAAAGCAATAGCCATGAAGAAAAAAGCAGGTCTGTAAATTCTTTTCATGGCCGGCATTATATCACAAAAATTGCGTCATGTATAAAGAATAATAAATTCCCCTGCGTTCCATCAGTTCGGCCGGAGTTCCGGCCTCCGCAATTCCTCCGCCGTCAATCACAAAGATTCTGTCGGCATTCTGGATTGTGGAAAGCCTGTGCGCAATCACAAATGACGTGCGTCCCTTCAGCATTGCGGCGGTTCCGGCCTGAACCATCAGCTCGGTCTGCGTGTCGATGCTGGATGTCGCCTCGTCAAGAATCAGAATCCGCGGCATAGAAAGCATTGTCCGCGCGAACGCCACAAGCTGCCTCTGTCCGTTGGAAAGCTCTCCTCCGCGCGCCGTAAGCTTTGTGTCGTAGCCGTTCTCAAGCCGGGCTATGAATTCATCGGCGCTCACGGATTTCGCCGCCGCGTAAATCTCATCGTCAGTCGCATCAAGTTTTCCGTACCTGATGTTGTCGCGTATCGTTCCTGAAAAAATATAGCTGTCCTGCGTCATTATTCCCATCTGATTCCGGAGACCGGCTGTCCTCACGTGTTTTATGTCTGTTCCGTCAATCAGAACCTGTCCGCTGTCCGGATCGTAGAAGCGGCTGACAAGATTCACAACCGTTGACTTTCCGGCTCCGGTCGGTCCCACAAGCGCGATTGTCTCGCCAGCCTTTACACGGAAACTCACGTCGTCAAGGACCTTTGTTCCCTTCTCGTAGGAGAAAGTCACGTTTCGGAATTCGACATCCCCTTCTATCGGAGGCATATCCGCCGCGTCAGGCTCGTCCGCGACCTCCGCCTGAGTGTCGATTATCTCGAACACACGCTCGGCGCCGGATGCGGCAGTCACAAGCTGATTGTAGAAATTGCTCAGATTCATTATAGGCTGCCAGAACATACCGATATACGAGCCGAATGCGATGTAAGTTCCGATGGACACATTGTCAACTCCGAGAACCTTTATTCCCACAAAATAAAGCGCAAGGCTTCCCATTCCCCAGCACAGGTCGATTATCGAACCGAACGCATCGCTCCACCTTACGGCCGAAATGAACGCGTCCCTGTGCTCCTTTACAAGCGAGACAAAAGTCGCGTCCGTCTCCTTTTCCGCCGAAAAGCTCTGTATTATCTTTATTCCCGAAAGATCCTCGTTTATGAACGCATTCAGATTGGAGGATTTCTTCCTGAAAGTCTTCCAGTGCTTTCCGCCGTTATGCGATATGATTAAAATTCCCGCAATCATCGGCGGAAGGCTGAACAGCGCGGCGGCGGCAAGGCGCGGATTGCACGAGAACATTATGACCGTCACGCACACCACGGAGATGAAATCGGGAATCAGCGTCGTCACACTGTTCTCAATCACATCCTTGAGGGAATTCACATCGCCTGTTATCCTCGCAAGAATTTTTCCTGACGGACGGCTGTCGAAAAAATGCAGATCAAGCGACTGTATATGCGCAAAAAGCTCGCCCCTCAGTTCCTCTATCACCTTGTTGCTGGTTTTTGCCATTATCAGCATACGCGCCTTTATGGCAAGAATCATCATAATATTCAGAACGCCGGCAATGACAACAAGCCTGACAAGACCGTTCATGTCCTTTGCGGCGATATATCTGTCAACCGCAGTCCGGATGAACAGCGGATTCAGGAGAGAAACCGCCGTTCCCGCTCCCATAAGCAGAAGCACGGCGGCAATCCGCCATTTGTATTTAAGAAGATAGCCGAAAAGCCGGATCATCGTGGCGGTCTTTGACTTTTCAACCGATTTTTCATCCTGATTATAAGCATTATATGCCATTTTAAAATTCCTTTGAAATCAGTACTGTGACCTGTACGTTTTATAGTAAAGTCCCTTTTTCTCCAGCAGCTGCTCATGGGTTCCGTGCTCAGCGACTGTTCCTCCGTCAAGCACGATAATTTCGTCGGCATGCCTGACCGCACTTATCCTGTGCGTGATTATGATTTTGGTCATTCCGGCAAGCGACTCAAGCGTGCTCTGAATCTGCCGCTCAGTCTCCGTATCAAGCGCGGAGGTCGAATCGTCAAGAACAAGAACCGGAGCCGAACGGGATACGGCGCGCGCGATGGTGATACGCTGCTTCTGCCCTCCGCTCAGTCCAACTCCGCGCTCTCCGATTACGGTCTCGTAGCCGTCCTGCATTTTTGAGGCGAATTCTGCGGAGCATGAATCTATCATCGCCTTCTCAACCGCGGCATCGGCAAGTTCCGCCCTTTCACCAAGCCTGACATTTCCGGAAATCGTGTCCGAGAACAGGAATATGTCCTGCATGACGCAGGCTATGCTCCGGCGCAGCTGTTCAAGACTGATCTCGCGGATGTCCGTTCCGTCAAGCTTTATTAAGCCGCCGGAAACATCGTACATCCGCTTGAGCAGATTGATTATCGTGGTCTTGCCGGAGCCTGTCGCTCCCATTATTCCGAGCGTATGTCCGGCCTTTATGCTGAATGACACGTCGCGGAGAATTTCGCGGCCGCCCGGAGCCGTGTAGCTCACCCGGTCAAATTCTATGTCGCCACGGACAGCTTCCTTTACAACCGGAGCCGAATTCTCCCTGATCTGCGGTGTCTCCGCATAAATTCTGTTCAGCCGCCTGGCAGAAGCGCGCGCCGCGGAGATTCCGTTCGTAAGCCATCCGAGCATCTCCATGGGCCAGACGATGTTCATCGAATACTGGACAAACGCCGTAAGCTCGCCAATTGAGATTCCTCCGCGGATCGCCATGATTCCGCCCGAAAGAAGTACCACGCACGGAAGAAGATGCGTTATGCCCTGGAGAATCGGATTGTATTTTACGAACACGCGCGACTGCTTTATATTCAGCTCGTAATAACGCCTGTTGTGGGCGCCGAATTTTCCTATCTCGAAATTCTCGCGGGCAAAAGCCTTTACCGTTCTCACGCCGGAAAGATTCTCCTGAGCCGTGTTGTTCAGTTCGGAATTCTCTTGCGCAATCGACTCGAAGACATTGTCAAGCCTGCGCTCCATCAGAAGCGCGACCGCTGCGGCCGCAATCATGCAGAACGTCGGAAGCAGCGCAAGTTTCCAGCTGATTGAATACATACACCAGAGCGCAATCGCCGTATGCACGGCAACCTGGGCGATAAGAATTCCGATATAGGTGAAGCAGTCCCAGATTCTGTCAACATCATCCTTCACGCGGGACATAAGCTCGCCGCTGTTGATTCCGTCAAAAAAATCCGCCGAAAGCGACTGGATTTTCCTGAACACGCTGATTCTTATCTCGCAGCCGATTTTTGAACCGGCGTAATCGCACAGGAATTCGCGCACGTACTGGCAGACGCACCTTCCCAGTCCGACGGCAAGAATTCCAAGCAGCAGCCCGTCAAGAAGCTCCATTCTGCGACCGACGATGACGTCGTCCACGATATGCCGCGTAAGCTGCGGAAAAAGCATATCAAGCGACACACTCACAATCATTGCCAGAACCGCAACCACATAACAGACTATGTTTTTTTTCAGATAGCCCTTTAAATTCAATCTGTCCATAATGATAAAATGATAAAAATTCAATGAATACGGAAAAACCGTAAAACGACGCAGAAATAACACTGATACGGGTCAGAGCCGGATGTTATTTGAATAAAACGGGAATGAATAGCTGTCTGCTAAAAGGCTGGATATGCAGAACGCAGAAACAGCGTATTCAAATGAATGGAATCTAATTTTACCACTGATTTTGCCTCCTGCCAGAATATTGCTGCACAATCTATCAGCCATAAAAAAAAATGTCAACAGATTTTGTTTTCACATTTCGCCTTACAGCCGTCCGCAGACTTTATGCCGCTGAATGTCGGAAAAGACTCATAGAACCTCCCATAAAAAAACTGCGGCTCATATTAACTACCAACCGATAGGATGTCAAGCAGAAACAAGAATCCCGTGGAATTCCGGCAGCCGCTCAAAAACAATGTTCCGCCGCGAAAACTGCGGAGCGGGAGTTCCGCAAATCATTATATAAATATTATGAATACAAATATGTTCTTACAATTTTTTTATAAGTTTTTTATGGTTTTATTGATAAAACGGTGATAATATAGGAATCGTCAGGGAACGGTTTTTCACGATCATCTCAGACAGGACATTGTAACAAATGAAGCTGAACAGGAAATTTTCGATTATAGTTGTGTGGACTGTCATTCAGGTCATATTTCTTGCGGCCTGTATGTTCTACGGCTCGCAGAAAATGCAGGAAATGAAGCATTACCAGTACATGCAGTCATCAGCACGCGCCGACCTGTGCGACATAATAAATTTCCTGAACCAGACGATTTTCTGGAATACAAGAACCACCACAATCTACCGCGACTGGACCGACAAGGTGACGACCCTTGACGACGACTTCTCCTATCTTACCGGGGCGGGCATAACAAAAAGTTTTCCCGAGGACTTCCGGAACGAGCTGGGACAGATGGCGACCCTCTGGAACACGATGAAATCAAGATTCACGCCGATAGAGGATGTCATGAGCGGACTCCAGAGCATCAAGCTGAGCCAGTCGCAGATGACGAACATCCAGAGCTTCGGAATAAAGCAGAGCGCGGAAAGAGATCCGGACGACAAGGTGATCGGGCAGATGCTTCTCCTTATAAATGAAATCGAGGAGCAGATGAGCGGAATCATCAGGAGCGAGGACACGCTCGCAAGACTGAATTTCAAGTCATCGCTGAAAATGGAGACGATTCTCGCCAGGGAACAGAGAATTTTCACCGCATTCGCATGTATCATGCTAGGACTCTCGTGCACCGTCCTTGCGGTTCTTATCCGCTCGGTGACGAAACGGATCACAAGGCGGATTATAAAAATCAGGAACATGACGTCCGTCCTTACCCAGAAGGATTTTACGGCCTCGCTTGAGCCAGAAGGAAGCTCGGAAATGGCGTCGCTCATGAACAACATAAACGACATGGTGAGCCAGCTGAACAAATTCTTCATAATAGTAAAGACGACCGCGTCAAAGGCGATTTCGTCCGGATACTCCATAAACGACTCCGCGAACAGCACGGCCGCCGCCACCTACGAGATTGACAGGAACATATCCAATCTGACGGAAGAATTCAAGCTGATGACCGATTCCGTAAAAAAATCCGTCGCTCTCATAAACGAGATGAGCACGCAGGTCGAGACCCTCGTCAGCAGCAACGCGCGCCAGACACAGGCAATCGACGACAGCAAGACCGCCGTGGACAACGTGGTCCAGATGCTTGAGCATATCAACCGGATGGCGGAGGAACGCACCGTGAACGCCGAGGAGATGAACGTGCTGATTGCTGACGGTGACGAGAAAATTTCCGCCACGGAGAACATACTGAATCAGATAGTCGGGCAGCTTGACGAGATAAAGGACGTAATCACCATAATCGACAGCGTATCCGAACAGACAAATCTCCTCTCCATGAATGCGGCAATCGAATCCGCACATGCAGGCGATGCGGGCAAAGGCTTTGCCGTGGTCGCGGAGGAAATAAGGAATCTCGCGGAGGAGACATCCGAGAACGCAACGCGCATCTCAAATTCAATAAACATGATAATCGAGTCAGTGTCAAAGGCGAACGACTCAAGCGCAAGGGTGTCCAAATCATTCTCCAAAGTCAGCTCCCATGCGGACAGCGTGATAAGCTCCCTCCGCGAGATAACAGGCGGAATCGGAAAAATCGACACCGAAATGCAGAACATAAAGCTCCGCAGCGAGGAGACGGCGACGGCGGCGGCCGAAATAAACGGATTCTGCACTGAACTTGCCGGCAGACAGCACACGGTAAGCACGGAAGTTGACTCCATGAACGGCCTTTTCAGCAAGGCTTCATCGGAGATAATGAGCATAAAGAGCGGAACCGACGACATCGTCAACAGGATGAAGGTTGTAAGCGGAGCCAGCCGCGAAAGCTACAAGAACATGACAGACCTTGAGAACGTTCTTGAGGAATTCAAGACAAAATCCGAGGTCGCAGAGGCGGTAGAGGCCGCGGATTCGGAGAACACAATCAGCAACGTCGTCTCATCGGAACTTCAGGATTTCAATCCGGATACAGTCGGTCAGCTGCTGCCCCGGTCATCTTCCGGCTCTCAGAGCGGAGGCGGCGGAGACATAGACTTTGACCTTGACAATGTCGAGGAATATATTCCGTAAAAAAAAATCCGAATTCTTGAGCGTTTTTACTCAAAATGTGATATAATGCAGGTCATCTAAACTGTAAGTATAAAGGGAACGTGGCCTGTGTTTTTTGCGGCGCTTCCGCTTTGTTTTAGGAGTACTTGTGAATAAGCATGATTTCCCGAAAATTCACTTCTATGATCAGGATTTCGTAGACATTTATAACAAAACATGGTCGTGGATTTCCTCATTCTGGGTTGATCCTGAAACAGGAAAACAGGACAACGGAGGATTTTTTCTCTATCCAGAAAAAAGCGGAGACACGCAGACCTTCATCATTGACCAGTTTGAATCGACCTTATCCTCATTTTTTCTTGTATATTCCAACAGAAATTTCGACGCATGTAAAAACATCGACTTTTTCTACTCAAAGCAGGAGGATACGGGCGCAATCCGATGGCGTTACGACATGAAGACCGGAGAACCGGTTATGGATCCGTCGAATCCGGAAGGAATAGGACTGCCGCTCTTCGCCTGGGCTGAATATAATCTCTACCACAAGTCCGCGAACAAACGCCGCATCCGGGATGTCATGCCGGTTCTGCAGAAATATATGTCCTGGATA
>ERZ808286.472-NODE-472-length-26212-cov-7.461024_pt1 | contig 26212 bp, 17 predicted proteins | sample MGYA00521276_ERZ808286 | MGnify/ENA primary metagenome ERZ808286 (study PRJEB31516, sample SAMN03275607) | gut metagenome | biome: mammalia-associated habitat; material: feces | host: Papio cynocephalus | place: Kenya | collected 2012-08-01 ... | reverse complement strand
GTATGAACTGTTTTTTATTTTTTACAGGTGTTGCACTTGAAAGTATAATTCACCCCTTTCTAACGAAAAAGCACGGCATTGCCGTGCTTTTTGATTTGAATTGATTAATAATTTTATTCGGGTGCGGGTGTCCCGCCCAATCGTCATTCAGAGGGAACAAAGTGACCGTGAGAATCAAGCGTAGCGAAATGCGGCTTCGCCTTGATTGCCGCGTCGCAACTTTCGTTGCTTCTCGCAATGACAATCGGAAAAATTTAATTTTCCGCAGCTGCGGCAACGCCGCAATATCACTCTCACAGAGTGAGAATCTCACTGTGTCGCAGACACAATATAACTGCACGAAGTGTAATATCGTTGTGCCTAAGGCATTGTCCCGCCCTCGATTATTGATTGTTATTTTGATTTTCTTGATTTTCGATTATTTGCTTGTCAATCTCGTCCAATTCTTCGTCGTCGGTCGGTTGCTCGGCTTTGACTTGCGGCGCAGCGTTCACGTCGCTCGACTTTTGCATAAGAGCGGAAAACGACTTCGAGGCAAACAACGTGCTTCCCACGACGAGAGCGATGAGCATATCGACGAATGCAAACGAGTTGTACGCCATACTGTACGCGATTGCCGTGTCGTACTTGTCAAGGTCTGCGTAGTCCGCAAACGCAAATACGCCCGAGCAGACGTGGCAAGCGTATCTCAACACGACGGCAAGCACGCCGCCGAGCAAGAACGCAACCACTTTTTTGTTCTTGAACACGCCCTTTTCCATAAATATTCCGCTGACGCCGATAAGGCCGAAAGCGAGAGGATAGTCGAGCAAGAATTGCATCGGGTGAATGATGAACGGGTCTTGCAACGCTTGCAAAACGCCGTAAATCGTGCATACGATAAGTCCCCTTCTCGTGCCGAACATACAGCAGTATATCATAAGCGGAAGAAGGCTTGCAAACGTAACCGATCCGCCTTGCGGCAATTTGAAAAGTTTTGCGTACGACAACGCAAACGAGAGTGCGATCGAGATTGCGCCGTACACGATGGAGCGAGTGTCGCTCATCTTGCGCTTGTCGCCGACGAACCACGCCGCCACCATAATCACCATAAACACGACTGCGGACACGATCATTCCGACAAGGTTTGCGCTCGGATAATACTCTGCAATGTCGCCGTAGTATTGCGTCATAAGCACCATAGTGGCAATAAAGCAACCGAGCGTCAAAACGGCGGTGACTATAAAGGAAATCTTGACCGCTTTATCGCTGAAAAGCGAACTTACGAGCATTGCGATTGCCCCCGCGACTACGGTTATGAGCGTTGCGAGTATGGGGTAAAAGAGTTTTGCCTGCATATCGTCGACGTTGCACTGGAATTTGACGTAGGCAAACACCACGACCATAGTTACGGCAAAGCCCGTCGTTATGCCTATGGCATACTTTTTGAAATCGGCAAACTTGTCGCGTCTTTTGAACCATACGAGCAAGCCGACGACGATAAACGCCGCAACGAGCGCGACCGCAAGGTAAAGCGCGACGAATTGCAGTTTGTCGGATAAGGTTTCGATATCCATAAAAAAAGTCCTCCTTCTACTCGGGGGAACTTGAAAAGAAAATGCAATATCCGAAACTTACGTTTTGTTGCTTCCTTACGCGAGGATTATCTCACAAGTTTGAGGGTATCATCTCAGCTTTACAGCACCCCTAGCGAGTTTTATTGTATGCGAGAGGATGATTTAAGTCAATTATTTTGCGAAAATAGCCGAAAAATACCTCAAATTTTGTCAAATTGCCCATTTTCTTGACTTAAAATACGAAAAGTATTATATTGTTTACTACATCAACGAAGGAGAGATAACTTTTATGAAAAAGCAGTTCAAGAAGCCGGAATTCAAACTTCTTAAAGAGTTCAAAGCATTCATAACAAAAGGCAACGTTGTCGATCTTGCAGTTGGTATGATTATAGGTGCAGCATTCACCGCAATCGTAACCGCTCTTGTCAACAACATCTTCAAGCCTCTCATCAACGCAATCCCGATGGGCAATTTGCAAGGTCTTATCACTATGCTCGTCGCAAAGAACGCAGAGGGACTTACGGCGGCGGAATGTGCAAAACAAGGCGTAGAATTCGTGGCGGATTTGTCCAAGTCCGTATACATAGACTGGGGCGCGTTCATTATGGCGATAATCAACTTCCTCATCACCGCCCTAGTGTTGTTCGCAATGGTCAAACTTATCAATATGGTTCGCGGCGGATTTACGGGACTTAAACGCGATACGAAATTCCTCGAATCCCTCACCCCCGAAGAAAAAGCGACCATCAAAGGCAAAGTCGCAACCAAGAAGGAACTTAGAGCAATCAAAGCGGCTCGCGACGAAGCGCAAGCAAAAGCGGACGCAGAAGCGGCTGCGGCGGCGGAAGCGGCAAAACCCGAAACCAGCGAAGATTTGCTTCGCGAAATCCGCGACCTTCTCAAAGCGCAACAAGTTGAAAAAGCAACCGCGCTTCTCGACGAAAAGGCAGACAAGGAATAATCCTTGCACCTCAAAAAACATTCAAGCGAAACCGCTCTTTACGAGCGGTTTTCTTATGCCGTTTTAGGCTAATTTACAGACGTTTATACCCGTTTTACACGTGTTTTTGCGGCTATATGCAAATAATCGTGCGACTTTTATTTTCATAATTTGCGGTTATGCTCGCTTTTATTGTACCGATATTGACTTTTACGTCAAAAAGTGTTATTGTGTAGCGGTGCGCAAATCGCGCGTAAGGATGTGAAATTATGATTGTTTCAACTCTTTCTATGATGGAAGCCCACAGTATGGCAGGATATATCGTCTTGCTTGCGTTGGGCATTCTTTTCGTCGTCAAAGGCGGCGACTGGTTCGTTGACGCGGCAAGTTGGATTGCGGAAGTGTCGGGAATCCCCACTTTCATAATCGGCGCGACAATAGTCAGCGTGGCAACCACAATCCCGGAAATTTTGGTATCTAGCATATCCGCAGCGCAAGGTCAGGCGGCTATGGCAATCGGAAACGCCGTAGGCTCGGTCAACTGCAATATCGCGCTCATTATGGCAATCTCGCTCGTGTTCACCGCACCGCTTTTCAAACGCAAAGACTACGTCATCAAAGTTGCAATCCTCATCGCGATCATCGCTCTGCTCTGGGGTCTCAGTTCAAACGGCACGTTCAACTGGTGGAACGCAATCATTATCCTTGCTATGTTCGTGCTTTTCCTCATAGAAAACATCATCAGCGCAAAAAAACACGCCGATTCGCTCATAAACGAGAAAGGCTTTGAAAGCATAGAGGAAAACCAAGCCAAAGGCGAAGGCATACTTTTTGACTACTTCCAAAAGAAAGAAAGCCAAAAAATCGTGCTTAAAAAGACGGGTATGGTCATCGAGAAAAAGGACATCGTAAAAAATGTTTTCGTCTTTATACTCGGCGCGGCAACCATATTCGTGGGCGCGCAACTTATGTGCGACAACGGCGCGGAATTTGCTCGCGCGCTCAACGTCCCCGAAGGCATAATCGGCGTTACGATTTTGGCAGTCGGAACTTCACTTCCCGAACTCGTCACTGCAATCACCGCAATCGTCAAGAAGAAATCCGACTTGTCCGTCGGCAACGTCATCGGCGCAAACATCATCGACTTGTCGCTCATTCTACCCCTTTGCACGTTCATAACTCTCGGCAAAACCGGCAATCCCCTTCCCGTCGACGCACAATCGCTCACAATCGACTTCCCGTTCTGCCTCGCGGTCGCAGGCTTTGCGCTTATCCCCGCATTGATTATGGGCAAATTCAAACGTTGGCAAGGCGCGATTTTGCTTGCTGGTTACGTCACCTACATCGTACTTCTCGTCCTCAACACCGTCGGCACGATTGCAATTTTCTAATTCAAAACAGCATTAGTATAAAGAAAATAAAAAAAGTCCCATCCGAATCGGTCAAAACGTTACCGGTGCGGATGGGTACCTATTGGTGGAGATAAGCGGGATCGAACCGCTGACCTCTTGAATGCCATTCAAGCGCTCTCCCAGCTGAGCTATACCCCCATAGGTCTTTCTTGTTTGCTCAATCATATTACATCATTTTTGAGATATATACAAGCGATTTTCTCTTTTTTATCGGTTTATTTTAATTTTGAAAAGTAATTAACATATATTATTCACGAAAATTTCTTATCAATTTCTATTTCTTCTTGTTCACTTGCTTTTCTTCACCGTTTCAACAATCAAACAAAAGCATATCGCGGCAACATAATATTGAACAAAATTATTGACTCAAATCGCTGGACTTTACGCAAGCGACGTGCTAAACTTTGTACATCATCTCGATAGAGGTGCGGATTTTATGACAAGCCGACGGCGCAGACTTCGCCGCGGTGGGAAAGGAAAATCCGCCGAAAGAACGGTCGTTCGGTCTGGAACGGTCGCTCTTGGGACAACGCAGAATATGCGTTGTACTGTCACCGCAAGGTGGAGCGCTATCAACGTTGAGCGATATTTCGTATCCGCAATGTTGTTGGCATTGCGGATTTTTTTATCCCCGATGCGATTGCCCGTCGATTTGTAAAATACTTTTCGCAGGAGAAACAACTATGAAAAAAACTTTCAAAATCATCGTTTCGGTGCTGATTTTGGCTGTTTTGGCAGTCTCGGTGGTTATGCTGAGTGCGTGCAACAAACAAGACGAGAACAAAGAAAAACTCGTCGTCGGACTTGAATGCGGATATATTCCATTCAATTTCACCCAACAAACCGACGCAAACGGCGGCATAAAGATAAGCAATGCGGACGGCTACGCAAACGGCTACGACGTGATTATAGCAAAGCGAATCGCAGACGCTCTGGGCAAAGAACTCGTCATAGTCAAAACCGAGTGGGACTCGCTCGTCCCCGGCGTTTCGGCAGGCACGCTCGATTTGATTATCGCAGGCATGAGCCCCACCGCCCAAAGGCGCGAATCCATTGACTTTTCAAACGCCTACTACGAAAGCAACCTCGTCATCGTCGTAAGAAAGGACGGCGCATACGCGCAAGCGAGCAATCTCGACGATTTTTCGGGTGCGAAAATTGTTGCGCAGCAAGGCACTTTCCACGAAAAAGCGTTGCAAGAGCAAGGCGAGCAACACGGCATAACCGTCGGTACGTCTATGGCAACCTTTCCCGAAATGACGATTGCGCTCAACGCAAAAACCATTGACGGATACGTCGCCGAAGAACCCGGCGCGATTGCGGACTGTGCGGCAAACGAGGCGTTGACCTTCGTTCACCTCACCAACAACGACACTGGATTCACCGCAAGCGCGGAAGATACGCAAATCGCAATCGGTATGAAATACGGATTCGAGTATAAGGACGCCATAAACAACATTCTTGCAGGCATATCGCAAGAGGAACGACTCGCAATTATGCAAGACGCCGTCACTTACTCGACCGACAACACGACCGTTAAATCCACTTTCTTTTCGAGAATCGGAAATATTATCAAAACCTACTATCTATCCATATTAAAAGGCGTTGGCTACACCATTTTGGTTGCAATCGTCGGAACGGTCGCAGGCTTGTTTATAGGTCTTTTGATAGGTATGTATCGCACTCTCGACACGCCTAAAAACAAAGTGCTTGCCGTGCTCAAAAAAATCGGCGACGTGATTTTGTCGGCGTACATTGAAGTGTTCCGCGGCACGCCTATGATGGTGCAAGCAATGGTTATTTTCTGGGGTTCTGCGCTCATCAACGACGGCAACACTATGAACGTCACCGTCGCGGGTCTTATCATCGTTTCCATAAACACGGGCGCGTATATGGCGGAAATCGTCAGAGGCGGCATTATATCCATAGACAAAGGACAATTCGAGGGCGCGCAAGCGATAGGTATGACGCACTCGCAAACGATGTGGAACGTCGTTTTGCCGCAAGTGCTTCGCAACATTATGCCGAGCGTCGCAAACGAATTCGTCATCAACATCAAGGACACGTCGGTGCTGAACGTCATAGGCTTCACCGAACTGTTCTTCTACGGCAAATCAATCGCACTCAACACCTACGCGATATTTGAAACCTATCTCGTGGTTGCGGCGATATACTTCATACTCACCTTCACCATAACCAGAATTTTGCGCCTCGTCGAAAAGAAAATGGACGGCAAAAAGGATTATCAGATTATGGGTTCGCAAAATATGGACGCAGAATCTATGTTGCGCGAGAAAAAAGCATTAGGGGGCAACGAACAATGAGCGAAATTATAAACGAAACACGATTCGAAAAAGATTCAAACCCAAACGACGTCGTTGTAATCGATGTGGAAAACATCTCGTTAGATGTCGAAAATATCGACGATAGCACAAGCGACAACACGACCGAAAGCGCAACCGAGAATACGAGCGAAAGCACCGCCGCACCCGTCATCGAAGTGCGACATCTCGGCAAGACGTTCGGCACACACGAAGTGCTAAAAGACATCGACTTTGACGTTGACAAAGGCGACGTGACTTGCATAATCGGCTCGTCGGGAAGCGGAAAATCCACCCTGCTTCGTTGCATAAACCTCTTTGAAACGCCGACTTCGGGCGAAATCTATTTCCACGGCGAAGACGTGACGAAAACCAAAAGCGCGCCCAAATACCGCGAAAAAGTGACGATGGTGTTTCAATCTTTCAATCTTTTCAACAATATGAGTGTGCTTGCAAACTGCACAATAGGTCCGCGCAAAGTGCTGAAAATGAAAAAAGCCGAAGCAAACGACGTCGCTATGAAATATCTCGAACTCGTCGGAATGAGCGCGTACGTCAACGCAAAGCCTCGCCAACTGTCGGGCGGACAAAAACAACGCGTGGCAATCGCTCGCGCGCTTGCAATGTCGCCCGAAGTCATACTCTTTGACGAACCCACTTCCGCCCTCGACCCCGAAATGGTGGGCGAAGTGCTGGAAGTTATGAAAGAACTTGCAAAAACGGGACTTACTATGATTGTGGTCACGCACGAAATGGCATTTGCGCGCGACGTTGCAAACAAAGTCGTGTTTATGGACGGCGGCGTTATCGTGGAAGAAGGCGCACCCGAACAAATCTTCACCGCGCCCAAAGAAGAACGCACGAGAGCCTTCCTCTCTCGTATGCTTGCAGAGAAGCAAAACGGTTGAGCGTAGCGGCACGCCGCAAAGGACGAAAGGAAAAAGGCGGAATCGGAAATCAAACGAGCAAAACCGTCGAAAACCGAATATCTAAACGCATAAAAGGAACGTTGCAACGTTCCTTTTCGTTTGTCCGAAAACCGTTCTTGCAACCGAAAAAAGTGTGTTTTTATGCGGAAAAATAAATCTAAAAGCCGTTAACACATATTTTAATAATATCAATAAAAAAACAAAAACTTGCGAACTCGGACAATGTGTGCTACATTTTTGTTGAAGCAAATCGCTTTGAGGAAATATGTACAAAAAAGCATTTTTGAAAACTATAATTTTTATTTTGACGTTATGCGTTGCGTGCTGTGTGCTTTTTGCGTGCAACGAAAAACCCGACGATACGCCCGAGCCTACCCCTACGCCGACGCCCGAACCGCCGAAGTTTTACGAAGCAAAAGACGGCTACGAATACGGCGAGGACGTCGAGATAACATATCGCTCGCAAGTGACGAATGACGATAAACACGCCTACGTCACCCTGCCCGCAAACTACGACGAAAACAAAAAATATCCCGTGCTTTATCTTTTGCACGGTATGGCTTGCACCCACAAGAGTTGGCTTGAAATGTGCAACGCAAAATACGTCGTGCAAAATCTCACAATAGAAGAAAACGTAAAAGAAATGATAATCGTTTCCGTCAACAGCATAGTGACGGAAGGCGAAATCCCGCCGTCCACTTTCAGCGAGGACTACTGCACCGCATTCGACAAGACGGGCGAGGACATAATTACGTCGCTTATGCCCTACGTCAACGAGCATTATTCCACGCTCACCGACAGAAAAAACACCGCCATTGCGGGCTTTTCTATGGGCGGGCGCGAAACGTTGCTCACCGCCTTTGCGTATCAGAATTATTTCAACTACGTCGGTGTGTTCTCGCCGTCGGGATTCGGCAAAAAAGCCGTGTCTTTCGATACGACCGTACCCGATTTTAAGTACGAGGACGGCAAAAGTTTCGACGTCGTTATGCTTGCAATCGGCAACATTGACACGATGACGAGTTTGTTCTTCCCCGCAATCGACCAAAAACTCACGCAAAACGGAATCGAACATCTAAGCAAAAAATATCAAGGCGGACACGACCAAAGCGTATGGCGCGCGGCACTTTACGACTTCGTGCAACTCATTTTCACTGAAAACCAATAAAAATCGGTTATCTAACCGTACAAACACAAATTTTGCGTCATAACGGCGGCATAAAAGAGCGATGCTTTGCGGATTGCTCTTTTTTATTAATTATCGGTCATTTTGTATTCCGATTTGACTTTGCGCAAATTTTTCTATAATATAGAAACGTAAAAAAATAAAACGAGGGTAATTATGAACAAAAAAATCGTTTTTGCAGTGCTTCTTGTGCTTGTGCTTACTCTTTCGTGTTCTTTCTTCGTCGGTTGCAACGACAAAGACGAAGCGAAAGTGCTGTTTTACGACGATTTCAACGGCGAACTTGACACGAGCGTTTGGAACGTACACAACGAAATCCGCAGAGGCGGCTACTGGGATAAGGACCAAGCCTTCACGAAAGACGGCAATCTCGTGCTTCGCACCGTGCAAAAAGAGGACGGCAAGTTCTATATGGGCGCAATCGACACGATGAACAAGTACGAAACGCATTTCGGATATTTCGAGGCAAAAGTGCTTCTTCCCAAAGCGAGCGGAATCTGGTCGGCGTTCTGGCTTATGCCGCAAGGTATGATGAACGGCAATCCCACAAGCGACGTCAGCATTACGGGTGCCGAAATCGACATTATGGAATCGCCCTACTACAACCCCATCGGATTGAAGAACGTTATGCCCACCGACAAAGACACCTATCAATGCGCGGTGCACGTCGGCGACTACGGCGACAACTATCTCAAAAAGGAAACTCTCATCAATTCGGACAAGGTTAGCGGCGTTGACGTCAACATTTACGACGGCTGGCACACTTTCGGCGTTGACTGGACAAGCGAATACTACCGCTTCTATTACGACAGACAACTTGTGTTTGAAATCACCGACAAGAGATACATTTCGACCGTGCAAGACGATTATCTGTTCTTCTCTATCGAAATCGGCGGAAGCAACGGCGAAGCGGCAAAACCCGACTTCTTGTTTGCAAACAGCGTATTCGAGAACCCCGAAGGAACGTTCCCCATCGACTTCCTCGTCGATTACGTCGCAGTCTACTCGAAATGTCCCTTCTGATAAAACGAGCAAACGATAATATAATCAAAATACAATCACGCTATAACGAAAGAATCTCGCAACTTGCGAGATTCTTTTTTTGCTTTTTATGCTTAACGTTTTTGTATAACTCGAGGTTGGTATAAATTGACATTCCGTTATGCGCAAATTCTTGCGATAAAATCGGCTTTTTTCGTCGCTTTACGAATGGATTTTTTCAATCAACGCATTGTTGACTTGATACGTCGAACTCGGCGTTATTGCCGCCGTATTTGCATATCCGTAAACTTTGAGCGAAAGATTATCCACAATCGATTGCAAGAATTGCGGCATTCCCGACGCCGACATATCAACGTCTTTCAAATCAACGCAATTTATCATTTCTTCTTCCATTCTCAAATCGAGATACGTCGGTGCGTCGATAATTCCGTTATGTACGTCAACGCCCGACACAATGAATGCAAGATGAAGGTAGTCTTTTTTATCATTCGTATCGATATATCTAAACGAGTCGAATTGAGGACAGTTGCGCACGAGTTGTCCAAAATAACTTGCAAGGACAGTATCTATACCCTCGTTGCCTGTTTGAATGAGTTTTGCATTGTCGATGTCCTGCCAGTTGTACGCCATAAAGAAGCCCGTTTGTCTTACGATGGCGTTTATGCCCGCATTGTAGAAATACTTTATGAAATAATCCTCGTTTTCCTTTGCGTAAGCCCCGTCCTTATCCTTGTTCTTCGTTTGATTGACAAATCTGTATTGCGTACCCGATTTCATCGTGTAATGCTCGTAGGCTATTGACATCAGCGAACCGAGCGTATTCGAACTTATGATGTTGTGCAAGTTGACGTGAGAATAGCAAGGCTTTACTATTTTCTTTTGCGTCGTAGGATCGATGTCATCCGTATCGTTCATTCTTATAGGCACATAAAACGCTGCTTGCGTGATATTTCTCACTATGCATCCCGTAAACGAAACATCCGCATTAAACACGTTAACGCCTTGTTTACCGTTTTCGATAATTGAATATTCGATTGTGATTCCGCCGCCGTCTTCCTCGCCGTATCTGAACCATTCGTCGCCGACTCTCATAACGTGACCGGTAAACGAAGTTGTATCTTCCGCATTCGAGATTTCGTCTTTCCCGTCGATTTCGGTCGCTCTGAGGATAATGTTGCTTATCGTTACGCCGTTTTGACCGATTTGAACCATATAACTGTTGACGCTTTGACCTTGCGAAGCAGAGATTTTGTGATTGTTGCCGTATACGTCACCATACAACCAAACACAACTATAGTAATTAATAGTTTCTTTAACTTTGCCTTCGTCGTCATATTCCTCTTTGAATCTGCAATCGCCTTCCAAACAAATTGCATATGTCTGCTTTGACAACGAAGTGTTTTCGACAATGTAAACCGCATCATAGGCTTCGTTGCGCCAAACCTCTTTTTCTTCGCTCTTTATATTTTCTTCGCTCTTTGCGTACGCTTTTTGATCGTCGCACGCTTTGAGCAACTCGTCGATATTGCTCACCGCAACGCCGTAGACTACGTTCAAAGTGACGGTTTCGGTGGTGAATCTCGTCATACCCTCGTACTTGGGGTATCTTGCGCTGACCTTGACGACCACTTTTTGCTTGCCCTTGCCTTCGAGTGAGTCGTTGAACACGACTTTGTTGGCAACGAGCGTATCCATAGAGGCGTACTCGCAGCCCTCTACGATTTCAAAAACGTATGCGGAATAGAAATCGGCAAGTTGTGCGACTGTTGCGTTTTCGGGTTCGCCTTGCACGATAACGTGCGTGTAGTTTGCCGTCTTTGCGTTGCTCGCTTTCACGTCGATATATCTTTCGCTTGCAAAAACGGTTTCGCGCGCAATGCCTATGGCAAGCGACGCGTCCGACGTGCGAAGTTGAATTTGCGAAAGTTTGCGCTGTACGTTTATAGTTATGCTCGTGGATTTGCGTCCGACGGTTGCGGTGATTGTCACTACGCCGCTCGAAACGCCCTTGACTTCGCCCTTGTCGTTGACCGTTGCAACGCTCTCGTTCGAGGACGACCACACTGCATTTTCGATTGCGTGGGTTTCGAGCATATCTTTCCACACCAAATCGAGGTCGAGCAGGTTTTCACCGACGGAAAGGACGTAGCCGCTTCCGTTTTCGTAAAAACGACTGTTGTTGATTGTGACGTCACCGTCAACGCAACTCGCGATAGTGAGTCGTGCGCCGCTCTTTACGGTTATCACGGCGATGTTTTCGGTCATTGTCAAAATTCCCGATTCGTCCACCGTTGCGCCGCTTACGTTCGTTATTTCCTCTTTCACGACGCCGATTTCTTCGAGAGTCAAAGATTTTCTGCTCGTCACGAGGTTTTCGCCGAAACGAGAACTTGCGCCCTTTTGCTCGACGGTAATGTCGATTTTGCCTTCGACATATTCGATATTTTCGGAGTTTTCCGTAGAATACACGCTTGCGCGCAAACTTATCGTGGTTTGCCCCGCTTTGAGAGCGGTGATAACGCCGTTTGAGTCAACGGTCGCAACGCTTTCGTCCTCGACTTGCCAAATCGTGTGATTGACAATGCTGTCAATCGGCGTATAGGAAGCGAGAATACGCATAGATTCACCAACGCCCAACGTTGTTGTTTCGTCCTCGCCGACAGCGAGTTCAACTCTTTCAACGTCGTAGCCCATTACGGACACGGTGAGGGTTTTGGACACGGTTTCCGCTTGAGCGCGCACGGTGAATTTGCAAAAGGAACTGACAATCATTTTGCCGGTCGTGTTCGACTCGACTTCCTTGCCGTTTTCGTCGACGAAAGCCGCCGCCGGATATACCTTTTCAAGCAAAATATCCGCCATTTCGGCAATTATAAGGGACGAATCCTTGTAGTACTTGCCGCGTGCGATATTGTAGGCGTTTTGCCTTTCCGTCGTAGAAAAAGAGCCTTGCGCGAGTTCGGTTTCCAGTTCCGCTTTAAGTGCAGACAGGTTTGCAAGATATTCGTTTCTGCTTGCTTCGGATTGTAAGTCCGTGTACACAACGTCCCCCACGATTTGCCACTCGACCGTCTTGTCGGTGGCTTTTTCGGGGTAAATCTTGGCGTCGAGATAGTTGTAGATGTTGACGTTAGAAACCTCGTCGAGAGGTATTTGAAGGTCGTATATCTGCTTACCGTTTTTGTCGAGCAACTGCAAATCCTCAACGGCGATATGAGCGCTCATCGACACGATGACGGACACAAGCGCAACGACAACCAAAACGATTATCGGTATGAGGATTAAGATTCCAATCATTACTTTCTTCATAGTCTATCCTTTGCAATTTGGCAAATCACTTGTGCAATCTGTCGATCAGTGCGTCGTTGACCTGATACGTCGTCGTGGGCTTAATATTTTGCTTATTGTCGTAGCCCCATATGCCCGCCGACACACTTTTAAGTATTCTCTCGCCGAGCCCCGCAAAGCCTGTATTTTCAACGCTCATATCTGCCGTATTGATGTATGAAAGACGCTTGTCTTGCGTGGTGATTTGACTGTACGTCTTTTCAGGGCTGAGTCCCGAAGAAAGATCGATGGAACTGAACGAAACGAAAGCGATGTGAAGCCAGCACGCGTCGTTGGAATCAATGATTCTGCGCGATTCGAAGAACGAGTTGGACCTTATAACCGCATCGCTTGCTTTCGAAACCAAATCATTGTAATCTCCTGCGTCGATAAGCGTCGCACTCGAAACGGGTTGCCAGTTGTACGCGTCGATAAATCCCGTCTGATTGAGGACGAAGTTTATGCCGTTTGCATAGAAGTTGTCCATAAACCACTTGTCGTTTTCCTCTGCAGTGGCAGCAAAACGATAGTCGGTGGGTTTCCCTTTTGTCGTATAGTTCTCGTATTGTATGGCAGTAACCGAGCCGAGCGTGTTGGAAAACACGATGTTGTTGAGGTTAATGTGCGAATAGTACGGATAATATATCTCGTTATCGCTGTACATACGGCACTGAGTGTTGAGCCCCACAAAACTGAAGTTTCTGATTATACAACCGTCAAACGTCGCGTCCGCATTGTTGACATTTATAGCCTCTCTTGCGTTTTCAAGGATGCAATATTCCATTCTGACGTTTTCAAGGCGATAAGTGTCCCAACTGACGTGGCTGCCGATAATGCCCAAAATGCCCGTAAAATCTTTGGTGTCTTCCGCACTTTCGATGCCGTTTTCGGTCTTGTCTTCGGCGATATTGTTCGCACGCAAAATGAGGTTGGACATCGTGACGTTCGACCACGATATACGCATAAGTTTGTCGTACTTATCGAGTTGGTTGGTTTCGGTGGACAACATAAAGTTGTTGCCGTACACGTCGCCGTAGAAATTGAGTCTGTCGTCGGGACCAGAGAGATGTTCGCCTTGCTCTGCAATAGTATAGCCGACGTTACCCTCGAAACAAATCGCATACGTCGTTTTCGACGAGGGATTCGTACGCACGCGGTATACGCTCGAGTCGTAAGCGTTGGTGATTTCGTATTTGATTTGAGAAGGAATAATATTCCCTTCCGCTTCTGCATAGGCGCGTTGATTTTTTGCCGCAACCTCGATTTCGGCAACGGAGGACACCGCAACGCCGTAGATTGCGTTGATTGTGACTTCTTGCGTCGTGAACTTACTCATACCCTCGTACTTGGGATATTTTGCGCTCACTCTGACTTTTATGCTTTGCTTGCCCTTGCCCTCGAGAGCCTTGCCCTCGTCGCTGAAAACGAGTTTGTTGCGCACGGTTTGGTCGAAGTGCGCATATTCGCCGCCCTCTACCACCTCGAAGTTGAACGAGGAATAGAACAAATCGAGTTCTTCGGCGGTTGCGTTTTCGGGCTCGCCTTGAACGACTATGAGAGTGCTGTTTGCAATCTTCGTATCGTCGCTTCTTACGCTCGTGGGATTGAGGAATCTTTGGCTTGCGAACACCGTTTCTCTTGCAAGACCGACAGCAAGCGATGCTTGCGAAGTGCGAAGTTGCACGGAAGCGAGTTTGTTTTGGACGTTTATCGTCACGCTCGCACTCTTTCCGTTTGCGGTTGCCGTTATCGTTGCAAGACCGCGCGAAACGCCTTTGACTTCGCCTTTTTCATTGACGGTCGCAACGCTTTCGTTGTTGGACTTCCACGAAACGTTCGTCAAAACGGTTTCGTTGGTCATATCCGCCCAAATCGCAGAGAGTTTGAGAGTGTGCTCGCCCACTGCCAGAACGTAGCCGTCTTCGTGGTATTCGTAAAAATCTTTGTTGTTTATGACGATTTCGTCCGCATCGCACTTTTCGATTTCGAAATTCTTGCCGTTTACGCTCAAAACCGCCTTGTTTGCGGTTATTTTAACTTCGCCTTTTTCAATCGTGCAACCGCTGACCGCTACCGCTTCGCCGCTTATGCCGAGTTCGGAAAGCGTGAGCGTAGATTTGCTCGTCACGATTCTGCTGCCGTAGCGCACGCTTGCGCCGTTTGCGCTTACTTCGACTTCGCAAGTGCCGTAGACCTTTGCACCCGTCGAGAACACGCTTGCGCCGTGAGATATGACCGCTTTGCCTTCGCCGACGCCGGTTACTACGCCGTTTTGGTCGACGATTGCCACTTGCGTATCGGAACTCGTCCACTCGCTGTCGTTGACGATGCTGTCAATGGGCGTGTAGGACGGAATGAGGCGCACCGATTCGCCAACCGAGAGTTTGCCCTCGCCGCTCTGCGCACGCACTTCCACGCGTTCAACGTCATAGCCGACCACTTTTACGCCGATGGTTTTGCTGACGTTTTCGGCAACCACCTGCACCGTAAACGTACAGTACGAGCCGATGACGATTTTGCCCGACGTGCTGGACGCCGTTTCGTTTCCGTGCTCGTCGACGAAGGTAGCCGCAGGCCACACTTTCGCACTCGACGACGGATTGTTTATATACTGTTTGTATTTGTTCTCATACTCGCTGTCGGTGTAACTTATGTCGCCCGAAATTTTCCACTCTATGGTGTAGTTGTTTGCCTTTTTAGGGGAAACGACGACGTCGAGATAATCTTTGAGATTGACCACTTTGTCCGCTACGTCTTTGAAATTCAGCGGAAGTTCGTATATGGTATTGTCCGAATCCTTATACTTTAATTCTATATTTTCAACCGCAATATGCGCTTGCGCCGAAACGATCGAGGAAACCATCGCGACGACGAGAAGAATAATAATCGGTATAAGAATGAGTATACCTATCATCACTTTTTTCATAATGCGAATTTCCTTTTCTTACGGAATGATTTTTTGATAACGCTTGTTGAGGTTGACGAAAAGTCCCGCAAGCGAACCTGCGAGCAACAGAAGCGTTACGCCGCTCAAAATGAGGTATATCGCGTTCATATTTCCGCCGATCGGCACACCGCCTATCGAGAACGGGAAGAAACTGAACAACATAGTGAACAGACCGTATGCGATTGCCGCCACGATACCGACGATGAGTGCGAGAGCGACGTTTTTGTTTGCCGCCACAAGTTCGCCGTCGCCCGATACGTTGAACGTCGGGGACTTGATGTCCGCAATCATACTGAGGCAAGTGAGGCTCAAAACGAGCATTTCCGCAATGCCGAAAATCGCGCCCACGTCAAGCGGCGTAAGCAAATGTCCGCCCGCCTCGCTCGTGTAGTATCCGCCCGAAACCGCGCAAGAGAGCGCAACCGAAAGCGAACCCGTCATCGTGTAAAGCAAGAACTTGACGAGAATCTGATTGGTGTAACTTACGGGTATTATCTTCGTGTGGTAGAAGCAGTTGCCTTCCCTCGATATGCAAGTCGAGGCAAACGACACGATAATCGTGACGAATATGACGATAACCATAAGCGTAAGACCGGGCATAATGCTCGCGCCGACGCTTTCCGTACCCATAGTGGCGGCGAGTCTGTTGCAGAAAAACACCATTACGGGCGCGGCGCACGCCATTGCGAAGTACTGGAAGGAATAGTTGAAACTTCTCAGAATGAGATAGAACTCACGTCTGAAAAGCGCGTACCACACCGGACGGCGCACGTCTTTGATTTTCTTTTTGAAAGAAGCCTTTTGCGTTTCGATTCCGTAAAGAATGGTTTTGTAGTACTCTCTCGTGGTCACGAAGTACGCGCCCACGCCGAACGCTACGTTGACGAGGAACATATAGAGGAATCTCAACGCGTATTGACCGTTTGAAAGCCCTGCGTATTTTTTTCCGTTTATGATTTCCGCATACCAGTTGAACGGATATGCGTTTTGCGCAAAGTGCTTGTATCTTGCAATCATATCCGCAGAGAATATCGTTTGATTGGAATCTTTGAGGTATTTCAACACGTTGCTGAGGGACACGAGGTAGAGCACGAACACACCGCAAATCACGATAATCGTGAAAATCAGCACCAAAAGAAACTGATTCTTTACGAGGTTGAGCACCTTCATAACGGGCACGGCGATTATGTTTGCGATAAAGAACGGCAAAAGCGTACTCAAAAGCACTATGCCGATATAAGCAAAGTAGTCGCCAACGCTTGCGTGCGTCACGATTCCGAACGAGATATAGAACGGAAGCATAGTGAGCAAGCAGGTGACGAGATTGTGCAAATAGCAGTAAATGGATTTTGCAACGAGAATCTCTTTGCCGCTGACGGGAAAGCGCAACAGCATTTCGTTGTCGCCGTTCTGATATAGGTTTTTAATGACCGTACTCGTCGAAATTATGGTTGCAAGCGCAATTGTAAACGTCGCAATGATAACCAAAAATTCGATACGCAAGCCCGAACGGGTCACGAATACGTTGCTCAAATAATATATGCCCGTCACAAGCACGGCGTAAACGAGGATAAAGAACAGTGCGTTGCCCGCTTGTGCGAGTTTTTTCAAATGTCCCGTACCCTGCGAAATGCCGTATCTCGATTTGAGGTCGAGTCTGAAAAGCGTTTTCACGCTCTGCATAGAAAACGGAGTTTTTTCCATCACTTTTCCTCCACGATGTCCACGATCTCTTCGACGACGACTTCTTCATCGCTTTGAGGCGGCAACTGAGGACGCATATCCGGACTTTCTTGCGCAACATAGTCCTCAAACAATCTTTCATCGTAAGTTCCGGTAACGCGGAAGAAGGTTTCTTCGAGGTTTGCCTTGTTTGCGTCGTTGCCGGCAAGGTCGATTATGTCGATGAGATGTCCGTCGTTGACGATTGCCGCTCTGTGGCAGAGTTTCTTCACGAGATCGAGGTTGTGACTCGAAAAGAAAACCGTGTTGCCCTTTGCGCAATGCTCTCTCATATACGAGATGATTTCGGCAGTCGATTGCGGGTCAAGACCCATCATAGGTTCGTCAAGCACCCAAAGTTTCGGATCGTGAATGAGCGCGGCGATGATACAAATCTTTTGTTTCATACCGTGCGAATACGACTTGATTTGTCTGTCGATCGCATTTTCGAGTTTGAAAAGTTTGGCGTAGCGATCGATTCGCTCGGTGCGCACGAGCGAAGGAACTTTGTAAAGGTCGGCGACGTAGTTGACGTATTCCCTTCCCGTAAGACGTTCGTAAACGGAATGGTTGTCGGGAACATAGCCCATTTCCATCTTGGCTTTTATCGGCTCTTTCACGATGTCGTGACCGCAGATGGTTATCGTGCCACTGTCAAAAGGCAGTATGCCCGTGAGGCACTTTATCGTCGTGGATTTGCCCGCGCCGTTTTGTCCGAGAAATCCGAAGATTTCGCCCGGACGCAATTCAAAAGATATATCGTCAACCGCGAATCTGTCGCTCTTTGGGTAAGTTTTTTTCAAGTGTTCTACTTTAAGCATAAAAATTGTTCTCCTTCGAGTTTTTTAGGGCATACGCCCCTTATGTGCGCGTACGCATACGCGCGCAAATGCGCAAGCGAGAATACGCCTGCCGCCAAAAGTTCTTAATATCATTGCATACAAATAGGTGAAATGCTCAAAAAGGCGTTCGAGGCGCAAATGTCGTCGTTCCTCAATGCAAACCCTTTGACCGTGCGCGAGTCGCATTTTATGTCGCGGCGTACGTTCTGAAACGAGCGTATCGCGTTGACGCGCGCAATGTAGGTCGCAACGTAAACGAAAAACAAAAACGTCAACACCGTAATATAGGCAATCGTCATATTGACGATAATCGCCCTAAACGTGAAAAACGAGAATTGATGGAAAGAATCCCTGAGCAACGCAACCGTAATAACCGTCGTGGCACACGCCGAAAAATACCTGCGAATACGGCGCGGAAAACACCTTGCCACCATAAACAGGATAAGCGCGGCAAACAGCCCTGCAAATGTCTTTGCAAAGCCTACGAGATAATCCGCTGCTTGTGTCAGAAACGACAAAAAGTCCATTCTTTCCTCTTGCCACGCGCTTTTATAGTGCATACATACATGCGTATATACGCCATATGCGCATGCGCAATCCTTTTTTGTATTTTACCAGTATAAACTCATATTGTCAAATTAAAAACTATATTTTGCGGTCGAGCGCGGTTTTTAGCACAATTTTTAAGGGTGTTTTAATTCGTCTCATTCGCTTGACTATATTTCAAACAAAGCGTATAACATTGACTTGACGAAAGAAACTCGCACCTTATGACGAGTTTCAAACGTCCTAAAACCACGTTGCGCCGAACACTCGATTCGGCACAGGAAGGCTATATATGTTCACTCAAACTTTATCCGCAATAGCATATTTTGAAATTTTGCTTCCGCTTGCGCTCATACTTCTTTGCGCCAAACTTTTCTCGCTTTTGGGCAAGAAAATAGGGCTTCCGCAAGTGGTGGGCATGCTGATTGCAGGCATACTTCTCGGCTTTATCAAGTACATCCCAAACCAAACCGTATTCACCGATTACACCCTCGAAGGTCTGTCCTTCCTAGCAAAAATCGGCGTTATACTAATTATGTTTTCGGCAGGACTCGAAACCGACCTCAAACAGTTCAAAACCAGCGGCCTTCCGTCCGTTTTGATTACGATTTTGGGCGTTTTGTTCCCTCTCGGATTCGGGTTTTTGGTTGCGACTGCGTTTAACGGCGGATTCAAGGATATGACTCAACACCAAGTCATAACCAACCTCTTTTACGGCGCGATTTTGGCGGCAACCAGCGTCAGCATAACCGTCGCCGCACTCAAAGAACTCGGCAAACTCAACACCAAAGTCGGCACTTCGATCGTCGCCGCCGCAATCCTCGACGATATTATAGGCGTCATTCTTCTTTCCCTTTTCATATCCCTCGACAAGGGCAACGGACTCGACGGAATCGGAATCGCAATCGGAAAAATGATAGGCTTCTTCGCCGCCGCAATCGGCGTTGGTATCGTTGCGCACCTGCTTCTCAAACACTACCTCAAACGCCACCCCGAACACCATAGACGTATCCCGATTATAGGCTTTGCGATGTGCTTCTTCTTTGCGTACGCCGCGGAAAAATGGTTCGGCGTTGCGGACATCACGGGCGCGTACGTTGCAGGCATTATGCTTTCCACCCTCTCCGAATCGGGCTACATCGACAGAAAAGTCGAGGTCAGCAACTATATGATTTTCGCACCCGTTTTCTTTGCAAGCATAGGCATAAATGCGGATTTCGGTGCGATTTCGCCCACAATCGTCGGCTTCGGCTTTGCGTTTATCGCAGCAGGACTTTTGGGCAAAGTTATCGGTTGCGGACTCGGCTCGCTCATTTGCAGATACTCGTTTATGGACAGTCTGCGCGTGGGCATCGGTATGATGGCAAGAGCGGAAGTCGTGCTCGTCTGCACGCAAAAGGGCGTTGACAGCGGACTCGTAGACGCGTCGATTATGCCCTTCGTTTTGATATTGATTATCGTGTCTTCCCTTCTCACGCCACTGCTGCTGAAACTTACCTACAAACACGACAAATCGAACGATACGCCGAGCGACACGCCTATCAACCCGCCCCTTATTCCCGACGAACCGACGAGCGAGGAAGACACTGCCGCACCCGAGGGAATTAATAATTAATAATTGAGGAAGGCGAAGCCTTAACTCAAAACTTGTTTGAAGACTACTCGTATACGGAATTTACTATTTCGAAGACGAGATAAAAAACCGCCGTCCGCGATTATATCGCGGACTTTTTTAATGTCAACTCGTTCGAAGCGCACTTATAAACGGTATGTGTCAATTCGCAGATAGGGAAAACACCTGAGGAAAGGGGAAATTTTAATTAAAGTACACGCGCTACACTTTTGTATAGTGAGCAATACAAAAACTCTATAAGCGGCTCGCGTTCCGTCTTTGAAATTACTTTTCGTAACCATTATAAAAATAATCGCACCCAAACAGATGTATAACGCGAAAGAGACACCCGAACGGCAACCCTAATTTACTAATCGTAAATGAGTTGACGGGCGGGTGTCTCTGACAAAGTTAGACGCTGTTTGGTGCGATTATTTTATAATGGAAGGGTTCCAGTGGGGATCCGCCTCAAACCCCATAATCTTCACTGCCGTTGCCGCTACGTCGGAAAGTCCGAACGAACCGTCTGCGATTTCACAATCGTAGTTGTAGACGATGAACGGAACGGGATTGAGCGAGTGCGCGGTACGCACGGAAATGACGCCTTTCTTGTTCTTTTCGAGCATTTCGTCGGCGTTGCCGTGATCGGCGGTGACGATGAGCGCGTAATCGTGCTTTTTGACGACAGGAAGAAGTCTCGCAAGAGCGAGGTCAACCGCTTCTACCGCTATCCTCGTTGCGTCGAGATTGCCGGTGTGTCCGACCATATCGCCGTTGGGATAGTTGCAACGGATGAAGCCGTATTGCTCGGATTCGATCGCCTCGATAACCTTGTCGGTGACTTCTGCGGATTTCATCCACGGACGTTGATCGAAAGGCACATTGTCGGAAGGCACTTCGTCCCAAACTTCGAGTTCGTCGCTGAACTTTTCAGAGCGGTTGCCGTTCCAGAAATACGTGACGTGACCGTACTTTTGCGTTTCGGACACGGCATAGGATTTCACGCCGTGATTGACGAGAAATTCGCTGAGCGTGTACTTGATTTGCGGCGGTTCGACGAGGAATCTCTTTGGCAAATGCAAGTCGCCGTCGTATTGAAGCATACCTGCGTAAAGCACTTTGGGCATATTGCCTCTGTCGAAGCCGTGGAAGTCGGCATTGTCGAACGCCATAGAGATTTCGATGGCTCTGTCGCCGCGGAAGTTGAACAAAATCACACTGTCGCCGTCGTGCATTGCGCCGACGGGTTGACCGTCCTTTTTGATGACGAAAGCAGGCAAATCCTGGTCGATAATGCCGGGGTTTTCGTTGCGGTAAGTTTCGATGGCTTCGGTTGCGCTCGCAAACCCTCTGCCCTCGCCGTAAACGTGGGTGTAGAATCCCGCTTTAACCATATCCCAGTTTGCGAAATATCTGTCCATCGTGATGACCATACGACCGCCGCCGCTTGCTATACAAGCGTGGAAATTATCGTCGTTCAATTCCGACATAGCGTTTTCGAGCATATCGACGTAAGTGAGCGCGCTCGTTGCCGGAACGTCTCTGCCGTCAAGCAAGACGTGAACAAACACTTTCTTTACACCGTCGCGCTTTGCGCCCTTAATCAATGCGATTAGATGCCCGATATTGCTGTGTACGTTGCCGTCCGAGAGCAAGCCGATGAAGTGCATTGCGCTTGCGTTTGCAACGCAGTTGTTTTTGAGTTCTTGCCATGCGGCAGACTTGAAAATGTCGCCGCTTTCGATGGCTTCCTCGACGAGTTTTGCACCTTGCGAATAGACTTGACCGCACCCGAGTGCGTTGTGTCCCACTTCGCTGTTGCCCATATCGTCGTCGCTGGGCAGACCGACCGCCGTGCCGTGTGCCTTGATGTAAGTGTTCGGACAGTCTTTCAAAAGCATATCCAAAGTCGGCTTATTTGCAAGCGAAACAGCGTCGCCGAGTCCTGTTTTCGACTTTCCGACGCCGTCCATAACAACCAAAACGAGTTTTTTCATAGTTATATCCTTTTTGTTGTAAATAATTTTTATACGGTTAGATTGCCGATTTTGCGGCACGACGTGCCACGCAAAACTCGGCAATCCTTTTTTTTGAACACTAAATTCCAATTAGTCGTTAAAAACTTAGTAGTTGACGACTTGCGAGAAATCGACCGCCTTCAAAGACGCGCCGCCGATAAGTCCGCCGTCGATTTCGGGCATAGACATAAGTTCTTTGACGTTCTTGGGGTTCATACTTCCGCCGTATTGAATACGAACGCGATTTTCAGCGCACTTGAGGCAATAAAGTTCCGCCATAGTTCTGCGAATGATTGCGATGGTTTCGTTTGCGACTTCCGCCGTTGCGGTTTTGCCCGTACCGATTGCCCAAACGGGTTCGTATGCGATGACAATGTTGTCGAGTTCGTCTTTGTCGATACCGTCAAATGCGCCTTTGATTTGGCGAATAAGCACGTCGTCAACCATGCCTGCTTCTCTTTCTTCGAGAGTTTCGCCTACGCAAATGATGGGTTTAAGACCTGCCGCAAGAGCCGCTTTTGCGCGAGCGTTGACGGTTTGGTCGGTTTCACCGAAGTATTGACGACGTTCGGAGTGACCGATGATGACGTATTCAACGCCGAGTTCGACGAGCATCTTTGCGGAAATTTCGCCGGTAAATGCGCCTTTTTCAGCCCAGTGTACGTTCTCTGCTCCGACTTTGATGTTGGTCGCTCTTGTCATTTCGACTGCGGTTGCAAGATCGGTGTACGGCGTGCAAATGACGACGTCGCATTGAGCGTCCTTAACGAGCGGCGCAAGGTCGGCGATAAGTGCCTTCGTATCGGCGATGGTGTTGTTCATTTTCCAGTTTCCTGCGATAATGGGTTTTCTCATATTAGCCTCTAAAAGTGGTATTTTAATGTTGTACGCCTACGGCGTAAGTTTGGTTTGGTTGGATTACACGCCCGCTTGTTTTTTTGTGTAACGACAGCAATAATCGGATGAAGAACAAGGAAGCGTGCGTTCGCTACAAAACCCAGCGTACAAAGCGTACGCGATTTTGTAGCGAATGTATGCTGACAAAGTTAGTGCTTGTCGTGGAACGACTGCGCAAATTGAATGAAGAACAAGGAAAAGTCAGTTTTCGCACCCGCCTAGCGTACTTTTTCGTACGCGACGGGTAAGAAATCTGATTTTGACACAGTTATTCGTCAATTTGCACGGTCGTTAAGGCAGGCGATGCCGGGAAGAACCTTACCCTCAAGGAACTCAAGCGATGCGCCGCCGCCCGTTGAGATGTGGGTCATCTTGTCGGCGTAGCCGAGTTGCGCGACTGCCGCTGCGGAATCACCGCCGCCGATGATGGTGGTTGCGTCGGTTTCTGCCATTGCTTTTGCGACTGCATTCGTACCTGCGGCAAGTTGCGGATTTTCAAAAACGCCCATAGGTCCGTTCCAAACAACCGTTTTCGCTTTTTTAATGACCGACGCAAAGAGTTCTTGCGTCTTGGGGCCGATGTCGAGTCCTTCTCTGTCGGCAGGAATATTATAACTGTCGCAGTACTCGATATCGACGTGTGCGTCGATCGGGTCGGGGAAACCGGCGCAAGTTGCGGTGTCGACGGGAAGATAAATGGTCTTGCCGAGCGATTTTGCCTTTTCGAGCATCTTGTTGCAGTACTCAATCTTTTCGTCGTCAACGAGGGAAAGACCAACGCTGCCGCCTTGTGCTTTGATGAAGGTGTACGCCATACCGCCGCCGATGATGAGCGTGTCGCATTTGTTGAGAAGATTGTCGATGACATTGAGTTTGTCTGCAACTTTTGCGCCACCGAGAATCGCAACGAAGGGACGAACGGGGTTTTCAACCGCATTACCGAGGAATTTGAGTTCCTTTTCAATGAGGAAACCGCTAACCGCGACGGGTGCGAATCCGTATTGAACGATACCTGCGGTGGTTGCGTGTGCGCGGTGTGCCGTGCCGAACGCGTCGTTGACGTAAATGTCACAGAAGTCAGCGAGTTTTCTGCAAAGTTCTTCACTGTTCTTTTCCTCGCCTGCGTCGAAACGAGTGTTTTCCAAAAGCACGATTTCGCCGTCTTTGAGAGCCGCTACTTTCTTGTGTGCGTCTTCACCCACAAGGTCGGTTGCAAAGGTGACTTTGCCGGGGAAATGCTCAGCGAGTTTGTCCGCAACGGGTTTTAATGTAAACTTCTTGGGGTCGTTTTTGAGAGCCTTTGCGATATATTCGGCTTTTGCCGCCGCTTGTTCGTTTTCGGGAAGAGCCTCGACAGCCTTTTTCTCTTTTTTGTTCAGACCGAAGCCCTCGGTGAAGATGTTGTGGGGCTTGCCCATATGCGAGCAAAGGATAACTTTTGCGCCGTGATCGACGAGATACTTGATTGTGGGAAGCGCACCGTTGATACGGTTCTCGTCGGTGATTACGCCGTCAACCATAGGAACGTTGAAGTCGCAACGAACCAAACACTTTTTGCCTTTGACGTCTACGTCGCGGATTGTCATTTTTGCCATAGATATTCTCCTTTAAGAAAATTGATTTTTCTAGATTTTGGCTTAAAATCTATCGAACCGCGCTCGCGCATACGTCGTGTGTGCTTGCGCTCTATGCGCGTATCAATATATTTTTAGCGATAATCAGTATATCACACGCGCGCAAAAATTTCAAGAAAAATATATAACATTGCCTTTTGAAATCCTCGATTATGCTTTGATTACGTTTTGCCGCTTTATCCGAAAATACCGGTCGTAAAAAACGAACGGCATGCGGTACGCAGAAGACCGCTATGAAATCGGGTTTTATAAACACTTTTCGTGTTTTATACCAAGCATTACATTTTGCACAATTACACATATCGTGTTTTATAAACTGCTTTTATAATAGAAAAACGGCGATTTTTCGCCGTTTTCCGCATTTTTATCAAATATTGCAACACATATCGTGTTTTATGTCGTTTTGCCGAAATCCGACAAGACAAAATCTAATTATTTTTCAAAATTTCGTGAGGTGTCCTTCGCAAAGCAGATTGTCGAATCCCAGATGTCGCATGCCTTCGTACACCACGATTGCAACCGAGTTGGACAAATTGAGCGAGCGAGCCTCTTTGACCATAGGAATACGCATACACATATCGTAGTTGTCGTGCAAGAGTTCTTCGGGAAGTCCTTTCGACTCTCTGCCGAAAAACAAGAAATCGTTTTGCGAGTAATTCGCCTCGTCGTAGCGCAACTTCGCTTTCGTCGAGCAGAAATAGAAGTGCGGCGTTTGTCCGCCAAGAGAGTTGTCGTCGATATGCCAACTTCCTTCAGCATCTTTGCGGACTCTGCCCTCTGCGTTTTTCTTGAAAAATTCTTCGAGATTTTCGTAAACGATAAAATCGGTCAAATGCCAGTAATCGAGCCCCGCTCTTTTCAACGCCTTGTCGCTTATATCGAAACCGATGGGTTTTATCAAATGCACTTTGCAACCCGTTGCCGCCGCCGTACGCACGATGTTGCCCGTGTTTTGCGGTATTTCGGGTTCTACCAAAACAATGTTGAACGCCATATTCCACTTCCTAATTTTATGCGACAATCATAGCACTTTTCTCGACCGTTTTCAAGCGCATACGCGTATATATAAACTCGTCTTACATACGCAAATACGCAAACTCACCGTGAATACGCACATACATACAAAAAAACAACCGCATTTGCGGTTGCCTTTTCGTTTTCGTTTTTCGTTGCGATTATGCGTAAATGTAAAGCGGAACAAACAATATAGTTGCCAAGATGATAAGCACGGTCAATATGTATGCGACCTTTCCGCCTACACCGGGAAGTTTTGCATTGTTCCAGCCGTACCACGCGCCCGCAAGAGCAAGTACGAGCGTAG
>ERZ808286.470-NODE-470-length-26315-cov-8.540289_pt1 | contig 26315 bp, 18 predicted proteins | sample MGYA00521276_ERZ808286 | MGnify/ENA primary metagenome ERZ808286 (study PRJEB31516, sample SAMN03275607) | gut metagenome | biome: mammalia-associated habitat; material: feces | host: Papio cynocephalus | place: Kenya | collected 2012-08-01 ... | reverse complement strand
GCAACGCGAAAAACCTTACCAAGACTTGACATCGTATGACCGCTATGGAAACATAGCTTCTCTTCGGAGCATGCAGACAGGTGGTGCATGGTTGTCGTCAGCTCGTGTCGTGAGATGTTCGGTTAAGTCCGATAACGAGCGCAACCCTCGTGAACAGTTGCCAATATTCAGTTAGGAACTCTGTTCATACCGCCGTGGATAACACGGAGGAAGGTGGGGATGACGTCAAATCATCATGCCCCTTATGTCTTGGGCTACACACGTGCTACAATGGCTATTACAAAGAGCTGCAAACTCGTAAGGGCAAGCGAATCTCAAAAAGATAGTCTCAGTTCGGATTGTGGGCTGCAACCCGCCCACATGAAGTCGGAGTTGCTAGTAATCCCGAATCAGCATGTCGGGGTGAATGCGTTCCCGGGCCTTGTACACACCGCCCGTCACGCCATGGGAGCTGGTAATACCCAAAGTCGGTGCACCAACCGCAAGGAGGAAGCCGCCTAAGGTAGGATCAGTGACTGGGGTGAAGTCGTAACAAGGTAGCAGTACCGGAAGGTGCGGCTGGATCACCTCCTTTTAAGGAGCCGAAAGGCAATCCTGTGAAGGCAGTTGTGAAAACGACTGTCGACCGAGAGGTCGAAAATCGAAAGTTTGTACAAACTTACCAAAAAATGTACACGGATTCACAGAAAATCCTTTTCCAAGTTCAATTATTGATGGGTACGACTTAGGTCATCGCACATTGACAACTGCATAGCAGCCAACAGAAAAACTCAGGTTTCTGTTGGTCAAGTAAAAGAGAGTAAAATATCTATAAGTTTAGAGTAATACGAAAAATCTTTTCAAAGATTTCAAAGGATTTACCGATTCACAGATATTTTTGCTGAGTAAATTAACAAGAGATTCATTTAATGATCTTATTAGGTTAGACGTATATGATTAAAGCTAATAAGGGCATATGGTGGATGCCTTGGCACCAAGCGCCGAAGAAGGACGTGACAAGCTGCGATAAGCTACGGTGAGCTGCAAATAAGCTTTGACCCGTAGATCTCCGAATGAGGAAACTCACTTCCGGTAATGCGGAAGTATCCGTGTATGAATATATAGTACACGAGAAGGGAACCCGGGGAACTGAAACATCTAAGTACCCGGAGGAAAAGAAAGTAAAAAAACGATTTCGTAAGTAGTGGTGAGCGAACGCGAAACAGCCCAAACCGGCGAAATTTATTTCAAAGGGGTTCGGACCTGCATAATTCAAAAAATCGTTAGTCGAACATAGTTGGAAAACTAGGCGACACAGAGTAATAGCCTCGTAGGCGAAAACGATTTCAGATGGCGGGTATCCAGAGTAGCACAGGACACGTGGAATCCGGTGTGAATATGTGAGGACCATCTCATAAGGCTAAATACGACTTGGTGACCGATAGCGTATAGTACCGTGAGGGAAAGGTGAAAAGGACCCCGGGAGGGGAGTGAAAGAGAACCTGAAACCATATGCTTACAAGCAGACACAGCACAACTTAATGTGTAGTGTCGTACTTTTTGTAGAACGGGCCGGCGAGTTACGTTGCGTAGCGAGGTTAAGTGATTAAGTCACGGAGCCGAAGCGAAAGCGAGTCTGAAACTGGCGACATAGTTGCGTGACGTAGACCCGAAACTGGATGACCTAACCATGAGCAGGTTGAAGCAGTGGTAAGACACTGTGGAGGACCGAACCCACGTTCGTTGAAAAGACCGGGGATGACTTGTGGTTAGAGGAGAAATTCCAATCGAATCCAGATATAGCTGGTTCTCCTCGAAATAGCTTTAGGGCTAGCCTCTGAATAGATTACTGATGGTAGAGCACTGAATGGGCTAGGGGGCTTCACAGCTTACTGAACCTTATCAAACTTCGAATGTCAGATAATTGTTTTCAGGGAGTCAGACAGCGTGAGATAAGTTTCGTTGTCAAAAGGGAAACAGCCCAGATCTACAACTAAGGTCCCTAAGTACAAGTTAAGTGGTAAAGGATGTGTCAATTCCAAAACAACCAGGATGTTGGCTTAGAAGCAGCCACTCATTTAAAGAGTGCGTAATAGCTCACTGGTCGAGAGAGGGTGCGCCGAAAATTACCGGGGCTAAAACTTGTCACCGAAGTTTAGGAATGTAATTTATTACATTGGTAGAGGAGCAATCTATGCGGGCTGAAGCGGTATCGAAAGGGGCCGTGGACTGCATAGAAGAGAGAATGCCGGCATAAGTAGCGAGAGGGAAGTGAGAATCTTCCCCGTCGAATGCCTAAGGTTTCCTGGGGAAGGTTTGTCCCCCCAGGGTAAGTCGGGACCTAAGCCGAGGCCGAAAGGCGTAGGTGATGGACAGCAGGTAGATATTCCTGCACCACCGAGCGACGTTTAAATGAGGCAATGACACAGTAGGATAGTCAATCCGCGGAGTTGGATTTCTGCGGCCAAATCGTGAGGCTTGCACGTAGTGAAGTACGCGTGCTCTAAGGCTGGGCGATGATGGGGAGTGAAAATTAGTAACGAAGTTGATGAATTCACACTGGCGAGAAAAGTTGCTAAATATGTTGTTAGGTGCCCGTACCGCATACCGACACAGGTGGGCGAGGAGAAAATCCTAAGACGGACGGGATAACCCTTGTTAAGGAACTCTGCAAAATGACCCCGTAACTTCGGAAGAAGGGGAGCCTACGAAAGTAGGCCGCAGTGAAGAGGCCCAAGCAACTGTTTACCAAAAACACAGGTCTCTGCAAAATCGTAAGATGATGTATAGGGGCTGACGCCTGCCCAGTGCTGGAAGGTTAAGGGGATGTGTTAGCGCAAGCGAAGCACGGAACTTAAGCCCCAGTGAACGGCGGCCGTAACTATAACGGTCCTAAGGTAGCGAAATTCCTTGTCAGGTAAGTTCTGACCCGCACGAATGGCGTAATGATTTGGGCGCTGTCTCAACAGGGGACCCGGCGAAATTGTATTATACGTGAAGATGCGTATTACCCGCGACTGGACGGAAAGACCCCGTAGAGCTTTACTGTAGCTTGGTATTGAAGTTCGGTGATTTATGTACAGGATAGGTGGGAGACTTGGAAACAGGGGCGTCAGCTTCTGCGGAGTCACCCTTGGGATACCACCCTTGAATCATTGGACCTCTAACATTAGACCGTAATCCGGCTGGTGGACAGTGCCAGGTGGGCAGTTTGACTGGGGCGGTCGCCTCCCAAAATGTAACGGAGGCGTTCTAAGGTTCCCTCAGGATGGTTGGAAATCATCCAAAGAGCGTAAAGGTAGAAGGGAGCTTAACTGCGAGACAGACATGTCGAGCAGATACGAAAGTAGGACTTAGTGACCCGGCGGTAGAGTATGGAATTGCCGTCGATTAACGGATAAAAGTTACCTCGGGGATAACAGGCTGATCTCCCCCAAGAGTTCACATCGACGGGGAGGTTTGGCACCTCGATGTCGGCTCGTCACATCCTGGGGCTGTAGTCGGTCCCAAGGGTTCGGCTGTTCGCCGATTAAAGTGGCACGCGAGCTGGGTTCAGAACGTCGTGAGACAGTTCGGTCCCTATCCATCGTGGGCGTAGGATATTTGCGAGGCTCTGCTCCTAGTACGAGAGGACCGGAGTGGACGTACCTATGGTGCATCTGTTGTCACGCCAGTGGCATAGCAGGGTAGCGATGTACGGATTGGATAAACGCTGAAAGCATCTAAGCGTGAAACCAGCCTCAAGATAAGATATCCCTTTGTTTATCAAGTAAGACCCCTTGTAGACCACAAGGTTGATAGGTCGGGTGTGTAAGTGCAGTAATGCATTAAGCTGACCGATACTAATAGGTCGAGGGCTTCAATCAAAAAAAATACAAGATTTGCCTAATCCTAATTTAATCAGCAAATACTCTCAATGTTATGCAGTTGTGAATGTACGAAACGCGAAAGCGCAACGGCCTTCAAACCATTACCGGTGTCAATGACGCTGAGGTCCCACCTGTTCTCATACCGAACACAGAAGTTAAGCTCAGTTGTGCAGAAAGTACTTGGCTGGACACGGCCTGGGAGGATATGTAGATGCCGGTTTCCAAAACAAAAGACATACACAATCGTGTATGTCTTTTGTTTTATATAACATTTTCTCAATTTCGGCACGAACACTTGTCCGTGTCTAGCCTATAACTTGCAAAATGCCTTTATACATTAAGCGCAACGAAAACTCTTTTTTATATTGCAGCCGATGTGCGCACTAAATAGAAATGAATATTTTGTATGAAAAGGGATTTTGCAAGGGGGAGCTCTCGATAGTTGAGGTCGGTATTTTACTTGCAATATGCCGTAAGCTATCAATCGCTTTTTTTTATTTTGATTAAATAATAGTATAATGTACATATTTTTGTGGTTTTAATTGCTTTTGCAAATACGTTGTCGTATAATCCATATGCCGATATAAATATGGCGAATCGGTTAACGAATTATGTCTAACAAAAGAGCAAAAATCGAAAACGAAGCGGAATTTTTCGGAACGGAAAGCGTTTGGAAAATTTTGCTTAAAATATCCCCGCCCGTGATGTTGTCGCAGTTGGTTTTGTCGCTGTACAACATCGTTGACAGTCTGTTTGTCGGGCAGTATTCGGGGCACGGTCTAACTGCGCTTTCGGTGATATATCCGCTTCAACTCGTCATAACCGCTCTTGCGGTCGGCACGGGCGTTGGCGTAAACACATATATGTCGAGGCTGTACGCACGCGGCGAAGTCGCAAAAGCGAAGGCGACGGCAGGCACGGGAATGGTGCTTGCGGTTTTGATGTGGGCGATTTTTGCAGGCGTGAGCGCGCTTATAATGAAACCTTACATACGTGCGATGGCAAACGCGCCCGAAGCAATCGAATACGCCTATCAATACGGAATGGTGGTGTGTATCGGCTCGCTCGGCACGTTTTTGGAGGGCGTATGGTCGAAAGTTCATCAATCGCACGGCAATATGGTCGTTCCGATGATAGCGCAACTTGCGGGCGCGGGAACGAACATACTTCTTGACTGGCTGTTTATCTTCGGCGTGGGTGCGTTGAAGCCTATGGGTGTACTCGGCGCGGCGATTGCGACCGTTACGGGTCAGTTTTTGTCGGCAATAATCGTATGTGTAAAGGGCGTACACAAGCCGCCGAAATTCAGGGACGCCGTCGAACTTACGAAAAACATATACAATCTCGCTCTGCCGTCCATTGTCATGCAAATGATGTACGTAGTGTACATCGCTGTGCTGAATGCCATTCTCACAAAATTCAGCGACGAAGCTGTTACGGTGCTCGGATTGTACTATAAATTGCAGACATTCTTCTTCATCCCGATGTTCGGTCTTCAAACGTGTATGGTGCCGTTGATAAGTTACAACTTCGCTCGGCACAACTTTACGCGTGCGAAAAAGGTTTCAAACGACGCGATGATTATCACCGCAATCGGAATGATTGCGGGCATAATATGTTTCGAGGCATTCCCGAAATTCTTTATAGGACTCTTTTCAAAGGACGAAAAGGTGCTTGAAATCGGGCAAACGGCGTTCAGAATCATCGGTTCGAGTTTCCTTCCCGCCGTATTCTCGCTGATGTTGCCGATGTTTTTCCAAGCGATAGGCAAGTCTGTGCCGAGTATCGCGCTGTCGATAATACGTCAGGTTTTGGGGCTTATGCCGCTGTTTTACGCGTTTTCGTTCATCGGTTTGGACTACACGTGGATTGCGTTCCCCGTGTCCGAAACCATAACGACGATAATCGGACTTGCGCTGTATGCAAAGCAACTAAAAGAATGGAAGGTCGAAGAACGGCTTGAAAAAGGCACGCCCGAATACGTTTTGGAAAAGCCGAATATCGACGGCGAATACGGCGAAAGCGACGTTGCGGGCAAAAGCCTCGAAGCGTGTAAAAACGAATAAATTGTACGATAAAAACGACAACTGTATTGTTATATAATTATTGTTTGACATTTTAATATAATTTTAATATAATGTAAGCACAATTCAATCCTATGGAGGACAAAGAACTATGAGCAAAAAAGTTATGGCTGTCGTAGCAGTCGTCGCACTTGTTGCAATTCTCGGAATCTGCCTCGTTGCTTGCAACGCAGAAAGTTATGAGAAGAAACTCGAAAAAGCAGGCTACAGCGTTACCTCTATGAGCGCTGACGAAGCAAAAGAAGAAGGCGCAGAATGGGGCGTTGTCGGCGTCAAAGGCACCGATATGGTTACCGTTGTTAAGTTTGCAAAGACCGATGATGCAAAAGAATTCGAAAGCAATGTTCCTACTCTCGGGATCGGCAGCTTGAAAGTTGTTGTCGCAAGAGTTGGCTCGATCGTTTTCTACGGCACCGAAGCAGGCGTAAAAGCAGCAAAATAATTGAGTTATCAATCAAATAAAAAAAGCACTCGTCGAGTGCTTTTTTTATTTGCTTTTTAGGCGCAAAAACGCCGTTTTTTTGCGTTTTTGAGCGTTTTTGAACTTTTCCGCAAAGACATATCGATATGGATTTTTATTTGCGGTAGAGTTCGAGCGGTGCGTTTTGTGGTCGCACTTGCGGCTTTTTACAGAATTATCGGCTGAATCTGCTCGTGAACGAGGGCTTTTTCAATCGTCGGCAGAATGAGAGTGGTGTCTGCAATAAGAGAGTGAGGTTTGTTTGTCGGTGCGTCTTGACCGAAAGGCACGAGATACAGATTTTTCGTGTTGAGCGCAATGCCGACGTTTTGCGCGTTTGCGCCGAGCGCGTCGTTTGATGATATTGCCAACACGACGGGTTTGTTTGTGCGAAGGGTCGCTTTCACTGCCATAGTGGTTGGGGTGTCCGTTATGCCGTACACGATTTTGGCAAGGGTGTTGCCCGTGCAAGGCGCAACGAGCATAAGTTCTATGCCCGATTTGGTGATTGTTTCCGCTTTCACAATGGTTTTCATGGGCGTTTTGCCCGTTTTTTCGACTATCAGTTTTTCAAAATCCGCTTGTTTATAAAAGCGCGTGTCAAGGCTCGACACGTTGTAACTGAACACGGGGATAATATCGTATCCGGCGTGTATCAGTTCGTCTACGGCTTTAAGCAAGTTTGAAAACATGCAGAACGAGCCGGTTATGCAAAGACCGATTTTTTTCATTTCTTAACCTCCTCGATGTATTCGAGCATTGCTTTTGCCGCGCTGTACGGACAGGTTTTTGCGGGCAAAGCGGGGTATATGTCGGCGTCGATTGAGAGGTATCTCGCATAATCGAGATTTATTGCCGATTTCGAGGCGAGGTCGATATACACGCAATCCTCTTTCATACTCAAAAGTTCCTTGTCCGAGATTATGGGGGACGGAACGGTGTTTATAACGACGTCGTAGGGCGAAAAATCAAAGTTTTTCATTGCAAGCACGCGCTTTGCGAACGCATGAGCAGGGCGCACGGACGACGTTGAAGCGACGTCGAGGGCGACATCGAGTTTGCCCAAAATATTGGCTACAGCCGCACCCGTGCGCCCGAAACCGAGTATGAAGACGTAGCAGTCCGCTATGGAACGCTTCGAGCGTTCGATGATGATTTGCAGAGTGCCTTCTGCGGTCAAACGCGAGTTTACCGCTTGAAAACGCTCGCTCTGATTGTAACTGAAAAGAGTTATATCTCGGCTGTTTGCAAGCATTTCGGCGTCCTTTGCCACTTTGCCGCAAAACACTTGCGCGCCGTCCTTGACAGCCGAAAGGGTGCTTGCCTCTATGAGAACGTTGGGCGCGTAGACGTGCGTAGGCACTTTGAAAACGATGCCTTTTAGCATCGATTTGAGATAAAACATCCTCTCGTCCGTTTCGTGTACGATTGCAAAATTCTTGTCCATACGGTATGTTATGCAACCTTTTGAAAATGAGTTAATGCACACTCGAAAACGAGGCGCACATAGTATGTAACGAGGTGTGTATGGAAAGATATTTTTTGGGAAACAACAGCGGATACGGCTTTTTCAATTTGTATGAAAACGAACTGAAATCGACAAACAAAACGGTGCTTCTCAAAGGCGGAAGCGGCACGGGAAAGTCGTCGTTATTGAAGAAAATTGCAAAGAAAGCAAAGGCAATGGGGTTGGATTACGAATTGTGGTTTTGTTCGGGCGACCCGCAAAGCCTTGACGGAATATATCTCAAAGACAAGAAAGCGGCGGTCGTGGACGCGACTGCGCCGCACGCGAGCGGCGTGGATATTCCCGTGATAAAGGACGTTATTTTCGACCTTGCGCAAAGCCTTGACGAGAGCAAACTCAAAGACGTGCGACAAGACGTCGAAAAGTATATTAAATGCAAAAAACAACACTTTATGCGCGTATATCAACACTTAAAGTCCGCTTTGTGTCACTTATACAATCAATTCGAGATAGAAAAGCAAGGCGTTGACGAGGATAAAATCCGTGCGTACGCTTCCTCTATCGCAAGAGATATGAAACCCGTGACGGACAAGAACAGGTCGCTGTTTGCGCGTGCCATATGTCCCGTCGGCGAGAGCGAATACTTCGACCATTTGCGCGGCAAGAAAGTCGTACTCGTCAAAGGTTGCGCATACGCAAGGAAAGTGTTTTTAGACGAGATAAGCAGACTTCGCAAAGGCTTGACGCTTTTCCTTTCGCCGCTCGACCCGAAAACGTGCGAAGGTATCGTGTGCGGCGACGTGGCGTACGTCGAGAACGCGGGACATTTTGCGAACGATTCAGTCGTGGACTTGGGTGTGTTCGGCGAAAGATTCAACAAGGACGACAGCATAGAGGAAGCGAACAACGCGATTATGCAAACGGCGTTTGCTGTGGAAAGACTCAACAAGGCAAGGGAAGCGCATATGAAAGTCGAGAGCATATTCGTGCCCGCGATGGACTTTTCAAACAACGAGAAAATGCTGGACAAAATCAACGAGTTTATTTTCGAGTGACGTTGCAAAGACATCTTTACTTGACTTTTCAAATATGTTTTGATATAAGTTAAGTATGAGCGAAAACGAAGTGAAAAGAAGTCAAAAATCCGACAAGAACGGCGTGCCTTTTTCGAAGGCGTATTGCCGTTTCTTTTTGGGGTTGTGCAGACTTATCCGCCCGATTTTGCACGGCGTTTGCAGAAAAAGCGAAGCGTTCAAACGTCAAAAGAAAAACGGCGCGATGTTGATTGTGTGCAACCATTTGTCCGCATACGATTTTATTCACTTTTCGTCGGCGATGTACGGCGCGCCTCTCAACTTCGTGGTTGCGGAAAATATGATGTATTCGATGCCGATTTTCGCAAAATTGCTCGGCTCGTACCACGCAATCACCAAAAAGCAGTATTTTGCGGATTTTGCGTGCATAAAGAACATCAAAAAGTATCTCGACGCGGGCATAAGCGTGTTGATTTGCCCCGAAGGCAAAGTTTCGGCAAACGGTGTGACGGGGCCGATTGCGCCGTCTGTAGCAAGGCTCGTTCAGTGGCTCGGCTATCCCGTGGGCGTGATAAAAATGCAGGGCGCAAGCCTCGCTCGCCCCAAATGGGCGTACAATCTTCGCTTCGTAAGGCGCGGAAAAGTCATCACCAACTGCGATATGCTTTTCACCGCCGACGAGACAAAAAAACTCTCGAAAGACGAGATTTACGAAAAAGTGTGTTCCGCACTCTATCAAAACGAGCATAAGTGGCAGGTTGAAAACGGAATAGTGTTCAAAGGCAGACATTATGCAGAGGGACTCGACAGACTTTTGTATCGTTGTCCGAGGTGCGGAAGCGAGTTTGAAATGATATCGCAAGACAGTCATCTCACTTGCAAAAAGTGCGGAAACGACGTGGTTTACGGCTTTGACGGACACCTCGTTCCGCAGGGCGACAGCGTGTGTCCCGACCGTATAGACCTATGGTACGATATGCAGCGCGAACTCGTCGCGAAAGAAGTGGGAAACGATGATTTCCGCTTATCTAACACGGTCAATTTGTTTGTGGAAAACGAGGCGAACAACGGATACAGGTTTGTCGCAAACGGCGTTTTGTCCCTCGATAAAGACAAACTTTGTTTCGATACCGATTGGGTAGAACGCCCCGTCGGCGTAAAATCGAAATACAAGGTCAACAATATGGCACTCGACTTTGACGACGCGCTCGGAACAGAGCCCGTGGAAGATGAGTTTAAGCACGTCGAATTTGCCGTGTCGAGGTGCGATACGGTGGCGAACTTGCCGGGAACGGCGGTGGATATGTACGACGACAAGCACGTTTACAGGTTTATGTTCGACAAAGTGCTTGCCGCGACGAAGTATGCGCTTTGCATAGAGGAAGCCTACAAAAAGAGCAAAAAGTGAGAGAAAAACAAAAAAAATTTTCATTGAAAAACCGTCTAAAAAGGCGGTTTTTTGTATGATAGGGCGCACAAAAACTAATTGATGTTGACAATTTTGTCGCAATATTGTAGTATTATATTTGTATTCCTATATTTATGCGCGCGAGAGTGCGCACACGTGTAAGGTGAAAGTTATGAGAAAGAAAGTCAGTTTGTTATTCATCGTTTTGCTGCTTGCAATTTTGACGGTCAGTATGGTTGCGTGCAACAAAGGCTCGCAAGACGCAGGAAAATTGCCCGACGAAATAAATCCCTCCGATATCATCGACGACAACGACGACAGTCCGTTGACGGCGCAACTCAGGTTTTCCTTCCCCAAGGGCGCGACGTCGGTGTTTAACAGTAAGTTTACGGACGAGTTCGACATTTCGGACGTCGAATATTACGTTGTTTATCTCAACACTCAGACGCAAGCAATCACCGAAGGTATGCGCGGCAATCTTTCGGAAAGTATGATTGATCCGGAAGATATAAAGCTAATCAAAAAAGCGGGTCATCATCAGATAAAAGTTCAAGTCGAAATCGGCAAAGACGAGGAAAACAATCCCGTATACGTCAAAGGCTCTTTTGCGCTCCACCTTCAAGACAGACTCGCACCCTTAAACAAAGTCGAACTCAACTTCAACCTTACGGACGGCGCAAGACGCGCGACGGTGCACTTCAACTGCTCGGTGTCAGAGGACGGTATCGCAACGGTCAGTGTGCTCGAAGGCGTTAAGTTCGAAACGTGGGACGAATTCATAAGCACTTTCAGAATGACGATTGACGAAGACGGCAATCTTCCCGCAAAAGCACTCGAAAGCGTGTCGGTAAACGGCAACGTGTACAGCGCGACTTCCAAGAATTTCCCACTCGTCATAAACGATTCTTTCAACGGCAAAACTTTCGCAACCAAATGGACGAACGACACGGTCAACGTCACTTTCACGCTTGCAGTACCTTCCGACGCGGTTTTGGAAGACGGCAAGGTTGCGCCGAGCGATAACGAAGATTTCGAGGCGACTCAAACCGTCCGCCGCAATCTCGAAAGAGCGGTTGCGCCGGCAACAGATATTCTCAACGTATACTACGGCTACTATTTTGCAGGTTGGTATCTTGACAACGGCACGACCAAGGGCGTTTGGGACGAGAACGACACCATCTGGAACTTTGCAAAACTCGTCGGTTCTTCCGACGTTACGCTCGTCGCTCGCTGGACGAAACGCGTGTATTCTTTCACCTTGTACATGATGGGCGGCGAATTTGCAGGCAATATCCAAAACGCACGCGTAGGCAATACGGAAATTACGAGTGACGAAATCGCAAAGGCGAACGGACTCACCGTGATAAGCGCGACTTCCACGTTCGGCATCGAAAGCCAAAAACTTACGAGAGTAGAATTCAGCGGATTCGAGTACGGCGCGGATTATTCAAAGTGCGTTGCAAAAATCGCGGTTACGCCCGCCAAAGAAGTCTACGTCATAATCACCGACCTCAAAGACAAACTCGTCAAAGGCAACGGCGAGTACGTCAAAGCAGAGGGTATTTACGGCGATTATCAATGCCAAAACAAAGTCAATATGACGCGCGTTGACGGCACGGCTACCAAAGGCTACGTCAAGTGGGTGTTCAATTCGAGCGACAACGCCCAAGAAAACCTTGCAAGACTCAGTGCGTATTACAGCGAAGTCGTGTTCAAGAACGGACTTTCCGTCAAAGCGGACGGCTCTTTGCGTATCGACAAGATTGCTGACGAGTCGGTGAGCGAACTTATTATCCCTGCGGAACTTATATATGACGGCGCAACCCGCAAAGTCAGCGAAATATCCTCGGAAGCCTGTATGAACCTCAAGGCGTTGACCAAACTCGACTTTTCCGACGCGGTCAACCTTAAGACCGTGGGCGCACAGGCGTTCGCATACGCACCGCACCTTAGAGAAATCATCGTTTCCGAAACGGAGGCAATCGAAAACGTGGGCGAAAAGGTGTTCTACGGCTCGGAATTTGAAAACAACTATTTCGACACGCACAAAGGCAAGCAGTTTATTATTCTCGGCAACGTTTTGTACAAGTACACGGGACAAAAATACGACGACGGCAACGGCAATACGACCGTAAGAGCGGACTTGGTCAAAAACCTCGACTTGTCAAATGAGACTTACTACACGACGGATAATTGCCCCGAACTTTCACAAAAAGAAATCGACGCGCTCAACGCTCAACTTCAAAGCGTCGTGACGATTGCAAGCGGTGCGTTTGCAAACGCAACCGCACTCGAATCAATCAAACTTTGCGACAGCGTACAAAAAATCGAAAACGGAGCGTTTGCAAACCTCGCAAAACTTGCAAAAGTCGAAGTCGATGCGACGTCGAATCTCGCATATATCGGCGAAAGCGCGCTTAGCGGCACGTCTATGCTTGAAACAACGAGCGGAAACTATATTAGCAATTTCAGCGCAATCGTAATCGGCAAAGTGTACTATCGCTTTATCGACAAAACCGCAACGTCCGCTTCGTTGCCGTTGAACATCGAACATATTGCGCCGTACGCATTTGACGGTTGCTCCGAACTTGCCGCAATCGCATTTGCAAATGCGAACAATATCAAAACAATAGGCAAGCGTGCGTTTACAAATACCAAATGGATAAAAAACACCGAAGATAACCCGAACGGCTTTGTTATTGTTAAAGGAAACAGCGCAAACAAAGAAACAAGAATGCTTGTCGAATATTATTCCGAATCTTTCGGAACCAATACGCCAAATATCGAAATTCCCGATCACGTGACTTCTATCGGCGAAGAGACGTTTAACTTCTATGCAACCGGCATAAAAACCGTGAAGTTCGGCACAAATATCGAACGTATTGAAAACTATGCGTTCGACGGTGCGACGGCGATCAAAAGTTTTATATTTACCGGCGTTGAATTTAAGGACAACAAACTTGTGGGCGCGCCGTTTGTCGAAGAGAACGCATTTGCCGATACAAACGAAAGGCTTATCAACAACGCAAAATTTTATTTCAGACAATCCGTACTCGAAGGGCTCGACAACATAAACAGCGGTAAAGCCGCAACCACTGACGCAACCACTCTCGCATGGGCGCAACTTTACAGGCTCAATAAGGACAACTTCGTCGAAGAAAAGGTTGACAAGGTTTACATCAACACCGACGTTATTCCAACCAAACTTCTCAAAACCGACGCTTCCAAGAATGCGTTTGAAACGACTTACGGCAGCGGAACGTCCTATAACGGCGTTGTCGCAGACGGCCTTGTCGTTCTCAATAACACCGGCATAGTCGGCAAAGAAAATCTCGATTTGGTCAAGAATGACGTGAAAGTCGTCGAAGTGACGAAAGATCATTCCAAATTCGGACAACTCTACGAAGAAGGCGTGACAAAGTACGTCGTGACGTTCACCTACAACGACGGCGAGGGTTGCCAGGTCAACTACGGCGACGAGTTCTTGTATGTCGCAACCGTGTACAATGCAATCAAAGGCAATCCTTCGTTCTACAATGAAGGCGATATCCCGTCAATCGACATATGGGGCGAGGGCGACTACTGCCTCACCGGATTCGGACAGAAAAACAAGGACGACGCATCCGCAACGTCGTTGTTCTATACGTCGTTCGAGGGCGGCGAATATAAGTTTGTCTATACCGACATAAACGGCGAAAAGCACACGCTCGATATTTCAAAAATCGAGAACTTCGACACAAGCAAGGTTACAGACGAAACGCAATACGCAATCGTCACCGTAAACTTCTATGGGCTCGGCACTTATAAATTCCGATTTGCGTACGACGTGGATGAATCCAAGATCGAAAGAATCGTTCAGGACGGCGCGATTTCCGTTGCGCTCAACACCAATGTTGCCGACGCGCTCAAAGATTTCAAAGTGCGCCTCATCGGTCAGGACGGCAGCGTAATCGTCAGAACCTTATCCGCAAACGCGGGATTCCAATTTGTCAATCCCGACACCTCGACGCTCGGCATAAAGAGCATGGAAGTTCGATATTCGGGTGAAAACGTTTTGTCGGGCAGCCAATCGGTCGCGCTCGTTTACTCGGTTGTTCTCGAAGCGGACGCAAGTTTGTTTGAATACGGCTACGTCGACCAACAAGAAGTCAAGGTAGGCGAAACGACTTACGCAGGCAAGGCGAGTATCACGGGCTGCAAGGCGCAAAACGCCGAAACGATCGTACTCCCGACAACATGGACGGATTCGGACGGAAGCGTTTATATCGTGACCGAAATCGCAAGCGGCGCGTTTGCAAACTTCACAAAACTCAAAGCAATCTATCTTGCCACAAACATCGAAACTATACGCGACAGAGCGTTTGTAAACTGCACCGCGCTAGAAAACGTGTATACGGCGCAAAAAGTGGACGTTGCTTTTGCAAACCTTAAGGAATCCAACTTTGAAATCACTGAAAAGGTTTCACAAACAGAAAACGAAATCGTATACAACGCGGTCGTGGCAAATCTCGACGGTATCGAGGCGGTTCAAAATATGATTGCAATCGGCGCGCAATACGTCGTCGAAGCCACCGAAGCCACCGAAGAAAATTCCGCTTCGCCGAGAAAGGTGTTCAACGTCATCCGCGTTAAAGACGGAATCACGTTCGAGGGCACACAAATCGAATTGTTCTTGCCCGACACGATACAAAACGATCCAACGGTCACCAATGCGGAAATCAACGTGTATTCGTCAAAGAGCGGCGTTATGTTCAAGGTTGCCAAGTACGTCAACGACAAAGTGACGCATATCGGCACGAACGCGTTCAACGGCACGGAAAACTTGAAAAACATCGATTTGTCAAAGGCGACGAAACTCGACTATATCGGCGCATACGCATTTGCAAATAGCGGACTTACCGCAATCGATTTGAGCAAGAATACCGCTCTTACAATAATCAACCCGTCCGCATTCGAGAGTTGCGGATATTTGACTGCGGCTGCTTTGTCTTCGAGTGTTAAAATTATCGGAAGCCAAGCGTTTAAGAACTGCGCAAATCTTACGGCAATAATGGGTGTTGAAATCGTTGACACAATCGGGACCGGCGCATTTGATGGCTGTCCGAAACTCGAAACGAAACCTTCGCAAAAAGCGTAAAAGCGTATTTGAAACTTGCTGTACGAAAAGACGACTGCATTGCAGTCGTCTTTTTCAATGCCGCTTTAATATTGTTTGATTTTTCAAAATCGTTTTCATATAATAAACACAAGAAATGAGATGCGCCAATTCTGTTGGCGACTTCGGCGGATTGACATCTTACGACGCTCATTTCTTTTTTTATGGTTTTTTGATGCGTTTTATGCCGTTTTTTTCAAAAATCCGCGAGAATTTTTGCGAGTTTCTCGGTGTTGCTTTGCGTGAGATCGGTTAGGGGAAGTCGCAACTTCGAGGTGCAATAACCTTTGATTTCCATCGCCTTTTTTATCGGAATTGGATTCACTTCGCAAAACAGCGCGGATATTAAGGGAAGCAGGGCAAGTTGCATTTTGCGTGCTTTTCCCCACTCGCCGTTAAGCGCAAAGTGCGTCATATCGCCGACGTATTTCGGGCATACGTTGCTTGCAACGCTGATTACGCCCAGTCCGCCCATTGCCATAATAGGCAAGGTGAGCGCGTCGTCGCCGCTTATCACTTTGTCGGGACATAGGGCAAGGCATTTTTCGATTTGTTCCATATTGCCGCTTGCTTCCTTTATACCTACGACGTTTTTCCGTTCTGCGATTCTCGCAAAGGTTTCGGGAAGCATATTTACGCCCGTTCGAGAGGATACGTTGTAGCATATAATAGGAAGACTTGTCGAATCGGCGATTGCGCCGTAGTGTTCGACAAGCCCTTCTTGCGTGCATTTGTTGTAGTACGGCGTGACGACCAAAAGTCCGTCCGCGCCGAGATTTTGCGCCATACGGCAAGTTTCGATTGCGTGGCGCGTGCTGTTCGAGCCGGCGCCGACTATGACGGGAACTCGACCTCGCGTTTGCTTTATGCAAACTTCGACCACTTGCTTCTTTTCTTCTTCGGTTAGCGTTGCAGGCTCACCCGTAGTGCCGAGCGCGACGAGAGCGTCCACGCCGCTTGCGATTTGTCTTTCCACGATTTCGCAAAGAGCCTTCACGTCCACTTTGTCATCTTTTGTGAAAGGGGTGATGAGTGCGGTGGCTGTGCCTCTGAAAATCATTTATTTCGTTATGCCTCCATTGCGTTTTTTATGAGCAATTCCACAATCTGAACGGCGTTGGTCGCCGCGCCTTTTCTTATGTTGTCGGCAACCACCCAAAGGTTTGCGCCACTTTCCACGCTGTCGTCGAGGCGGATTCTGCCCACGAACACTTCGTCGCGATTTTCGGCGTCGAGAGGGGTGGGATAGACGTTGTTTTTCGTATCGTCCATAACCACGATTCCTTCGAAGTTTTCAAGCGCGTTTACGACGTCGTCGCGAGTGCATTTTTGCACAAACTCGACGTTTATCGACTCACTATGACCGTAGAACACCGGAACGCGTACGGTTGTCGCGGTTACGCGCAAGGAAGAATCGTGCAGAATTTTCCTCGTTTCGACAATCATTTTCCATTCTTCTTTGGTGTATCCGTCGTCCATAAACACGTCGATATGCGGAAGCATATTGAACGCTATGGGGCGAGGGAATTTCTTGGGCGGCTCGCCGTTTATTCCGTCTTTTAAGTCGTTGAAGCCCGCAACGCCCGCACCCGATACGGCTTGATAGGTCGAATACACGATTCTCTTTATGCCGAATCTGTCTTTGAGCGGTTTGAGCGCGACGACCGCTTGAATCGTGGAACAGTTGGGGTTTGCGATTATGCCTTTGTTCCACTTCACGTCTTCGGGATTGACTTCGGGAACGACCAAAGGAACGTCGTCGTACATACGCCATTGCGACGAGTTGTCAACGACGATTGCGCCCGCTTTCACAAACAACGGCGCAAATTCTTTCGATACGCCCGCACCTGCCGAAAACAGCGCGAAATCGATTTTTCCCTCGAGTGCGCCCACGTTTTGGCTTGTCAATTCGATGACGGTGTGTTCTTTTCCCGCGAAGTTGATTTTTTTGCCTGCGCTTTTTGCGGACGCGAAAAGATAGTAGTTTTCGACGGGAAGATTCCTTTCTTCGAGAACCTCGAGAAATTTTCCGCCCACCATACCCGTTGCGCCGACAACGGCAATGTTAAATTTTTTCATACCGCCTCCTAAACCTTATGTAGCAAATTTAACACCGCCGCGACCTTATGTCAATCAAAAGCGATTCCTCTCGACTTCTATAAGACATATATATGCGCACGCCAGATTCGCCGTGCGTTTTAAGCGTCAAATATATTTTTGCTTTTCGTTTGATATTTGCGCTTATATAATGTATAATCTATTTATCTATATAGTTTTGCAGGAGAGTATATGGCAAACAACAATCCCAACTCGGCATACACGATGCCCAAAAAGCCTAAAAAACTTTTGCTCGGCAAACTCTTTACGGACGCAGCCGTTCGCAAAGAACCCGAAGAACCTCAAAAAATACTTGTGGCAGGTCTCGCAGAGGCGCGCCCTGTCAAAGAATATCCCGACTCGTTTATGGCAAGAGCCGCCGCGGTTATGCGCGGCGAGTTCGCAACGCTTTTCAAAGCGACGCTGTTTTTTTTGATATTCACCGTTCCGTTTATCGTGATTTTCGCGTGGTTTTCGGGTTATTTCGAGAACCTCACGATTGGCGGCACGTACAACTTTATGGGCGACATCGGCGTAGGTTTCCCCGGCGGCGGCGATAGCATTGCGGTGAGCGTCGGAAGCCTCTATCGCAATGTCAAAATGCCCGTTATGGCAATGTACGGCGCGTGCTTCCTTTTCGGTTCGCTCGGACTTTCGGGCTTGTTCTACTGCGCAAAACGCAGTTTCTATCAGGACTACTACAAGAACTGGGCAAGAACCTACTGGATGGGTTTTGCCAAATATTGGTGGAAGTTCCTCTTGGCAGGCCTTATGATGGTGGTTGTCGCACTCGGTATGGTCGAGTCGCTTATGTATCTTTTGGAACAACAGGCACTCGGAACGGCGGGCGCAGGCGCGTATTGTGCGGTCGTGTTCAGTTTCATCATCGGCGCGCCGCTTCTTCTCATACCCGTAGTTATGATGGGACTTTTCACGTCCTACGAACTCACTTTCGGTCAATGCTTCAAAAACGCTATCGTGCTTATCGCAAACAACCTTTTGAGCATACCGTGCGTCGCAATCCTTTCCGCGCTTCCGCTCGGACTTTGTGCCGTCAACAACCTTTTGGGCATAATCGTTTACATCGCTATGGCTTTGGTCGGCACGACCTTTATGGCTCTTTGCTGGATTGCGGTCGCTTCGAGAGGTATGGTCAAGTGTCACAATCTTAAAGCAGACGAGCAAAAAGTTCAAATTGCCGAGCAAAGAAAAGCCGCAAAACAAAATCCGTATGCGAACGGATCAGTTCAAGGCGCGCAAAAGAAGAAAGCAAAACAAGTCGTGCCTTACCAAAATCCTAAGAAGAAAAAGAAAAAATAATGGCGCAAATCATAGGGTTTAATCTTTCAAAAGAGGATTATCTCAACCTTGCCGAAACCGCTTTCAAAAACGGTGAAACCGAAAAAAGCATAACCTATCTCGACAAGGCTCTCGCAATAGACGAACGCTTCGTTGAAGCGTCTCTTGCGCTTGCCGGCGTTTACGCGTCGCTCGGCGCGTGGGAAATCTCGAATGCGACTCTCTACAAGGCACTCGCAAAACATCCGTGTGCCGACGATAGGGATCGCATTTTTTATCAACTCGCAATGAATTTTCTCGACGTAAATCTGCCCGACGTTGCCGAATACTATCTTCGCGACATCGCCGATGCGTACGACTTGCAACTGCCCGAAGATATGGGAAGTATGGGCGGCGAGCCGCAAGACGAGGGATTCAGAGTTGTTTACCCCAAAGGCGAGGATTATTACGAAATGCTCATAAGCAAGGCGTACGAACTCGTAAGAGAGCGCAAACTCGACGAGGCAATCGCCCTTATGGACGAAATCGACCCTCGCTCTAAATCCAAAGCCGCCGCAAATCATATCGTGCTTGTGTGCCTTATGATGAAAAACGACATAGATTCCGTCATCGCAAACGCACAAAAAATGCTCGCCGAAGATGGGGATAATCTTGCCGTAAAATGCACGCTCGCAACCGCGTTTTTGATGGAAAACAAGATGGCGGAAGCATACGCCGTGCTCGACCAGATTCTCGAAAAAGATTACACGAATATGGAAGAAATTCTTATGATTTTGCCCATACTCGTAAATATGGAAATGCACGCGCAAGTGGTCAAATACACGCGCAGAGTGCTCGAAAAACTCGACCTTCAACCCAACACGATGATTTGGCTTTCCCAAGCGCTTTACAATCTCGACCAAAAAGAGGAAGCGCGCAAGGTTATGCTCAAAGTGCGCACGATTTTCGGCGAGTATTCGCCCGCGGACTACTTTTTGCAACTTTACAAGCAAAATCCAGACAAAGTGGCGTATTCGATGAATCTTCCGTATGTCGAAAAAATCGCAAGATACAAGGATTTGGACAAGTTTTTGAAGATGTCGCCGTTTGAGTTGCAACTCGTCATATTCGACCACGACGAGCAAAGTGCGCATATGAAAAAACTCATCGAATGGGCATTTACCGACGACAATGAAAACCTGAAACTTCTGCTCGTGGACAAACTCGCGCTCGTAAATTCGCAATGGGTGAGCGACTTTTTGAGAAGACAACTCATATCGACGGATTTATCTTTCGATTTGATGTCGAGGCTTTTGTTCTGCCTCGTGCAAGAAAATACGGTCAGATTCAAATTCGACGTCGTGGCACAGGACAGATTCAAGAGCATAGATATGGTGTTTCCGAACGCTTTTCACAAACTCGGCGGAATTTTGCACGGCGCGGTGGCATATTGCGTGTCCGACATCGTTTTCACCGACGAAGAACCCAATATGTACCTCGCAACGCTCACGAACATAGTCAACTCAATCGTGACTTTGGACGAAAGCGGCAAACTCAAATATTCCAAACCCGCGTATAAGAAAATCGCAAATATGCGCAGCGTGCGCACCCTCATAGGCGTGTTGCTTTGCAAGGTTTACGAGGACGACGCCGACGATATGCGCGAGCAAACCATTGAACGATACAACCTCAATGAAAAAACGTTCGACAAATACTACAAGATGATTTTCGGAGAAGACGATGCAAGAGAATAACCAAACTTCCGACATGAAAACGAAGCAGGAAATGCTCGAAAAACTCGACGTTCTTTTGAACGAGGATTTGCCCTATCACCAAAGGCTCGATGCGTACGAATACCTTTTGGAAGACTGCGAGCCGATTCTCGATGATATGATTGACAAAATATACACACTCGACGGCGAAACGGGCAAAATGCTTATGGAAATCCTTGCCGAATACAAGGGCAACAAAGCCATATTTATGGGGCTTGTGAGTTATCTTTACAAGGGCGAGGACGTCGCGCTTTTTGCACGACTTATAGGCGCGTACGGCGACGAGCAAGGCATAGAAGTGCTCAAAACTTTCTGCGAGAATTACGAGCCTAATTACAACGAATATATGGAACTTCGCAACGCCGTTGAGGAACTGGGCGGCGACTTCGATTTGAAGCAGGATTTTTCAGACGACCCGTTCTATCGCTTCCTCAAAGGACTCGACGAAGTGGACGACGAAAGCAGACAATCGCCTTTCGAGGACTATTTCAAGCAAAATCACGAACATTCCCACGACGACGAATGTGATGACGACGAATGTGACGACGATTGCGATTGCAAAGACGATGGCTGCGATTGCGACGATGACGAATGTCACTGCCACGACGGTGACTGCGATTGCGAAGACGAATGTCATTGTCATCATCACGATTGCGACGATGAAGATTGCCACAAATAAGTTCAATTAAAACACTACGTTGCAGGCACGCTTTTCGGCGTGCTTTTCTTTTTCCTTTCTTTTTTGACTTTGACGCGACGTTTTGCGCCGTTTGTCTTCTTGTTTTTGACGTCGATTATCGCGCCCACAATCAAGCGTATCACGACGATTGCAAACAGAATTACGCCCAGAACGCTGTTGACGGGATAGAGCGTGTCGACGATATTGTCGAAGCCGAAGAAACTCAAAGGATAGGAAATCAAAAGGCAGAAGAACACAACGAACGCCTTGTGTTTTTCGTCGCCGAAAGCGTACAATTTTTTCGTGTGCGAGAAAAGCAGCGACGTTCTGTCGCTCACGATTTTCAGCGACGAAACGAGGGTGGTGAAGATTGCGCCCGCAATCAAAACGCCGCACGCAAATTTGAGGTGTAAACGCTCTGAAACTGCAAGAGTGGGCATTAAACTGCCGTTTGTGTCGGATAAAACCACCGTTTGCAACATATAAAGCATTCCGAACAGAAACGCGCATATCAAAAGGCAACTTGCAAAAATTTCTTTGTAACTTAGGTTTTCGCCCTCTTCGGAAATTATGACGCCGCCCAAAAGCACGTCGAGTCCGCTGTATAAAATAGGCTTTGAGATAGAAAACGCCAAAGAGTGCGACGGGGTGGGAAGTTTGAAAAATACGAGCGCGATACAAAGTACGATGAGAGGCACAATGACGCTGTTCAGCAATCGGATTTTTTCGATACCAAGCACGACAACCACGCCGCCGAGAATAGTCATCGCAAGCCCAAACGCAAGCGGTATGCCCGTCATGGATTGCATTATGTAATCGCCGCCTGCAAGCATTGCGCATAACGATACGCTTGCGGCAAAGAAAATGCCGAGATTGACGATTTTGCCTTTCGGCATAAGACCTTTTTTGCCCGCAATGAGAAAGATTGCGCACAAAAGCGACATAAAAATCGAAGAAATCGCAACGTTGAGAGGGGAAGCGTCGCCGAAAAACAAGGCAATTTCGCGCCCGGAAGAAAATCCCGCGCCGATTGCCGTTCCGACGTATAATGCGGCTGTTTTGAATGCTTTTTTCACGTTAAAAGCATATTTTTACGGAAGAAAATTTATGATAACAACCGAATAATTGCCGCAAAAATATTCAAATTTTGCTATATATTTTCTACAAAAAATCTGCGGATTCTTCCGCAGATTTTGCCGTAATTTTCGTAGTAAAAGTATCGAAAACCAGTCGTGATTTTATTTGATTTTCGCAACGCCGCTTGCGATTGCGGCTTGCTTTACCGCAGTCGCAACCGCTTCCACGACTCGTTTGTCGAAAGGCTCGGGGATAATGCTGTTTTCGCTCGGATTTTCGACGAGGGAAGCGAGTGCTTCGGAAGCGGCGATTTTCATTGCCTCGTTTATATCCGTCGCGCGCGCGTCGAGTGCGCCGCGGAAAATTCCGGGGAACGCAAGCACGTTGTTGATTTGATTGGGCAAATCGCTTCTGCCCGTGGCGACTATTCTCGCGCCTGCTTCGAGTGCGAGTTTCGGGTCGATTTCGGGGTTGGGATTTGCCATAGCAAACACTATCGGGTCTTTGCTCATAGAGTGCACCATATCTTGCGAAAGCACGTCTTTCGCGCTCACGCCTATGAATGCGTCCGCACCTTTTACGGCGTCTTTCAGCGTGCCTTTGACGTTTCTCGGATTCGTGCGTTTTGCAAGCGAGTTTTGTGCGAAATTGAATCTTTCGCTTTCGTCGATTATGCCGAGTCTGTCGCAAACCACGAGGTCCTTTGCACCGAGCGAAAGCAAAAATTCGGCAATGGCAATGCCTGCGCTTCCTGCGCCGTTTATAACCAAACGGGCGGTTGATATATCCTTTTTGACCACTTTAAGTGCGTTTTTGAGCGCGGCGGCAAGAACTATCGCCGTGCCGTGTTGGTCGTCGTGAAAGACGGGAACGTCGCAAAGTTCTTTGAGTTTGCGCTCGATTTCGAAGCAGCGGGGTGCGGATATGTCTTCCAAGTTTATTCCGCCGAAACTTGCGCTTATGTTGTAAACCGTCGATACGATTTCGTCAACGTCTTGCGACTTTATGCAGATGGGGATTGCGTCGATTCCCGCAAATTCGTGGAACAAAACGCACTTGCCTTCCATAACGGGCATACCTGCTTCGGGACCTATGTTTCCCAGTCCCAAAACCGCGCTTCCGTCCGTGACGACGGCAACGGTGTTCCAACGCCTCGTGAGCGAGTAGGAAAGTTCCTTGTTATCTTTTATCGCAAGGCAAGGGGCGGCAACGCCCGGGGTGTAGGCAAGCGACAAGTCTTGCTTGTTTTCCACTTTTGCTCTCGATACGACTTCGAGTTTGCCTTTCCACTCGTAATGCTTCTTCAACGATTCTTCGGAATAGTTCATATAAAACCCCGTATGTTTTGATAGCAACAGTTTACATCAAATGCCTTGTATTTGCAAATCAATTAAGGTATAATCGGGATATGAAAACGATAACGTACAATCAAATCGAAAGTGCCGTCGAATCGCTCGTGACGGCGTGCAGCGAAATAACGCCCTCGTGCGTAGCGGCGATGGAAAGCGCGCTCGAAAAAGAAACCGACAAAAACGCCAAAACCGCGATAGGTATGCTTCTTGAAAACGCGGCGCTTGCAAAAGCGAAAGGGCTTGCCGTTTGTCAAGATACGGGTATGGCGGTGTTTTTCGTCAGACTCGGACAAGACGTGCATATCGAAGGCGGCTTGCTTCAAGGCGCAATCGACGACGGCGTGCGCGCGGGCTATGCGAAAAACGGCTACCGCGCGAGCGTGCTCGACCCTATCTCGAGAAAGAACACCAAGGACAATACGCCCGCAATCGTGCATATCGAACTTGCGCTCGGCGACAAACTGGAAATAACCTTTTTGCCAAAGGGATTCGGAAGCGAAAATATGTCGCGCTTGTTTATGCTCAAACCCTCGCAAGGCGTCGAGGGCATAAAGGACTGCGTCGTGCAAGCGGTCAAAGAGGCGGGGGCGAATCCTTGTCCGCCCATAATCGTCGGCGTGGGCATAGGCGGTACGGCGGAAAAGGCTATGTCGGTTGCAAAAGAGCAACTTTTGCGCGAAGTGGGCGAGCCGTCCGACGACGAAACCCTTGCGAGTATGGAAAAGGAACTTTTGGAGCGCATAAACGCTCTTTCGATAGGCGCGCAAGGCTTCGGCGGAAAAACGACCGCGCTTGCCGTGCATATTGGAAAATATCCGACGCATATCGCCGCCTTGCCCGTTGCCGTGAACGTGCAATGCAACGCAATGCGCAAATCGAGCGCGGTGCTGTGAGGGAAGCATGGAATACAGATTGAAAACGCCTCTTGACAAATCGCAAGTCGCAAAATTGAAAGTCGGCGACGTCGTGTATATAACGGGAAAACTGCTCACGGGCAGAGACGCCGCGCACAAGCGCATTTTCGAGGCAATCCGCAACGGACAGAGTTTGCCGATTGACATAAAAGGGCAAGCGATATATTACGTCGGACCTTGCGAAAAGGACGGCAAAGTGCTTTCGGCAGGACCGACCACGTCTATGCGTATGGACGCATACGCGCCTTTGTTGTACGACGAGGGCGTTGTGGCGACGATAGGCAAGGGCGACAGAAATTCCGACGTGTACGCCGCCATAAAACGCAACGGCGGAGTGTATCTTGCGGCAATCGGCGGCGCGGGTGCGCTCTACGCAAGCAAAATCGAAAATTCAAGAGTGCTAGCATACGACGATCTCGGCACGGAAGCGGTACACGAGTTCGAGGTGCGGGATTTTCCGTGTGTGGTTGCTATTGATAGCGGCGGAAACAGTATCTATGAGTGAGTTATTTGCTCATTCGAAACCGGTGGTGATGCCGTCTTTGAACGGACAAGTCCAACAGTCCCAACAGCCGATGCGGTGAGATTCCGCAACCGCCTGTAAAGTCAGACTGGGAAGGAATAGCGTGCAGACAAAAAGTCTGCTCGTTCCTTCTCCGTAAAAACGGAGATTTTTTTATGAAGAAAAACGGAAAATTTACAATCAAATTCATTGCATACACGGGGATGATGACCGCAATCGTGTACGTTGCAACGCTCATAGGCGTATCCACGCCGGTTGCGAACTTCAACATCGGCGACAGCGCAATATTGATTGCCGCCGCGCTGTTTAACCCTCTCACGGCAATGATAGCGGGGGGCTTGGGGGCGTTCCTCGCAGACCTCACGACCTATCCCGTGACGATGCTTTACACGCTCGTCATAAAGGCTATCGAGGGCTTGCTTGCGGGCGTTGCGTTTACTCTTATTTACAAGTGGTTTGACAAAAAAGAGAACCCGACAAAGCGCGACGTCGCGCTCAAAATAACCTTTGCGACGATAACTTGCATAGTCTGCACGATGCTTATGGCGGTGGGGTACTACATCTGCAAAGCGTTTATGTACGGCACGCCCGAATCGGCGTTGACGTCCTTGCCGAAAAACGTGTTGCAAGCGGTTGCTTCAACGCTTATCGCGGTGCTTGCACTGTACGCCGCGCGCCTTGAAAAGATACGCCCGAAAACGCAACTCGTCCTCAAAGACAAACCCGTTTCGCAACCCGAAAACGACGTCGTTTCGGACGAAGAAACCGCCGACGAAAAGACGGAAAACGAGGACGAAAAGTGATTGCGCATATTGCGCAGTGCCGCTAATACAATGATATCCACTGCGTGGATGATATCCTCGCAGTGCTCGGTTGAAATCCTCGCTTCGTTCGGATGATATCCGCACTGTGTGCGGTTTTGGAATATCTAAAATATCAATCAACGAAATTTGCTGCGAAATGACAAAAACAACGCTTTATGTGTGCAAAACGAGCATATAAAGCGTTGTTTTTTACAATATGCGAGAATATAATCTCAAATTGGTTGTGTAAGATTTTTTGTTTGATTTATGTCCGCTACGCTGGATTCCCACGGTCACTTCGTTCCCTTGGAATGACGTATGGAAGATTTGGTTTTTATCCGCTTGTCATTGCGAGAAGCAACG